>Ga0316578_10001095_pt1 | contig 10529 bp, 6 predicted proteins | sample J0NA_2_FD_203076 | JGI IMG/M metagenome (GOLD analysis project Ga0316578, IMG submission 203076) | Rhizosphere microbial communities from salt marsh grasses in Alabama, United States - J0-2_160517rDrC | ecosystem: Host-associated > Plants > Roots > Rhizosphere | place: USA: Alabama | collected...
TGCACCTGGTCCAGGGCCGGTGCGGCCGGGCTCCCTTTGAGCTTGTCCACCAGACTCTGGACGCCGTAGTAGAGCACCGGAATGAAGAACAGGCTCAGGGCGGTGGCGGTGGCCATGCCGGCCACAACGGCCGTGCCAACCGACCAGCGGGCCGCGGCCCCGGCGCCGGAGGAGAATACCAGCGTCATCAACCCGAAGACCTCGGCCAGCGCAGTCATGAGGACCGCCCTGAAGCGCAGCCGGGCCCCTTCGGCCGCGGCGTCATACACCGAATAGCCTTCCAGTTCGTGCTTGTTCTTGGCGAATTCGACGATCATGATCGACAGCTTGGCGTTCAGGCCGATGAGCATCACGATGCCGACCTGCACGTAGACATCGTTGGCCATTCCGCGCAATGCGATGCCCCCCAGAGCGCCGAAAACGGCGATGGGCAGGCCCAGGACCACCCCGATGGGGACGGCCCAGCTCTCGTACAGGGCGGCCAGCACCAGGAAAACGAAGAGCACGGAAAAGGCGAAGATATAGGCCGCCTGGCCGCCGGCCAGTTTTTCTTGGAAGGCCAGCCCGGTCCACTCGTAGCCGAAGCCGCGCGGCAGGTTTTCGGACAGCCGCGTCATGGCGGCCATGGCCTCACCGGAGCTGAAGCCCGGTGCGTTCTGGCCCGTCAGTTCCGCCGAGCGGAACATGTTGTAGCGATTGATGTTGATGGGGCCGGTCTGCGCGCCGACCTTGACCAGGGTGCTCAAGGGGACCATCCCGCCGGCCGAGTTGCGGACATAGATGTCGCCGATGGCCTCCGGGCCCCGGCGGAATTCCGGCTTGGCCTGGAGCATGACGCTGAAGACGCGTCCGAATTTGTTGAAGTCGTTGATGTTGAAGCCGCCGAGGTACAGCTGCAGGCCTTCGAAAACATTTTGCAGGGGAATTCCCAGGGTCTGCACCTTTTCGCGATCGATCTCCAGCTGGATCTGGGGTACGTTGACCTGGAAAGAGTTGAACAACACCCCGATGGCCGGTTCGCCGGCCGCGGCGGCCGTCAAGTCCTGGGCGACCTGGAAAAGCTCGTCCGGCGTGTGACCGGAGCGGTCCTGGAGCATGTACTGAAAACCGCTGACGCTTCCCATGCCGGGAATGGAAGGGATGGAGAAGACGAAGGCCCGCGCCTCGGGATACCCGGCGAACTCCCGGCGCAGGCGCTGCATGATGGCGGTGATCTTGGTATCCGCAGCGGTCCGCTTTTCCCAGGGGTCCAAAATCAGGGCCAGGGTGGCGGTGTCGGAGGTAAAGGAAAAGTTCATGACGTTCATGCCGGCCCAGGCGAGCACGGTCTGAACACCCGGCACCGTGGCGGCGAACTTCTCCGCGCGGGTTGCGACCGCGTCGGAGCGTTCGAGGCTGGCGCCCGGCGGCAGGGTGAAGGTCGCAAAGATGATTCCCTGATCTTCATCTGGCACCAAGCCCCCCGGCAGGGTCCGCAGCAGGTGGCCCGCCCCCACATACACCCCCGCCAGCAAGATGAGGGCCAGGAAAATGCGGCGCATCAAGAACTTCACGCCGCCCAGGTAGCCGGCGGTGGTGCGGTTGAACAGCCGGTCGAACCACTTGTTGTAGGCGGCCATGGGGCCGGTGGCCTTTTTCGGGCGCAGGATCTTGGCGCACAGCGCCGGGGTGAGGGTCAGGGCCACCAGGATCGACAGCAGGGCCGCGAAACACAGCGTCAGCGCGAACTGCCGGTAGAGCTGGCCGACGATTCCCCCCAGGAAGATGACCGGGACATAGACCGCCAGAAGCGCGCAGGCCACGCCGATGATCGGCTTGCTCACCTCGTCCATGGCCTTTTCCGTGGCCGCCATCGGACTCAAGCCTTCGGCGATGTGCGCCTTGACCGCTTCCACGACCACGATGGCATCGTCCACCACCGAGCCGATGGCCAGCACCAGGCCGAACAGGGAAAGAGAGTTTATCGAGAACCCCAGGAGCGCGAAGGCGGCGAACGTGCCCACCATCGGCACGGGCACGACCAGGCAGGGGATCAGGGTGGCCCGGAAATTTCCCAGGAAAATGAGGACCACCAGCATGACCAGGCCCAGCGCCTTGAACAGGGTGAACACCACCTCCTTGAGCGCGGCGCGGACGAAAAGGGTATTGTCATAAGTGATCTCGTATTCGAGGCCCGGCGGAAAGCTTCGCTTGGCCTCTTCCATGAAGCTGCGGATGTTGTCGGCCACCTGCAGGGCGTTGGCGCCGGGGAGTTGAAAAATCAGCATGGAGGAGGACGGCTTGCCTTCCCGCCGCGAAGACGAGGTGTAGCTGCGGGCGCCCAGCTCGACGTCCGCCACGTCCCGCACCCGCAGAATCGACCCGTCCGGCTGGGTGCGGATGATGATGTTTCCGAATTCTTTTGTGTCGGTCAACCGCCCCTGGACGTTGATGGTTTCCTGGCGGCTCAAGCCCGACTTGGCGGGCGGCTGGCCCACCTGGCCGGCCGGCGCCTGGACATTCTGGTCGCGCACCGCCTGGACGACGTCGCGCGCCGTGAGCCCCAGGCTGGCGAGCTTGTCGGGCCTGACCCACAGGCGCATGGAGTACTCGCGCTGGCCCACCAGGGTGATGTCGCCCACGCCGTAGATGCGGGAAATGTGATCGGTGATGTTCAGGGAGGCGTAGTTGCTGAGAAACAGGTCGTCGTAGGTGCCGTCCGGGGAATAGAGGGAGATGACGCTCAGGATGTCCGGCGAGGCCTTCCTGACCGTGATGCCGAACTGCAGGACCTCGGGTGGCAGGGCCCGGTCGGCGCGCGCGACCCGGTTCTGCACGTCGACCTGGGCAATGTCGATGTCGGTGCCCACGGCGAAGGTGCAGGTCAGGCGGTAGCGACCGTCGCTGGTGCTGCTGGAGGACATGTAGAGCATGTTCTCGGCCCCGTTGACCTCCTGTTCGATGGGAATGGCGACGTTTGCCTCCACCACCTGGGCACTGGCACCGACAAAAAAAGTCGACACCGTGATCGTGGGCGGGCTGATGGGCGGGTACTGCGCGACGGGCAGCGTGAAAATGGCCACGGTCCCGGCGATGAGGATCATCAGGGCAATGACGATGGAAAAAATGGGGCGGTGAATAAAATATCTGACCATCGGTTTACCCCCCTGCCGCCGGCTGGACGGCCGGCTGCGGCCGCGGCGCCACCTTGCGGCCCGGCATGGCGTTCTGCAGACCTTCCACGATCACCACATCCCCGGCATTGAGGCCGTCGGTGACAATGAAGAAATCCTGGTATCGCGACCCAAGGGTGACGGTGCGCAGGGTGACGGAATCGTCCTTTCCCACCACCAGAACGCTGTCGACGCCCTGAAAGACCTGAACCGACCGCTGGGGCACCAGCAGGACGTCGGACTTTTCCTCCAGCATGACGCGCACGCGTCCGAAGAGTCCGGGCCTGAGCAGGCGGTCGGGATTGGGAAAGCTGACGTACACGCTCAGGGTGCCGGTGGTCGGGTTGAGGGTCCGGTCCAGAAAGCTGAGGCGGCCCCGGTGCGGATAGACCGAACCGTCGGTCAGGATCAGCTCGAAGGGGTCGGCGTCTGTTTCCGGAACGAACGGATTGCCGGCATGGGTCTGCTGGATGCGCTGCAGGAAATCGGCTTCGCTCATGCTGAAAACCACCCGCATGGGATCCCAGGAGGAGATCGTGGCCAGGCGGCTCTGGTCGCGGCGGACCACATTGCCCACCGCCACCTCCTGCTTGCCGATGATGCCGGTGATCGGGGCGCGGATTTCGGTGAATTTCAGGTTCAACTCGGCCATGGTAATGGCGGCCGTGGCCCTATCAATTGTCGCCTTGCCCAGCTCGACCTCGGCTTGGGCGTGGTCCAGGTCCATCTCCGGGGCGGCTTGGTCGGCCACTAGGGGCTGCAGGCGTTTCACATCCTTGCGGGCCCGGGCCAGGGAGGCCCTGGCGTGGGCCAGGTTGCCGCGCGCTTCCTGGAGGGCCGCCCTGAAGGGCCGCTGGTCGATCACGAACAGCAGCTGACCGGTTTTGACCTTGGTGCCTTCCTCGAAGAGGATCTTGTCGAGAAAGCCGTCAACCCGCGACATGATGTCCACGGTTTGGAGCGCCTCGGTCCGGGCGACGTATTCTCCGTACATCGGAACGGTTTGCGGGGTCACCGTCGTGACCACCACTTCCGGCGGCGGTGCGTTCGGCGGGGCGGCTGCTTGTTCCTGGGAGCCGCAAGCCGCAACCAACAACAGAAAAAGACCTGAGCCGACGCGGATTACTTGTTGAATACGCCGGTGGCCGGGGCATCTGGTCGTACACATTTAAAGGACCTTTCATGGCTGCCCGCGCTCAAGTCAGCCGGGCACGGCAAGAGGAGAAAAACCGTGCGGCGGCCGAAGGTCGGGCTGTCACAGCCGCTGGTGCAACGTGTGTTCAAAATCAATCATTGCCGGGGATCGCCTGGCGGCGGTCGCAAAGGCGATGATCCCTAAATTATCCCGGTGCCGGGTGGCCGATCCGCAGGGCATCGGCTCCCGGCGCTGGGCGCCCTTCAGAAGTCGATGGCGTCGCGGATCAGCGGGCAGGTCATGCAATGGCCCCCGCCCCGGCCGCGGCCCAGCTCGGCCCCGGAGATGGTGATGACCTCGACGCCGGCTTTGCGCAACTCCGTGTTGGTCCAGGTGTTGCGGTCGTAGGCGACCACCACCCCTGGGGAGAGGGCGACCAGATTGTTGCCGCTGTCCCACTGCGCGCGTTCGTTGGCATAGTGGTCCCCGCCGGTTTCGATGAGCCTGAGCTTCTTGAGGTTCAGCGCCTCGGCGACCACGTCGACGAAGGGCTTCTTTTCTATGACCGCATCGATCGCGCCGGCCTTGTCGCCGGGATGCAGCGTAATGGCGTGGACCTGGTCCATGAGGGGCTTGTAGATGGTCGCCAGGTCGCGGTCGGCGAAGGTGAAGACCGTGTCCAGGTGCATGGCGGCGCGCAGCTTGGGCATGGCCGCCACGATCACCTTTTTTGCGGCCCCCTTGGCGAAGAGAGCGGCTGCGGCCATGGAGATGCCCTGGCGGGAGGTCCTCTCGCTCATTCCGATCAAGACCACCCCGTTGCCCACCGGCATCACGTCCCCCCCTTCCATGGTGGCCAGGCCGAAGTTCTGGTCCGGGTCGCCCCACCAGACATTGATGCCCGCATCGGCAAAGGAAGGGTGGAAGCGGTAAATCGCGGTGGTCAATAGGGTTTCCTCACGGCGTACCGGCCAGTAAAGGGGGTTGAGGGTGACGCCGCCATAGATCCAGCAGGTGGTGTCACGGGTGTAGAGCGTGTTGGGAAGGGGCGGCAGCAGGTATTCCGTCAGTCCGTGCGCCTCGCGCACCAGGTCCAGGTAGTCGGAAGTGGCGAAGTTCTTCGGGATGTCGACGACCGAAAGCCCGCCGATGAGAAACTCGACCAGGGTGCGGGGCTCCAGGCTCTCCAGGTAGGCCCGGGTATCCTCGATCAGCCCCAGCCCGACATTGGTGGGTTTGATCTTGCGATCCAGGATCCAGGACTTGGCTTCAGGGATGGCCACGGTTTCGGCCAGGAGGTTGTGCATCTCCACGACCTCGACCCCTCGTTCGCGCATCTTGGTCATGAAGTCGAAATGGTCGCGTTTGGCAGTCTGGACCCAAAGGACATCGTCGAAGAGCAGGTAATCGTTGTTGCTCGGGGTCAGGCGCGTGTGGCCCAGCCCGGGGGCGCATACCATGACCTTGCGCAGGATGCCGACCTCGGAGTGCACGCCGTAGGCCAGCCGAGTTGTGTCCGGTGTTGATTTGCTTGTGGGTGTCATGTGATATTTCTCCTTTTTGTCGAGCGTTAAATAGAGATCAGGCCGGTGGCCAGGGCATAGACGCCGCCGACGGCTCCCGCCGCCACGAGGGCGAACAGCCCCTTCTCGGCCGCGGTGAAGACCGGCTGACCCTTCTCGCGGCGGGCAAGAGCGAAGAGCAGGGTTCCTGGGGCGAAGAGGATGCAGGAGAGCAGCAGGTGTTTAAACCCGCCGGCCCACAGCATGAAAAGCGTGTAGAGGGTGGCGATCACCGCCCAGGTCAGGTCCAGCCCCCGGTCCCTGGCCCCCGGGGCATATGTCTCGCGCGTCAGGGTCAGCTTGAGGGCGTAGCCCGCCACCAGGACATACGGGATCAGGGTCATGGCGCTGGTCATCTCCAAGGCCAGGTCGAAGGCGTAACGGGCGAACATGGTCAGGATCAGGAAAATCTGGACCAGGATGTTGGTGATCCAGAGGGCGGCGGATGGGACCTTCTGCTGATTTTCGTGGCCAAGCCCCTTCGGCACCAGACCGAATTTGGCGGCCGAGAACAAGACCTCGGCGGCCAGCAGCGACCAGGCCAGGTAGGCGCCGAGCACCGAAACGATGAGCCCGGCGCTGACGAACTTGAGACCCCAGGGGCCGACCACGGCCGCCAGGGCCCCGGCCATCGAGGGTTGCCGCAGCCCCGCGAGCTCGGCCCGCTGCATCACGCCGTAGGGCAGCAGGGTCACCAGCACCAGCAGGCACAGGACGCCAATGAACCCCATGACCGTCGCCCAGCCGACGTCTTCCCGGCGCTTGGCATAGCGGGAATAGACGCTGGCCCCCTCGATGCCGATGAAAACGAAGACCGTCACCAGCATGGTGCTACGCACTTGGTTGAAGATGTCCGCGCCGCTGTAGGCCTCACCGCCCCAGAAAATTGCGGTGAACAGGTCGGCTTTGAAGGCGAAGCCCATGATGACGATGAAGACGAAGATCGGTACAATCTTGGCGACCGTCACCACCTTGTTGATGAAGGCCGCCCCCTGGATTCCGCGCAGGACCATGAAATGGACGGCCCACAGGATGACCGAGGAGACGATGATCGCCGCGGGCGTGTTGCCGTCCCCGAAGATGGGAAAGAAGGCCCCGAGGGTGGACTTGATCAAAACGAAATAAGTGGTGTTGCCCAGGCAGGTTCCAGCCCAAAAGCCGAAGGCCGCGGCGAACCCCAGGAAATTGCCGAAACCCGCCTGAGCGTAAGCGAAGATGCCGGCATCCAGGTCTGGTTTGCGCACCGCCAGCGATTGGAAGACGAAAGCGAGCATCAGCATGCCGCCGCCGGCGACGAGCCAGGCCACGATGGCCCCGAAGGGCCCTGTGGCGGCGCCAAAACGGGCCGGGAGCGAGAAGATCCCCGCCCCGACCATGGAGCCGACCACCATGGCGGTCAGGGTTGTACGAGAAAATTTCTGCTCCGATTCCATATTGCTTCTCCTGTGATTGTGCGGAAAATATTGTCCGGACACCAACCGATTATTGTGTGAGCGGTGGTCGATGCAGGCAAGCGTCGTCCCGGCTCATCCTGCACGGCCCGACTTTCCACCAGGTTTTCCAGCATGGCAGAACTCCCTTCTGTCACCGGCGGCGCCGGTGCGTGATTGGCCTATCCCTCGAGTACCTGCCGCAGCCGCTTCTCATCGTCGATGGAAAGCGAGGTCTTCAGTACTTTGCCCTTGAAACCTTGCAGGCGTTCCAGCACCTTGTCCTGCGTGGCCTGGCGGAAGAGCACGAACAGGGCCGAAGCGCCGGGCGTGAAGTCCTTGCTGAACTCCTTCATGAACTTGTCGTCGATGCCGATATCAGATAGCTTGCCGCTCAGCGCACCGGCGCCGGCCCCCACGGCGGCGCCCAGCAAGGGGTTGAGAAAGAGAATGCCGATGAGCATGCCCCAGAAGCTGCCGCCCACCGCTCCCGTCAAGGTCAAATTGACCGCCTGATGCAGCTTGACCTTGCCCTTTTCATCCCTTGTGACCACGACGACATCCTTCATATCGATCAGATACTCTTTCTGCATCTTGGCCAATTCCGCCCGCACGGCAAAAGCGGTGTGTTCGTCGTCGAACTCGATCGCTATTAAATGAGACATGAGGACCTCCTTCGATGGGTTTAGATTGTCGGTGTCACGGCGCTGGTTCCAAAAACGGCCTGAGCGCAGCAACGGTGTAAATGGATCGGATCGACCCGGCCGGCAGTCCGTTGGCCATGCCGAAGGCGAATCCTCGAAACGCTCAAAACCAAGGCACCGCCGGGACCGGGGCCAGAGTCGTGCGGTTGATGAAGGGCCGTTTACCGATGAGAGGGAAAACAAAATTTGTGCCATGAGTCTCGACAGGCCGATTATTGTCAAAATTTATTGATATAATTTGATTTTTATAGTCAAAGGAGGCCTCGCAATCCGGAAGGTTATGGGCCTATTTTCGTGGGATGTAGAGGAAGTGTTAAATATCGCGGAAATTCTCACCGCATCGGCTGGTGGGAGATGCCCTTATCGTCGCTTTCTCATACAGAACCGTGGCGAAAGGAATAAAATTTCCCCTTGTCCCGATGCTCGGTATGATATATTGTCATACCGGAGGTGATAAAAATGGCCGCTTCAAAAATTGCAATCACAATTGATGACAACTTATTAAAGAAGCTTGATTTAATGGTTAAATCAAAAATCTACCCCAATCGCAGCAAGGCCATACAAGAGGCCGTCTTAGACAAGATCGAGCGTCTTGAACGAACCCGCCTGGAACGAGAATGCGCCAAACTTGATCCGAAGTTTGAGCAGAACATGGCAGAAGAAGGTTTTTCAATGGAGATTGATGAATGGCTGGAATATTGAGAGGAGACATTCATTGGGCGGATTTAAATCCTGTTATCGGCAGTGAGCAGGGCGGCTTTCGCCCCGTTCTTGTTTTGAGTCATGACGTCTTCAATACGAAATCAGGGACGGTCATTGCAGTGGCGGTAACCAGCCAACCTCAACGGGCAGGCTTTCCGCTGACCCTTGAACTGGCGGATCCAAAACTTCCCAAAAAATCATGGGCTAAAATCAGCCAGGTCCGCACGCTGTCAACCAAGAGAATCGGGAAAAAGTTGGCAAGTGCTTCTTCAGAGGAACTTGCGAGAATAACGGACGGATTGAATGAAATCATAGGCGGCTGACCCTTAAATGTCCTTCCGCCTGTCGAGAAGAACTTCCCCCACTAATCTTCGAGCGTGATCATGCGGCAGCGTCTGGACAGCCGCTGATTTTCTTCGAGATGCCTGTTGCCGCGGCTGATCAGTTCGATCACGCGTTCGTCGGCGTTGTAGTTGCCGTGGGCGGAGATAGGATTGACGACCTCGATGCCGAAGGCAGAGATGGGGTTGGCGACGTTGATATGGATATTGGTAACCACCGGGCACAGCCTGGAATCCAGGTAACGGTCGACAAAATCCTGGGGGATGGAATAGCTCAGCAGGTCGTTGGGATCATTGAAGGCGACGATGTTCAGCTTCTTGAACGCCCGTTGCGCATAATGTTCTCCATCGACACGACAATAGCTGTCGATCTGGCCGAATACATTGGGGGCCGGCAATCCGATTTGAAGAGATGCCAGCTGGTTGGACAGCATGAACACCGCGATTTCTTTTTCCTGCAGGTCGGCCACCAGCGCGGAGTAGTCAGCCACGGTCTGTGCATGGCTCAGCGTATCGAGGACCTCCCCCAGGGCGTCCATGATGATGCGGCTTCCCAAGCTATGAGAAATAAACACCATATTATACTTCCTCAGGCCGTTCAAACTCGATAAAGTCGAAATTCCGCAGACCTGGCTTTGACGACCGTCGGTCTCCAGCGCTTCGTCGCCGGCCAGCATCCAGCAGATGGCTTGTCGCGTCGCCGCCAATATGAGATTGGGCCGTTCGGTCATGTAAATCATGGCGTCAGGGCTAACATCGTTCAGAAACGTTTTCATGGCGTTGTTGAAGGAGGCCCTGCGGTGGGCATATTCACCGGAGGTGTCGAAGTCCAATACCCGTTTTCTCTCGGCGGTGATCTCGGACCAGGTGAGCTCATAGAAAATGAGTTTCCTGGAGGCGTCCGGGTCGCGCATGTCGATGATCCGCAGATTGGCCAGCCGCTGTCCGGGGTTACCGGGATTCATGATGGCGATATCTCTGTGCCTTGTGAAAACAGTGAGCCCCAGGGAGCGTGCGATGTTTTCGCTGAGGATGGTGGAATGGCCGGGACGATGGGTGCCGATGCCGTGCACGTACAACACTTTGACCATTTGCTCTTCTTCCAGATACGACGAGAGGCCGTTGAAAAGGCTTCCGCGGATCTCGCACTGGCTCGTATTCCGTCCTTCCCTATCCAGGTTTTCCATAACGCTGGATGCGACGCCGCGGCCGAATGAATAACAGCCGGTTGTCGACAGCAACAATGCAATGATCAGTAGTTTTTTCATGGGCGTAATCTCCGGAAAGTCAGTCGATCTCGTCGGCGGTTAGTATAATAGGGAGACCGGAGCCTAAGGCAGCCGATCCGCCAAGGTCTTGCGGGGCGCGGTCGGTACCCTATGGCCACATTCTTCAGGACGGCGATTGTGGCATTTCAGTATGGCCGCTTCCGCATGCCTCAAGGCCGCAGTGCCCACCACACGTGAAAAGACGGATGGCGGTATGCCCATGGCCCGCTTGAGG
>Ga0316578_10001096_pt1 | contig 10528 bp, 9 predicted proteins | sample J0NA_2_FD_203076 | JGI IMG/M metagenome (GOLD analysis project Ga0316578, IMG submission 203076) | Rhizosphere microbial communities from salt marsh grasses in Alabama, United States - J0-2_160517rDrC | ecosystem: Host-associated > Plants > Roots > Rhizosphere | place: USA: Alabama | collected...
GCCCTGGGACGCCCGGATCGGGGCCCGGTCCTTCCCTGCAAGGACCGTTCCCGGGGATTCTCCAGCGAAATCCACGGTTTATGCAAGAAAATAATGCCGTTTTTTTTCGTCTCTTCCGGCACCTCCCCGTTCTCCCCCCGGGTCCCTCCATGCGTCCTGATACGCCCGGAGACGGTGTGAAGTTTCATTTTGGCACCCCGTTTGCACGAAATCGGGCACGGCGCGGTACGCGCATATACGTAACGGCATCAGTCAGTATCTTCACTTGAGGCTGCTCGGCAGCGAGGAGGCGGCATGTCACAGTTCATGGAAGTACTCGAGTGGTTCGACCACACCGGGACCGAGATCGTCCATCGTATACCCCCCGAGGGCTCGGCCGAGATCAAGATGGGGGCGCAGCTGATCGTGCGCGACAACCAGAACTGCGTCTTCTTCAAGGATGGCAAGGGACTCGACCTCTTCACGGCCGGACGGCACACACTCACGACGAAGAACCTCCCGATCCTCACCAAGGTCCTCGCGCTCCCGTGGGGTTTCAAGAGCCCGTTCCGCGCCGAGGTCTACTTCGTCAACATGAAGACCTTCATCAACCAGAAATGGGGGACGAAGGACCCCGTGGCGTTCAGTGACAGCCGGCTCGGCCTCGTGCGGCTGCGCGCCTTCGGCCTGTACACGTTTCACATCGTCGACCCGGTCCTCTTCATCAACAAGGTGTCCGCAACGCAGGACGTGTACACGAGCGAGATGATCGGCGATTACCTGCGCGACGTCGTCGTGGCGCGGATCAACGACCTCTTCGGCGAGAAGCTCGACACTATCTTCGAGCTCCCGCAGTACTACGACGAGCTGGCCGCCGAGATCAGGGAGCGGCTCGTCGGCGACTTCTCCAAGTACGGTATGGAGCTGACCGATTTCTTCATCAACGCGATCACGCCGCCGCCCGAGGTCCAGAAGATGATAGACGAGCGGAGCGGCCTCGAGGCGGTCGGCAATCTCGACCAGTTCTTCAAGTTCAAGGCGGCCAAGGCGATGGGCGACGCTGCGGCGGCCGGCGGGGCCGGCGGCGCGGGCGCTGCGGCGGCCGGCGGCATGGGAGTGGGGGTCGGCGCGGGGCTCGGTATGATGATACCCGGGATGCTCGCGCAGGGGATGCAGTCCTCGACCTCGACGGCGACGGCCGTGATGCCCGCGATCCGCTGCCCGAAGTGCCGGGCCGAGGCCGAGCCGGGCGCGCGGTACTGCGGGAGCTGCGGGGCCGAGTTCAGCGCGATGAACGTCTGCTCGTCGTGCGGGACCGAGGCGGCCGCCGGCGCGAAGTACTGTCCCAACTGCGGGAGGGCGCTCGACGCGTTCGTTACCTGCCGCCATTGCGGCAAGACGCTCCCCCAGGGGACGAAATACTGTACCGGTTGCGGTAAGCAGCAGAACGACGACTGATCATGCGTGTCTCATGCAGCCTCTGCGGAGGCGAGAACGAGATCCTGCCCGGGCAGAAGATGCTCTTCTGCTCGTTCTGTGGCTCCGCCCTCGCTATCGAGGAGCGCGCGGGCCCCGAGCATCTGATCCTGCCGCACCAGCGCAACGACCGCCTGGCGGCCGATGCGCTCCGCTCGCACCTGTCCATCGCGGGAACGGCGGCTCCCAGGGACATCCGCGTCGAGTTCTCGTACGTCCCGTTTCTGCTGGTCGAGAACGAGAAAGGGGATCCGGTCGCATGTCCGTGCCGTGGCGCCCCGCGGGAGACGGGGCCTATCCCGGCACCGCCCGCCGGCGACTACCGGTTCTTCGACGGATCGCTCGCAGGGGACGAGAAGATCGTGCCGCTCGATCCGGCCGATGCCGAGGCGCCCGGAGTCCTGCGCGTGCTGCACCTGCCCCTCTACCGTCTCCTCTACCGGGCGGGGGGAAAGAAACGCAGGGCCCTCGTGATGGGAGAGAGCCTCTACGTCTATGCCGACGACCTGCCCCCGCGGCGCGCGCCGGCCCCTTCGGCGCCGGGCCTCGTCGCCGCTCTCGCCCTGACGGCGGCGTTTCTGCTCGTCGGCCGCCTCGGCCACTCATTCGCCGCGCGCGGCCTCGTCATCGCCGTCGCCGCTGCGGCGGCATGGGCCGTGTTCGCACTCAGATCAAGGATGGTGCGCGCCGATGGCTGAGCTCCTGCAGCAGGAACCCGGGACGCCGGCCGTCGCCGCCGACGATCCCCATCAGTCGGGCGAAGCCGTCTCCGGCGCCGAGACATACGGCATGACGTGCGCCGCCTGCGGCGCCTCTCTGAGGATACACGAGGGTGAACGGAGCGTCAGGTGCCAGTACTGCAACGCGGCGCTGTACGTCGCCGCGCCCGCGGGGGTGCGCACCTGGATCCTTCGGGCCTCGGTGAGCGAGGGCGCAGCCCGTCTCGCCGCCCTGCACCATCTCGCCGAGAAGACAGGCGGCGCGGTCAAGGCGCGGCACACCTCGATACTCGATCTTCGTCTGATATACGTGCCGTTCTGGAGGATGTCCGGACGGCTGGCGGGCAGGATCAGCGGAGACGAGGTAATCCGGCGCGTCGTCGAGACCACCGTGCCCGGTCCGGACGGTACGCGTGTCGTCAAGCGCACCGAGGAGGAGCGCAGTCCCTTCACGAAGTACGTCTGCAAGCGGATCGATTGGAGCACACCGGCCTGCGCCCTGCGGTACCTCGGCCTGCAGGGGATCGCCCTTCGCACGAGGATGCTCGCGTGGGATGTCTTCGACCACGGGATGCGCGAGACGATACACACCGCCCTGCCGATGAAGACGGCCGAGCGGGCGCGCGAGGACGGATACCGCTACCTCGCCACCCTCGCCGCCCCGTCCGGGTCGATCGTGCGTTCGAGCAGGTTCGACCTGCTCGGCGAAGACCTGTCGATCTACTACTTCCCCGTCTATATCCTGCGCTACCGGCACGGCGACAGGATCTACTCGACCACGATAGACGCCAGCGACGGCCACGTGATCAGGGCCGACGTCCCCGAGCGCCGGGAACGGGGATCGAGGGCGCTGTTCATAGTCCCCGCGGTGACGGCCTTCCTCGCGGGGACCTGGCTTCCCCTCGTTCCGATCGCCGCGGCCGCGCTGTACATATACGACGTCGTGCGGGCCGGCGCGCCGGTGATGCCGCACCGCTGGATCGTCGCACGGCTCGGAGCATGGTTCGGAGGCGGAAGATGAGCATGAAGACCGACGGCCTCACCGTTCAGCGGCTGCAGTGCCAGCACTGCGGGGCCGAGCTCCCCGTGATGGGCAGATCGATCGTCTTCCGGTGCGCCGCCTGCAGGCGTCTCTGGGCTGCGAGCGGTGAGCATCTCGGACCCGTGCGCGTCGACCGGGCCGTTATTCCGTCCGGACCGGCCCCCGGCGACATCCTCCATCTTCCGTTCTGGGTCGCCGAGATAGACCTGCCCCGGCTCGAATCGGACGTCTCGAAGATCATGAACAGCCTTCGCCACACGCAGGTCCGCCTGGCCGAGGCGGCGCTCGTGCCCGACGATCGCGAACCCGATCCGCTGACCGAGCTCGGTCTGAACCTGATAGGGATCGAGACCCCGCCGAGCGGGGCGCAGCGGATCGTTCCCGGCGCGGCTATCGCGCTGCCTCCGTCGGCCGAGCTCGACTTCTTCCTGCGGACTATAGCCGATCAAGGGATCTTCCGCGTCTTCGTCCCCGCGTTCGATTCACCGGGGGAGCAGGTCCGTCTCAGCGTCGGGCGCCTGATGACGCATCGCCGCCCGGAGCTGCGGACCGCCCCCTCCGACGGCGCAGGCCGCACGGCGGTCCCCGTCATACAGGCCGCCGAGGCTCTCATCCTCGCCCGATACATCTTCTTCTCCACCTTCCCTGCCTCGATCGGCTCCTGCGCCGCCCTCATCGACCGCCTCGAGGTGCAGTACGCCGCCGAGCCCCTGCTCGTCGAGTTCCCCTTCGTCCCGCACGGCGGTGAGGTCGAGTCGCTCGTCGGAGGGTTCCACATCCCGGCGCGGACGATCGGCGCGCTCGCCGAAGAGACGGCCTCCTCTTGAGCCTCGCGGCGCCCGCTTGCCAGCCGCGGCCGCATCGTGTACAGTTCGCTCCGTCATGATGAATCACGTGCGGCATCTCGCCTTCGCCACCTTCCTGTCGCTCGCGCTGTGCGCGGTCTGGCCCGCGCCGGGCGGCACGCAGGCGCACGACGCTCCCGACGAATCGTCGCTCGAGGTGCGTGTCTTTCGATTCCTCAACGAGGGAGTGGCGAACCCGGTGCTGGACGCGGTGATGCCGGTCGTTACCGATTTCAAGCGGTCGCGCTGGCTGCTGATAGTCGTCTGGGCCGGACTCGTGCTGTTCGGAAAGGAGAAGGGGCGGTGGGCGGCGCTGATGCTGATCCCGCTGATCGCCGCCTCGGACCAGATATCGGCATCGCTGATCAAGCCTCTCGTGGAGAGAATGCGCCCCTGCGAGGTGCTCGGCGGCGTGCATCTCTGGTACGGCCCCGAGGGATGGATCACCACCCCCGTCGAGGTCGTGCGAAGTTACAAGTCGTCGTGGTCGTTCCCCTCGAGCCACGCGACGAACATCACAGCGGGGATGCTCTTCCTCGGCCTCGTCTACCGGAAGGCGCTCATCCCACTGCTTGCCCTGGCGGTCCTCGTCTCGTGGTCGCGGATCTATATCGGCGTGCACTGGCCGCTCGACGTCCTGGCGGGGATGGCGATAGGGGCCGCGCTGGGGTGGCTCGTATATCTCGTGTTCCGGAAGATATATCCGCGACGCCGCCGCTCAGACGACGAGCACGGGGCAGACGGCCTTCTGGATGACACGGGCGACGGTGCTCCCGAAGAGGAAGTCCCCCACTCCATGTGAGCCGGCCGCGCCCATCACTATCAGGTCGCTCTTCTCCTCCTCCGCAGCTTCCCTGATACGGTCGACGGCCCGGCCCTCGACGACGACGAAGCGCGCATCGAGGCCGGCGAGCGGCCCGTCGAGCTCCGCGTGCATCTTCTCGAGGACCCGGCCCTTGAGCTCCGGATCGATCTGGAGGATCGAGCTCACACCCGAGGTGTAGTAGACCGGCGGGATCTCCACGTCTATCGAGTGGAACACGGTGACTCCGGCGCCGCCTATCGCGGCCACGGACGTGAGCATCTCGAGCGGTTTACGCGACTCCTTCGAGAAATCGTACGGGAAGAGGATCCGCCGGATGTGCGCCTCGTGCGTGTCGGGATCGATGAACTCGTGCTCGGTCTGTTTTACGACGAGGATCGGGCACCTGGCGTACCGGATGACGTTCTCCGTGACGCTGCCGAGCAGGACGTGCTTGAGCCCGCTGCGGCCGTGCGTCGACATGCAGATCAGTCCGATGTCCCCTTCCTGCTCGATGTACTCGAGTATCGCCGCGTGCGGCGAGATGCCCTGCACGAGCGCCTTGCGCACGCGGACCCCCGCCTCGCCGGCCCGTTCGATGCAGACCTGGAACCGGTCGTCGGCGCTCTTCGTCGCCTGCTCGCAGTACGTCTGCAGCAGCGGGAAGTGATAGGTCGGATCGTTCGGGTCGTTGTCGTAGATCGTCACTGCATGGAGCATGATCAGCTCGGCGTCGTACAGCTTCGCCATCTTTATCGCGTACGGGAGCGCGTGATTGGACAGCTCGGAGAAATCGGTGGTAAAGAGCACCTTCGTGATATCGGGCATCGTGTCGCCTCCAGGATATGGTCCGGCGGGATGAGTCCGCATTCGTCTGCAGCCCGATGCTAGTCACCGCCTCTCGCTGCTGTCAAGGCGATTCGGCCGGCGGCCGGGATTGACAGGACACGTTATATTCTGTACAGATTCCGTCCCGCACCGATGGGAGAAGAACGATGAACGGACAGTTGACCGATCGGCTCTCGTCCTGCCAGTGCTGCCCGCGCCGATGCGGAGTGGACAGGCTCGCCGGTAAGACGGGGTTCTGCGGGATCGACGCGGGGATCAGGGTCTCGCACGCCGGCCTGCATTTCGGCGAGGAGCCTCCGCTCTCGGGGACGAGGGGCTCGGGAACGATATTCTTCGCCGGATGCAACCTCCGCTGCGTCTTCTGCCAGAACCACCGTATCAGCCAGGAGTTCAGGGCGGACGAGACGTCCGTCATGGACGCCGGCGGGCTCGCCGACGTGATGCTGCGCCTGCAGGAGAGCGGCGCCCACAACGTCAATCTCGTCTCGCCCTCGCACATGATATTCCAGGCGGCGGACGCCGTCGCCGCCGCGCGGAAGCGGGGGCTCGTCATCCCCGTCGTCTACAATTCCGGGGGGTACGATTCGGTCGATGCGCTGCGGGCGATACGGGGGCTGGTCGACGTGTACCTCCCCGACATCAAGTACATGGACAACGCGCTGGGCGGGAGGCTCTCCTCGGTCGACGACTACGCCGACATCGTCCCGGGGGTCCTGCGGGAGATGCTCGACCAGGTCGGCCTGCTCGAGACGGACGAGGAGGGCGTCGCAGTGCGCGGCATGCTGGTGCGTCATCTCGTCCTCCCCGGCCATATCGAGAACAGCCGCAAGTGCCTCGATCTGCTCGCCGGCCTCTCCCCCTCGATCCACGTCAGCATCATGTCGCAGTACTCGCCGCAGCACAGGGCGTGCGACCACCCCGACATCGACCGGTATCTGACCGCCCCCGAATACGACGCCGTCACCGAGTACGCCATCGAGCTCGGTCTGGAAAATGCGTTCGTCCAGGAGCTCACGAGCCGCGACCGCTACCTCCCCGACTTCGACCGCGAGCGCCCGTTCGAGGAAGGCTGAGCGCTCCGCAGGGGAACCGTTTCCCCCGAGTCGCTCATGTGTTATATTACGGGACTTTCCGGACGAGGCCGGTGCGAACGATGAGATCACGGAACAGGATACCTGACCGGAACGGCAACGGCTCGCCGCTGCCCCCGCCGGAGGAATCGCCGGCGCGGACGCTGACCTTCCGCTTCCGGGAGAGCTTCAAGTGGAAGCAGGCCTTCCATGCGCTCCGCTATCCCAATTACCGGCTCTGGTTCTGGGGACAGGTGATATCGCTCTTCGGGACCTGGATGCAGCTCACCGCCCAGGGGTTCCTGATCTACGAGCTCACGCACTCCCCGGCGTACCTGGGGTACACGGCGTTCGCCGCCGGGGTGCCGACCTGGCTGTTCATGCTCTACGGCGGCGTGCTGGCCGACCGGATCCACCGCCGGACGCTGCTGATCATCACCCAGATCGCCATGATGGTCCTTGCCGTCGTCCTGGCCCTGCTGACCTTCCTCGGGATCGTCGAGGCGTGGCACATCGTGCTGCTCGCATTCGGTCTGGGGATCGCGACGGCCTTCGACGCCCCGGCGCGACAGGCGTTCGTCCAGGAGCTGGTCGACCGCGAGGACATGCCCAACGCCATCGCGATGAACTCGGCGATGTTCAACCTGGCGACCTCGCTGGGCCCGGGCGTCTCCGGTGTGATATACGTGCTGGTCGGACCAGCGTGGTGCTTCATAATCAACGCCGTCTCCTACCTGGCGATCATCGTCGCCCTGGCCGCGATGAGGCTGCAGCCCCTCCCCCCCGCCGAGCACCGGCATCCGGCCGGGGTCGAGCTGTGGGAAGGGATCCGCTTCCTCCGCGGACACGCGATGATAAAGACGCTGATCAGCATCGTGGCGGTGACCTGCTTCTTCGGGCTCTCCTTCGCCACTCTGATCCCCGCCTGGGCGGTCAAGATCCTCGGCGGGAACGCGACGACCAACGGCATGCTGCAGTCGTTCCGGGGGTTCGGGGCGTTCTGCGGCGCGCTGATGATCGCCTCTCTCGGCCGGTTCCAGTTCAAGGGGCGGCTGCTGACCGTCGGGGGGTTCGCCTTTCCGCTGCTGCTCCTCTCGTTCGGGGTGTTCCACCAGCTCGTCCCGGCGCTGGTCATCCTCTTCCTCATCGGAGTATCGATCATGCTGATATTCAACCTGGGGAACGCCCTCGTCCAGACCCTCGTGCCGGACAAGCTGCGCGGGAGGGTGATGGGAGTCTACAGCCTCGCCTTCTTCGGGCTGATGCCGCTGGGAGCGCTGTGGGTCGGGCTGCTCGCCGAGCACCTGAGCGAGCCGCTGGCCGTGGTGATAAACGGGGGGATCCTGCTGGTGTTCTTCGTCCTGATACGGATATTCGTCCCGCGCATATACGATCTCCCGTGAGGAGAGAGTTTACGCGGCGCGGCTCGTTCTGATAGAATGACCGCCGTGACGGCGGCCGAGGTCTCTCCCGCCGACCGGCGGGGAAGCGGCGACCAAGAAAGGAACGTGATACGGTGACCGAAAAGAAGAAAAAGAAGGGCATGGAGAGCGCGCGGCTCGAGCACTGCCCGCACTGTCAGTCGGTGGAGACGAAGAACTACGTCTACTTCAAGCGCGGCGAGAAGATCAAGGTCTACAACGAATGCGCCCGCTGCGGACGGTTCGTCTCGCGCTACACGGTGACGGGGTACACCTCGGACAAGACGTACGAGTCGCTCCAGATGCGCGTGCGCGAGTGGCATCCGGCCGGCGACAAGAACACGCTGGGGATCGTCGAGCCCTTCGACGAGAAGGTGCACGAGGAATACGAGCACGTGCGCGAGATGGTCTCGAAGATGGAGGACCCGCGGAAGATCGAGGAGATCATCGGCGAGGACTACTCCGCCCCGCGCGAATAGCCCCCGGCCTCGCTACAGCCCGTACCTGAACCCCGCCGTCAGGCTCACCCCCGGCATCAGGTAGAGCCCCGCTTCGCCCCCGGGCAGATCGACGTAGACCGAGTACTGCTCGTCGAGCAGGTTCCGCACGCCGGCGAAGAGCGAGAGACCTCCGGCGATGCCGGTCTCAGCGTACAGGTCGACCGTCGTATAGGAGGGGATCGGGTCCCCAGAGCCGTTCGCCCCGTAGTAATCCCCGACATGCGTACCCGTCAGGCGCACGAGATGCCTCCCCCCCGTCCATGCGAGATCGAGGTCGAGCTTGCGTCCGGGGCGCCCCTGCGTGAGATCGCCGAAATCGGTCTGCGTCCAGGAGACGCTTCCGGAGAGCCCGCAGCGCCACGCGCCGTTGAGCGAGGCCTCGATCCCGTCGAAGACGAACGCTCCCGTATTGGCGTAGCGCATCGGCGGGGGCGGCGAGCCGTTCGGCGCGAGCTCGATCAATCCCTCGCCGTCCATGCGGAAGACGGTCAGGTCGACCCAGAGACCGCCGGGGATCCGCTGCCTGAGCCCCGCCTCGTAGTTCCATACGCGCTCGGCATGAAGATCGGTGTTCGAGGGCGGGTACATGTAGAGCTCGTTGATCTGCGGCGAGCGGAACCCGTGGGAGGCGAGCCCCCGCAGCGTGGTCCCCCCCGCGGCGCGCCACACGATCCCGAAAGACGGGCTCACCTCGTCCCCGGCGATCTCGTCGCGGTTGTACCGCGCGCCGGCCGAGCACTCGACCGCCTTCAGCGGAGCGTACGTGGCGGTGGCGTATGCGCCCGTCTCCCACTTTTCCCACGATGCGCCTGGCTGGCCGGGGAGCTCCCCCTGTTGCAGGCGCCAGTCGGCCCCCGCGCCGAGACCGATCCCGCCGATCATCCCCTCCGCGTGCGCGAGGACTCCGTCGGTGGCGTCCTTCGAGTGCCACCCATCGGAGAAGCGGTGCTCGCCGAAGTTGCGGTAGTAGCGCGCCGACCAGGAACGACCGTCGATCTCGTCGCCCAGCTTGACGTCGAACGCGCCGCGCCGGTAGTCGTTCCACGTCTCGGAGACGAGCGAGGGATCGTCGGTGGCGCGCAGCGGCTCTTCCTTGTACCCGTCGAAGTACTTCCCCGAGACGGCCAGGACGACCCCTCCGGGCAGAACCGCCTCGCCGCGCGCGACCAGGTCGGTGCCGTCGTACGCCGAATGCGGGACGTGGCCGGCCGATTCGCGGTAGTCGACGCTGACCGCGCCGGCGAACGGACCCCGGCGCGAGGCGATCCGCCCGCTCGTGACGAGAGTCTCGAAGCTCCCCGCCGAGCTCCGCAGGTCGAGCTCGAGCCCCCGTCGGACCGGGCGGGGGATGACGTTCATCACGCCGCCCATCGCCCCCGAACCGTAGAGGGTCGAGGACGGCCCCCTGACCACCTCGATCCGCTCGACATCGTGGAGGAGGAACGAGTGGGTGACGGTGCAGTCGAACAGCGCCATCCGCTCGGGTCGTCCGTCGACCAGTATCAGCGCCTGCCGTCCGCGCGAGCCGAGCCCGCGTATGTTCACGTCGCTGCGCCCGAAATCTCCGGTGCGCTGGACGAAGACCCCGGGTAGCATTCCGGCTAGATCGGTCGACGAGTTGCGAAGCGTCGCCATCGTGCGCTCGCGGCCGAGCGTGCTCACCGACCAGGCGAGGTACTCGAGCGGCGAGAGGACGCGGCTCGCCGTCACGACGAGCTCGTCCATCGTGTAGTGGGGCATGCTGTCGGCCGGCGCCTTCCGCGCATCCGCTGCGGAATCGCCCGAAGCGGCGGCCGGAGATATGAAAAGAGCGCTGAGGAGCAGA
>Ga0316578_10001097_pt1 | contig 10524 bp, 10 predicted proteins | sample J0NA_2_FD_203076 | JGI IMG/M metagenome (GOLD analysis project Ga0316578, IMG submission 203076) | Rhizosphere microbial communities from salt marsh grasses in Alabama, United States - J0-2_160517rDrC | ecosystem: Host-associated > Plants > Roots > Rhizosphere | place: USA: Alabama | collected...
TGCATTCTATTCCTTTCTTGAAGCGACTATCCAGTACATGCCGGTAAAGTTGCACGGAAAAAAGGAAAAAGATCAATTAAGCAAAGGAGTTTGGAACTTGCCATTATCAAACCAAGGTGCTTGCTAGTTTTCTTTTATTATTTTTTTATAAATCTCACCTTCGATTATCCTAAGTCATATTTCTCGAAATAATCTTGCCAAATCGATCTTAAGGAGGGAGGCCCCAAAAGGTAGCTGAGCTACCTGGCCTTCCCCCCACGTCCTTAATCCCAGGGCCAAATATCAGCTAAGTATTGTAACGAAGGGGCCAGACTGCCTTCCTGGTGGGGCTCCAGGGTGATGAGGGGTTTTTTGTCACGTTCGGCCAGATAGGTGAGGACGAAATCCAGGGGGACGTTCCCCGTGCCCAGGGCCTGGTGATCGTCCAGGGCCCCCTGGTTGTCGTGTAGGTGCAGGTGCCCGATAAAGGGCCAGAGGACGGCCAGCCAGCCCTCGAAGTCCCCGCCCCCGAAGGCATTCAGATGGCCCACGTCCAGGCAGAGCTGCACATTGTCCAGATCGATGCGACGGATGGCGGCTGCTAAGAGCTCCGGGTCCTGTTCATAGACGTTTTCCAGCATCACCCGGACCCCGTAAGTGTCAGCCCGGACCCCCAGCTCCCGGAAGGTGGCCGCGGTGCGGGCGAGCCAGTTGTCCTGGTCCCAGCGGTAATGGCGGGCCTCATACCCCAGGTGGCAAACCACCGCTTCCGGCCGGAAGACTGGCAGCCACTGCCAGGCTTGCCGGAGACGCCGGCGGCTGGCCGCCAGAATCATGTCGTCCAGGGCCCCCGGGGCCAGGTCCTGGAAAGGGCCGTGCAGGGTGAGGCGCCGGCCCGCCTGCGTAAATATCCGGGCGATGCGGCGAAAGATCTTGGGAGGGTATGTACCCAGGCTCCAGGCATCCAGGCCGATCTCGGGGTTCAGGCCTTTGTCCAGAAAGCGGGCCAGATAGCCGTTTATCAGAAACGGAAAGGGAATATTTACCTGAACCCGGTCCACCACGGCTTCAGGAGTCATGGCCATGAAAGCCCGACCTTTAAGGGTACTGCACCAGCTCCAGCAGGAGCCCAAAGGTGGATTTGGGGTGTATAAAAGCCACCCGGGTGCCGTGGGCCCCTTCCCGGGGAGTCTCATCGATGAGGCGTACGCCTGAGGCCTTGAGTTCCGCCACTGCGGCGTCAATGTCCTCCACCTCCAGGGCCAGATGATGGAACCCTTCCCCCTTGTTTTCCAGGAACTTGGCCACCGGGCTGTCCGCCGCGGTGGGCAGGAGAAGCTCGATGCTGCTCTCTCCCACCTGAAAGAAACTCACCTGCACCTTTTGGGTGGCCACCACTTCCTCGCCCTTGTTTTCCAGTTGCAAATTCTCCCCGTAGAGTTTTTTCGGGGCGTCCAGGTCTTTGATGGCCACGCCTAGGTGGGCTATGCGCTTGATTTTCATGAAACGTCCTCCTGAAAAATTAGGCAAACTCTGTGCTTGCTCTTGACACCGGCCATTATATATGATGAGAGGGTCAGGGGAAAGTCTGGCCGGGGATTTCTCGGCGACAAATCCACCGGAAATAAATCTGGTTGAGCTTTAGGGCTCATCTATATGGAATGATATGACATCGATAGAGAAATTTTCCCAGGTATCAGAGCGCCTCGAGAAGCTTAAAGACGAGATGATCAACTTGCAAAGGGAACTGGTGTCCCGGGTGGCCGTGGGCCCGAATAATGATGGCCCCGGCGAGGGGGAGAAGGCCGCTTTTTTGGAAAACCTCCTCATCGGCTGGGGCCTGCAAGTGGAAAACTATCCCGCCCCGGACCCGCGGGTGGCGGGAGGCGAACGACCCAACCTGGTGGCCTGGCTGCCGGGACAACGGCCTGACAAGGTCTGGGTGCTCTCCCATCTGGACGTGGTGCCCCCGGGCGACCTGGACCTGTGGGATGCCGACCCTTACACTCTTAGGGTGGAGGGGGATCGCCTCATCGGCAGAGGCACCGAGGACAATCATCAAGGTATGGTGAGCTCCCTCATGGCGGTGAAGGCTCTCCTGGACCTGGGCCTTACTCCCCCCCGCACCGTGGGCCTGGCCCTGGTTTCCGACGAGGAAACCGGCAGCACCTTGGGCCTGGATTATGTTTTAAAAACCCAGCCCCAGCTTTTTTCGCCCCAGGACCTGATTATCGTGCCGGATGCCGGCAACGAGGACAGCACCCTGGTGGAGGTGGCGGAAAAGAGTGTGCTGTGGCTGCGCCTCACCTTGTTAGGCCGGCAGTCCCACGCCAGCCGGCCCTCGTTGGGGAAAAACACCCTGAGGGCCGCGGCCCACGTCATTGTGGCCCTGGAAGCTCTGGACCAGGAGTTTGCCGGGAACAACCCGCTGTTCGACCCCCCGGTAAGCACCTTCGAGCCCACCCAGAAGGAGGCCAATGTCGAGAACATTAACACCATCCCCGGCCGGGACGTGTTCTATCTGGACTGCCGGGTGCTGCCGGAGTTCGATCTGGGGCAGGTGAAGGCCCGCATTGAAACCATCGCCCGGGAGACCGCGGCGAAATTCGGGGTGAGCGTCACCGTGGACCCGGTCCAGGAGCTTGTGAGCGCTCCGGCCACCGACCCGGAGGCGCCGGTGGTCCAGGCCCTGATCCGGGCCATCCGTGAGGTTTACGGGCGGGAAGCGAAGCCCCAGGGGATCGGGGGCGGCACGGTGGCGGCCTTTTTTCGCCAGCAGCACCTGCCGGCCGCCGTCTGGATGACCGTGTCGCATTCGGCTCACCAGCCCAACGAATTCTGTCTGTTGAGCAACCTGGTGAATGATGCCCGGGTCATGGCCCATGTCTTTTTGGAGGAGTGATTATTTGAGGCAATGGTCCCATTGGGAAAGATCCTGGCGGTATTCCCAATTGTCCTCATCCACGATGACATAAAATTCAATCTCTTCGGCCAGCATTTCCGCCCACTCCTCCCGGGCATCCTCCGGGTCGGTGGAACCCAACCAGGGCCGCACGGAATATTCTTCTTGGAACCCCGGGTGACGCAGGAGTTCCCGGGGGTTGTCGTCCAGGACCAGGTAACACTGGACACCCATATAGCGGCGAATGATTACGGGATAGGCCATGTGCTCTCCTTTTGTTGAAATAAATTTTTTTCTATGAAAAATTTCGCCGGACTGCAAGACCTATGAATCGAGCGAACAGTTTTATAAAAATCCCCGCCGCACTGGGCCGCTTCCTGGTCTGGCTCCTTGTTCTTTTTCCAGGGCTGGTTTTGAGCTGCGGTTATATTCGGCCGGTGCCGCAAGGTTTTAACCCGGAAAACTATACCCCGGTTACCATCAGTCAACTTGCGGCCCCCCGCCGGGCGGGTTTGGTTCCGGGGCAAAAGGTCTATGTGGAAGGCTATTTTTGGCAGTATCTGGAATATGATCCGGACATGGTGGCTAACTATGTCACCATGGTCAGCCACCCCGTGGCCTGGAGCCGGTTGCGCTGGGCTTCCCTGTATCAGCAACCCCAGATGCGCGGCTACTATGACCGCTTGGCCCTGACCCGGCAGCAGCAGGAGGATTGGCGACTGGCGCGTCTGGAGCATCTGCGGGTTTATGGCCAGCTGGCCCCCCTGGGGTTCGGCGTCCTGTATCTGCAGGCCCACTACCTGGAGCGGTTGGAGGCGGCGGAAGACTCTTTAAGCCAGCGGGACGAGACCCCGGTGGCGCCGGGGGAGACCCCGACCTTATGAACCTCCTGGATCTGGGAATCCTCATCATCCTGTTCCTGGTGACGCTGCGGGGTTATTTTCGGGGCCTTTTTCAGGAGTTGGCGGTACTGGTGGGTCTGGTGGGGGGCCTTTTGGTGGCAGCCCGCCTGTATCTGGACGTGGCCGCAATACTCCTGCCCCTGGTCAAGAGCCTCTATTGGGCCCAGGGGCTGGCTTTCGCCCTGGTGCTGGTGGTGTTTTACTGGGGCGTTCGCCTGCTGTCCTACGTTCTGCAGCGTCTGCTGTATCACCTTTACCTTGATGTGGTGGACCGCTTGCTGGGGGCGTTTTTCGCCTTGCTCAAAGGCGCTCTCATTTTGGGACTGGCCCTCCTGCTGGTGGGGATAGCCGTCCCCAAAGACAACCGCCTCCTCAAGGGGTCCCGGGCCAGGCCGGTCCTCATCCACCTGGCCCGGCGCACCTTGGACCTATTGCCCCCTGATTTCAAGGAGCGCTTGAAAGAGTTCCTGCAAACGGTCCCTCTCCCCGGGGAGAAAAAGCAGGCCGAGGCTCCAAGAAATACCGGTTCTGACTTGGCAAGAACCAGGTATACCTAAAATTCAGGTGGTTTCTGCAGGGTGGACATTGCCCATCATAACTCTCCTTACGGCAAACCCTGTTTATGCGCAAAAGACTCCTACTATAGGTTGAACTTTGTGGCACAGGCTTTCCAGCCTGTGCCGACGCAGGCTAAAGCCTGGGGCTATATTTATTCGGCCCAGATTTTCTGGTGGGGCGGCCGTCCCTGGCCGCCCCTTATCATGGCGGGTACGGAGGCCCGCCCCACCGACATTTGCCGGTTTTTAAAAGCAAAAGACTCATGAGCGACAGTTATGACAGACAAAAGACCTGAATTAGGCGCGGCGATCCAGGAATTCGCCGCCATTATCCGGCGTCTGCGCGGCCCGGGGGGGTGCCCCTGGGACGCCAAACAGACCCCGGAAACCTTGAGAACCTATGTCCTGGAAGAGGCTTACGAACTGATCGAGGCCCTTGAATGCCGGGACCCGGCGAAAATTCGGGAGGAATTGGGGGACCTCCTGCTTCATATCGTGTTCATCAGCGATCTTTACGAGGAGCGGGGGGAGTTTACCTTCACTGACGTGGTGCGGGGCATTGCCGCCAAGATGGTCCACCGCCACCCCCATGTGTTCGGCGATGAAAAAGCCGAGACCCTGGAGGACCTGCGGCGCCTCTGGCAGCAGGCCAAGGAACAGGAGGGCAAGGGGAAGCCCGGGTCGTTGGGGGAGGTCTCCCCAGCCTTGCCGGCCCTCACCCAGGCCCAGCGTCTGGGAGAGGCCGCCGCCCGGCTGGGCTTCGACTGGCCCAGCGTGGAAGGGGCTCTGGCCAAAGTGGAAGAGGAATGGCAGGAGTTCCGCAGCGCCCTCACCCTGCCCCCCCATCCCGCCTGGGAAGAGGAACTGGGGGATCTCCTCTTTGCCATGGTCAACGTGGCCCGCTTCCTGAAAATCGACTCGGAAAATGCGTTGAGGCGCACGGTTTATAAATTCATCAAGCGGTTCCACGTGGTGGAGCGCACCCTGGCCAAGGAAGGCAAGACCCCGGAAACCGCCACCCTGGAGGAAATGGAAGACATCTGGCAGGCGGCCAAGCAGGGTTGATCCAGAAAAACCGGGTGTCTCCAGAAACATCATTGTTGCACAGAACCCGTCCCTCCCACCCGCTCCTGACTTGTCAGTCAAGGAATAAAAAGTTAGTATAATACGTTAATTATGGTATGGAGTGAGGTATTCAGCCCATGAACCCAAGCCGGCCGCGAGGGGCCTTATCCCTTCCCAAAACCCTGTTTGCCATTCTGGCCGGCACCATCATTCTCTCCCTCCTGTTCTACACCTTCTGGCAGCGGCTGAACCGGAAGGTGGAAGACATTCTCAAGGACCAGTTTAATCAGCAGCAGTTAGAATTGTCCCGGAAGATCGTCGACAATGTGGAAGCCTACTTCGACTATCTGGAAAATGAATTATTGGCCTATCCCTGGCGCTTCCGCTTGATTCCCCCTGACTCCCCTAATTTCAACGCCTATATGGATTCACGCTTCCAGGATATGCACAACCTGGGCATCCTGGAAATACGGCTCTATGACCAGGCCGGCCAGCTCCAACGCTTCTGGAGAGCTCGCGACCAAGCCGACCTCCCCAAGACCGAAGCCAAACTTCCTGCCGCCATCCTTACCTGGGCCAATAATCCCAAAAACAAAGGCCATCTCTATTTAGGCGAGGTCCAACGAGCCACTCAGCCTCCCTGGCAGGGGCGCCTGGTGATGCCTTTTTACGCCGGCCTTTTTGCTTCACCGGGGGCCTCTTCTCCTTATGGAGTCTTGGAATTCCTGATCGATCCTTTGTTCATTGCCCAAAAGGTCACTGCCGGAGTGCGTTCCGGTGCCACCGGCTATCCCTGGATCATTGACCAGAACGGCACTCTGTTGGCCCATTTTGAGAAAGATTTCGTGGGCCAACCAGCGTTAGAGGTTAGGCGAAAACGCAACCCCAGGCTCGCCTTCCAGGGCCTGCAAGAAATCCAGGAAAAGGTCCTTAAGGGAGGGGAGGGTACCGGGGGATATGTCTCCGGCTGGCATCGTCAGAAGTTGGGGGAAATCCCCAAACTGGTGGCTTACTCTCCCATCCACTTTAACAAGGGCCTCATCCGGGGGGTCACCGACGTGGCAGATCCGGCCCACAACTTGTGGGGCGTGGCCCTGGCGGCGCCGGTAGCCGAAGTGGCCGGTCAGATCGGCGAAGTTATGCACCAGGAACTTTTTATCGTCGCCCTATTTTTCCTGGTGATCGTCTTGGCGACCGCGGCCCTGATCGCTGTAGCCCTGAGTTGGAATAAAGCTCTGGCCCGGGAAGTCAATCTGAAGACCGAAGAACTTGTGGAATCCCATGAACGCCTGGTGCAATCGGAGCGTTTTGCCGCAGTGGGCGAAGCCGCGGCCTATGTCAGCCATGAAATTAAAAACCCCCTTATGGTCATCGGGGGCCTGGCCCGGCAAGTGGAGCGCAAGGTGGGGGATGAACCGAATGCCCTGCAGAAACTCCAGATTATCCAGAATGAAGTGCAGCGCCTGGAGACTTTTCTGGGAGACCTCCGAGACTTCACCAGACCGGCGACGCCGGCCAAACAACAGGTCAATATCAACGACGTCATTCAGGAAGTGGACGTCCTCATGGCAGAGCAGGCCATGAGCCAAGGCGTTAACCTGGTGGAGCACCTGGACCCTAATCTTCCTCTTCTGGAGGCAGACCCCAATCAGATGAAACAGGTTCTCCTGAATCTGGTCAAGAATGCCTTGGAGGCTCTTGACTCCGGCGGTCAGGTGATTCTTTCCAGCGGCGCCGCAGACCACCAGGTATGGTTCTCGGTCCGGGACACCGGTGGCGGTATGCCCCCGGAGGTGTTGGAAAAGATTTTCGATCCCTTTTTCACCACCAAAGAGAAAGGCACCGGTTTGGGGCTGGCGGTGATCCACAAGATCATCACCGACCACCATGGTGACATTTCCGTGAGCAGCTCTCCCGATAAGGGCACCACGATCATGGTGAACCTACCCAGTGCTTCTTAGGGGCTGTGGTAGAAAAGCCAGGGTATTTGTTCTCTCCTCTCTTATTCCGGTTGATCGTTTCCCTCTGAGAGGAGAGGGAAAGCGCGGTTGGGGGCGGATTCCCGAGTAACCCTTTGGCAAAAACCCAGATCTTTTTTAAAGAGAAATCGGGCGTGTCTTCTGGACCCACCGCCATGATGCACCATCGCCCGTAAGAGCTTGCATGGCCGAAAGAATCACCCCCCTGCCGGACGCTGATAAGCGCAAACGCCGCCGGGAAAAAATCCTCATCGTTCTCACCCTTATTCTGGTGGTGGCCCTCACCAGCGTGGAGGTCTACCTGGTGCGCCAGGGGGGTCACCCCTTCACCGGCAGCCTCCTGGTTTTCGGCCTTCTCAATATTAATGCCATCCTCTTCCTCCTGTTTACCTTTCTGGTTTTCCGGCATCTCAGCAAGCTGTTTGTGGAGCGGCGGGCCAAGGTCTTCGGTTCCCGCCTGCGTACCCGCCTGGTGCTTACCTTCATCAGCCTGGCCCTGATTCCCACCCTCTTTATGTTTTTCATTGCCTGGCAGCTCATTTCCAGCCGGATGGAGTACCACTGGGACAGATTGGTGAAGGACACCCTGGACCAAACCCTGGCCTTGGGAAAAGTTTTCACCCAGGGGTTGGAAGACAAACTCCAGGCGGCCGGAGACCTGTGCCGTCGGGACTTGGAAAGCCAGGGGCCCGGGTGGTTGAAAAACGAGGCGGCCTTGACCTCTCGCTTGAGCGCCTGTGCCAAGGCCTATAATCTCACCAGCCTGGAAATCGTCACCTCCCAGGGGAAAACCCTCGCGGTCACAGAACCTGTCAAGCAGCAGGGCAGGCCCGGCCCCTCTCTGCCGCCCCTCACCGCCGAGGAGCTGCAATCAGAGGGGTTCCAGCGTCAAGCCGTCCCGCAAGGGGTTCTCATCCGTCTGGTGTTGCCTCTGAAGGTACCCGGCCGGTTCGATAAAACCTACCTGGTGGCCAACCAGCTTTTCCGAGGGTCCCTGCTTCATAGCGTGGTGGAAACCGAAAATCAGGTCAAGAAGGTGCGCTATTCCCAGCGGCTGCTGAGGACCGTCCGGGTCAGCCATTACCTCACCTTGATAGTGGTCACCGTCCTCACCATCATGTCCGCCATTTGGCTGGCTTTTTACATGGCCCGGGAGATTACCACCCCCATCCGTCAACTGTCCGAGGGCACCCTGAAGGTGGCCGGCGGGGACTACGACATCCACATCGAGCAGCCAGGCAAGGACGAGATCGGTTTTTTGGTGCAATCCTTCAACAAAATGACCCAGGATCTTCAGGCCAGTCGGGCACAGTTGGCCCAGGCGCTGGCGCAATTGCGTCAGAGTTTGGCTGAACAGGAGGCCCAAAAGCGCTATGTGGAGATTCTGCTCCGGAACGTGGCCGCGGGGGTCATCGGTGTCGATCCCGAGGGTATAGTAACCAACATCAACGACTCCGCCGCCCAGATTTTCCGGGTGACCCGAGAGGAGATGCTGGGAAAACCGGCCCGTGCCCTGTTGCCGCCGGGGGAGCACCAGGAACTAATAGAATTTGCCGCGGCGGCCCGGCGCTCCAGCCGCACCATGGAAAAACGCATTCATCTGACGTATCCCGATAAAACCCTGTACCTGCTCCTCAAGACCACCGCCTTAAAAGACGACAGCGGCCAGGATCTGGGCATGGTGACGGTTTTCGAGGATCTCACCGAGCTGGAGCGGGCCCAGCGTCAGGCGGCCTGGCGGGAAGTAGCCCGAAGCATCGCCCATGAAGTAAAAAATCCTTTAACTCCCATCAAGCTGGCGGCCCAGCGCCTGCGCCGCCGCTATCTGGGGAAAATCCCTGACGACGGCAAGATCTTTGATGAATGTACCCAGATCATCAGCGACCAGGTGGACGAAATCAAGAACCTGGTGAACGAGTTTTCCCGGTTCGCCCGCCTACCTCATTTGGCCCTGGCCCCCCATGACCTCAACGCCCTGGTCCGGGAGGCCCTCACCCTGTACCAAGAAGTGCAGCCCCGGATCACCCTGAACTTTGAGCCCGATCCGGCCCTGCCCCTCATCCTTTTTGACCAGGAGCAGTTGAAGCGGGTGCTGTTGAACCTGGTGGACAATGCCCTGGCGTCCATCCCTAACACCGGGGCCATCACCCTGTCCGTGCAGGGGGAGCCGGAGGTCGACCGGGTCAAACTCATCGTGGCCGACACCGGCGTGGGCATCCCCGATCGGGACAAGGGTCGCGTCTTTGAACCGTATTTTTCCACCAAACGGGGGGGCACCGGGCTCGGTCTGGCCATCGTGCAGTCCATCGTTACGGACCACGAGGGACAAATCCTGGTGGAGGATAATCTCCCCCAGGGCACTCGCTTCATCATCGAACTCCCTATGCGCCGGGAAAACCATGACAGCCAACATTCTCGTAGTTGACGACGAACCCCAGATCCTGCAGGCTATTGCGGGCCTGCTTCAGGATGAGGATTTTGTGGTGCTCACCGCGCCGGATGGCGAGGCCGCCTTGAAAAAGGTGCGGGAGGAGCTTCCTGACCTGGTGCTGCTGGACATTGCCCTCCCCGGCCGCGACGGCCTGGAAATTTTGAAAGACTTGAAAGACCAACATCCCACCCTGCCGGTCATCATGATCTCCGCTTACGGCTCGGTGGAAAACGCGGTGAAGGCCACCCGCCTGGGGGCCTATGATTTCATTGAAAAGCCTCCCCACGCCGACAAGATTATCCTGTCGGTGCGTAACGCCCTGGAAATGGCCCGTCTTTCCGAAGAAAACCGGCGCCTGCGGCAGCAGGCCGCGCCGGCCCGGGAAATCATCGGCCAAAGCGAAGCCATCCAGCAGGTGCGGGAAAAGCTCCGCCTGGTGGCCCCCACCAGCGCCAGCGTGCTGATCACCGGCGAGAACGGCACCGGTAAGGAACTGGTGGCCCGGGCCCTGCATTACCTCTCCCCCCGTTCCCACCGCCTCTTTGTGGAGGTCAATTGCGCCGCCATCCCCGAGGATTTAATCGAAAGCGAACTGTTCGGCCACGAAAAGGGGGCCTTCACCGGGGCCACCGGCCGCCGCCAGGGAAAATTCGATCTGGCTCACGAAGGGACACTGTTCCTTGATGAAATCGGTGACATGAGCCTCAAG
>Ga0316578_10001099_pt1 | contig 10523 bp, 8 predicted proteins | sample J0NA_2_FD_203076 | JGI IMG/M metagenome (GOLD analysis project Ga0316578, IMG submission 203076) | Rhizosphere microbial communities from salt marsh grasses in Alabama, United States - J0-2_160517rDrC | ecosystem: Host-associated > Plants > Roots > Rhizosphere | place: USA: Alabama | collected...
AAATATGCAGATTGCGCTTTTGCAGATCCTCCACGTCTTTGACCGTCGTGGTGTTGGTGATGATGATCTTGCCGCTCAGGTCATCAGGCAAGTTTGACCGAACCTGCAAAAAGTCCCCAGCGATGACGTCGGCATCCTCGTAGAAGCGGCTGTACTTTTTGGATGGTTCCCTCTCCTGCTCATCTCCCACCGGATAGACCCAAGAAAAGGGCAGGCGGGTGAGGACGGGCAAGAGAACAGCAGCCAGGATATGGACGGAGCGCAAACTGTGAACAGGAATAGGCACGCCGATGCCGAACATCAAATCGCCAAACGTGACGTCGCAGCCTGCCCCCACCAAAGCCTTTGCCAAGCCGTACCGGTCCACGGCTGTAGTCTTGAGGGCCTTTTTGCCGCACAGTTCGATGCCGTGATCGCGCAGGGCTTGAATCGCATACGGGGCCAGCAGATGCTTGAGTCCGTTCCCATCACCAACCTTGGAATTCTTGATCACATCGCGCACGCGCTGGAGTTCGCGCCAGTAGTAGCGACGGCCGTTGACCTGCACGTAGAATTCGGCACCCCCTATGCCAAAGGCATCCACCTTACCGTCGTATTCCTGATACATCTGTAGGTACCTATCAAAGTCGCCATCGGTGCCCTGGCGACTGAGCCAAAAGTGCTCTCCCATAAACTCGGTCTCGGTGGTGTGATCGCGCGTCGATGACCCAAGGCTGACGCTCAATACTTTTTTCATCAGACCTCCTGACGGTTAAAGCTATCTTGGATTATTGATTTCCGGACGGGTTGGGGGGTTCTACCACCTGGCGCGGTGCGGGCTTGCTCTTCAGGTAGCCGTGCTCGTAAAACCAATCCAGCGTATCGCGACAGGTCTTGTCGAAGGGAATGGGGTCCGGCAAACCGAGTTCCGTTCGCGCGCGGCTGACATCGAGCATCTGCCAATGGGCGATGGCCTGCAAGTGATGTGTGCCAGCGATCCCCAGTTTTCCCCCTACTCCCGCAGCGGCACGTACGATCCAGAGCGGCAATTTGAGACCGGGCGGCCTGCGCCCGGCGGCATTAGCAGCGACGGCCAACATCTCACGAATAGTCAAGTTGTGGCCGCCCAAAATGTAGCGCTGCCCCGGCCTGCCACGCTTGGCCGCGGCGATGTGTCCCGCAGCCACGTCCCGCCCGTCCACGACGTTGATCGCCCCTTCGACGTATCCGGGAACGCGTCCCTGGGCCACCGCCAGCAGAAACGAACTGGTCGTCGGTTTTACATCGCCGGGTCCAAAAACGGCTGTGGGCAAGACGACGATGATGGGCAACCCCTCGGCCGCGGCGCGCAGGGCCTCCATCTCCATCGCCCACTTGACCTCGTAGTAGGGATTGAGTATGGAATCAGGCATGTACAGATCGTGCTCGTTGGCTAAGCGGCTTGGGTCGGCGGGCAGGCCGACGGTGGTGAGGGCACTGGTGTAGATAAAGCGCTTGACCCCGGCAGTGACGGCGGCGTTCAGCGCGTTGCGCATGCCAATCACACCGTGGCGCACAATCTCCTGAATGTTGCGGGCCCGGCGCGGGTAGTAGCCCGCTGCGTGAAAGACGAGCGGACATCCACGCATCGTCGTCACCAGCGACGCCGGGTCGGCCAAGTCGCCGGTCATCCACTCGATTTCTAGATCACCGATAGCGCCGGTCGCCTCAGGACGACGGCGCACACCGCGCACTTGCAGGCCCCCATCAAACGCCGCGCGGGCAATCTGCCCGCCGATAAAACCGGTGGCACCGAGTATACAGCAGCGGACATCGGCCATATTTTGCTCCTTTCAGCGAGTGAGCAAATCAGCGAATGAGCAATATACAAACCACCATTGACTCGTATATTCGCCGGCTCGCTGATTCGGTGCAACCTTCGGTTGCCAATCGCACACTCACTCGGTCTCTCCAGTAAAAACACCTTCGGCGTGTTCCAATAACGTGCCTATCCGCCCGGGATCGGTGTCCTTCGCCTCCAGGTACTTGGCCAACAACTCACTGTCGGTCATCTCCTCCGGAGCCAAGCTGCCCAGCCGCACCCTCACCGCCCGCTCGACCTCGCGGGTGATGCCGCCGATAAAGTAGGCGTCGGAGAGCAAAGCGCGTATGTCCCGATCTCGCAGCAGCGTCTCCTGATCGACCCGCAGGTGCAGAATCAAGCGCACCACGGCGTCCGTCAGGTCATGTTTGGCAATCTCCTGGCGCAGATCCAGCAGCGGGTCGGTGGCCGCGCGCACGTCCGCACGCACGGTGACAAAGGGACGAGCATCCACCTCGACAAACTTCCACGTGGTTGTCCGGCCACGCGGGGTCTCGCCCGGCGCCAACTCGACCCAGCAGAATCCCTTGGGCTGTCCCTCCTCGCCAAAGTCGATCCGTTCTGGACTGCCCGAATACACCACGGGGGGATGGTTATCACCGTTGAGGCTCTGGTGCATGTGGATGTGGCCCAGCGCCACATAATCCCAGACCGGATCGGCCAGGACCGACTTGAGAACGACGGCATCCCGCCCGATCATCACGCTGCGCTCGGAGCCGAAAAGCGCACCAGAAACGCTGAGATGAGCGGCGAGCAAAGAAGGAACATCGGGATCGAGTTGCTTGGCCAGTGCCTGGATGACCTCGGCGACGACGGTTTGTAGCTTATCATCGAGTTCCCTGATGGACAGGCCGCGGTACTCCTTTTGACTCAAGAGTCGCTGGCGGACTGGATAGGGAACGGTGGCCACCTGCACGGGACCGCGGCGGGTCTCGATGGTGTGTACCGCTTCTTCCCATCCCACGACGACGTTCGGCACGTCGAGCGTGCGAAAGATGTCGATGCTGTTGGCTTGCTGCGTCATCGTCGGCAGGTCGTGGTTGCCCACCAGCAGAACGATGGGCACGCCGGCATCGACTAACCGCTTGACACGGCGGGCAAAGGCGCGTTGGTAGGTGGGATTGGGGTTGCGGGTCTTGAAGGCATCCCCGGCAAAGATCACCAGGTCTACTTCGTGCTCCAGGCCATAGTCGATCAACTCGTCGAAGCGGTGCAGAAAATCGAGCACCCGCCCGTTGACACCGGTGGCGGGATCCAACCGGCCATAGTTTTCCATGCCGACGTGCAGATCGGCAAAGTGCAGCAAGCGAATTTTATCCATAGATCACCGGGATGGTTTGAATTATAATCCAACGGTGACGCTCGCACAAACGCAGCTTTTGAAAGACCTGGCAGGTCTCGCCTACCTACAGATCAACACGGGATGGCGGCTCTCGCGCAGCACCTGATCCACCGCGCTGCCGAGCACGATCTCCAAAACGGGATCAAGCCCATAGCCACCCATGACGATCAAGTCGCTCCCAAACTCTGCGGCTGCCTCCAGAATCGCCTCGCCAGCGCTGCCCCGCTTTTCGATGTACGCAGCATCGATGCCGTGGCGTCTGAGATACCGCTTGACGAGCCGCATCGTCCCGGACGTGGTGTGATTCTCCTCCAGCACCGTCACAACGGCCAGAGGAACGTTCCAACGGCCCGCCAGATATGTAGAGACGAAAAGCGCCTCTTTCGCCTTGGAGCTGCCGTCGTATGCCAGCAGGATGCGACTCATACCAAACGAATCCGGCGGAATCGCCAGGATGGGAACGGTGCAGTGTTGAATCAGCGTGCGCAGGCCAGAGCTCAATCGGGCGATCGGCCGATCCCCGGGAGGATAGGTCAAGTTGACGATGACGAGGTCCAGCCAGCGGGCAGCTTCACATATCTCCTGAGAAACTTCCCCTTCCTCGACGATCCACTGACTGGGGATGGATGCTTCCGCACAGCGGCGGGCGAACTCGGCCCGTATCGCCTGGACCGCCGCGCTTTCCTTTTGCCGCTTCGAGGTCACGACGTGCAGGCCCACCAGACGTCCCTCCTCGCGCCGCGCCACTTCAAGCGCTTGATCCACGACGTGCCATCCGCTCTCTTTGCCGTTGACGGCCACGAGAATCCTGCCGAAAAGGGGCTCCCAGGCGGCCTTTGCGCTGCGCGCCCTCCGCCACTCGCCCGGCGCCGGGCCAGGCACGATCTCCTTAGGCAGAATGACGCTGCGTATCCGTTGGACCACGCGCCCGATCACCTGGCCGAGCTTGGGGCTGAACCTATCGACCAGGTCTGCGGCTGCCGCCCCTGGCTCGATCTCCCAGGCCAGCTCCTGACCGATCTCGTCGCGGTGATCGAGAATCCACAGGTACAGGTCGGTCTCTGTCCGGCCAGGAAAGTCGCGCAGGATGCCGTTCTCTCGAATGACCTGCACCACAGGCAGGTAGACCGTGTCGTACCAATGAGCAGCGGCCTCCGGGTAGGGAATCTCCCGCTCCTGCTCGATGCCCATAAAATAGCGATGAACGGAGATATGCTCCTCCAGCTTGCGATACCGTCCAGCCAGACTCGTGCTCAGGTCGGCATCCGGGCGGAGTTCGTCCAAGCGGGTGCGTTCCAGAAATTCGGCATACCTGGCCTTGACGACCAGATCCTCCGGCTGGACGTCGGGGGAGAGCGGTACCTTGGTATGGCACTCGGTCACGTAAGCCTCGATGTGGGTCGCACCGAGCTGCTTGGCAACCGACACACGATGGTTGCCGTCCACCACAAAGTAGGCCTCGCCGATCTGATAAACCTCGACGGGAGGCAGGCCCACCGGATCCGACATGGCCCGCTCCACTCTGGCCCACCTGGTCTGATCCTCATCCTGGCGCGGCAAAAAGCTGCGGGTAAAATCGGTATAACGCCCCACGCTGCCGACGATGGCGTCGATGGGGATATCCCGCAAGCCGCGCGACGTGGTGCGAGAGCCCTTTAGCTTTTGACGCACGTCCTCATAGTTGAGCAGCTCGGTCGAGGCTCCCGTCAAGCGAGACATGACCCGTTCGAGCTGGGCCTGCCTGCGCGCGCGGCGAAAGTCTTTTACGGCTGATGCGAGCTGTATCTCCATAATGCCCTCAGGTATCCAGCGGAGCATTATAATCGAGGGATGTCAGGTGTCAATGCACTTTGGGTGCGCGGGAAAATTTGTACCTCACCTACCAGCGTCAGATTTCGGCGCCATCTCCCCGCAGCACAGCCCGTCCGCGTTTGAGCACGTCCTCTGGGCTCTCTGCACCCTGTACGCCCAGTTCGGCATAGAACTCGGGCGTGCCGTAGGTGCGGGTCTTGACCACCACCGGCATGGGCACCGCGTGGCCCATGATGAGCGCCTGTTGGCGCGTATCCAGCCGCGCCAGCACCTCACGCAGCGCCGCCCCACCGCTGATGCCGGCAAAGACGGCGCGGATATCGGCCTCGTCATCCAGCAGGCAGGTGACGCGCGTGCCCACCTGGCTCATCACCTCGGGGTCGATGCCGCTGGGCCGCTGGTCGACGATGAGGAGCGTGACGTTGTACTTGCGCAGCTCGCGGGCGATAGTGCCAAAGACGGTGTGCCGGGCGATGGCAGGATCGAGGAACTTGTGCGCCTCCTCGATGGTGATGATCAGCGGGCGCGGCTCATCCCCCTGCCCGCCCTGCGCCGCCTCCTTGCGCCTGACGTAGTGATCGTGGATGCGGCGCGTGATGTAGTTGGCAACCAGGAGGTAAGCCTCGAGGCTGTTGCCGTACCGCCCGAACTCTAGGACGACGTTGACACCCCGGTCGAGGTAATCGAGAACCTGCTTCACCGGATCCTCTAGCGCCTGGGCCTGCAAGAAGCCAAAGCGGCGGAACATCCCCAACTTGCGCTGGATCGCTCCCAGCGTCCCGCCGTGGAGCGTGCCTTGCTCCAACGCGGCGTTTAGTTCTTCCAGGAGATCGTTCTCGTCCAACAACCGAGACACCCAACCCTGGCCCAGCTTGCGGCGCAGGAAATACAGGGCTCCGACCTGAAGATCAGAGAGGGCCATCAAGCTGGCCAGGCTGTCCACGTCCTCCGGTTCGATCTGCTCGTAGCCGATGCGCACCACGCCATCGATCTTGCTATCCCGCCGCCGCGAGGATTCCTCGTCCAGCGTAAAGACCGCAACCTGTCCGGTGGGAAATATCTGCCGCAGTCCTTTGACCTCCTGCTTCGTCTCGTCCTGGCTCTTCCAACCGTACTCGTTGTGCATGTCGAACACCAGATTGACGGCCACGTTCTCCCGCACCAGCCCGGCCAGCAACGTGCGCGTGAGAAAGGTCTTGCCGGTGCCCGTCTTGCCAAAGATGCCCGCCGAGCGCTCGACGAGGCGGCGCAGGTCGAGTGCCACGTGAACGCCCTCCATCTCCAGCGGGTCGCCGACGTAAAAGTAGCCCGGTTCATTCTCCTTGCCAAAGATGAGGCCGACATCCTCCTCACTGGCCGGGTAGGCCGCAGTAAAGTGGGCGGGGACCGTCTTGACCGGCTTGGGTTCGTCACTATCTTCATCTAGCACCAACATCGGCGCGACGTGGAGGCGTCCAAAGACGGCGGTGCCCCCATACACACGCGCCATGAACGGATCGGTCGTATCGGGTGGAGACTTTTCGATCAGCGGGTTGAGAGCATCCAGTTGCACGTCGGTGACGATGGAAAAAAAGCGCCGCCCGGTAGTCCCGTGCACCACGACGTACCGCCCCACGGCCAGCCCCTCGATCACCGTACCGGGGTCGAGCTTGACATCCAGTCCCTTGGACAGGCTCCCCGCGACGACGATGCCGAGTTGGCGGGCGGGCGGGGAGTCAGTGGACCGAGGGCCGAAGAAAGCGTCCAGTTCTTGTTCGGGGGATCGATCGTCCATAGCTATGACCTCGTTTCTACACGACTATAATTCCAGCTTCCACACGGTCGCGAAATCTCCCGTCGCCTCGAACCCAAAGCGACGGTACAGCCGCTGGGAATACACGTTGTCCGATTGCGTGTTGAGCGTGACGTACCCGGCGCCCTGCCGCCAAAAGTCGCGCAGTGCGTCGCGCATCAACGCCGTACCCACACCGCGGCCCTGATGCGCCGGATGCACGGCGATGCGGTTGAGATGAGCCACCGGCGGGCGCAGATCTCCCTCCGCATACCCCACTACTTCTCCGGCAAGGGTCGCCACGTCAAAGTGGGCCGCCACCGCCGCCCGACGGCGCACCGTCTCCTCACTGTGCCACCAAGGAGCGGTGAACGCCGCCCGGTCTACAACCGCGGCCGCCGGGATATCCATATCCGACGCAGGCCGCACGTCGGCGCCGCAAGTGCCCAGCGCCGGGAGGTTGCGGTCGAACTTGGACAGGGTCACCACGTCGACCAACGGCCTAAAGCCGCGCCGCTCCAGATGCTCCCCAACCCAACCTCCGTAATCCATCCAGGCCAACGTGGACAACCCGCGGCGACGGAGTGCAGCGAGAACGAGGGGCAGCGACAGGTCGAGCCACGCATCCATACCCAGGCCACTGCTCCGAGCAGCCGTCCTCACCCAAGCCACCGGCGACCCATCTGGCCAGGCAAAGATTGCGCCTGCCAGGGCCTTGCCGTTTCCCACTACGACAAAGGATTCGGCTTCCAGGTGCTCCTCCCAGTGCCACATCTGGGGCAATCTGTATTGCGCCCGATTGCAGAGCGCCTCGATAGCCAGCCAGTCACCAGCATGGGCTCTTCTTGCGTTCATATCCTTTGAAGCCTTCACCGGGATACTTTAGCACATCGCCGTCAAGAGGTCAAGTGGTATGCCTGGTCAGGCGCGCTTTCGGTCACTCACGTCCATTTGCCTTAGTTGCCGCTTTATGGTAAAGTAATTGTGCGCTATGCACGCCTGTGGTACAATACAAAGCATCTTCCACACGAGCAGTCAAAGTCAAGGGGGGCGAAGATGACGACTATCGCGAACGCTTTCTTTAAAGTCTTGGAATTCTTTGAGCAACGCAAGTGGGCAATCTTGGTCCTGGGGATAATCCTGGGTCTCATCGTGGGGCTGCTCTACATGCAATTCCGAATGAACACGCTGCGGTGGACCAACGCCGGGCCTGACGAACTCCGCTCAGATTTCAAAACCGATTATCTCCTGTGGGTCGCCAGGAACTATGAGGCCCAAAGCTTGGCCAATCCCGACTGGGCGCGCCACAAGCTGCTGGGCGTGGATTACAATAATCCCGAAAAACGCAAACCCGCTGAGGTCAAAGCGTACGCCGAGCGGGTATCAAGCGCGCTGGATGGTCTAGCCGAGTTTTGCGCAAGCGGCAAGGATCCAAGTCTGTGCGGCGGTGAAGAAGCGATACGCCTCAGAAATCTATCGGGAGATATAGAGAACGCTGGGAACCAGCAACCCGAAGAACCCCCGAGCATCCTGGGGAATATATGGGGCGTCGCCCGGCCAATCTGCCTGGGGGCTCTCATCCTTCTCATCTTCGGGGGAGGCGGGTTCATCCTCTACCGCTGGTGGCGCGGGCGACAGGAAGAGCAGGAGGTACGGGAGGCGATCGCAGAAAGGACCCGGCCCGTCACGCCAACCGCCGCCTGGGGAATGGAGGGAGCGCCGCTGGCACAGTTCCCGACCACCTACGCCCTGGGAGACGATCACTTTGACCCATCGTTCAGCATCGAGTTGGATAGCGGCGAGTTCATGGGCGAGTGCGGCGTGGGCGTCTCTGAGACCATCGGCGTGGGCGCGCCCAACAAGGTCACCGCTTTCGAGGTCTGGCTCTTTGACAAGAGCGACATCCGCACCGTGACCAAAGTCGTGATGTCCGATTACGCCTTCAGCGACGAGGCCCTGCGCACCAAGCTGGCCCCCAAGGGAGAGCCGATGCTGGCCAAGGAAGGGGCAGAAGCCGTGCTGGAAACCAAGACGCTGCGCATCAAGGCGCGCATCGTAGAGGCAAAATACGGGGCCGGCAACCTACCACAGAACAGTTTCTTTGACCGGCTGTCGATCGATCTGGCGGCGTGGGTCAAGGAGGTGCCAGAGGGAGGCGAGTTGTTCGAAGAGGATAGCGCCACCATCTTGCCCGCGATGTAGATCATCCGTCAATCACGAGTTACAACACCCTCACCGTAGCGATTCGGTGGGGGTGTTTGTTTAGGAGGAAGGGATGCAGCGTCTATGGTGGAGGTTGGTGCGGTTCGGTTTCCGCCTGCTCTACAACGAACTTGCCTGGACATACGACCTCGTGGCGTGGGCGGTATCGTTTGGGCAGTGGAAAGCGTGGGGGCGTACGGCGATCCCCCACCTGGAGGGCGAGCGGGTACTGGAGCTAGCCCACGGCCCCGGTCACCTGCTGGTGGCGATGGCGGAACGCGAGCTCTCGCCAGTGGGGATCGACCTCTCACCGTATATGAGCTGTCAGGCGAGGCGGCGGCTCCTGAAAAGCGACGGCCTCACCGTCCCCCTGGTGCGCGCCCACGCGCAGGCGCTCCCCTTCCGCGATGGCTGTTTCGATAGCACCGTAGCGACCTTTCCCTCCGAGTACATCATGGCCCGGGAGACGTTGCGCGGGGTGGCGCGCGTTCTAAAACCGAAGGGACGGTTGGTCATTGCTGCGGGAGCCATCCTGAGCGGGAGGGACCCGCTCTCGCGTTTCATCTGGTGGCTTTACCGGATCACAGGGCAGGGAAACCTGCTCATCGACCGGAGCAAGGCGGTCCTGGCGCGGGCCGGCTTCGCCGCGCGCATGCTGTGGGAGGAAGCCAGATGCAGCCGGGTGCTGCTCGTCATCGCGGAGAAGAAGAATTAGGATTTGCTGAAGAATGACTTCCCTCGTCCAAACTCAAGCCGTATAACCATTCTGTAGCAAAATCGCGGGAGGTTATTCTTTTACGGGCCCTCAGGCAGGATGATAAGATTGCAGCTGGGAGCGACCGATCATGATCATCTCGGTCTCTAGGGGAAACGGGGCAGGGAGCTCGACGAGAGGAAATATGCGCGCCTCGGTCACAGGAATCAGCTGCTCCTGAACAACGTCGATAAAATCACGCACGCGTGCCTCAGCCGACATGTGAAAATAACCCCGGCACACGGCCACCGGCGTGTAGGCCACCAGGAGCTCCCTGTGCTGCAGGATGCGGAACGAGGTGCGGGTCTCAGCCGAGTCAAAGTGCAGGAACACTACCTGGGGTCGGCGGACGACGATGTGCGAGCGCTGAAACCCCTTCATCGGGCTGCCGGGCGTTAGCGGCGTCAGGTGCGCGTCGTAGAGCGAGAGACTATCGCGCACACTGTCGTTGATGAACGTAGCCAAGTTCCCCACCGCCTCCAGTTGACCGCTGAACTGAAAATTGACGGTGAGCACCTGAATCTCGTGACGTTGAGAGGGCAATGCTTCGAATACCATCGGTTGCTCCTTCAAGTGGTTTATGGTAAAATAGCCCCCACTTGGTGGGTGTAGCCTAACGGTTAAGGCACCTGGTTGTGGCCCAGGAGATTGTGGGTTCGAATCCCATCACTCACCCCAAGCCGTAGCCGGATTCGGAATCCGGCTATCATTTTCATTATACACCAAATGCCCCCGTAGCTCAATTGGACAGAGCGTCGGACTTCGAATCCGCAGGTTGCACGTTCGAATCGTGTCGGGGGCG
>Ga0316578_10001100_pt1 | contig 10522 bp, 10 predicted proteins | sample J0NA_2_FD_203076 | JGI IMG/M metagenome (GOLD analysis project Ga0316578, IMG submission 203076) | Rhizosphere microbial communities from salt marsh grasses in Alabama, United States - J0-2_160517rDrC | ecosystem: Host-associated > Plants > Roots > Rhizosphere | place: USA: Alabama | collected...
TGCCTTTGACCGTGAACGCGGTTATGGAGGGGGTATTCGGGATCGAAGAAAAGTCCTCGGTTGACAAACCACTTGGCTATGCACTCGGATGTTTAACGCGGCTGACGGTTCGGCGAGATGCGGCTCTATTGGCGATTGCCAAGCTTGTATCGTCTGGAATTTGGCTGTTACCTCGATCTCCAGGAGCCAAAAGCAAAAGGCATAGGCAACCCACAGCTATTTGAAAATGCGCTCGATTATGCGAACCAAGGGAAAATTCTCTCTTCTGCAAAATGGTTGTACCTCAAGAAATAGCCTCCAACATTGCCTTCGCCTCTCTCAGGTCCGGCGTATCAAACCCCTCCTTGAACCATCGATAGGTCTCCGTCAGCATCTGTAGGGCTTCAGCTTGCCGGCCTTGGTTTAGTCGCAACCGACTCAAACTCATGACCGTACGCAGCTCGAAGGATTTTGCTTTTTGCTGAATGGCTACATCGAGCGCTTGACTATAAATCGCATCGATTTCCGTGTCAGCTTTGCCTTGCTTTAACATTAGCTCACCCTGCAGCCTAAAGACTTCGGCGGCCAACCATCGTTCACCGCTGTTTTTAGCAACCGTTAGCGCTTCGGCCAAGGTTGTCAACCCCGCATCGATTTGCCCTGTCACTGCGTACGCCTCCGCCAGTATCAGCATAAAATACGGACTGACCAAATTAGCCTTTGTGGCCTGCCAGCCATCCAAGGCCTGGCGCATCGCTTTGATCTCCGTATTTTCCCGGCTCTGTTGTGTCAACGCCCAGCCCCTTAAAATGATTCCCGACACGATCCATTGCGAAAAGCCTTTTTCGGTCGAGAGCCTTAAAGCCGATGACGCGCGCTTTCGAACGATAATTTCCTCTCGACGAAGATGATGAAAAAATGAGGACATGCCTAGAGAAAAAGCCAGGCTAAACGGTTGGTCGAGTTCTTTCGCCAAGGCGATGGACTCGCGGCTTCTATTTAGCGCCTGGTCCGGAAAGCCAAGAGACCACAGCGCAATGGCCGCATAAGCCGGATATACCACGCCCGGATTTTGACCGTAGACCAGACTGTCATGATGACGTTGATGCTGGATTCTGTAAAGCGCTGTGCCTTGTTCGCAGTGCGCGATAGCCGTCTTAAATTCGCCCATCGCGCACAACGTAGCTCCGAGGGTTCGGTGGGCATGCAGGTACACGACCGGATTCTGCTCTTTCTTACCCAGGTCGAGAAGCTGTCGCCCGAGTTCACGCGCCATATTCAGCTCAGCCCGCACAAAATAGCATACCCACAGCCCGGCAAGCACCTGAAATAATAGGTGCATGTTGCCAGCCTGGTGGGATAATTCTCGAGCGCGGATGTAGGTGTGTTCCACTTCCGCCGCAGCATACCCCTTGATGGCGATCAGCGCCATTCCCAACCCGATTTGCAGGTCCAGTTCCAAGGCTACACGCTCACGATTGTCCGGACAGCTTGGCAGCAGAACCAGCGCCTCGTTAAAATGGGCTACGGCCTCCTTATTGGCAGACAATTTTAGGGCCCGCTTGCCCGCTTGAACGAGATATTGGACTGTTTTTTCGTTGAGTTCCGCCTCATGGAAGTGCCTGGCCAACTGGACGGCAATGGCCTCGGTTTGATCCGCATAGAGGCGCTCCAAAGTGTTCCCAACCATTTCATGCAGGAACGCTTTTTCGACTTTATCCAAACTAGTGTATAAATATTGTTGGAACAAAATATGTCTGAATCGATAGTGTGATAAGCGTTGGGAGCCCACCCGACGACTGATCTGGCTTGTCACCAAACGGTGTTGTTTGTCAAGAACACCGCTCAACTGCCGGGCAACCGTCCACGAATCGACCTTTTGGACCTGAGCCACGACTTCTGCATGGAACTCTTCGCCTTCGACACTTGCTACCCTCAGTGTATCTTTCAATTGTTCAGGCAGCCGATCGATGCGTTCCCGGATCACGCCGTCGATCCTAGCCGGAAGCGTCTGCCAGTCCAGATTGGGTCCCTCTATCCAGCGACCGGACGCGTCTTTGAATAAATCCCCGCGCTTTTGCATGCTGCGTAGCATTTCAATTGTAAACAGGGCGTGGCCGCGGGTGTGTTGAAAAAGCGCATCCTGAAATTCGGCGCCCAATCGGTTTGGTTCGGTATCCAGAAACGCCTGGATAAACTGTTTGGTCATGGCCCGTTCCATGTCGACCGGGCTATGGCCGAAATGAATCTGAAATTCATTTATCACCGGTTCCAGTGGGTGGCGTTTACCGTCACGTCCCAATGCCACGTCAGCGGGTCGGTAAACACCGAGAATCATGATTTGGCAGTCCCTCAGCTGCTTGCCTAAATGGAAGAGCAATCCGATCGAACCGTTATCGGCCCACTGGAGATCGTCCAAAACCAGCACCAGCGGTTGTTGGCGCGACACTGAACGCAGCACCAGGGTGTATTGTTCAAAGAGGTTTTGCTGCCGCGGACTGATCGAACTCAGGTCGACCGCTTTCCGGGCGACCTGCTTTTTTAACAAAGGCAACCAAGGCGCTTCAACCGAGGATGCGGCGGAGGCACGCTCGATCAAGGCCGGTCCTGAAAGGAAGGTGTCAATCAGATCCTGGCCGGATTTCAAGAGCGCGAGGATGGTAACGGGAATCAAGGTGCGCAGACGGTGGGTGTATTTTCTCACGGAAGCATCGGCGGCCCAACGGGTCTCCAAATTGAAAGTCAGCAGACTCAGGATCTCGCGAAAGGGCAGGTAAGGATCGCCAACCCCTATATAAGCGTTGCCGCTGCCGCCGACCACCACCAGGTCGGCATGCGCGTGTAATGCACACCATGAAAATTCCTGCACGAGCGCCGTCTTGCCACTGCCGGCTTCGCCTTTGACAAAGGCAACACAGCCTTGACGTTTTTTCAAAACATCCGTTAATAATTGGTTCAACTGCGCCAGTTCATTTTCACGGTCGACAAAGACGCTTTTTTCAACTTCATTACGCTCTTCCTCCGGTTCGGTGCTACCGTGGCTGCCAGTAAATAGAGAGGCAATACCTCCGAGGTTATTGTACTCCAAAGGATATTCGGCGGCACGCAACAACCGATCCGTGTCGGATTGATCGAGGTTTAATGCCTCTGATAAATCCAGAACCATTTGCCGTGTGCGGGGCAGGTACTGGTCGCGTTCCCAATCGCTGATGCTGTTGCGATGGACGCCCAACGTATCGGCCAGGGTTTCTTGCGACAGGCCTTCACGGCGACGAAATCCCCTTAGCAGATCACCAAATGTATGCACAGTGTCCTCTTAAGGCTGAAGATCTTTACAATAGGCATTTTTCATAGATGAACTGTGTAGACATCGCTATATTCTGCACCTATCTTTTAGTTAACTCGTTGCGTTACGATTTTAATCCGAATCCACATGCCGAATCAATGGCGGTTAAATCTAATGCGCGGCAGTGCCTGTCACCTGAATCTCATCTATAGTTTGCGCTACTGCACGATCTGAATTTTATTTGCTTACTCATATCAAGACTGCCGATGCAATGCAATTCACCCCTCTCATCGATTGCGGATAAAGGCAACAAACAGCGCGATGCAACACCACTTGATATGAAAGGAATTACAAATGGATGAAATTAAACTTGTCTGGTCTGGGTTGACAAACTCTCCTGGCAGATACCTTCTATACGTTGTTTTAGGAATCAACCTCGGGCTGACGCTCTGGCATTCGGTTCAGGAATTAAGAGGATATTTATGGCGCTATTTCGGTGCTATAGTTGGCTTTCGAATTCCGGATAAGCTAGGCTTCTATATATTTTTCGTGGGCTTATGGGTTGGCCTATGGATTATAGGATTCCTGGGAATTGGCGCCCCATTACATGGCTTTTCGACAACGAAGCTTGCAATATCTTGTGTAGGATTAATAGTCGGGGGGCGCATATCTGATTCGATATATTCTCACATCCGCCTTGATCGGAAGGGATATCGACCCAATCCCGCACTGAAAACCGTCCCTTACTACCTAATAGAAGCAGGGTATTTAACGATACTGTTTTTACCGGGCATCTGGAGCAGGCCTTGGTTCGCAGCTTTAGGTTTTTTTCTCGGCTGGATGCTTTTCTTTTCCGTTTTACCTTTTCTCCGATGGCTGAGATCAATATCTATCTCTTTGAGTCGTTTGAGTCGCGAACCATGGCAGGCGGGGCAATCGTATCCGCCGTGGGTCCAAGAGTACAATTACAAAGAGGTCTTGAACGGCTGATGTTATCGCCCTTAAGGAGTATACGATGCCAAGTGATACTAAGGATGCAAAGGCTCCCATTTCTCTCCCCAAAGGCGGCGGGGCCATCAAAGGAATCGGCGAAACGTTTCAGCCGAATCCGTTCAGCGGAACAGGCAATTTTTCTGTACCGATATTCACCTCACCCGGCCGCAAAGGATTCGGCCCGAAGCTCACGCTTCAATACAACACTGGAAACGGTAACGGACCCTTCGGTTTGGGGCCGTTGGGGCTCCTCCGATTTTCAGATTATTGCTGAATCCGAGTAACATAGGAACGCCCTACACCCTAACCGGTATTATGATAGTGCTGGGGGGCCATTTTGGTATGACGTGGTGAAGCGGCTGACGCCGATAGCACATTTGACCGGTGCCCTGGTTCGACAACCACCGGCCAGAAGCGAGTCCGGCAAAGGGACGGCTCTGAGAAAAGGCGCTGTGGCGGTCATTCCGGATGATTACCGAGCAGCTTTTAGAACTGTTATAAATGCTAATCGAATAATAGACAATATGGATAGGAATGTGGAAGGTAGTGGTTCCATGGGCCCAAAGCTATACGGTTATAACATCAAAGAAAGGAGCGAAAATGGATCCAACATTGATCATAACGGGAATACAAGCGATCCTCAGAGCCGCCCAGGCCGGAGCTGACCTTTTAGGAGAACACGCGCGTGATCGCAAGGTTTTCCTGCCGGACTTGGAATTGCCATCCGGCTCGAGATCGATTCAATTACAGAGTTTCCTGAAAGATAATCATGATTTAATCAGCAGTTCTCCCGTGCTGATTGCCATTTGGGATGAAGAGCGCGAAGCCCTCAAAACAACTAAGGAGGAGACAGTCGATGCGGCTTATGCCGTCATGCTGCAGCTCATGGCCAAGGATCAGCTAAAGAGAGAAGACAAAGAATCCAACGAAGCCGATCGTGAGGCCAAGATGCTGGCAGCCGGCAGCATGGTCGAACAGTGGCGCGAAGAGCGGAAGCCGCCAAACGCCGCAATCCGAATGGCGCTGACGCTGACGGATATTGGCCTTGAGTTTGTCGCATCGGATCCGTCAATTTTTGGAATCGGCAGCAGAGGGGAAAAGTTAATTGCGGCTTTTGCAACGAACATGATGACCCTGATTCCGGATGATGTAACGGCTTTTGGTACCAAGGCAAACATTGCCGATCGGGTAATGGGCATTTTTCTCAGGTCCGGATTGGTCGCTCTCTCCGACAGTGCCTCGACTGTCTTCAAAGATGATGACATCGCTAAGCTTGTGAAGGGAGTAACCAAACCCATCATCGAAGCCCTACCGGATTCTATTGATAAACAGATTGCCTATCGCGATCTTGTCGATATCCTTGCCGGGCCGGCTGCAGAAGCGGCATTAACACTGCTGGCTGAGAACACCGAAACCTATTTCGGTAAAGGTTTTACCAACGACAAGGCACTAGGAGCGGTTACAACCTCGCTATTCGAATCCATAAAACTGACCACCCATGAGGGTACCATCGTCGATGTGTTCAGCGAGCTGGGCTTGATACGGCTCTATCAGGCAGGTCTCGGCGTAGCTGTCGAAAGACCAGAATTGTTCATCGGTGACGGCGATTCTGCCAAAAAAGAGCTGTTCAGGGATTTTTTGAGCGGTACTGCCACCACATTGCGCGCCCACCCGCGCTTCAAAGGACCCATTGGCGCATCTCTAGCTGCCATGGCGGTGGAAACCGTTGGACACAATGCGTCGACACTTTTGAAGCTCAATCCTAATGAACCCTGGGAAAAAGTTGCCTTGACGGCGTTGGAGCAGGTTACGGCAGGCCTGTCCGAGGCTTTGGACAATCTGGATGATAGTGATTCGCCCAAAGGCGCTCTGAAAGCCTTCAGCGATGAGCAGTTGCATGAGTTGGGGCGAATCGTTTTGTCGCAGTTGGCAAAAACACCCGGGATGTTGGGCATCCAGCGTTCAGAAGTTCAGTCCATCGTTGCCGGTATCGCTGAGGCCATAGCAGCAGATGACAATCTGCTTCTTTCGGCTGACGAATGGCTTAAAATAGCCGGGGTCGTCGCACAGAAGGCGGCAGCCAATCCCGGTCGCCTGTTTGGCATATCCACCGACGATCAAGGTGGGGCAGTGGCAGTAGCGGTAATCTCTTCTGTATTAACAACTGCGGGCAATGCCTGGAGCGCAGGCGGCCGTACGGATCTTCCGCTGCTTTTTGGTGAAACCCTGGAAGCGGTTATAGAGACCATAATAGAGGCTCTTGCCGGCAACATTTCCGGGCTTACCCGAAATCCGAAAGTTATTGAACAATTTCTGCAGCAGCTGCTAGACGATGCTACTGAGAACAATAGAAAATATGGCAGTGAAGGATTGCTAAATGTGTTCCGCCAGTTGATAGGCAGCGTTCTGGCTAGTGGCAATTTACCCAAACCTGATGAAATTGCATCAGCTATAATTGCTTAGGAGGTATTATTTTGAAAAATTCAAATATTAGATTTGTTGTTCCATTTTTAGTAATTTTTTTGTTAGGCTGTGCAACTGCTAAGGATGTTCAGCTTGCAACCGATCTTATCCGCACCGATAACGAGTTGACCAGGCTCCTGGTGGAAGTGCGTCCCGGCGATACGGAGAGTGCTGCTGTATATTTGAGCGGCTTGGCCGTCCAAGCCAAAAAAGAGGCCGACGAACTGAATGGCGTCCCGGGCAAAGAGCGGGACGCCATTGCCTACTATCGCATTGCCGCGACAGCATACTGGCGAAGCGGTATGACCGAGGATGTCAACCCACTGTTCGAGGTGGTAGAAAAGGGAAGTCAACTGTGTATAGGATTGAAAGACCAGGCCCCGGATCGTGATTGCCTTTTTCTGAGGCTCGTGATTCCTTTTGCGGGACTTGAGGCCAAGGCTGAGGAGAAGGATCTGTCAAAATTGCTTGATGATGTTAATTTCAACGACAATCGTAGGACAGAAAAAGAGATCGAAACAATGCAGGAAATTAGTACTTCGTTAAATCAAAGCAAACCGCTGGTCCAAAAAATCTTCAATGAAGGCGCGGATGAGCGTTTTAAGAGCCACTCCGGCATGCGGGCATACTATTGCAACAATGCCAAAAAGGCAAAAGATTATTATTTCCCCGTTGCTGCTTTATTTGGAACTAAAGTGCGCGAGTTCGACCAAAATTTATCAGACAGCTCGCCACCGTTGGGAATTACTGTTGAATCTGCGGATTCATTAATAATACCCGATTCCGAATTTCCATCATTTTGTCAGGGGGAAAATTAGACACAACTGAAGATCTCTGATCTATCCATTCGGTTTTGGGAGACACGAAAACAAGCACAACACCTAAAGCGATCTTTGCATCTGCACGGAAGGACCATTGAGGACGCTCCTCCGATTATCAGATTATCGTTGAATCCGAGTAACAGAGGATGTCCCTGAGACCCCATGGGTTACCCCGAAGATCCACAGATTGCCATTAACTTCGGCAGTAACGACCGCAAAATGCAGCCAAAGGACAGCCCAACGATAATGACGATTATGTGCGAGAGCTGCGATATGAATTCAACACACTGGGTTACACTACATAGCTGGGAAAACCGTCCATCTTTGCAACTTTTCGCCGAGATGGTGCAATTGAAAGGAGTTAATGATGATGAACGACATTGAACTGTTAAAACCTAGCAAGCGTGGAGACAAGGGCGGCCAGGTGCGCCTTATTCAAGAGTGGTTATGCCTGCACGGACATCACATCAGCATCGACAACGATTTTGGGCCCGCGACAGAAACGGCTGTCAAAGAATTTCAGGTGCGAAAGGAACTCGGCGCGAGCGGCGTCGTTGATAACGACACTTTCGCCCGGCTGGTGGCGCCAATGCGCGCCGCACTGGAGCCAATCCTTCGAGAGTCCCAATCGCTTGGCGAACTCGTTGTGGCCTATGGTCAGCGTCACCTGCAACAACATCCGCGCGAAATTGGCGGGCAAAACAAAGGGCCATGGGTCCGACTGTATATGGACGGGAACGAAGGCACGCAGTGGGCCTGGTGCGCAGGCTTTGTCTGTTATTTGTTGAAGCAGGCGGCTAACACTTTAGGAGTGTCATTACCTATTACTCCGTCCTTCTCATGCGATGCCCTTGCGGCCTCGGCTAAGGGTAAAGGCAGGTTTCTCTCAGAATCGTCTGGCGTCACTTCCGGGGAAATTAGCCCGGGCAGCGTCTTCCTGGTGCGAAAGACTTCCACAGACTGGACTCATACCGGCATCGTGACGCGCGCGGAGGCTGAAGTCGTGAGGACGATCGAGGGCAATACCAACGATGACGGCAGCCGTGAGGGTTACGAAGTGTGTGCTCGTACACGCGGCTACGCCGGCAAGGACTTTATCCGTATATAAGCCGTATATAAACGGCAAGCACCCTCTTTGTTATAACACGAAGATTTCGGCAAGACGAGCTGAGATTCAAACTGCATGGGAGAATACGATGCGATATGTGCTTTTGAGTATCTTTTTATTGGCTGGCCTGATTCCCTGCTACACCGGCCTGCTCTTCGCACAACAACGGGCCTATACACCAACGGTGGGGAGCGCCGAACGCAAAGCGCTTCTCGACGCCTTGAGGTGTTCCGTGCAACAGGAAATAAAGACGCCGGTCGTCTTCAAAGTGGATCACATGAAAGTGCAGGATGGTTGGGCCTTTATTCGCGGCGTTCCGCAACAGCCTTCGGGAAAGCCATTAAGTTACTCGGGTACTCGTTACAAAACGGCGATCGAAGAGGGATTTTTTGACGACTGGTTCTGCGCCCTCCTGCAAAAGCAGCAGGGGAAGTGGAAAGTCGTCACGTATGAGATCGGCGCCACGGATGTCCCGTATTTAGGGTGGGAGCAACAGTATCACGCACCCCCTGGTATCTTTAAATAACGGGGATTTTCTCCTTAGTAAAAGGGCAATTTGGCTGGCGTTTTGTGCAGCCTTCTACGACTGCGGGATTGTCTAAAACATGAGCTCGAAGTGGGGAGAATGCTGTCTACGGGATAACCGCCGCAATGGACAAAGTCCTATGGACACTCTCGATGCTTATGCATCGATCCTGAAATACTATGCTATCGAAAAAGACCCTGAGCTCACCAAGAAATTAGCCGAATTAGAAAAGCAGGATAAGAATTGAGACCAGATGATAGTGGGCTGTTCGTCGCATTTACACCGCTCAGTGACGGTCGGAAATAAGTATTTTTAAATCGTCTAATCTTTTTGCCGCACCATATAGGTCTTGCAAAAAGAAACTCAATAGGAGGTTAAAATGAAATTTTTAATAATCGTCTTTGCGGTATTTATATGTATGCCTCAGGCTTGGGCGGAAGACCCTGTAGGGACCCACAATATGCTGCTCGTGGGGGATCAGCCCATCTATGCTTCCCACCTGCCAATGTTTACCAATCCCATTCATCGCTATCAGGCGGTGTTTGAAGTGGAATTAAATGAAGCCGGAAATGAGATCTATCAAAAAGATAGAGCACAAAGCGGCTCCGAACTCTATAGCTTCAGTCCAAGTAAGAAATTTACAATGCCGGCGCTAAAAGTGGGTGATGCATTTCCCGCAGATTTGTTTCGGGGGCATCTGGAAATGTCGGGTGTACCGCTTGGCCCGGTGGACATCACCATCAAACGGGTGGTTCATTTCCATCGCTTTGATGAGTCACTAATGCGCCCGAGCGATCTGACGTACTTCGTGATTCCTTCCAAAGCGGATGGGAAAAGCTATCTGTTCCACTGGATCACCACGCCGACTCAAGGAGAAAAGTCCCCAGCGGATCAATTTGACCATATTTTGACGGCGTCGCTCAGTTCCGGCGAAGAACTTCCCGCCATCGATGTGGGGCAGACCGCCTGGCTGGTGATTGGCGGGTCAAAGGATACCTTTGCGGATCGCATCGATCCCGCCGCGAATGTCACTCCCACCGGCCAGCTCCTGGGTCCGGCAAGCTCCAAAAAAGTGGCGCTCAGTGACGTCAAGACACTCTATACCCACACCGGAGGCGATGTGCGGGTACGTTAAGCTTTCCTGCTCGCCTGTTATTGGTAAGGTATCGGAGGCGCGGTGTGCGGAAGATCGCCGGTATTTGTGCATTGCGAGAAATGAGGTCAATCACAGGTCTAATACTCATTCCACCACCGGCTTTGCCTATAGCCGGACGGATTTAATGCCTAAATGGACTGGTTGAGGCTCAAAATGGCTTAATTTTATGATCATAATTATTAATAGCATT
>Ga0316578_10001101_pt1 | contig 10522 bp, 9 predicted proteins | sample J0NA_2_FD_203076 | JGI IMG/M metagenome (GOLD analysis project Ga0316578, IMG submission 203076) | Rhizosphere microbial communities from salt marsh grasses in Alabama, United States - J0-2_160517rDrC | ecosystem: Host-associated > Plants > Roots > Rhizosphere | place: USA: Alabama | collected...
CGAGGGCGAGGGATCGATGCACGTGAAGGTCGTCGACGACCGGATCGAGCACGTCGACTTCTCGATCTTCGAGCCACCGCGCTTCTTCGAGGCGTTCTTGCGGGGACGCCCGCACACGGACGCGCCGGACATCACAGCCCGCATCTGCGGCATCTGCCCGATCGCCTATCAGATGAGCTCCGTCCATGCGATGGAGGGCGCGTTCGGCGTGACGGTCGGCGGTGCACTCCGTGAGCTGCGTCGTCTCATCTACTGCGGCGAGTGGATCGAGAGCCACGCACTCCACGTCTACCTGCTCCATGCACCCGACTTCCTCGGCTACGAGAGCGGCATCCACATGGCCGCCGACCATCGCGACGTCGTCGAGCAGGGGCTGCGGCTCAAGAAGGCCGGCAACGCCGTCGTGACGCTGCTCGGCGGCCGCGAGATCCACCCGATCAACGTGCGCGTCGGCGGCTTCTACCGGGTCCCGACGAAGAAGGAGCTCGAGGCCTTGGTCCCAGAGCTCGAGTGGTCGCGCGACGCCGCAGTCGCAACCATCAAGTTCGTGAGCGGGTTCACGTTCCCGGAGGCCGAGATGGACTTCGAGTACGTGTCCGTGAGCCATCCTGATGAGTACCCGTTCAACGAGGGGCGGATCGTCTCGAGCAAGGGCCTCGACATCGACGTCTCCGAGTTCAACCGGTACTTCCTCGAGGAGCACGTGGAGCGCTCGAACGCGTTGCACTCCCGGGTTCGCGAACGCGGCGCGTACCACGTCGGCCCGCTTGCCCGGTACAACCTGAACTTCGAGAAGCTCACGCCGCTCGCACAGAAGACGGCGTGGGAGGTCGGGCTCGGCGAGACGTGCAACAACCCGTTCAAGAGCATCATCGTGCGGAGTGTCGAGACGCTCTACGCGGTCGAAGAGGCGCTCCGGATCATCGATGCCTACGACGAGCCGGCCGAGCCGTTCGTGGCGTACGACGTCCGCGAAGGGGAGGGGCACGGTGCCACCGAAGCCCCGCGCGGCATGCTCTATCACCGGTACCGGGTCAGCGAGGACGGGCGCATCGCCGACGCGCAGATCGTCCCGCCGACGGCGCAGAACCAGCTCACGATCGAGTCCGATCTCCGGTACGTGCTCGAACGGCACCTCGATCTCCCTGATGAGGAGCTGTCGTGGGTCCTCGAGCAGTCCATCCGCAACTACGACCCGTGCATCTCGTGCGCCACGCACTTCCTCGATCTCACGATTGAGCGCGCGTAGGTGGGTGGCGTCGTCGTCATCGGCGTCGGCAACCGGATGATGGGGGACGACGCCGCGGGCCCGGCCGTGATCGACCGGCTCGCGGGCCGGCTCGCGCCCGGTGTCCGCCTCGTCGAGTCGGTCGGCGACGCGACGCACCTGCTGGACTCCTGGGGCGGAGCGCAGCAGGCCATCGTCGTCGACGCCGTCGTCGCCGGGGGCGCACCGGGGACGGTTCACCGGGTCGATGGGACGGAGGGGTTCCCGAGCGCATGGAGATCAGCCTCGACGCACCTCATCGGCGTCGCAGAGGCCATCGACCTCGGGCGAGCCGTCGACATGCTCCCCGAGCAGCTCGTCGTCTACGGCATCGAGATCGAGAGCGTGGCGCCCGGAGTGGAGCTCAGGCCCGAAGTCGAAGGTGCCGTCGGCCTCGTGGCCGGCCGAATCGTCGAAGAGCTCTCGTGATCGTCTCCCCCACTCCCTGGGAGAGACGCGGGGAAGCCGGAAGGCGCCGACGCAGGAGTTGTCGCCGCAGGCACGGCGCGTCGTCGGGACGCACGCCCTCGCGACCGCCGCTCTCCTAGCGACCCCCGCCGCGGATGCCGGCCCGACGACCGCCAGCCGCGCCTCCCCCGGTCCCTGGGGGAGGCGTCCGTGAGAAGCGGCGAAGCCGGAGCGAGTTCGAAACCACCGAGACCGAGGAGAAGGCCATCGCGGCGGCGGCGATCATCGGGTTGAGGAGCCCGAGGGCCGCCAATGGGATTGCAGCGACGTTGTAGCCGAACGCCCAGAACAGGTTCTGCTTGATCGTCCTGAAGGTAGCCCGAGCGAGCGAGAGCGCCGTCGATGCGAGCATCGGATCGCCCGAGAGGAGGACGACGTCCCCGGCGTCGATGGCGACGTCCGTCCCGGACCCGACGGCCATGCCGAGGTCGGCCTGCGTGAGCGCAGGCGCGTCGTTGATGCCGTCGCCGACGAAGCCGACCGAGCTCCCCGAGCGCTGCAGAGTGGCGACCGTCTCGCTCTTCCCTGCGGGCAGCACGCCGGCGAACACGGTCGCGATGCCGATCTCATCGGCGATCCGGCCCGCTGCACGCTCGCCGTCGCCGGTGAGCATGGCAACATCGACCTCCATCGCCTGCAGATCGGCAACGGCCGTAGCCGCGGTCGCGCGCACGGTGTCGGAGACGCCGAGCGCGCCGCGTGCGCGGCCGGCCCATCCGGCCATGAAGGCGGTATCGCCCGAGGATGCGATGCGTTCGAATCCGTCGCGCTCGGCGGTGTCGATGACCATGCCTTCGGCGACGAGCAGCTCGGGGCTGCCGACGACCACCTGCACGCCGCCGACGACTCCCGCTGCACCGAGCCCCCGGTGGGCGATGAAGCCCTCGACCGGGAGGAGGTCGATGCCGCGTTCCTCGACGCCGAGGGTGAGGGCGCGGGCGATCGGGTGCTCGGATGCCGCCTCGACGGAGCCGACGAGCGAGAGGAAGCGGTCGACCGGCTCGCCGGTCTCGACGCTCGTGAGCGTCATCGCCCCCCTCGTCAGCGTCCCCGTCTTGTCGAAGACCACCGTGTCGACCGCTTTCGCCCGTTCGAACACCTCGGCATCCTTGAACAGGACCCCCAACTGCGCGCCGCGGCCGGAGCCGACCATGATCGCCGTCGGGGTGGCGAGCCCGAGCGCGCACGGGCAAGCGATGATGAGCACCGCCACCGCGGCGCGCAGCGCGGTCGACGCATCACCGTCGAGGACCATCCATGCGGCGAACGTCGCTACGGCGATGGCGATGACCGTCGGCACGAACACGGCGCTGACGCGATCGGCGAGCCGTTGCACCGGTGCCTTCGAGGCCTGCGCCTCCTGGACGAGCTTGACGATCTGTGCGAGCGCGGTGTTGCCGCCGAGCCGTGTTACCTCCACGTCGAGCCGACCCTGTTGGTTGATCGTCGCACCGAAGACGTCGCTGCCGGGATGCTTGTCGATGCCGACGGACTCCCCGGTGAGCATCGACTCGTCGACGGACGAGGCGCCGGAGACCACGACGCCGTCGGTGGGGATCTTCTCGCCCGGCTTGACGACGACGACGTCGCCGATGCGCAGCTCGTTGACGTCGACCATCACCGGATCGCCGTCTCGGAGGACCCGTGCCTGCTTCGCCCCGAGCTCGAGCAGGCTCGTGATCGACGATGCCGCACTGCCTTTGGCCCGCGCCTCGAAGTAACGGCCGAGCAAGATGAGCGTCACGATCATGGCGGCCGTCTCGAAGAACACCGGCTCGCCGTCGATTGCGGCCCACACGGAGTACGTCCATGCGGTGAGCGTGCCGACCGAGATGAGCGTGTCCATCGCAGGGCTCATCGACGTCACTTGCTTCCACGCGGCAGCGTGGAACTGCCGCCCGAACCAGAAGACCACGATCGTCGCAAGGACGGCCTGCACGGCAACCGACCATCGGCCCTCCGGGCCGATCATCGCCAAGGCCATCACGGGGACGGCGAGGGCCGCGGCACCGATGAGGTTCCGACGCTGCGCGGAGACCTCCTCCGCGTAGCGCTCGGTGAGCGGACGGCGGTCGGATCCTTCAGGGATCGGCGTGATCGCGTAGCCGATACGCTCGATGGCCTCCTGGAGATGCCCGATGTCCACGGCGTCTGGGTCGACGAGCGCACGCGCTTCCTGGCCGGCGAAGTTGACCGTGACCGACGCGACGCCGTCCTGCCGGCCGAGCACCCGCTCGATCCTCAAGGCACAGGACGCGCACGTCATGCCCTCGACGTCGAACGCGACCGTGTCGGGCCCGCGCACGCCCCGCTAGGCCTGCGCAGGGACGTCGTAGCCGGCGTCTTCGATGGCCGCCACGATCGCGTCGAACGTTGCCTGCTCACCGTCGTACTCGACCTCGACGCTGCGATCATCGACCTCGACCTCGACGTAGTCGACGCCGTCGACCCGCGAGACCGCCTGTTCGATGGAGGCTTTGCAGTGCCCGCACGAGATCTCGGGCACGGAGAGTGTTTTCGTCGCCATGGTTCCCTCCTCGATCGGCGAGCGTATTCGCCGCCCGGTGTCTATGGAACCGGTTTGTGGGCGCCCCTATTTCACCAGGGTGCCCTTATTTCAGGAGGAGCGCGCCGATGCGGCGTCCCGTGACCGCCGCGCCCACGGCGCCCATGGCCGTGAGATACACGACGTTGATGACCATGGTCCATTCGAGGATCCCGAGCGTGAGCCCGCGGATGAGGACCACGCCGTGATAGAGCGGGGAGATCCACGTCACGACCCTGACGAACTCCGGATAGACGTCGATCGGGTAGAACGTCGCCGAGAAGAGGAACAGGGGGAGCGTGACGAGCGTCACGAGGTCGAGGTCCTGCCAGGTTCGCATGTACGTCGTCGCGGCGGTCCCGACGGCTCCAAACGCGAATCCGATGAGGATCGCCGCGGGCAAGGCGAGGATGCCGTAGGGAGACTCGATGAGGCCCATGACGGCCATGACGGCGATGAAGGCCGCCGAGTAGAGCGTGCCGCGGGCCAGCGTCCACGAGATCTCCCCGGTGGCGACGTCGCGTGCCTCGAGGGGGGTCGCGAGCACACCGTCGTAGACCTTGCCGTACTTGAGTTTGAAGAAGATGTTCGTCGATTCGAAGACGGCGCCGTTCATCGCCGAGGCCGCCAGCATCGCCGGGGCGACGAACGCCGTGTACTCGACCGGGATCCCGGCGACCTCGACCTCGCCGGCGAGCTTCCCGATGCCGATCCCGATCGCGAAGAGGTAGAACACCGGTTCGAAGAACCCGGAGAGGAAGACCGGCCAGAACGACTTGGTCGACACGATGTTCCGCTCGACGAGGTAGCGGCCGCGCCACCGGCGGGGGAGCGGCGGAACGACGCGAGCGACGAGCGGCTGACCCGTCACGGTGTCAGCCTCTTGCGGAACGGGACCACGGTGAGCAGGGTGCCCACCGCGGCCCATGACGCGAGGTAGAGGACGCTGACCCACCAGGTTACGGCCGGGGTCGTGCCCACGACGATCGCACGGCTCAGCTCGACCCCGTGGTACACCGGCGTGAAGAGGGCGACCGGCTGGAGCCATCCCGGGAGCTGTGAGATCGGGAAGAAGACCCCCGAGAAGAGGAACATCGGGATGACGACGAACCGGAAGTAGAGCGGCAGCCCGGTTGGCTCTTCGAGCCGGGCGGTGAACGCCGTCGTCGCGGCCGCCATGGCGAGACCGACGAGGACTGCCGGCCCGATCGCCAGCAACGACTCGAGCACCGGAGCCACGCGGAACGCCGTCATCACCGCAGCGAACACGACGGAGACCATGAGCACGCGGGCACCCGACCAGAGCATGTGCCCTCCGACGAGGCTCGGGATGCCGATCGGTGTTGCGAGCTTCGCGTGGTACGTCTTCGCCCACTTGATCCCGGCCATCACCTTCCACGCCCCTTCGCCGGCGCCGGTCTGCATCGCCGTCGCGACGAGGAGGCCGGGTGCGAGGAACGTGAGGTAGGAGATCCCGTCGATGCCGCCCGGGAGATTCGTGTCGACGAGCGCGCCGAGCCCCATGCCCATGGCGAGGAGGTAGAGGACGGGGTTGAGGAAGCTGGAGATCACGGACCCCCGCCAGGTCCGGCGGTAGACCCGAGCTTCGGCTTCGACCACTCGGAGGGAGAGCGGGGTTGCCATCAGTCGACGAGGGTGCGCCCGGTCAGGCGGAGGAAGACGTCCTCGAGCGTCGCTCGGCGCGCAAGGAGCGTCTCCGGCTCGAGGCCTGCGTCGGCGACGCTGCGGATCGTCGCGTCGGCGTCGTTCGTGTACAGCAGCGCCCGGTCGGCGAGGATCTCGGCTCGGGACGCGAAGCCCGCGAGGCGGTCGGCGACCGTGTCGAGGACCCCGGGAGGGAACCGCACCTCGACCACCTCGCGAGGAGCGTATCGCTCGATGAGCTCCCGGGGTGAGCCCTCTGCGACGATCTTGGCCTTGTCCATCACGACGAGGCGGTCGCAGAGCTGCTCGGCCTCGTCCATGTAGTGCGTCGTGATGATCAGCGTGACACCCTGCTGCTTGAGACGATAGAGGCGGTCCCAGAGGACGTGACGTGCTTGCGGGTCGAGGCCCGTCGTCGGCTCGTCGAGGATGAGCAGGTCGGGCTCGTTGATGAGGCCGCGGGCGATCGTGAGGCGTCGCTTCATACCCCCGGACAGTGCGTCGACCTTCGACTTCCGCTTCTCCGAGAGCTGGACGAAGTCGAGGAGCTCGTCGATGCGCTCACGGATCAGGCTGCGCGGCAGGTCGAAGTACCGGCCGTACATCATCAAGTTGTCGTAGACGGTGAGCTCCTCGTCGAGGTTGTCCTCCTGCGGGACGACTCCGAGCCGGGAGCGGAGCTGCGGGCCCTGGCGCCCCGGGTCGAGGCCGAGGACGGTGAGCAGACCTTCGGTGATGGGGCTGACCGCCCCGATCATGCGCATCGTGGACGTCTTTCCCGCCCCGTTCGGGCCGAGGAAGCCGAACGACTCGCCGGCGTTCACGGTGAAGTCGATGGCGTCGACTGCGGTGAACGCTCCGAAGCGCTTCGTCAATCCGGTGGCTTGGATGAGCGGGGGCATGGACGGTGCAGACTAGGAGCGCGGCGGCCGGTGAGCGGGCCGGCCGCAGTGAGCCCGGGCTGCTCGCGCGATGCGGCGTTCGCCGTGATGGGGAGTGCGCGATCAGTCGGCGAGAGCCGCAACGAGCGCGAGGATGAGGATGTTCGCCAGCGTCCACAGCAGCGCCGTGGTCACGTAGCGGCGGAACCACTTCCCCCACGTCTCCGAGCGCGCGGCAAGCGCCGTCCCGAGGAGGTACCACATCGGCAGGCTCGTGAGGATCCCGAAGAGCAGCACCGTCGAGCGGGACACGTCGATGAAGTCGAACGCCATGAACCACGAGGTGGGGAGGGCGATCAGGATCATCACGGCTGCGACGAAGCTCAGCGCGAAGTCCTGGAGGTCGCCGCCGTGCCGCCAGCCGACGCCGACGGCGAGCACGACCATCACCACCGGGTAGGAGAGCGCCGCCAGGCCTGCACCGACACGCGGGACGAATCTCCGTCGGGGGGCGAACGAGACGTTACCGGCCGACACTCGGTGATCCTCTCTCCATCACTCGAAGCGTACCCCGCGAGGACGTGCATCCCGATGCCGGCACAGCGGTGCCAGCCCGCGAAAACCTGGCTCCGGCGGCGCGACCCGTTTGGCGAGTACCCGGGTTCCCCGTCTAGCCTCGTCGCGCGCATGGTTGTTCTGAAGCGGATCGCCCCGATCCTCCTCCTTCCCCTCCTCCTCGCCTTGCCGGCACTGTCGCCGTTGCCGGCCGACGCGCAGACGAAGAAGGCGGTCGAGAGCGCCGAGGAGGCGAAGGAGCGCGCCTATCGCGAGCTCCTGGAGGCCAACGAGGCCGTCGGCCTCGCCGTCTCGGAGCTCGAGGCGATCGAGGCCGAGCTCGCCGACCACAACTACGTCATCCGCCGGCTCGACAACAAGATCGAGGAGTTCGACCAGAAGGTCGTCGATCTCAGGCAGAGCGCCCAGGAGGTCGTCGTCGAGGCCTACACGAACTCGGGCTCCGGCCTCGTCGCCGTCGCCTTCACCGCCGAATCCATCCAAGACCTGCTCACCTCCCAGAGCCTCATCGGAAACGCGGCTCAGCGCGATCTCGCATCGCTCGACCTGCTCGCCGCCGTCAACCGAGAGAACGACCGGCTCAAGGCCGAGGTCGCCGTGAAGCGGGAGGAAGTCAAGATCCTCGAGGAGCAACAAGCGGCGAAGGTCGAAGAGCTCATGGTGGCGGCCGAGAAGGCCGACCGCATCTACGCCGAGGCCGAAGCGAAATACGCCGACGTCCTCGCCCGGTACAAGGCGGAACTCAAGCGACGAGCGGCTGCAGAGGCGGCACGGAGGGCGGCCGCCGGTGGCGGCGCCGCCGGGCTCCCCGCCTCCACCACCGCCGGCGTCGTCTGCCCCGTACGCGGGAACACGTACTTCGTCGACACGTGGGGTGCCCCCCGGCCCGGGGGCCGTACGCACAAGGGCGTGGACATGTCCGGCAGGATGGGCCAGGAGCTCGTCGCGATGCAGTCCGGCAAGGTCCGGCTCAACTGGCACTCGGCGGGGGGCCGCCAGGTCTACGTGTACGGCGACGACGGCATCTTCTACTACTACGCCCACTTGAGCGGGTACGCGTCGGGCCTCCAGAACGGCGACCGCGTCGCGAAGGGCCAGGTCATCGGGTACATGGGGGCCACCGGGAACGCCTCCGTGGTCCATCTCCACCTCGGCATGGGCCCGATCGGCGGCGGCTACGTGAATCCGTATCCGACGGTCCGGGCGGCGTGCTGAGCCCTTCCCTTCGCTCACGGCTCGCAGCACGGCGAGTGGGGCGTGTCGGCACCGAGCGGTCGTCCTTGGGCCCCGCCCTCCGTCAGAACAGCGCCGGCCGGAACAGCTCGTCGTAGCGACCGATCGCGTACCGGTCGGTCATGCCGGCGACGAAGTCGATCACCTGGGTGAGGGCGTCCGCGTCGTCGTGCCGGTACGTCGCAGGGACCTCTGCCGGGTGGGCCAGGTAGTAGGCGACGAGCCCCCGCACGATCTCGCGCGCCCGACGACGCTGCGGCTCGACCTCGGCTCGGAGATAGACGCGCTCGAACATGAAGCCCCGGAGCTCGAGCATGACCTCGAGGGTGTGCTCGTCCATGGCGATCTCGTCCCGTTCGAGCGACGTCTCGATCACGGACCGCGTCATCGTGCCGATCCAGTCGCGTCCGGGCTCTCCCAGCGCCGTGAGCGCCGACGCAGGAAACGCATCCGGTCGCAGGATCCCGGCGCGGATCGCGTCGAGCGCGTCGTGGGCGAGATAGGCGATCCGGTCGGCGTAGCGCACGATGTTGCCCTCGTTCGTGCGCGCCGGCGTCTCGACCTTCCACGGGTGGGCGCGGATGCCGTCGAGGACCTCGGCCGTGAGGTTGAGCGGCTCGAGCACGGTGAAGATCCGCACCGACTGGTCGGAGTGCCGCCACTCGCCGTCGACGAACTCGCTCAGCGCGTCTTCACCGGTGTGGCCGAACGGGGAGTGGCCGGCGTCGTGACCGAGGCAGATGGCCTCGGTGAGCGCCTCGTTGAGGCTCAGCGCCCGGGCGATCGTCTCCCCGACCTGCGTCACCTGCAGCGTGTGGGTGAGCCGGGTGACGTAGTGGTCGCCCTCCGGGTTCATGAACACCTGGGTCTTGTGCTTCAGCCGCCGGAATGCCTTCGAATGCAGGATCCGGTCCCGGTCGCGCTCGAAGCACGTGCGCCAGGCATCCGGCTCCTCCGGGACGACGCGGCCCTCCGACGCAGACGACAAGGTGGCTCCGGGTGCGAGCCGATCGCGCTCTAGCCGCTCGGCCGCCTCACGGTCGCGGAGGCGGAACGCCGGCATCGCTAGACGAAGCGCTCACGCAGGCGTGAGCTGATGTAGTCCATCGAGGCCACGACGATCGCGATGGCGAGCATCTGGACGGCGGCCGCCCGGTAGTTGAGCAGGTTGATGTTCTGCTGGAGGAGGAAGCCGATGCCACCGCCGCCGGCGAAGCCGATGATCGTCGACATGCGCACGTTGATGTCCCACCGGTACATCGTGAAGGAGATGTACGGCGGGACGATCTGCGGGGCCACCGCGTAGATGATCGTCTGCATGCGCGTGGCGCCGGTCGCTTTGACCGCCTCGAGCGGTCCGAGCGAGATGCTCTCGACCTGCTCGGAGTAGAGCTTGGCGAGTGCAGCCGTCGTGTGGAGCGCCAGTGCGATCGAACCGGCGAAGGCGCCGAGGCCGACCCAGACGACGAACACGATGACCATCACGAGCGGCTCGATCGCTCGGATCGCGTTGAAGATCGTCCGGGCGACGTAGTAGATCGTGAGGCCGATGCCGACCGATTCCTTGCCGCGGACGAGGAAGGCGCCCGAGATTCCGAGGATCGCGCCGGCGATGGCGGGCCACCAGAGGGTTTTCGCCGGGTCGGTGATCTCGTAGAGCCATGCGACGACCTGGGCGATCACGACGACGAATGCTGCACCGGCGACGGCCGCGAGGACGAGGTTGACGGGGCGGATGAGGCCGTCCGGGAGGCGTCTGCGGAGGCCGATGCCGAGCCGGCTCCCGATGAACATGAAGACGAACCCGGTGACGAGTGCCGTGACGGCCGCCACGACGAGCCAGAGCACGTCCCCGAGGCTCGACACGAAGGTCCCGAAGAACCCCCA
>Ga0316578_10001102_pt1 | contig 10521 bp, 11 predicted proteins | sample J0NA_2_FD_203076 | JGI IMG/M metagenome (GOLD analysis project Ga0316578, IMG submission 203076) | Rhizosphere microbial communities from salt marsh grasses in Alabama, United States - J0-2_160517rDrC | ecosystem: Host-associated > Plants > Roots > Rhizosphere | place: USA: Alabama | collected...
GCCAGTGCCAGGCGCGTCCCGAGCTTCGCGAAGGGAATCTGGTGGGCGTGACGGCCTCCCAGAGGCACTTAGCAGATCAGTCCGTCATCGCGTCCAGGCGCACTCGCTCGCTGGTCGGGGCGACGGTCGCGTTGGTGGTCGGCAATGCCGTCGTCTCGGTCGCGCGCCGTGCCGTCGTCGTCTGAATCTCAAGGCGCTGACTGCCGCGCAAGAGCTCGAGGCTGAGGGTCTTGTCCGGGCCTGACCTGATGATCAGGTCGCGCATCATGGCCGATGCGCTGATGACCTCGCCATCGATACGGGTGACCACGTCCCCGGTGCGCAGCCCAGCGCGCTCCGCTGGGCTGTCCTCGGCCACCGACGAGACCAGCACACCGCTGGCAGTGCGCAGGCCGAAGCGCTCCGCCAGCGCCGGCGTGACGCTGCGCCCGCCGATGCCGATCCAGCCGCGCTCGACCTGGCCGGTCCGTGCGATTTGGCCAACGACCTCCAGCACCAGATCCACCGGGATGGCGAAGCCGATGCCGGCGGAGACACCCGTCTCGGACAGGATCGCGGTATTGATGCCCACCAGTCGACCCTTGGTGTCGATCAGCGCGCCCCCGGAGCTGCCCGGGTTGATGGCCGCGTCGGTCTGGATGAAGCGCTCGATCTCGGTCAGTCCCAGGTGATGTCGGCCGATGGCGCTGACCACGCCGAGGCTGACGGTCTGCCCCATGCCGAAGGGGTTGCCGATGGCCAGCACCAGGTCGCCGACGGCGAGCTGGTGCGGATCGGCGGCGATCAGCGGCGGCGGCAGGTCGGGGTCGTCGCTGGCGAGGACGGCGAGGTCGGTAGCGGGGTCGATACCCAGCAGCCGGACCTCTAGGTCACGGCCATCGGCGAGTCGGGCATCGATGCGATCGGCGCCGGAAAGGAGGTGGCCGTTGGTGACCAACAGACCGCGATCGACGACGACCGCGGCGCCCAGCCCCATACCTGGCCCTCGATCGGCGGCTTGGGCGGGTCCGCTGAGCGGCTGCTGCCGACGCTCGTCGCTCGATACGGGTCGCGGTAGGTGGCTTGCGTAGAGGTTGACCACTGCCGGCGCGGCCCGCGCCACCGCGTGTCGGTAGGAGCCCGTCGCGTCAGTGCGATCGGCCTCGTCGATCGCCGCAACCGAATCGACAGCCATTCCCGCGTTCAGCGGTTGGCGATGGCCTTGCTCCAGCCAAAGTACGGCAGTCGCGCCGACTGCCGCGCCCAGGCCCAGCGGCAACAGGATTTGGATCGGGTGGCGTCGATGCTTCGGCATAGGATTTAGGCTACCATCGACCCGACCCGGATGCATGAGCAGCGTCGAGCGGTTGGTTGACGTTGACTTCGATTCCGCCTGGCGCCGGGCTTCCGGCTGCATGCGTGCCGTTCGGCCCAGTCCGCTGCGCTGCACGGCCGACTGCGGTCTGTCCACTGGATTCACAGCGAGGCTTCCGAGCGAATGACCCAACCGTCAGCGACAACCGAGGGCGCGAGCCTCAGCACCCTGGTCGATCACTGCGACGCTCTGCTCGATGCCGCCGCCTTCAGCGACTACTGTCCCAACGGCCTCCAGGTCGACCCCTGCCGCGGGTCCGACCTGCTGGTCCGGCGCCTGATCACCGGCGTGACGGCGAGTCAGGCCATGATCGACGCTGCTGCCGACGCCAGGGCCGATGTGCTTATGGTCCATCACGGCTTCTTCTGGAAGAGCGAAGACCCGCGGATCGTCGGCCTCAAGGCGCGGCGGATCGCGGCGCTGGTCCGCGCCGGCATTGCCCTCGTCGCCTATCACCTACCGTTGGACGCCCATCCGGAGCTCGGCAACAACCGTCAGCTGGCTCAGGTGTTGGGCATTGCTGCCCCGCGTCCGCTCGACGCCGCCGGCAGTCTGCTCTGGTGCGGAGAGCTGCCTGCTCCGCTGTCCGGCGACGCCTTGGCCGCCGCGGTGAGCCGCGCGCTCGGCCGCGAGCCGTTGCACATCCACGTGCTGGAGCGGCCCATTCGCACCATCGCCTGGTGCACCGGTGCCGCCCAGGGCCAGATCGAGCAGGCCGCCGCGGCCGGCGTCGACGCCTACCTGAGTGGTGAGGTATCCGAGCAGACTACGCACCTCGCGCGTGAGCTGGGCCTGGACTATTTCGGTGCCGGTCACCACGCCACGGAACGCTACGGCGTGCAGGCGCTGGGTGCTCATCTTGCCCGGACATTCGGCATCGATCATCGGTTCATCGATCTTCCAAACCCGGTCTAGCAGCGACCTGTCTACACCTTGGCGGACTGTCGTCGAAGTCGGCCGGCTCGCGCTAAGTCTCGGTTTTTGCGATTTATCGTCGCCCTCGTCGGCGGGTTCTCGGTTCAATCGGTAGGGTCTGCGTGCTGTTTGGCCTGGAAGCGGCCGCATTGCGAGCACAAGCGGCTCCGACGGCCTTTCGAGGAACGCCGCAAATGCCGTGCCGAAGGCCGGTCTTCCTTGACCGGATCGGCCCAATTCATAGACAATGCGCGATCCATTTTTGTAGCGCATTGCGATATTATTATTTTTTAACCTTCGGATCGTCCGACCGCCCCGTCCGCGGGCGTCGGTTCCTGAGCCTAGCGGGGGTCTTTCAACAAATGAGCGCACAAGGCGTGGACAAATCGCGGAGACGAGTGCTCGTCGCCGCAACCAGCGTACTCGGCGCCGTTGGTGCCGGCTTCGCTGCCGTACCCTTCATCGCCTCGATGAATCCAAGTGCCAAGGCCCGGGCGGCCGGTGCCCCGGTCGAGGCCGATGTCTCTAAGCTGGAACCTGGCGCATTGCTCCGCGTCAAATGGCGCGGGCAGCCCATATGGATCGTTCATCGGACGCCGGAGATGATCGCCAACCTACCGAAGAATGATCCAAAGCTGACTGATCCGGCGTCCGAGGCGTCGATCCAGCCAGATTACTGCAAGAATCCCACCCGAGCCATCAAGGATCAGTACTTCGTCGTCATCGGCATCTGCACCCACCTGGGCTGCTCGCCGACCTATCGACCGGAGATTGCTCCCGATGACCTCGGCAAAGGGTGGCTCGGCGGTTGGTTCTGCCCCTGCCATGGGTCCAAGTTCGACTTGGCGGGACGTGTCGTTAACGGCTCGCCGGCGCCGACCAACTTGGTCATCCCGAAATACACCTATCTGACTGACACCACCATTCTGGTGGGTGAGGACGGAGGAGCTGCCTGATGAGTGCAGAGTCCAAGAGCGAAGTCACCGGCTTCCTAGGCTGGGTGGACAAGCGGTTCCCGATCATGGACGTCTGGAACGACCACTTGGCCAAATATTACGCACCGAAGAACATGGGCTTCTGGTCGTTCTTCGGATCACTGGCCATCACCGTGCTGGTGATCCAGATCGTCACCGGCATCTGGCTAGCCATGTCGTACAAGCCCTCGGCGACCGATGCCTTCGCGTCGGTCGAGTACATCATGCGCGATGTCGACTGGGGCTGGCTGATCCGCTACATGCACTCGACTGGTGCATCCTTCTTCTTCATCGTCGTTTACCTGCACATGTTCCGCGGGCTGATGTGGGGCTCCTACCGCAAGCCCCGCGAGCTGCTGTGGATCATCGGCATGTTGCTCTACCTGGCGATGATGGCGACCGCGTTCTTCGGCTATCTGCTGCCCTGGGGCCAGATGTCATACTGGGGTGCGCAGGTCATCGTCAACCTGTTCGCGGCCGTGCCGGAGATCGGACCAGACCTCTCCGTCTGGGTGCGCGGTGACTATGTCATCAGCGACGCGACGCTGAACCGCTTCTTCGCCTTCCACTTCCTGCTGCCTTTCCTGATCGCCGGGCTGGTCTTCCTGCACATCGTCGCCCTGCATCGCGTCGGCTCGACCAACCCCGACGGGATCGAGATCAAGGAGAACAAGGACGAGAACGGCATCCCGCGCGACGGCATCCCGTTCCATCCGTATTACACTGTCAAGGACGTAGCAGGCGTCATCTTTTTCCTGGCCCTCTTCTCGGCGGTCATCTTCTTCTGGCCCGACTTCGGCGGCCTGTTCCTGGAGCCGCCGAACTTCCAGCCGGCCAACCCGCTGAAGACGCCCGAGCACATCGCCCCGGTCTGGTACTTCACGCCGTACTACGCCATGTTGCGTGCGGTCCCGCCGATCGCCGGCTCGCAGTTCCCCGGCGTCGTGGTCATGTTCGCCGCGATCCTGCTCTTCTTCTTCCTGCCCTGGCTTGATCGTAGCCCGGTCCGGTCGATTCGCTACAAGGGCCCGATCTTCCGTGGCTTCCTGGCCGCCTTCGTTGTCTCCTTCGTCGTCTTGGCCTACCTGGGCATGATGCCGGCATCGGACCTCTACACGCTGTTGTCGCGCATCTTCACGGTCGTGTACTTCGCGTTCTTCATCCTGATGCCGATCTACAGCGCGCTCGATAAGACTAAGCCCGTACCGGAGAGGGTGACCACATGAGACCTGCCATCATCGCCCCTGCCATCTTCGCCGTCGGCCTGCTGCTGACGCCGCTCGTTACCGTCGCTGCCGGCGGTCACGGGCCAGAATTGCAAGAGGCCGATATCGACCTGCATGATCAGGCATCGTTGCAGCGCGGAGCCAAGTACTTCGTCAACTACTGTATGGGCTGCCACTCGCTCCAGTATATGCGCTGGCAGCGGATGGCCAAGGACATCGGCATCTCTGAGGTCGACCTGCGCAAGAACCTCCTGTTCGGCGACGCCAAGCCCGGTGACATGATGACGACTGCCATGCGTCCCGAGGACGGCGAGAAGTGGTTTGGCACCGCCATTCCGGACCTGACGCTGGTCACCCGCTGGCGGTCGCCGGATTGGGTCTACAGCTACCTGAAATCCTACTACACCGATCCGAGTCGCCCGTATGGCGTCAACAATCTGGTGTTTCCGGACGTCGGTATGCCTAACCCCTTCACGCACCTGCAAGGCATCCAGGATCCGATCGTCGAGGGTCATGGTCCGGAAGAGCATGTGGTTGGTGTCAAGCTCGTCGAGCAGGGGTCTCTATCGCCGGAGGAGTTCGACACCATGGCCCGGGACATCACCAATTTCCTGACCTACGTCGGCGAGCCGTTCAAGTTGGAGCGGCAGCGGCTCGGGGTCATTGTCCTGATGTTCCTCGGTGTGCTGTTTATCCCCGCCTACTTCATGAAGAAGGAATTCTGGAAGGATATCCATTGACCCACCGTGAGCCGGCTACCCTGAGCGGGGCGGCCTGTGTCAAAGACTCGCAGGGATGCGCATGTCCAGGGAATCGTTTCGTCTTTGGGGTCCGAGTGGCCCCGCTGTTTTAGTGTCCCGTGCAGCGCTTGTGGCTCCAGTGCTGGTGGCGCCGTTGCGCCATGGGCCATGCTGTAAGGATGCAGCTGGCGATGTCGATGGGCTCTGGAAACGAATCGGCAGCAGTCCAGGCTCGAGAGCCGGACCCTGCGGATGCGGATGGTCGCAGGCGAAAGCGATTCATGACCCCTTCCTTGGCATCGGCCGACCCCAGAGATTAGACCTGCGATGATGACACTATTCTCCGACCCTATTTGCCCCTATTGTCACCGGGTGCGGATGGTGCTCGCAGAAAAGAAGATCGCCGCTGAGTTGGTCGACGTCGATGCGAAAGCACTACCCGAACGGGTTCGTGAGGTCAATCCCTACGAGACCGTGCCGACCTTGGTGGACAGGGACCTGGTGCTCTACGAGTCGCAGATCATCATGTCGTTTCTGGATGAACGCTATCCGCATCCGCCACTGATGCCGGTCGACCCGGTGACCCGGGCCCGTGCGCGGCTCTATATGTACCGGATCGATCGCGACTGGTACGGCTTGATGACGCGGATCAAGGGCGGCGATGATCAGGCTCGCGTAGAACTGCATGACAGCCTCGTGAGCTCCGCGCCATTATTCGCCGCCAGCCGATTCTTTCTGAGCGACGAGCTTACGCTGGTGGATTTTGTGTTGGCCCCCCTGCTTTGGCGGTTGTCCAGTCTTGGGGTGTTGCTGCCGGCGCAGGGGAGGGCCGTCAGCGCCTATGCCGCGCGCCTCTTCGACTCCGATGCCTTTCAACAAAGTCTGTCGGAGCAGGAAACGGCCCTGTCAGGTGTGTAACGGGGTTCGGTTGGCCCGGTTGTAGCACGATAGGCTGTGGCTAGTGCACCAAGGCGGAGATCTCGATGCCGTCTTTGATCGTTGTCGTTACGGAAATTGGATATTGCCAAGTCGGCGACTACGATTGTGACAGCGACAACGAAACCGATCGGCCTCGGGCCATACTCCGTGCTCCACTCGGTAGTCTGACCGCTTGGCCTCGGGGCCATCTATCACAGGATCACTAGACTGGGTTGGCGTCATGACCTCCAATCGACCGTATCTGATCCGCGCGCTGTTTGACTGGATCCTCGACAACGATATGACCCCGCATCTGCTGGTTGATGCAGAGCATCCAGGCACCTTCGTGCCCCAGGAGTTCGTTGAAGAAGGCCGTATCGTCCTAAATGTCGCGCCGGGGGCCGTTAAAGACCTCGTGATAGGCAATGACTCGATCAGCTTTTCCGCGCGTTTCGGCGGCGTCGCCCACCAGGTCGAGCTTCCACCCAGGGCCGTGATCGGCATCTATGCCCGCGAAAACGGACATGGCATGTTGTTCCCGGATGAAGAGCCAGCCACGGAGTCGACGCCTGATGGCGGTCCCGGTGATGATGGCGATGGCGGCAGCAAGTCCGATAAGCCGGTGCGGCCCGCGCTGAGGGTCGTGAAGTAGCGACCTAATCTCGATTTGGCAGATCGATGTCAAAGGCTTCGGGAAGATGCGGGGCAGCAGCTCGGGCAGCGTCCAGGCTTGATTGTGGCTTATGCAGATCGATCCATTGCAGATCGATGCCCAGCAGTGCCAGCTGGGCCGCGCACCGGTCGACCCCCTCGCTGCTGATTTCGAAGCGATAGATCCGATGGAAGCGCAGGCCTCCGGCAGCCCACTGGGGTCGAATGCGCTGTAGGGCCACGGTTTGATCCAATAGCTGCAGCCCATGAGCCTTGCAGGCTCGCTTTGCTATGCCGGTGGCCATCTCTCTGGCGCGCAGTGCATCGAGCCAGAACCATCCAATCACGAGCGCGAGGAGCAGAATGCCAAGGGTCGCTTCGTTCAGCATGGTTGGATCAGCTCAGCCACCGGTGGGACAAACTCTCCCGCTCAGTCCAGCTTGAACCTGGGCAGGCCTGAGTGCAGCCACCAGGCCTTCATCTCGTCGTCGTAGCGCCACTGCTGACGGTCGGCGAGGGACTCGAGGCGCTGTCGATCGTTTAGTACGTATTCAATTCTGACCAATTGGACGGCCGTGACGTCGTCGGCGATGACCGGCGGTTGGACGACCTCGTAGCTGGTGACGCGAATGTTGCCGAGCGTCTCGGGGTCGATGTCCAAGCGCTCATCCGGGTGCAGGAAGCCGACAGCAGCGTCCCAGTATCCCCATCGGATGGATTGGCGATAACCGGAGGTCGCGTTTTCCAGGCGCGTCGCGATCTTGTCGTCCGTGAGGCTTGCACAGCCGACGTTCGATAGCAGTGGTATCAGCACGACGAGACAAAACCAGGGTTGGCGTAGAATCATCTTGCACTCGTCATTTTCAATAGGGCGGGCTTGGCGTCGAGCGCAAATTTGCGCAATGACGCAAGAGACCGGGATCGGCCCAGCGAGGTCTGACGGTTTGTGTACCTCGTCGCGCGACTCGGGCAACCGGTCGCCAGCTTATCAGATCACCCGAACAAGCGGCATTTGTCACACCAGGCCCGGGATCGATGTGCACCCGCTGTCCGGCTGCCGTCGCGCTTTCGGGGAAATAGCGATGAAACGAGCACCGCGCGGTCGCGTGCGTGGGTCCGTTGCGCAAGGTGCCGGGCTGGTCGTGGCAAGCTCCTGTATCATCGCGGCTCCCGACCACCCAACCGGAGCCCGTAGCCGTTGATCGAAATCCAAGACGAGCCGCGGATCGAGCTGAGCGTCGCCGGCGCCGACTTGATCCTGCTGGGGACCGCCCATGTCTCACGAGCAAGTGTCGAGGCGGTCCGCGCCGCGATCGACAGCGAGGCCTTCGACGCCGTCGCGGTGGAGCTGTGCCCGAGCCGCTACGACGCCATCCTCCAGCCCGAGAGCCTGGCACGGCTCGATCTGTTCGCTGTCATTCGCAATCGGCGCGTCTACATGGTCGTTGCCAGCCTGGCGCTGTCGGCTTACCAGCAGCGACTGGCAGATCAATTCGGCATCGAGCCTGGGGCCGAGCAACGGATGGCGATCGCCTCGGCCAAGGCCCGCGGCCTGCCGGTGCTTTTGATCGATCGCGAGATCGGGGTCACACTCCGGCGCGCCGCGCGCAATCTGAGCTGGTGGAAGCGCCTGAATCTGTTCTCCGGGCTGGTGGTCGGCCTACTCTCGCACGAAGAGGTCACCGAGGAGGAGGTCGAGCGCCTCAAGCAGGGCGACGTGCTCGAATCGACCTTCGGCGAGCTCGCCTCGGATCGTCAGGATCTCTTCGTCCCACTGATCGACGAGCGGGACCGCTATATGGCGGCCCGGCTGCGCGACGAGGTCGAGGTCAACGGCTATCGACGCATCCTCGCCGTGGTGGGTGCCGGCCACCTGTCCGGTATCGCCCGGCAGCTTGCCCACAACGAGGCTCCAGCGCACGGCGAGCTCGCCGAGCTGGACCAGGTGCCGCCATCGTCACGATTGTGGCGGTTCGTGCCGTGGCTCATCGTCGCCGTCATTCTCGGTGTCTTCGTCTACGGCTTCAGTCGCAGTCCCGAGCTGGGCTGGGACATGGTCTGGGATTGGGTGGTCATCAACGGCGGCCTATCCGCTCTGGGCGCCGCCATCGCCGGCGGTCATCCGCTGACCGTCATCGGCTCCTTTTGCGCCGCGCCGCTGACCTCGCTGAACCCCACCATCGGTGCCGGTATGGTGGCCGGGGCCATCGAGTTGACGCTGCGGCGTCCCAGCGTCGGCGAGATCGGCCGCCTGCGCGAGGACATCGTCACGCTGCGTGGCTGGTGGCGCAACCGCGCTTCGCGCATCCTGCTTGTGTTCATGTTCGCGACGCTGGGCTCCGCGTTGGGTACCTATCTGGCCGGCTTCCGAATCGTTGGCCGGCTATTCGGCTGAGCGTGCTCGGCGGCATCAGACCCTTAGAGCACGGCCTCGGGATATGAGCCCAGCACCTTGTGGAGCCGTGCGGCGGCCTTGAGCTGCTCCAGGGCGTCGGCGACCTTCGGGTCGCCGCGGTGGCCGCAGAAGTCGATGAAGAATACGTAGTCCCAGATGCCTTGCTTCGATGGGCGGGACTCGATCCGGGTCATGCTGATCCCTTGGCGGGCGAATGGGGACAGCAGCTGGTGTAGACCGCCGGCCTCGTTACGGCAGGAGAGCAGCAGACTGGTCTTGTCGCGACCGCTCGGCGGGGCGTCCTCGGGGCCGATGATCAGGAAACGGGTGGTGTTGCCAGGGTCGTCCTCGATGCGGTCGGCAAGGATGGGGAGTTGGTAGCGCTCGGCGGCGGCCTCGCCCGCGATGGCGGCGCAGCTGGTGGTCTCGGCGGCAAGTCGAGCGGCCTCGGCGTTGCTGCCGACGGCGACGCGCTCGGTCCGCGGCAGATAGCGGTCGAGCCACGCCCGACATTGTGCAAGCGATTGCTGGTGGGAGTAGACGCGCTGGATGGCCGCGAGGTCGGTCGCACGACTCATCAGATGGTGGTGGATGCGAAGCATGACCTCGCCGGCGATGCGCAGCGGCGAGCCCATGAACATATCCAGCGTATGGTTGACGACGCCCTCGATGGAGTTCTCCACTGGGACGACGCCGAAGCTGCAGGAGCCGGACTCCACCTCGCGGAAGATGTCGCCGATGGTGCCGAAGGGCTGGGTGCGCACCGAGTGTCCGAAGTGCTTCAGCGCTGCGGCCTGGGTAAAGGTGCCCTCGGGGCCGAGGTAGGCGACCTCCAGCGGCTTTTCCAGCGCCAGGCAGGCGGACATGATCTCCCGGAACAGTCGCGCCATCTCCTCGCTGTCGAGCGGGCCAGGGTTCTCGGCCTTGATGCGGCGCAGGATCTCGGCCTCGCGCTCGGGGCGATAGTAGTGCGGGGTGGGGTCGGTGTCGTCCTTGATCCGCGCGACCTCCTGGGCGCAGGCGGCCCGCGCCGATATCAGCCGCAACAGCTCGGTGTCGATGGCGTCGATGCGATCGCGCATTTCCAACAGACGTTGGTCGGTCGTCATGATGCTCGGACCCCGTTGCAGATGGACTGTCCTAGGCCGATGGCCCCCGCTGCTCGCCGAGGCAGCGCACCTTGAGCACACCATCGATGGCACGGATCTTTCCGACGGTCGTCTCCGGGCAAGGCCGATCGGCGTCGATCAGGGTCACGGCCACGTCCCCACGGGAGCGGTTCAACATGTCGAGGATGTTGAGCCCAGCCTCGGCCAGGTCGGTGGAGATTTGGCCGACCATGTTGGGA
>Ga0316578_10001103_pt1 | contig 10521 bp, 5 predicted proteins | sample J0NA_2_FD_203076 | JGI IMG/M metagenome (GOLD analysis project Ga0316578, IMG submission 203076) | Rhizosphere microbial communities from salt marsh grasses in Alabama, United States - J0-2_160517rDrC | ecosystem: Host-associated > Plants > Roots > Rhizosphere | place: USA: Alabama | collected...
GTTCTGCGCACCGCCGATGCCCATGGGGCGCCGGCTCCCGGCCAGGTCATGGCGCGGCTCGTCCGGGAACGGCCGGAGGAGGTTCTGGTGCTGCTGGCGCCGGGCGGCGGTGAGACCCTGTCACCGGCAGCGCGGGAGCAGCGGGCGGCGGCCGCCGCCCTGCGGCAGTGGCCGTCCTCACGCCCGCTGGTGGATGCCGGCCTTGGCGCCGACGGCGAGATCTTCGTGGCCGTTAGCTCGACGCTCGCGGCCACCGCCACCTGGGAGCTGCGGGCGGCGCTGCCCCTGGACGCGTCGCTCCTGCTGCTCGAGGGCTTCCGACCCGGTGCCGGCGGGATGCTGGAGGCGCTGATGGATGGCAGCGGCGACTGCCGCATCGGTGCATCCGGTCCGGGCTGTTTCGCCCTTGCCAAGGCGTTGTCGGACCCGGGCTACGAGGCTCAAGAGCTGCGTCCGAACCTGATCCGGCTGACGCCGGTCCATGCCGGAGTGCCCGCAATGACCCGGTCCGGCCGTGCGCTCTACCTGATGCGGGGGCCTCTGCTGCCGGACTCCCCGTGGCAGCTGGTGGTGGGCATGTCCGCCGCCGCCGACATCGATCGGCTGCGCGAGCATGCCTTGCGCAGCCTAAAAACCCTGCTTCTGGTGCTGTTGTGTGCGCTGCCGGTCGGCTACGTCGCCAGCCGCTGGCTGGCGGGTCAGCTGGCACGTCTATCGCGCACCCTCGATGCCCTCGCGCCGGCATTGAGCGACGGGCGCAATCCGGGCAGCAGCGTGGACTGGCCGCGGGTCGAGATCAGCGAGATCGATGCCTTGACCGCGCACGTTCAGGCCATGGCCGAGGCCCTGTTCCGGGCCCGGGAAGAGGGGCTTGCCCGGGCTGAGGAACTGCGCGTGCTGGCGGATCGGCTGCAGGTCGCGAACCGGGGTGCCGGCATCGGCGTCTGGGAGTGGCACCTGGGCTCCGGCGAGCTGATCTTCGACGAGCAGATGTACGAGGTGCTCGGGCTGGACCGGCAGGTCACGCCCTGTTACGAGGTGTGGCTGAGCCGATTGGTGCCGGAGGACCGCGCCGCCACCGAGGCCGAGCTGCGCCGCTGCCTGGACGCCGAGGACACCTTCCGCGCCGAGTTCCGGGTGCAGCATCCGCGCCAGGGCCTGCGCTTCGTGCTTGGCTATGCGGTCATCTTCCGCGACGATGCCGGGCTGGCCACGCGCCTGGTGGGGCTGAACTGGGACATCACCGAGCAACGGATGCTCCAGGCCGGACTGATCCAGTCGTCGAAGCTGGCCACGCTGGGCGAGATGGCCACGGCCGTCGCCCACGAGCTGAACCAGCCCCTGAACGTCATCGGCATGGCCGCCGGAAATCTGCGCCGGCGGCTGGTATCGCATGCAGCGGAGCCGGCCTACCTGATGGAGAAGGTGGAGGTCATCCGCGCCCAGGTGCGTCGTGCCGCGGCGATCATCGATCACATGCGGATCTTCGGCCGCAAGGCCGTGGGGTCACCGGCCCCGATCGATGTCTGCGCCGCGGCCAAGGCCGCCGTCGAGCTGATGTCCGAGCAATTGCGCCAGGCGCGCATTGCGCTGCACGTCTCGTGTGCGGGCGATGTTCCACCGGTGCTCGGCCATCAGGTCCAGGTGGAGCAGGTGGTGCTGAATCTGCTGACCAACGCACGGGATGCGCTTCTCGACTGTGCTACGGTCGAAGCGTGCATCCACGTTTCGGTGCGCACCACGGGCGATGCCGTCGAGCTTCGGGTCGGAGACAATGCCGGCGGCATCGCTCCGGAACATCTCGATCGAGTGTTCGAACCGTTCTTCACAACCAAGGCAGCGGGGAAGGGCACGGGGCTGGGGCTTTCGGTGAGCTACGGCATCATTACCGACATGCACGGCACGATCAGTGTCGAAAACACCGCGGGGGGAGCGGCCTTCACCGTGCGGCTGCCGGTGGCCTTGCCGGGAGGGGGCGGATGAGCAAGGAACCCTGGGTGCTCGTCGTCGATGACGAGCCAGCGATTCGTGCGGAGATGGCGGAAACCATCCGGGATGCCGGTTTCCGCTATCTGACCGCCGGAGACGTGGCCGAGGCGCGCGGCATCCTAGCCGACCACGACGAGGTGAAAATCGTCGTCACGGACCTGCGCATGCCGGGTCAGAGCGGCATGAGCCTGATCGAGTCGGAGCCCGCCAACGACGACGCCGAGCGCAGCCGCGAGTTCGTGATCATGACGGGTCACGGCGACAAGGACGAGGCGATCCGCGCGCTGCGCCTCGGGGTGCGCGAGTTCCTCGAGAAGCCCTTCGACCCGGAACGGCTGCTGGCGGCCGTCAACCGCGCCAGCGCCACGCTGAGGGACCGACAGCAGCGGCGCATGCTGACCGAGGCCATGCGCCACGACTTGGACAAGCAGTCGCAGCTCATCGCGACGCTGCGCGACCAGCTCAGCCACGCCTACGCCGAGCCACTCTACTGCCTCAACGAGGCGTCCTTCCACCGCGACCACGAGACCGCCAGCCATACCCGCCGCATCGGCATCTATGCCCGCTTCATCGCCCGCCACCTCGGCTGGTCGGCCCTCGACGAGGCCCGCATCGACCTCGCCGCACGGCTGCACGACGTGGGCAAGATCGGCATCCCCGATGCCATCCTGCGCAAGCCCGGCGCCCTGACGGCCGAGGAGTGGACGATCATGAAGCGTCACGCCGAGATCGGCGAGGCGATCCTGTCGGGCACGTCGGGCAGCCCGGAGATGCGGCTCGCGGCCGAGATCGCCGGCGGCCATCACGAGCAGTGGCCCGGCTCCGGCTATCCACGTGGGCTCGCCGGCGAGGCGATCCCGCTTGCCGCGCGCATCACGCAGATCGGAGACGTCTACGACGCGCTGCGCTCGCCGCGCCCCTACAAACCGCCGTTCACGCACGAGCGCGCGGTGGAGATCATGCTCCAAGGAGATGGCCGCACCAGGCCGGAGCACTTCGACCCACAGCTGCTGGCCATCTTCGAGTCCGAGCAAGGCCTGTTCCGACGCGTATTCGAAAGCCTCCAGGACGACCGGCCGGAGTAACTCAAGCTCGTCATCGGTGATCCGGGCGGCACGGCAGAGCTGCACTGAAGGCGGTCATCCCCCGGGTGCTGGCGGCCGGCGCTGACAGCAACCCGCGGGCTGGGTCATACTTCAGCATATCAGTAACGTCGAACAATCCCTGCGGAGGCATCCGTGGCGGCAGTGCAGAAACCCTTGCTGGAGAGCCGGCTCGAAGCCATTTGCGAGCGCGGCTGCCGGCAGGTCTGGGGTGTGATCACAACGCTGGAGGAGGGCGGCGACGTAGCCGAGACCGAGGACCTCGACGCCGCGGGGCGCGCCTGGCTGCTGGCCGAGCTGAAAACGGTGATGGCCGTCTACGGCGAGCGCTGCCGTGTGGACTGAGCCGCGCGACTCGGCTCTGGAGGTGCATATCGCCGTCGTGCCGGAACTCGCCGCCGGCGCCGCCGTCGGCGTCGACATGGGCCCCGGGACGAACCGCACCGCGCAGTAGCCCGGCTGTAGGGCCGAGTAGCTCATGCATGCATCGTCTATGGCGTGGAGCATCGGCTGGATTAGAATAGCGGCCTCATTCCGCCGAGAATCCAGAAAACAGGAACATGCCGGCTATAATTGAAGTCATTGCTCAGGAGCTGGCGGTCGCGCCCCGCCAGGTCGCGACCGCCGCCGCGCTGCTCGACGACGGTGCCACGGTGCCGTTCATCGCCCGCTACCGGAAAGAGGCCACCGGTGGGCTGGACGACACCCAGCTGCGGCAGCTGGAAAGCCGGCTCGGCTATCTGCGCGAGCTGGAGGACCGCCGCGCTGCGGTGCTGAAGAGCATCGACGGACAGGGCAAGCTTGATGACGCCCTGCGTGCCGAGATCGACGCCGCCGACAACAAGCAGCGCCTGGAAGACCTGTATCTGCCGTTCAAGCCCAAGCGCCGCACCAAGGCGCAGATTGCCCGAGAGGCCGGGCTTGAGCCACTGGCGGACGCGCTGCTCGCCGATCCGATCCGGGGGCCCGAGCAGCAGGCGGCCGCCTACGTGGACGCCGGCAAGGGCGTGGCCGACGTGGCCGCGGCACTGGAGGGTGCCCGCCAGATCCTGATGGAGCGCTTCGCCGAGGATCCGGAGCTGACCGGCCGGCTGCGTGAGCGCCTGTGGGAGCAGGGCATCCTGGTCTCGCGGGTCATGGACGGGAAGGAGCAGGAGGGGGCCAAGTTTTCCGATTATTTCGACTACCGCGAGCCGCTTCGCCGCATTCCCTCCCACCGCGCGCTGGCCCTGTTCCGCGGCCGCAACCAGGGTATCCTGGCCCTGGACCTGCTGGCCGGCGACGGCGAGGATCCGGACGCTCCGTACCGCGGTCAGATCGCCGCGCACTTCGGCGTTGCCGACCGCGGCCGGCCGGGGGATGCCTGGCTGCTGGAGACGGTGCGAAAGGCCTGGCGCATCAAGCTGATGGTTCGTCTGGACCTGGACCTCAAGGGCCGGCTGCTGGAGGCGGCCGAGGCCGAGGCGATCGCGGTCTTTGCAAAGAACCTCAAGGCCCTGCTGCTGGCCGCGCCGGCTGGCCGGCTGCCGACCATGGGGCTGGACCCGGGCCTGCGCACCGGCGTCAAGGTCGCCGTCGTCGACGGCACCGGCCGGGTTGTCGCCACCGACACCATCTATCCCCATGTGCCACGCAATCAGTGGGACGAGAGCATCGCCCGGCTCGCCGCGCTGGCGCGGGAGCATGGCGTCAAGCTGGTCAGCATCGGCAACGGCACCGCGTCGCGGGAGACCGACCGGCTGGCTCGCGATCTCGCCAAGCGCCATCCGGAGCTGGGCCTGCGCTCGCTGGTCGTGAACGAGGCCGGCGCGTCGGTCTATTCGGCCTCGGAGTACGCGTCCCGCGAGCTGCCGGGCATGGATGTATCCCTGCGCGGGGCCGTGTCCATCGCCCGCCGGCTGCAAGACCCCCTGGCGGAGCTGGTGAAGATCGAGCCCAAGTCCATCGGCGTCGGCCAGTACCAGCACGATGTCAATCAGCGCGGTCTGGCGCAGAGCCTGGATGCCGTGGTCGAAGACTGCGTCAACGCCGTCGGCGTCGATCTCAACACGGCCTCGGTGCCGCTTCTGGCGCGGGTGTCCGGTCTGACTCAGGCGCTGGCGGAGAACGTCGTCGCCTTCCGCGACCAGCATGGCGCATTCCGCGGCCGTGAGCTGCTGAAGCGGGTGCCGCGTCTGGGGGAGAAGACCTTCCAGCAATGTGCCGGCTTCCTGCGCATCGATGACGGCGACGAGCCCCTGGACGGCTCGGCCGTGCACCCGGAGGCCTATCCGCTGGCCCGCGCCATCGCCGCCGCCGCCGGCAGGGACGTGCGTGCGCTGATCGGCGACCTGCCGACGCTGCGCCGGCTCGACCCGCAGCGCTTCGTCGACGAGCGCTTCGGCGAGCCCACGGTGCGCGACATCCTGGCCGAGCTCGAGAAGCCCGGCCGGGACCCGCGGCCGGAATTCAAGGCGGCCGCGTTCCTGGAGGGCGTCGAGACCCTGGAGGACCTGAAGCCCGGTATGGTATTGGAGGGCACGGTGACCAATGTCACCAACTTCGGTGCGTTCGTGGATATCGGCGTGCACCAGGACGGCCTGGTGCACATCTCCATGCTCGCCGACCGTTTCGTGAAAGATCCCCACGACGTGGTCTGCTCCGGTCAGCTGGTGAAGGTGAAGGTGCTCGAGATCGACCTGAAGCGCCGGCGCATTGCGCTCAGCATGCGCCTCGACGAGCCGGCAGGCGTCGGCGCGCAGCGCCGGGGCGAGCGCGATCGGCCGAACGGGGGGCGAGGGGACGACGGCCGCCGCGGCAAATCGGGACAGCGGCCCGCCGTCCGCGGCCACAAGCCCGCTACCGCACCGCCGGCCAACAGTCTTGCCGCCGCGTTCGCCCGAGCCCGCAAGCCCTGACGCATCGTTCCTCCACCAATCGGTATCGGTGTCGGTATCGCCGTTATGACCGAAACCCGAAGCCGCGCCAGCACCGCCAGCCGCCTGCGCGACCGCGTGCGCCGTGGCCCGTCGCTGATCCACGGCCAGGGCTGCTTCGCCCGCGTGGCATTTCGGCCCGGCGACTACATCGGCACCTACGAGGGGCCGGAAGCCGCCCGCAACGGTACCTATGTCCTTTGGGTCAGCGAGGACCGGGTGCACTGGACCGGCCGCAGCGGACGCAACCTCCTGCGCTGGCTGAACCACAGTCCGATGCCGAATGCCGAGTTCAGCGGCTTCGAGCTCTACGCCATCGCAGCGATCGCCCCCGGCGAGGAAATCACCTTCGATTACGGCGAGCAGCCGCCGGCCGCCGGAGAGTAACCTGTGGGTGGGGCGCAGGAACGAAGCCGGAGCCTTTGCTCGACGCCTCGGCGTGATCGCCGGATCCTCCTTCCTGGACTTGGCCTGCTCGGAGTCGCTTTGCGTGCTCAGCGCCGAAACTGCGCTGCCACCAGCTCGTCGGCGGTCATCGGCTGTCCGAACAGGTAGCCCTGGGCCTCGGCGCAGCCCTCGCGGCGCAGGAAGTCGGCCTGCTCCTCGGTCTCCACGCCCTCGGCGAGCACGTCCAGGCCGAGGCCGCGCCCCAGGGTGATGATGGCGCGGGCGATGGCGTCGTCGGCGGGGTCGCGGGTGACCTGGTCGATGAAGGTCTTGTCGATCTTGAGCCGGCTGATGGGCAGGCGCTTGAGGTAGATCATCGACGAGAATCCCGAGCCGAAGTCGTCTACCGCCAGCGTGATGCCCAGCGCGCGCAGGTCCTCCAGGTTGGCGATAACACGCTCGGCATGGCGCATCAGCATGGTCTCGGTGACCTCCAGTTCCAGCCGGTCCGGCTCGACGCCGGTGCGCCGCAGCGCGGCGATGACCTGGTCGGTGAGATCGCGGCGCTCGAGCTGCTGCATGGACAGGTTCACGGCCAGCCGAGGCACCAGGAATCCGGCCTCGTCCCAGGCGGCCAGCTGCCGGCAGGCCGCCTCCAGCACCCAGCTGCCCAGCTCGACGATCATGCCGCTCTCCTCGGCGATGGGGATGAAGCGGCCCGGCGATACCTCGCCGAATTCCGGGTGCTGCCAGCGGGCCAGCACCTCGACGCCGTGCATGCAGCCGTCGTCGAGCCGGAACTGTGGCTGATACTCCAGCCGCAGCTCGCCACGGGCGAGCGCCCCGCGCAGTGCGTTCTCCAGGCGCAGGCGCTCCAGCGCGCCCTCGGTCATGGCCGGCTCGAAAAAGCGGTAGGTATTGCGGCCCTGGTCCTTGGCCTGGTACATGGCCACGTCGGCGTTGCTGAGCAGGGTGTCCATGTCGGTGCCGTCCACCGGGTAGATGCTGATGCCGATGCTGGCAGTGATGTACAGCTCGCGGCTCTGAACCTTGAAGGGGTTGGCGAGGGTGCCCAGCAGGCGGCGCGCCAGCGTCGCCGCCGCGTTGGGGTCTTCGATGTCTTCCATCAGCACGACGAATTCGTCTCCGCCCAGGCGGGCGATGCTGTCGGCGGCGCGGATCTGGGCCTCCATGGCCTCCGCGACGCGCTGCAGCAGGGCATCGCCGACGGGATGGCCCAGGCTGTCGTTGACGTTCTTGAACATGTCCAGGTCCAGGAACAGCAGTGCCAGCATTCTGCCGTCGCGCCGAGCCCGAGCGATCGACTGTTCCAGGCGTGCGCGCAGCAGGGTCCGGTTCGGCAGACCGGTCAGCGCATCGTGGTGGGCGAGCCGGTACAGGGCTTCCTCGGAGCGCTTGACGTGGGTGATGTCGCCGAACACGCCGATATAGTTGGTGAGCTCTCCGCTGTCGTCGTAGACCGTGGTGATGGTGCTGAGCTGAGGGTACACCTCGCCGTTCTTGCGCCGGTTCCAGAACTCGCCGCGCCACCGGCCGGTCTCCTTCAGCGACGCCCACATGGATTGGTAGAAGGCGTTGTCGTGGCGGCCGGACTTGAGCAGCCGTGGGGTCTCGCCGAGCACTTCCGGCTCGTCGTAGCCGGTGATCTCGGTAAAGGCCGGATTGACGGCCAGGATGCGCTGCTCGGTGTCGGTGACGATGATGCCCTCGGAGGTGTTCTCGAACACGGTGCGGGCTCGCTTTTCGCGCTGCCGGGCCGCGCGCTCGGGGCTCAGGTCGTACCAGGTGGCGAACACGGCCGGCGCGCCCCATAGCTCGACCCGGTTCAGCGTAATTTCCAGGGAGATGGTATGTCCGTCTGCGTGCAGGTGCTCCCATTCGAAGCGCTCTGTGACGCCGTCCATCGCCCGCGCCAGCAGCCGCCGGGCCTTGTCGGCGGAGCGCCCGCCGTCGGGTTGGTGCTCCGGCGAGATGTCCTCGGGGCGATGGTCGAGCACCGCTCCGGCATGATCCGCGTGGCCGAGCAGCCGCAGCGCGGCCTGGTTGACGGAGACGAAGCGCCCGTCCTGGAGAATGCACAAGCCCTGGGCGGCCGATTCGAACAGGGTACGGTACTTGCGCTCACTCTCGCGCAGCGCGCGCTCGGCAGCGATGCGTTCGCCGATGTCGGCGATCATGGCGACGGCATGGCTGCCGGCGTCGTCGTTGCGGATCAATGCCACCGTCACGCGGCCCCAGACCGTCTCGCCGTCCTTGCGCACATAGCGCTTGTCGCGGCTATACAGGCGCTGCTTGCCGGTGAGCAGCGACTGGAATCCGGCGTGGTCGGCGGCCAACTCGTCTGGATGGGTGTAGTCGGCGTAGGTCATGCAGGCCAGCTCGTTCGCGCTGTAGCCGAGGAATCGCTCCAGCGCTGCGTTGGCCATGACCGGCCGGCCCTCGGGGTCGAGCACGGCGATGCCCACCGGGGCGGTGTCGAACACCGAGCGGAAGCGTGCCTCGCTCTCGCGCAGGGCATGCTCGCTCTCCACCTGGCGGGTGATATCCAGGGCGGCGCCATTGAGCTGACCGGGCAGGCCGTCGTCATCGTCGTTGTGCACCGGCTCGGCGCGCGTGTGGACGATGCGCTCTTCGCCTGCAGCTCCCCTGCGGACCCGGTGGCGGATGTCGAACGGGCCCTCTCCGGCAACGGCGGCCTCCCAGGCGGCTCGGATGCGGGCGGCATCGTCGGGATGGACATGCTCGTCGATGAGCTCCGCCGGTGTGAGGGAATGGCGGCTGCTGCCGTGGATGCGCTGCCACTGCGGCGAGACATGGAGCAGGTTGTCGGCCCTATGCCAGGCCCAGGCGCCGACATTGGCGATGCGCTCGGCTTCCACCAGCATCGAGCGCAGCTCGCTGAGCGAGTCCTCCGCGCGATGGCGGCGGGTGATGTCGCGGTTCACACCGCGGCGGCCCAGGAAGCGGCCGTTCTCGTCGATGACCGGTCGGCAGGTGTGCTCGATCCACCGCAGGCTGCCATCGGCGGCGGTCAGCCGCAGCGTCAGGACCCCCTGGTCGTAGTCGTCCGGACCGCACTCGCAATGGACGTGTCGCCGCCAGCGGGAGCGGTCATCGGGCAGGATCAGACGCTCCAGCAGCGCAGGGTCGTCGATGAAGTCCCGCGGCTCGTGACCGGTGACCTCGCGACAGCCGGGGGAGACATGGACGAAGCGCCCGTCCGGGTCCACCCAATAGTCCCAGGCCGGACTGTGCTCGGCCAGCACCCGGTAGGCCTCCTGACTCTGCTCGAGGCGCTCGTAGGCATCCAGCAGCGCCTCGCGCTGGCGCACGGCCTCGGTGCGGTCGAGCGCGGCGCAGATGAACTGGACGTCGCTGTCCGGGCTGCCCGGCAGCCGTGCGATGTGCAGGTCGCCGGTGAAATCGCTGCCGTCGCTGCCGCGCAGGCGTATCTCGCGGAGCTCGCCGGCCTGCATCTCGCCCTGCGCAAGGCGCTGCCAGAGATCGACGATGGCGCTGCGATGGCGCTCCTGCACGAGCCGAAACAGGAAATAGCTGTGGGCGCTGATGTTGCGCAGGGCAAACAGGTCGCGCGCCTCGGCATTGGCCTCCAGGATCAGGCCATGGCGGTCGGCGACCAAGCCAGCCACCGGCAGGGTCGAGAACAGAGCGGTGAACCGTGCCAGAGCCCGCTCTGCCTCGTCCTCGCTGCGGCGCAGTTCTTCGTTCTGAATCTCCAGCTCGGCCTGGTAGACGCGCAGGTTCTCCACCAGTGCCGCGAGGCTCACGTCGCCGCCGGCGAGCAGGTCCTCGGCGAGGTCGATGCGGCCGTCCCGCAGCGCGGCGACGGCACGTGCGCGCAGGTCCTCGGTGGAGGCTTGATCATCACCGGACGGGCGGGCCTTCGGCTTGGTCGTGGTCATCGATCGTCCTGGCCGTTGGTCAGAACCCAATGACTGACATCGATATGGCTGACGATGGCGCCATGGGATGGATGGCGAATGGGCGCGGCGTGCATGACGAACCAGCGCGTCTGCGCCGGCGAGTGGCACGGATACTCCATCGAGAAGTGCTCCTCGCGGCCGTCCAGTACGGCTTGGATGCCG
>Ga0316578_10001104_pt1 | contig 10521 bp, 8 predicted proteins | sample J0NA_2_FD_203076 | JGI IMG/M metagenome (GOLD analysis project Ga0316578, IMG submission 203076) | Rhizosphere microbial communities from salt marsh grasses in Alabama, United States - J0-2_160517rDrC | ecosystem: Host-associated > Plants > Roots > Rhizosphere | place: USA: Alabama | collected...
AGCGTTGCAGCTAAACATGATCCAGTACGCCCAGGAGTAGGGGCCGAACGCACGGTTCGTGAAGATGAAGCCCTCGTACGGGTTGCCCGAGTACCAGGCCATGAAAAACTCGGTAGAGTAAGCGAAGCCCACCACCATGCCGGTGAACATGATGATCTTGTTCATGGCCTCCAGGTGGTTGATGGTGATGTAGTTCTCCAAGCCGAAGACCTTGCGCATGATCACCATCAGGGTCACCACCATGGCAAAGCCGCTGAAGATGGCGCCGATCACGAAGTAGGGAGGAAAGATCGTGGCGTGCCATCCCGGCAGCCCCGCGGTGGCGAAGTCGAACGAGACGATGGTGTGCACGCTGAGGACCAGCGGCGTCGATAGCCCAGCCAGAACGAGATACGCCGACTCGTAGTGCCGCCAGGCTCGGTTCGATCCGTTCCAGCCCAGCGAGAGCGCGTTGTAGACGAACTTGCGCCAGGGGTGCCCAGCACGGTCACGGGTGGACGCGAAGTCGGGCAGCAGACCCATGTACCAGAACACCAGTGAGATGGTCAGGTAGGTGCTGACGGCAAACACGTCCCACGCGAGCGGGGAATTGAAGTTGGGCCAGATTGGCCCTCTCCCGTTCGGAATCGGTGTGAGCCAGTAGGCGAACCAAGGACGACCCGTGTGCAGAAGCGGGAACATTCCAGCCACCAGCACGGCAAAGATGGTCATCGCCTCCGCGGTGCGGTTGATGCCCGTGCGCCACTTCTGGCGAAACAGATAGAGGATCGCCGAGATCAAGGTGCCAGCGTGTCCAATCCCAATCCAGAAGACGAAGTTGATGATGAACGAACCCCAGCCCACGGGATGATTGATGCCGAGCAACCCGGTGCCAAGGCCGACGGTGGCCCCCATGGCGATCAGGTAGAGGAGAAACAGCGTGCCGGAGATGCTGATGGCGATCCACCACAGGCGGGTCGGGTATCGCTCCGACCAGCGCACCACGTCTTCGGTGACCTGCTGGTAGTTCTTGCCGGCGCACACGAGCGGCTCACGCTCGTAGAGCGGACCACCCAACACGCCCGCCTCGGCGCGTTCTCGCGGAAGACCCGTGAGCGCAGTCTCTTCGATCACGGCAGCTGCTCCTGGCTCAACTTTCATCGTTCCGCACCTTGGTGAGATAGGTGACCGACGTCCCCAATTTCTGCTCGTCGAGCATGGTCAGCCCTCTGGGGCTCCGCCGCAGCCGGGCCACTTCGCTTTCCGCGTCCGCGAGGTTGCCGAACCGGATGGCCCCGGTCGGACAGGTTTGCGCGCAGGCTGGCACGATGTCGCCATCCCGTATCGCCCGCCCTTCGTCCTTCGCCTTTCCGCGACCGGCAGCGATCCGCTGGACGCAAAAGGTGCACTTCTCCATCACGCCCCGGGACCGGACCGTCACCTCCGGATTGTTCTTCAGCGGCAAAGGCCAGCGCGAGTTCAGCTTCGCGACCCGTCCGAGACGAGGCTCGAAGATCCGCGCCAGCAACCCGTCCTGGCTACGGCTGTAGTCGAACCAGTTGAAGCGTCGAGCCTTGAACGGGCAGTTGTTGGCGCAGTACCGAGTGCCCACGCAGCGGTTGTACGCTTGCACGTTCAGTCCGTCTTCGCTGTGCTGTGTCGCACCCACCGGGCAGACGGTCTCGCACGGCGCGTTTTCGCAGTGCTGGCACATCAACGGGTGGTGAATCACCTCGGGATTGGCGAGCAGGTGGGGATCCGCCTGGGCCCGGGTGCGCGCTTCCGTCTGCTGCTGGCGTTCTTCGGCCGAGGTGGCGTGGGCCGGTTCCACGGGAAGACGGTAGTAGCGGTCCACGCGCAGCCAATGCATCTCCCGTCCTTCGATCACCCCCTGCCGCCCTGCCACGGGGATGTTGTTCTCCGCCTGGCAGGCAACCGTGCAGGCCCCACAACCGATGCACTTGCTGAGATCGATGGCCATCCCCCACCGAGTCTCGTCGTAGGCATACGTCGGCCAGATGGACTCGCCGCCTCGAGGTCGCGCGGTGCCAGCCGCAGGGTTCTGCTTGACTGCGGAGAGAGTCGCGTAGGGAATCAAGGGGCGCACGCTCAGATCGAGGATCTTCTCGCCCTGCGGGATCGCCAACTGCACGCGGCCCTTGGCCTTCTCGACCGCGACCCCGTGCCCGGCAAACTGCGGCCCCAGCGGACCCATCTCGGTGAGCGCAAACGCATTCGGGCCAATGTCGTTGCCCACCACCCCGGCCCGCGTCCGGCCGAATCCCACAGGGATGCTCACGACAGCGTCGTGTTGGCCCGGGACTGCGACCGCGGGGAGCCGCACCCGCCACCCGACGGCCGACACCTCACACTCGTCTCCATCGCCGAGGGCCAACTCCGTCATGCGCGCTGGCGATAGCCCCACCCACGCATCCCAGGTGATGCGGGTGACCGGATCGGGGTACTCGAAGAGCCAGCCGTTGTTCGCGTGCCTGCCGTCGTAATGGGCGTGCGAAGCGAACAGCGCCAACTCCAAACCCGAGGTCGGCTCCCGCGGTTTGCTGAGCACGCTGAGCGCGTAGGGATTGAAAGGCCGTGGCCCACTGCGGCGTTCCGGCTGCCAGGGAGGCGTCACCAGAAATCCCGCCTGCAGAATGTCGGGCCAGGCTTCATCGAAGCTGCGTGTCTCGCCGGCTCGGGGGTAGATGTGGCGGCGCCAGTGCTCGCGGATGAAGTGGTGGGCTGCCGAGGGTACGGCACCCTGGACCTGCGTCGCACGCTGAGCGGCGGCCAACTGACTCTTGCTCCCGAGCAGCGAGGCCCAACGGGCCAGCAGGTCGCCCAGGGAGCGCATCTCCCCCATCGGTTGCATGGCGGGCTGTGCGACGGCGTGCACACCGCGGACGGGTTGTGCATCGGCCCAACTCTCCAGGCCCTGCGTTGCCGCCGCCACGTAGTCCGCATGAAAGGCGGTCTCGTCCACACGATCACTGATGGAGATCACGGTGGGAACGTGAGCCAACGCTTCGGCAAAGCCAAGCACCGGCGGAGCCGCATAGACGGGGTTCGTCCCGTGGATGATCAGAACGTCTGCCTTCCCGTTGCGCAACTCGTGCGTGAGGGCCTGCAGCCGCACGTGAGCGTCGGCTCGCTGCTCGGACGTCGCCGCGTGATCGATGGTCGCTCCGTCGTTGTCGAGAGCCGCGTTAAGCAGGTTGACCAGGATCTCCAGGCAGAGCCCACCCTGACCGGTCGATCCGCTGCCTCCCGCGATGACCAGGCTTTCACCCGCCGCCCGGACGAGCGCCGCGGCCGTCTGGCGGAGCGCCTCGACCGGCACCCCCGTGCGCTTCGACACCGCAGCCGGAGTGTGAGCACGCAGCGGCCCCACCACCTTCGGGTCTCGCGCCAGCCGACCATGCTGCTTCTCCACCAGCACCACGTGCGCCAAGCCGAGCGCCACATCGGGGAGGTGGCTGGTCCGAACTCGAAAGCGGCGGTCCGCGTTCGAGCCGGTGAGCGACATGCGGCCCTCGAACACCCAGAGTCGCGACATGCCCTGCTCGGAGTCGGGTTGCCGACGAGAACCGAACTGCCGAGCCTGCCCGATCGGCGAGAGCCAGGTGTCCAAGAACTCGCTGCCCAGAGAGACCACGAGCCGAGCACGGTCGAACGCATACTGGGGGACGACACGCCGACCGTGGCAACGCCGCTGGGCCTCGGCCACGGTGTCCGTGAGCGGGCCAAGCGGCTCCCACGCCACGTGCTTGGCGCCCGGAAAGTGGGACAGGAAGTCGGCCACCAGCGCCTGCATGCCGGAACCACTGACGGCTCCGGTCAGCAAGCGGACGCGAGGCGTCCCCACGACGGGTTTCAGGGCCTCCAGGACTTTCTGATCGAACAACTCGGCGCTGACCTCCAGGGCAGGCTTCTGCCCGCGCGATTGAACCAGGGACTTTCTCAGTCGGTCAGGGTCGTAGAGGTCGAGCACGGCCGCCTGCCCGCGCGCGCAGAGCGTCCCCTGGTTGACCGGGTGCTCGTCGTTGCCCTCCAACTTGACGACGTGTCCTTCGCGAACCTGAGCCAGCACGCCACACCCGGCCGGACAACTCTGGCAGGTGGTCGCGTAGCTGAGCCGCTGCCCCACGCGGGCCTCCGCGGGACGGTCCGTTCTCGGCCGGATGACTTCCTGCTCCGGCGCGCATCCGGTCGCACCCGCCAGCGCAGCAGCGGCCGACGTTGCCGCGCCCAGCCGCAGGAACTCGCGACGGTCGAGCGAGATGGCGCTGCCGTCGGGGAGCTCGACCCTCAGTCGAACGTCGGCGTCGCGGCCGACGCTCGAGCCGAGGACAGGGAGTCTGCGCACATGCCTGGTTGCCATTCCGCTCTCCTCCCTCACCGGTGACAGATGCTGCAGTCCGTCGATCCTCTGAGCGCGGGATCGTCCGGGTGCTCGGGGTTGCGATGGCAGTCGACGCACCAGCCCATGTTGAAGGGGTACACCGTCGCGACTTGGACCATCTCCTCGACCTTGCCGTGGCACCTTTCGCATTCGAAGCCCTTGGCCAAATGACGGCTGTGGTCGAAGTAGACGAAGTCGGGCAGATCGTGGACCTTGACCCAAGGAATGCTGCGCTTCTCGTCCCAAAATTTGGTCAGCTTGATCACACCGTCCTTGTCCTTACCGACACCGGAGTGACAGTTCATGCAGATGGCCGTGGAGGGAACGCCGGCGTGACGTCCATGGTCTGCTTCGAAGTGACAGTAGCGGCAATCCATCTTCAGCTGTCCCGCGTGCAACTCGTGGGAGTACGCGATGGGCTGCTCGGGAGAGTATCCCTCCCGCGGACTCGTGCAGGCGACCGTTCCAACCGAGAGCACCAATGCGATCAGTGCGGCAAGGCTCTCGGCCGCGGGCGCTGTCCCGGGTACGTCGCTACGTCTCATGAAGGCTTCCTCTCGACACGAGTTGGACTCGGCTCCTTCGGGGTGGCTGGGGGGACGTGATCGTCGTCGAACATGACGCGGATCTGGGGGGTGCGAACATCGTCGAACTGCCCGTCCCGCGTGGCCCACACGAACAGAATCAGGAAGGTCACCGTGACGACCAGGGCCAGCGGCAGCAGCAGGTAGATCACAATCACGCGACCACCTCCCGTTCCGACGCCGACTGCCCAGGGTGCGCAGCGGGTTCGGGCTGGCTCCCTGCCCGGGCGCGCGGAAACGGCCGAGACAGTATCGAAGAGAGCACCACCACCAGGGATGAAATCGGCATCAGGACGGCGGCCAGGAGTGGTCCGATCCAACCTGCCAGGGCCAAGCTGGCCGTGATCAGGTTGTAGACGAGCGAGAGGCCCAGGTTGCGGCGCACGACCCCGAGCGCGGCACGACAACCACGGATCAGCTCCACGGCTGGCATGAGGCCCGGATGAGTCAGGAACACATCGGCAGTGGCCAGGCTGAGCTCTGCCCCGCCCCGCACGGCAATCCCCACTCTGGCCGCGGCCAACGCAGCGGCGTCGTTTGCGCCATCGCCGATCATGGCCACGTCGCGTCCCTGCTCGGTCAGACGCTCGATGTGCCCAAGCTTCCCTTCCGGGCTGACGGCGCCATGCGCAGCACTCGCGGCGATGCCGACAGCACGCGCCACCTGCTCGACCGCGGTGGGGTGATCGCCCGAGGAGATCTCCAGGTCGAGCCTCAGCCGCCGCAGGGCCGCCACCGCCGCCGCGCTGTCCGCGCGCAGCGGGTCCTCGAACACGGCCAGCGCTGCGATCCGTCCCCCGACCATGACCAACACCGGGCTGGCGCCGCGGGCGGCCACAGCCTGAATTCGAGACCGCCACTCCGAGCCAATCTCGCCCACCTGCTGCGCGATGAACGTGGGGCTACCCACGATCATCCGGTCACCCTCCACCCGTCCCTGGACGCCGCCTCCAACCGTGTCCACGACTTCATCGACGTCGAGTCGGCGCGCATCTCGGGGCGCGGCAGACACCAACGCCAGCGCAAACGGATGCGACGAATGCGTCTCGAGCACCGCGACCCGAGTCAACAGCTCATCCGATCCGTCGAACGCAGTGAGCGTGACTCGCCCGTGCGTGAGCGTGCCCGTCTTGTCCAATACCACGTTGGTGACGTGCGCAAGCGCTTCGACGGTATCCGCACCCTTGACGAAGATTCCGCGGCGAGCAGCCAGACCCAGTGCGTGAGCCAACGCGAGTGGCGTGGCCAGCCCAAGCGCACACGGACACGTCACCACGAGCATGGCCACCACTCGCGCCGTGACGATCTCCGGGCCATGCCCCCACCACAATGCTGCCGAGATCCCAGCCAGCAACAACACGCCCAAGACGAAATAGGAGGCCACCCGGTCTGCCAACCGCACGATGGGCGCACGCCGTCGCTGAGCCTCGCTCACAGCCTGAAGCAGCCGCCCGACTCGCGTGTTCTCGCCCGTAGCGGTGACTCGGACGCGCACCCGTGCGGACACGTTCTGAGCGCCTGCGTTCACTTCACTACCAATCGCGATCTCCACGGGCAGCGGCTCTCCCGTCAGCAGCGCGTTGTCGATGCGGGACTGACCCTGCACCACGACCCCGTCCACCGGAATGCTCTCGCCAGCGCGCACCTCGACCACCTGTCCCGTGAGCACCCCGTCGACCGCGACCTCGCGAACCGAACCGTCGGCCTCCACGATGCGAGCGCGAGACGGCGTGAGGGAAAGGAGCAACTCGGAAGCATCGCTGGCAGCGCGCAGCGCCCGCACTTGCAACCATCGAGCGAGCAGCAGGAGAAACGTCAGCATCGCCACCGAATCGAAGTAGACGTCACCCCGCCCCAGCAACGTGTGCACCGAGCTCGACGCGGTAGCTCCGATCAGGGCCAAGCTCACCGGCACGTCCATGTGCAGCGTCCGCGCTCGAAGACCCGCCCAGGCGCCACGAAAGAACGGAATGCCGGCCCAAAGCACGGCGGGCACGGTGACGAGCATGCTGACCCAACGAAACAGATGGGCCACCCCGGGATCCTCGCCCGCGCCGGCGTAGAGCGCCACGGCGATGAGCATCACGTTGCCGGCGGCCGCCCCAGCCACGCCCAAGCGGATCAACAATCGATGCTCTTCACGCCGCCTCAGCGTGCGACGATCCGCTGCACGGAACGGGTGTGGGGTGTATCCGAATGCGTCGAGACGGGCCGCAATTTCGGAGAGTCGGATTTGGTCTGGATCGAATAGGACTTGGGCGACGGAGCGGCCGAAATCCAGACGCACCGACACCACGCCCGGCACGAGCTGCGGCAGCTTCTCGATCAGCCACACGCAGGCGGTGCAGTGGACCCCCTCGACATAGAGGTCGATCAGGCCGAGGTCGCCCTGCGGCTTGACGTGCGCTGCCTGGAAGGTGGGGTCGTCGAACTGCGCAAAGCTCGATCCGCTCGGCGCGGCCGGTAGCGCCGGGCGGTTCTGATCGTCCAGACGCAGATCGTAGTAGCGATCGAGGCCTGCGGTCCGAATCACGCCGTAGACCGCCTCGCAGCCCCCGCAGCAGAAGTACAAGCCCTCGGCGTTCGGGGCGCGATTGCCCGGCACCGGCAGTCCGCAGTGCTCACACACCCGGTCGGGGCGCTGATCGTTCGGCTGGGAAGAACGCGGCGCTGCCATCCGTCAGATCCTCACGTCCTCGCGCAGCACCACACGGTAGGACTCGCCCCCCTGGCGCGCATCGAGCTCGAACACCCACAACCCGGACACCGGCACTCGGAGCAGGAGTCGGTACTGGCCCGGTCGATTGGGAACGCCGACGAGGGTAGCCCGGTTCTTCAGCCGCACATCGGAGGGGCGTACCGCAGTCAATGTCCCATCCAGACCTGACATTGGCCGCCCTGCTCGGTCGGTCACCGTGACGTCCACCGGACGAGGCATCTCGCTGAGCGGTGCCGAGCCCACTCGTATCGCCACGCGGAGACCCCGCAACTCGGCTCGCTGCACCGCGGCACGAACGTCGTCATGCTGCAACGCCCGCTCGTAGTACTGCTCTTCCGGCCCCACGTTGCGGGCGGTGAAGGCGGTAGCGATCAGCAGCCCGTCGGCCACGAAAAACACCACGACGATACCCACGATTCCAGCCGGCCACCGATACCGACCGAGCCAGTCCGTAAGGCGCGCCCAGCGACCCCTCATTTTTGCCCCCCTTGCGGACCCAGCAGCTTGAACACGTGGTCCCGGGTGGATCCCTCGGCCGCCTCCACCCGGATGCGCGCCAGTCGACTGCCGTCAGACATCGCGCCAGGAGGGACTCGGATGATCCCTTCCACGGCGCGGACCTGCAGTGGATCCAACTCGAGCGGGAGCTGCCCCAGAATGAGCTCGCCCTCGCTGGGCTCCACCAGGGTGATCTGGAAACGCCCCTCCGACGGCAAGCGATTGGTGAGGCGAAGTCGAATGCGATTGCAGACCTCCCCATCGGATTGAACGTAGAACGGTGCACCGGTAACCCGGACCAAGTCCGATTCGAAGGTGTGGCGCGTGGCGACGAGCAACGCGAGCACTGCCCCGGCGGCCAGCACGATGCCCGCATACAGGAACACCCGAGGACGCCAGAAGCTGGTCGTCACTCCTCTCAGCTGGTCGAGGGACGTGTAGCGAATGAGGCCCCGAGGCCGTCCGGTCCGATCCATGACCTGATCGCAGGCGTCGATGCACTGCGTGCAGCCAATGCATTCGAGTTGGAGGCCCTCGCGGATGTCGATGCCCGTCGGACAAGTCCGATGACAGGATCCACAGTCGATGCAGTCGCCCACGCCTCCCGCTTGGCCTCGACGCGCCACCAGGCGACGACGAGGCTCGCCACGAGTGGCGTCGTAGCCCACAATCCACGAACGAGCGTCGATCAGCAGCGACTGCAGGCGCCCGTAGGGGCAGGCAATCACACAGGTGAGCTCGCGAACCCAGGCGAAGTCGAGCAGGATCATGCCCGTAACCACGGCCATGGCGACAAACGAGCCCCAGCTCTGGCGCGGCGAGTGCTGGATCATCTGGAGCAGCGCGTCCGTGCCCACGAAGTACGCCACGAACGTGTGGGCCAGAGCCGAGGCCACCACCACGTACAGACCCAGCTTCACCAGCCTGCGCAGCAGAAGAGAGGAACGGAGAGGTTGGAGCCGCGCACGCCGCCGACGCACCGCGCGTCCCTCCAGCAGCGACTCCAGGGGTCGGAACACGAACTCGAGGTAGATCGGCTGCGGACACGCCCACCCACACCAGACCCGGCCGAACAGAGCCGTGAACAGGGCGATGAAGACCACCAAGCCGATCCCCAGCACCACCAGAAACAGCGTGTCGGTGGCGAAGAAGGTGGCACCCAGTAGATGCAATTGGCGCGCAGCGAGATCGATCTGAAATGCAGGTCTGCCGTTGACGCGCAGGTGCGGCAGCCCGAGGTAGGTGACGATCAGCGCAGCCGCCACTCCCGACCGCCAGACGAAGTACCGGCCCACCGACGGCTGGGGATGGATCGGCCGATTCTCCCGAGCACCGGGGGGAGGCTGGCTATCCGCCGACGAGGAAACGCTGAGGCCGAGCGTCATGAGTGACTCAGATGGGATCGGGCTCCACGAGTTGCCCCTCGGGCGCCTTGCCGCCCGGCGGGTTGGTTCCCTGCAGGGTCCGCACGTACGCCACCACGCCCTTGAGCCGGTCAGGCGGCAGCGCTCGCCCCCAAGGCGGCATCCCCTTGCCCGCAACTCCGTTGACGACGGTGGTGTAGATCTCCGTGAGTCTTCCACCATGGATCCAGTGGCGGTCGGCCAGGTTCGGACCAATCAGCCCTTCGCCACGCTCGCCGTGACAAGCCGCACACGAAGTCCGAAACTGCTTCTCTCCTGCCGCCACCAGGTCGGGGCTCTTGGCAGCCGCCACCAACTCGTCGGTGGTGGGCGGAACCATGGGGTTGTTCTTGTAGTACTCGGCCCACTGGGCTTCGAGCTGGCGGCTCTCCTCCAGATACGCGCTCTGAATGGACGGCCCCTGGTTGAATCCGTAGTAGAGCGTGTACACGGCTGAAAACGCGATGGTCACGTAGAACATGTAGGCCAGCCACGCCGGTACCGGATTGTCGTACTCCTGTATCCCGTCGTACTCGTGATCCATCAGGACGTCCCGGTGGCGCTCGGACTGCTTCTGCGTCATCGCGCACCTCGTCCGCTGGATTCGGGAACACCCGGGCGCAGCGTCGCAGGCGCCTCGGCGCCCTCGTCCTCGAGCGGCAAACGGGACACCGCGTCGTAGTGCCCTCGCTGCCGCGACACGACTCGCCAGACCACCGCGAGGAACGTCACCAGGAAGATGACCAGGCCCACTTCGGCAAAAACGGAAAGCCCGGATGCTTGCATCACGTCTCGCAACATGACCGACTCCCCTCCCTCACTTCTCCGCCACCAGGGGCAGCGTGTGTTCCGGCGCGGTGGAAATGTCCGTTCCCAGTCGCTGCAGATACGCAATCAGCGCCACGATCTTCTTGTCTTTGAGCCTGGGCGGACCGC
>Ga0316578_10001106_pt1 | contig 10517 bp, 7 predicted proteins | sample J0NA_2_FD_203076 | JGI IMG/M metagenome (GOLD analysis project Ga0316578, IMG submission 203076) | Rhizosphere microbial communities from salt marsh grasses in Alabama, United States - J0-2_160517rDrC | ecosystem: Host-associated > Plants > Roots > Rhizosphere | place: USA: Alabama | collected...
ACCTGGTGCTCTCGGCCGGCCATGTGTTCGGTGAAAACGGCAGCTTGTCGCCGGCGCTGGCCATGTGGGGCCCGAACATCGTCATGGGGTGCCTGGGAGGCTTTCTTCTGCTGCGCTCGGCGCGAGAACGCCCCGTGCATTTGATGGCCCCGTTCCAATCGTTGTGGCATTGGGTGAACCGCATCGGGCGCCGCGGCACTTGAGAGGAGATAGGCCGATTATCAATCGTCAGCGATGACGGCGAAATAGATCGGGAATGTACTTGATCCGATGCGCTTCAAACCACCTCATTGTAAGCGTTTACAGGGTAGCGCAGATGTTCTTTTGTACTTCAAGTGCCTAGCAGATGCGGTGCCCTGTGACCGCTACTGTGCTGCCGACGCCCAAAAGCCCTCTTGAGCATCGATACCATGCTGATTCTCGACCGCTATTTCATCCGTGAGATATTCAAATATCTGGCCATCATCCTGACGGCCGTTATCGGCATTTTTCTCGCGATCGATTTCTTTGAAAAAATCGATGATTTCCTGGAGGCGGGTCTGCCGATACACAGAGCCGCCGTGTTTTTCATGCTCCGGATTCCGTTCGTTATCGCCCAGATTTCACCCTTGGCGATCCTGCTGTCGGTGCTGATCGTGCTCGGTTTGATGAACAAGCGCAACGAACTGCTCGCCTTGCGCAGCGGCGGCGTCAGCATGCTCTTTTTTTTAAGATCCATCACGGCCTTGGGGGCGCTGTTTGCGGTGCTGTTGTTTCTGAACGCCGATATCCTGGTTCCCATCACCTTCAGCAAAGCCAACCGGATTTACACGCGTGAGGTCGACAAGGAAGAGGTCATCGCATCCCGAGAGAAGAACATCTGGATCAAGAGCAACCGGAGCATATCGCACATCAAGTACTACAATCCCTCCAATCAGACGATCTCCGGGATCACGCTTTATTTTTTCGATGAGAAATTCAAGCTGGTGCGACAGGTGGATGCGGCTAAGGGGGTCTTCATGACCGACGGGTGGCGTTTTTATGACATCCTCGAACAGGTTTTGGACCCCCTGTCGGGCGAATACAAGGTCACTTTCCATAAAGAGCGCACAGAGCCGCTGGACACCCGTCCCGAGGATTTCAAGCGGGTTTCCAAGAAATCGGAGGAGATGAATGTGCTGGAGCTCTGGGATTATATCGACACAATCGAAAATGAAGGCTACGATGCCACCAGCTACAGGGTCGATCTGCAGGCCAAGATCGCCTTCCCTTTTGTCTGCATCATTTTGTGCATTCTGGGGCTGGGAATCGGGGTGAACAAGAAATTGAAGGAGAACCTGGCGTTCGTCATTGCCTTGGGGATTGGTGTGGCCTTCTTGTACTGGACGCTTTACAGTTTCTGCCTGTCACTTGGTTACGGCGGTGTTCTGCCGCCTTTTCTGGCGGCCTGGACGACCAATTTCGTTTTTCTCAGCGGCGGTGTGCTGAACCTGCTTTACACCGAGTGAGGTTTTTCCGATCCAGATTCTATGACGCCTATACACAATTTAATATTTAGGCTTTTTACCCCATTTATGGAGAAAAGGAGTCAAGGATTCGAGGGGTCAAGGGTGCGAGCGTTTGTTTTTAAACCTTGATAATGACTTTTTGCTTTCTCGACCCCTTTAACCCTGGACTCCTTGAATCATGATGGAATCATCAACCTTGCTCAAGATTCTAAATGATTCGGTATTAACCACCGCTACTGATGCCGCGTTGCGCATTATGGACATCCTGAGACGAAAAATTGAACGGGTGATGGTTTCCGATGCATCTTTCAAGCGCTTCTCTCCGGTTTCCCTGCTCACCGTCGTCTCCACGATTTACGGGGCCGCCGTCAAGCTGAGGGCCAGCGCTTACCGATCCGGCCGCCTGGCCTCCAGAAAACTGCCTTGCAGAGTGATCTCCATCGGGAATATCACCACGGGTGGTACCGGTAAAACGCCCATGACACTCTACCTGGCCGAACGGTTGCAGCGCTCGGGATGGCGCACAGCAGTCGTCAGCCGGGGATACAAGGGCGGCGCTGAAGAAAACGGGGGCATCGTCAGCGATGGGCGAAAAATACTTCTGAACTCCGCGGCCGCAGGGGACGAACCCTATCTGCTGGCTTCCAGGCTGCTAAGTGTCGCGGTGCCGGTCGTGGTCGGCCGAAAACGTTATGCTGCCGGAATGCTGGCCGTGAAACACTTAATGCCGGACGTGATCATTCTCGATGACGCTTTTCAACACCTGCAGTTATCACGAGACATCGATTTGGTGCTGGTCGACAGTCGGCGGCCGTTCGGCAACATGCACCTTCTTCCGCGGGGCACTTTGCGGGAACCGATGTCGGCACTTTCGCGCGGCGATATCTTCATCCTGACCCGAACCGCTTCAGGACCGAACCGCATTGAGTGCGAGACTCTTCCGAATGGTCTCTTGAGGGGGCGTCCGCTCTACCGTTCGGTTCACGTTCCAGAGCTGGTCAGCTGGATCGAGGCTGGGCGGCGCATGGCACCCCACCCAACCGTCAGATTGGAGGCGGCCGACACCAAACGCTTGGCTGGTCGCAGGGTGTTTGCCTTCGCGGGGATTGCCGACAACAGCGATTTCAAGAAAACCGTCCAAGATCTGAACTGCGACCTGAGCGGATTCATGGGATTTGCGGACCACCACCACTATACGGACCGAGATGTGGCGGCTCTGCTGCACGCCGCCCGCCAATCGGGTGCCGAGATCATGTGCACCACGGAAAAAGATGCCGTTCGGATAGCCCCCCGCATGCAATGGCCCATGGACCTGGCGGTGATCGGTGTCGGAATCTCATTCGGCGGCGATGGGGCGGCTTTCGAGGCCGAGATTGTTAGACGGCTCGGTGGAAATTAAAGTGCCTTTGCACGATTTCAATCAAAGCACTGTTCAGTTTCCGATCCAGAAAATTGCACATTTATGGAACGGAAACTAAAAAGTATAATCGAACAGTTCAATATCCGGTCTGAAGTATTCGGCGATCAGATTGGCAGTGGCGTCGTTGTAATACCCGCGATAATCCGATCGATCACTGGCCTGCCGCCGATGGGCCAGTCGTGGCGGGTGGATCCCGATGCGGCGGCAAACCTCGGGGAAGTCATGGCCGAGGTTTTCATAACGGCCGATGAAGTCGACCAAGACCTTGCCGTGCAAGTCGACCAGATAGTCGCTTTGCAGTTCGATGGACGTATCGATGTGAAATTGATAAGGCCGGTTGGGGTCGAACTTGTAACGTAAAAAACTTTCGAAATCGTCGTAGCCGGCCATAAGGTGCGGTCTTTCGCGTCGAATGTGATGAAAGGAGCTCACCTGCAGGTCCCAGGGATTGCGGACGAATGCGAATTTGAATACCGATTCGAACAGTTCCCGGGGCAGCATTTCTCTGGCAGCGATGATCTTGGCGTGCCGGGGAAATTTGCAGCCGAGACGATGGCCGGTCAGGTGGCTGATGCGGCTGCAGATAAACTGTGGCAGATAGTACGGGTCCCGCCAACGAAACCGGTTGAGCGTCGCCCGGATGCTGGTCCCCCCGGTTTTGGCAATGTGAACGAACAGAAATTTGTATCGCAATGACAATAACAACAGGGCAGTCCTTTCCGGTGCCGGATCGCTCTTACGGCACTGCTCTGCCGAGCAGCAGGTCCAGGTACCGCTGGCTGCTGACCTCAGCCGTGTATTCGCGGACCGCGCTTTTCAGCAGGGTTTCGTCCGGTGGGGCGGACAGGGTTGCGAGCATGGCCGCGGCCAGGGCATCCGGATCGCCGACCGGCACCAGGCGGCCGATGGCACCCTCCTTGAGGATCTCGCGCGGTCCGCTGGGGCAGTCCGTGGCCACCACCGGCACGCCCAAGGCCAGCGCTTCGGTCAGGGCGTTGGGGGATCCCTCCCAGGCGGACGAGAGCACAAAGAGAGCGGCCCGCTTCAGGTAAGCGTACGGGTTTTCGACAAATCCGGGCATGTCGATCTGTTCCGACAGAGAAAGCTGCTTTGTCAGGTGCTCGAGACTGCCGCGGTCTTTACCCTCGCCGAGTATGATCAAACGGCAGGGCAATTTCCTTCTGACGGCGGCAAAGGCCCGGATCAAGGTCGGGAAGTCCTTTTGCCGCGTGAGGCGGCCGATGCCCACGATCACCGGCTCGCCGCCGTTGACGAGCCAGGGGTGCGTAACCGGTTCACGGGCCATTCGAAATATTCGGGGCGTGATGACCGGATTCGGAATGATCCGTATGGCCGAGGTCGGCAGTCCCGTGATACGGGCCATGTCCCTGGCCACTCCCTGAGAAACCGCCACGACAGCGTCGGCATTGCGGTAAATGAGCCGCATCGGCAGGTACCAGAACAGCTTTCGCCATCGGTTTTTACCGGCCAGGGCGGCCGAGACGGTCGTTCCCATCCGTACCACGACCCGGGTGGGAACGCCGGAAATTTTACTGGCCAGAACGGCGACCTGGTTGGCGCGGTCCTTGGCGGCCAGCAAGGCATCGGGGCGTTCGGTTTTCAGATAACGGACAAGGGCGGGCAGGCTGGTCAAGGTGTGTTCGGCGTTTAGTTTCCGAATATGCACCATAGACGGTAGTTGCTCCAGGTGTTGGCTGTGGGCCTTTATCTGCAGAAGCTCCACCCGACACCCAAGAGCGACCAATCCCTCGCCCAGGTTCAGGACCATCCGTTCGACACCGCCCGTGCCCGAAAACGAGACGAATACCCCGATTCGGGGCCGATCGCCGCTTTTAACCACGTGGTTACGCACCCTGCTTGACATCCTATCCGCCCGCAATCACTTCCAATGGATCGGCCTTGACCGGCGGCCTTTGGCCATGACCGACGATAAACAACTGATACCAAATGACGAACTGCAGCAGCGCCCAGACCAACCGTGTCGCTGGCACCGATGATGGGCATTTTGCGAGAAGCTCTTTGACGCCCTCGGTTCGAAACCAGTTCCGAATGGCCGGATGACGCGGCAACACGTCAGCCAGGGTGGTCAAATAACGGCCCGTTGTCCACTCCCTGATCGGCACGTAGAATCCGCGCTTCGGTCCGCCGAGGTGGCCCGCCGGCAGATGTTTAGCGGCCCAGTGCCGGAGAAAAGACTTGCCCTGATTGCCACTGACCTTGAGGTGATCCGGCAGGCCGAGGCCGAATTCCACCACCCGGTGATCGAGAAACGGCACCCGGCCTTCGAGGCTCCAGCCCATCAGCATACGGTCCAATTTGACCAATAGATTGTCGGGCAGCGCGGTGACCAGATCGACGTACTGCATGCGCTGCAAATCGCTCCAGTCGCTGGGGGTTGCCTTCCAGGCGTTGACAAAGGGGGTCCGTGCGGCGGTTACAAACGGCAGCAGATCCGGTTTCAAGAGACGGTGCGGCCACCGGCCGCGCAAAGCGCCCCGGGTCCTGAAACCACCGGTACCCGGGGCGGTAACGCCCTTGAACCAGCGCTCCAAGCGTGAGGTCCGGTAACGCCGGTAGCCGGCAAAGACCTCGTCGCCACCTTCTCCGGAAAAAACGACCTTCAGTTCTTTGCCGGCCGCTTCAGCCAGCAGTGCGGTGGGAAGACTGGCATAATCGCGCATGAGTTCATCGGCCGCCCAGACGCTGTAAGGCAGGCAGTTAAATATGGCCTCAGCGTCGGGACGGATAGAGGTGTGCCGACTGCCGAAGTGTCGGGCCAGTTTTTCGGCTTGCGGCAGCTCGCTGGTCAGCGTTGTGCCGGAAAAACCAACCGAAAACGTCCGGATGGGTTCATCTTTGAAACGGCAGAGCAGGGCCAGGAGAATCGAAGAGTCCACGCCCCCGGACAAAAACAGCCCGAAGGGAACATCCGAGCGCATGTGCTCGTGCATCACCGTTTCCATCAACCGGTCGAACGTTTCATGCGCCTCCGGCCCGTCCATCGCCTCCGGTTCGACCGTCAAGGGCGACCAATACTGCCAGCGCTCCCGCAGCGTTCCCTTCTCGATGCAGACCGCCTCGCCCGGCAGGAGACGCTCACAGCCCTTGAGGATCGTTTTGCGTTCCGAGCAAAATTGGTTCTGGAGGTATTCGACCAATCCGGCCGGGTCGATCTCCGGCGCTGAATCGAAAAAACGCATTAGGGCCTTGAATTCGGAAGCGAAGGCCACGCCATTTGTCAGCTGTGCCAGGAAAAGCGGTTTGATACCGAGGCGGTCACGTGCCAGGATGAGCCGCTGGTTCGTCTTGTCGTAGAGCGCAAAAGCAAACATCCCGTTCAGTGTCTGCAGGAAATCTTTGCCGTAAGCCATGTAGGCATGCAGGATGACCTCCGAGTCGGATTGCGTGCTGAAGCGATGGCCCAACTGCTCGAGGTCTCGGCGCAACTCGATGAAATTGTAGATTTCCCCGTTGGCAATCAGAACCAGTTCACCGTTGCGGGCGAAAAGCGGTTGATCCCCGCCGCTCAGGTCGATAATCGACAGCCGCGTGTGGGCCATGCCGAACGGCCCGTCGATGTAACTGTCGGTATGGTCCGGGCCGCGGTGGCTGAGCGTTCGGGCCGATTCGACAAGTTGCTTTCGGTCGGCGAAACCCTTCTTCATGTACATTCCGGTGATGCCACACATGGTTCTTGGCTGGTTCCTTCCGTGAGATTTGCCGGTTGCCCCATCATTTAAACGGGACGTTTTTTTACGGCCACATATTGGACTTTTCTTTTTGAAACGATACGGCAGGCGGTTCTCGCGGGTCAAGACCCATTGCCTTCAAATAGGCTGTGGTGCTGCATTCGATTGCATAAGGTCTGGCGGCTTCCCGCAGGGTGTCGGCTGACAGGGGGGCCTGTAAGGTTTTAAGAATCGATTCGGCCAGCGCTTTAACGTCTCCCACTGCCACGAGATGGCCGTAACGTCCATTTTGGAGGACCTCTCTGGGGCCACTGGGACAGTCGGTTGCAACAACAGGTGTGCCGACCGCCAAGGCTTCGGGTAAAACAAACGGGTTGCCCTCCCAGAGCGAGGTGAAAGCCAACACTGCCGCATGCGCCATAAAGCGATATGGGGTTGGTTTAAAGCCGGTTAGATCGACGTCACGGTTTACGCCCAACTCGTTTGCCAGCGTAATAAGTTCATCGTGCAGTTTTCCGCGTCCTATAATCACGAGTCGACAGGGGCGTTGCTTTCTGACGATTGCGAAAGCGCGGACCAACGTTGTAAAGTCTTTGCGGGGACCGAGTTCACCGACACCGAGTATAACCGGCGGCTCCCCGGGTTGGAACCAGGGGTGATCGGGACGTGGTTGCGGTTGATTGAACAGCGCTTCCGGAACTACAGGGCATAGGACGACCTCGATGCGACCGATCGGCAAGCCCGTATAGGCCGCCATGTCTTCAGCGACGCCCCGCGAGGGAACGATAATATTATCGGCCAATCGATAGAGTTTGCCCATCGATGATCGCTGCAACAAACGTTCAAACGGTCCCCGGTGGGCCAGGTCTATGGAAATCGTCGTTCCTGAACTCACCACCAGCCGGGTGGCAGCCCGCGACCAGGCGCGGGCCAGAATGGCGGTGCGATTGACCCGGTCCTTATCGGTCATCATAACGGCAGGGCGACAGCGCTTCAGGTAACGGACAAGGGCGGGAAAACTCGCATAGACATGCCTTGTCTCCAGTTCGATCAGGCGGACACCGCGTGGAAGTTCTTCAAAATGAGGGCCGTGGCCCAGAATTTTCAGCACGTCGACGGGGTATCCCCGGCGTGAAATGGCCGGCACGAGGTGTTGTACCAGCCGGTCCACGCCGCTGTGGCCGGAAGTGGCTACAAATATGGCGACGACCGAATCGGATTGTCGCGGCATTTTTATCACTTTACTTCAAAAGAGAGTCCGACTGTCGATTCTTTCACGGCAACGGATACGAACGGTTTGGTGTCGAATTGTGTTGTGCGTGATACTCTTATAGCTGTAAGGCACTGTCAAGTGTTTTTGACGGGCAGGCGGATGAGATTGTACTCAAATTTATGATGATAAACCCTAGTGGCCTTACTCGGTCAGAGAGAATACAGAAAATAGTAGCCATTGCTGTAAACGAGCCTCAGCCGGGGGTTATCCAGGGGAGTCCTGCTGACGACAAAGTCGATGCGATACTTTTTCGCCAATTCGCCGATGACGGCAATGTCGCCCCTGACCCGGTCTTTTTCCTGTACGCGTCGATACCAGTCGTAGATCATCTTGTTGGACGTCGGGACGAATTTGGAAACAGAGAACCGGTCACGATCGGTTCTTCTGGTGAAGTCGAGATCATCCCTTAGGCGCTGGTTCAAATTCAAAAAAACAGCCTCCGGCGGGGTATTGTTTTTGATCCAGCCGTAAAGTGACAGTCTGGCCGCTTCTTCCGGCGCCGGCCAAAGCAGTTCATGGGAATCACGCACGTTTTTGTACAGGTTGACACCCAGTCCCACCGCGATGCACCCGATCATCACCGCCGCGACGAGGGTCGAATAGCCGTTGGCCGCTTCTCCCGAGGGGGATGCTTTTTCGGTCCGCGGATAGGTTCCTAAGAAGGACCTTTTCGCCAGGACCATGAAAAGAAGCGACACCAAAAAAAGTGACAGTGAGCTCGTGCGGTACGGGTAGAACTTGAGGAAAGCCCCCGTAGTGTCTTTCAGCGCTATCAAAAGACTTACCAACTGCTGCCCGAATAGAACGATGTTGAACAAAGCCAGCTTGCGAATCACCTCATCGCGGCTGGTGTGATAAAGGCGCACGCACAGACAACCGGCGAGAAGGGAAAGAATGACGCCGATTTGGGTGGATGAGCCCCAGCGACCGATTTGGCTGATGATGGCGAGGTGGTGCGGATTGCGAAAGTAGACATAGACCTGGCTGATCCGGACGCCGTCGATGATGCCGGGGTTGCCAACGAGATAGGTGTCAGCCAGATACAGGCCGAAAGGCGCCGTCAAGGCCGAGAACACCAGGGCATAGCGAAGAAGGCTTTTTAGCGGTGTTCCCGAAAAGAGCAGAAAGACAAACAACAAGAGCGCATACCAGCCGCCGACAAGGATGTGAAAGTAAACCGCGAAACCGGCGAACAGAACGCTTCGCAGATAACGCGTGTCGAGCAGATAATACAGACTGTAGAAGACAAACACATAAGAAATGGTTTTGGTCTCAAATGAGCGGAAAATCCACTCCTTGCCGAAAAAACTCTGGTGCGACAGAACGCAGATGAGCTGCAGCAAAAAAATGCTGTCAAGGTTGGTGAAGCGCAGTTTCGTGAATATCCTGGCGAGTGGTAAGGCAAAAAGAACGGCGATCAGACACCTGCCGACCAGGGCGACCTGTTCGAACGTCGCATAGCGAAGGGCGAAGCCGATCACTGTGTCGAAAAGGATCCGGGTGCCGGGGATGTCGATGACGCTTTTAGCCCCCGGAATCCATGCCGGGTCCATGAATGCTTTGGCAAAGGCGAAATACTCCTCTTCGTTTTCGCCCAGCACTAGCGATAAGGTGTTCAAAAACAGAAGCGCAAATATCAATAGCCGCCTGTCGACTCGATTGATTCTATGTGCCAGTCGTCGAAGAATTGTTGTCATCGATCGGACGCTCGCGATCCAAGAACGGCTTATAAGACTTTGACGTCATTCTGATTTTATCTTCTATCCACCCGATGATTCCCCTCGGCACGCTGAAAAACCATAAAAACTTCGAGTTGACTTCGGCGTATTGCTGACGAAAACCTACCTTGCAGTGGAGTGAATAGCGGACGAATTTACTGTGATACTTAAACCGCAGGTATGTGCCGGTCAGCGATGCATAATCGTTGATCTCTTCTAAAAAGTAGTAGCGAAAACCACGAGGGTTTCGCATGCGCATCGCAAATATATTGGCAGTCAAGCCGTCGGCCTGGTGCTCCATGATCTGAATGACCTCATTGACATACCTGAATTTGAAGTGCCGCGCCATGCGTTTCCATATCAGGTCGTCCCTTACGTGCCGTTCACCTTCAAAGCAAGGATAGGGAAACCGGCGCAGGACATCGGTTCGTATGGCATTTCTTTTTTCGCTTCTGATATTGTATTTCTTGGTTTTTTGAAGGTAGTCGGAATCCATTACATCTTCAGGGAAACGATCTACTTTTATGCTACTGTCACTGTAGACACATAATCCCTCGACGCCGGCAAAGTGTTTCTTTTTGCTATCCGGAATATTCTCCCAATGATACTTGAGGCGTTCTAGGGCCTGCGGGTGGAGCATGTCGTCCGAGTCGAGAAGAACAAAAAAATACCCGCGTGAAAGGTTGACCGCGGTATTGTGGGAAACATGTTTGCCCTGATTTTCCTGCCAGTGGTAGCGAATCGGGAACTCGCCCTTTTTCTGCCATCTCTCGATCAACTGCGACGTGTTGTCCGTGGATCCGTCATCGACGATCACGACCTCGAAGTCTCTGAAGGTTTGCTCGGCGACGCTCTGAAGCGCACGATCGAGCGTATAGGCGCGGTTGAACGTCGGAATGAACACGGTAA
>Ga0316578_10001108_pt1 | contig 10512 bp, 7 predicted proteins | sample J0NA_2_FD_203076 | JGI IMG/M metagenome (GOLD analysis project Ga0316578, IMG submission 203076) | Rhizosphere microbial communities from salt marsh grasses in Alabama, United States - J0-2_160517rDrC | ecosystem: Host-associated > Plants > Roots > Rhizosphere | place: USA: Alabama | collected...
CGATCGGCCTGCTCTTCATGCTGGCGCTGATAGGCGAGCAATGAGCGCTGCATGATGGATTGCGGGGCCCCGAAGGCCACCGCAGCGGGATTGCCGCCGACCGAAGAGCCGGCGCGCGATGCAGCAAAGGTCGCCCCGAGTCCGAGCAGCATTGTGAGGATCGAGATGGTCTGCGCATTCGCGAGCTGCATGCGCAGCTTGCTGAGATGACCGCCGGCAATATGACCGCTCTCGTGGGCCAAGACGCCGATGAGTTCGTTGGGCGTTTTCGAATCGAGCAAAGCCCCGACATTGACGAAGATGCGGCGCCCGTCGACAACGAAGGCGTTGAAGGCGCGATTCCGGATGATGACGACGCGGACATTCTGCTTGGCAAGCCCCGCGGCACGAAGAATGGGCTTGGTATAATCGCGCAGAAGCTGCTCGATCTCGGCATCGCGGATGATCGGCAGGCCGCCGCCACGCCGCGCCTGTACCGTCGACGGCAGGCCGGCCAGAACCATCGCGCAGGCGGTAACAACGGCTACGGCGCGAAACGCCCGCCTTCCAAAGCCGCGCTTGACAGCTCCGATTGCTGCGCTCATTCGAATTGACGCATTGCTCCACCTGCTTGGTGGATTTTGTTGAACGATGTGATGCGGTCGACGCGCAAACCCAGCATTTCCCTCGGCCCAAGAATGCGAAAAATACGGCAACAGAGCGGCGTTGCCCCTTCATCCGGCCACGCCGTCAACCCGGTCGCGCGAAACCGGGCGCCATGGGCGCCCTCGGGCCGCAGCAATGTTCCGCCTTTCATGGTGATGGATGTGATGACGGCCGCGGCCCGGCTGGAGCAGCAGGGCCGCCATGTCGTCCACATGGAGGTCGGCCAGCCGGCAGCGCCGGCGCCGACAAGCGCCATCGCGGCCGCCCGCCAGGCGCTCGGCGAAGCCAGGCTCGGCTACACCGAGAGCCTCGGACTTCCCAGCCTGCGCCAGCGGATCGCCGCGCATTATCGCGAGACATACGGCGTCGCCATCGATCCTGCGACCATCGTGGTAACCACCGGCTCCTCGGCCGCCTTCCAGCTCGCCTTTCTGGCGCTGCTCGAGCCGGGGGACCGCGTCGCGCTCACCGTTCCCGCCTACCCGCCCTATCGCCATATCCTCACCGCGCTGGGCTGCGAACCAGTGCTGATCCGCACCCGCGCCGATACGCGCTTCGCGCTGTCGCCGCAGGCGCTGCTCGATGCCCATCGCCAAGCGCCGCTTAAGGCTGTGCTGGTGGCGAGCCCGGCCAATCCGACCGGTACGATGATGAGCGCCGAGGCGCTCGCCGAGCTGATCGCCGCCGCCGAGGATGCCGACATCGCCGTCATTTCCGACGAAATCTATCACGGGCTCGACTATGCTTTTCCCGCGACGACGGCGCTTGCCCTCTCCAAGCGCGTCATCGTCATCAATTCGTTCTCGAAATACTATTGCATGACGGGTTGGCGCGTCGGCTGGATGGTGGCACCGCCGGAACTGGTGCGGCCGATCGAACGCCTCCACCAAAATCTCGCGATCTCGGTGCCGACGCTGTCGCAGATTGCGGCCCAGGCGGCCTTCGACGGCCGCGCCGAGATGGAAGCGGTCAAACACGGCTACGAGGTCAACCGGCGCATTCTGGTCGACGGCCTGCCCGCGGCCGGGCTCGACCAATTCCTTCCCGTCGATGGCGCATTCTATCTCTATGCCGATATTTCGGCCTTCACCGATGACAGCCACGACTTCGCCCAGCGCCTGCTCGAGGAGGCCGGCGTCGCCGTGACGCCCGGGCTCGACTTCGACCCCGACGAAGGCAACCGGTTCGTGCGGCTCTGCTATGCCGGCTCTCAAGACGGCATGACCGAGGCCGTCGCGCGGATCGCGCGCTGGCTCGCGACGGCCCGATAAGACAAAACGCACGCGCCGGAACCGGCTTCGTGCGCCGCATCCTGACACGAACATGACAAATTTATGAACTGGCGCAAAGACTTCGGCGGCGGTACATGAAGGCCTGGAGATGATCGATCCGCTCAATATCGATGATGAAAGCCCGTATTGTCGAGCATCTCGGTCAGACCGAAGTTTTGCTCCCTTCGCTGGTCACGACGGCACTCGCCGCCAATGACCGCGCCAAGCTGTGCATGAGCGCATTGCAGGCTGCCGTGCAGCGTGCCCGCCATCCAGCAGATCCGCCACCCGACCTCGACAATGAATGCCGCGCCGCGGGCGTCGATCCGCAGCCGGTGCACACGCTGATCAGCAGCGCCCGGATCAGCCGCAATGACGTGCTGGCGGCATCCGGCCTGTCGGCCCTGCTCGATACGCTCGCTCGGCATGTCGCGACCATGAACGACGCAGTGCTTGCCGGAAATCCGACGGAAGGCGAGCGCGCCGCCGCCCGACTCGCTGCGTTGAAAGCCCGATTGCCGAGTGAACTGACCGATCAGTTGCCGCTTGCCGACGTGACGCAGTTGACCTCGGTCCCGCAGAACGACGCCGAAGACAGCATCCATCGTCTGGTGATGGACCTGCACAAGGCGCTCAACCGGCTGGCGATGCGTTGTGCCGAAGAGGTGATCGCCGGTGCCCATGCGCATGGCCTCACGCCGGACGATCGCCCGCTCCTGGAAGCCTTCATGCGCGGGGTCGAGCGGACCCGGGCCCTGAAATTCGATCACCCGGGCCTCGATACGACGGCGACGCGCGCCGGCGCCCGGCTTGTCATCCAGAATGATATCGGCACGACCGACGCGCATGTGCTGGTGGTGACGGTCGAAGCGCTGACGGTCACCATCACCTATACCGATGTGCACCGCGCCCGCGCGCAGTTCTTCATTGCGCTGTTCGACGCCTTCCCGATCGAATGGAGCGGTCTCGCGCAAAAATCCGCGGCCGCACTGGGCGAGGACAGCGAATTCTATCTCGTGACCGGACGCGCGTCCTTCACCCGCTTGGCCGACTGCGAGGCGTTGCTGGAAGCGGTCGGCGCCGCGCTGGTTTTCCTGATCGACTGGAACAAGGCTCGCAAGGTTCTGCGCACGCTGGTCGGCAAGAAAGAGGCGATCCGTCTGTTATCCTGGTCGGCCCGGCAGGGATACGGCCATCGCGCCTTCCTCAAACTTGGCGGCGGCGACTTGGTTTCGTCTGCGATCCGCCATGCTGCGCCGGAGCGCATCGGCTTTGGCGAACAGCTCGAAGCGGTGCTCGGACGGGATGCTGCGACCGATTTCCTGCGGACCGTGCTGCGAGTCTCGGCCGAAGCGCTGCTGCAGGGTCAATCGGTCCGCCTCGCCAAGGATGCGATCGAGGCCGATCTCGTGCGTCACCTCGACCGCACCGACCGCCGGCTGCTGATGGTCGCGGTCGAACAGGCCGGTCTCGCCCGCGAGATTGCGGTCCGGATCGCGGAAAACCTCGCGGAACGGGCCGCCGGCCGCGGTGGGAAAGGTCTGCTGCTCGCCGAGCAAGCCAAACGCATCGAGGAAAAAGCCGACCGTATCGCCGTCGATGCCCGCACCGCCGCGCAGCGGCTCAATGTCGGCGCCACGATCGCAGCGCTGATCGATGAACTCGAAAACACCATCGACGAATTGGAGCAGGCGGCGTTCATCACATCGCTGATCACCGCCGAGATCGATCTCGCAACGCTGCGATCGCTCACCGAACTGTGCGGCTCTGTCGTCGACGGAACCGAAGCGGCTGCATCGGGAATCGATGCGGCAAGCGAGGTGCCGGAAGGGCGGCGAGCCGATTCCGAGGATGCGCTCGCCGCGACCACGCGGCTGACCGAGCTCGAACATGCCTGCGACCTCGCCGAACGCACGGTCACAGCGCTGGTTCTGCGCGGTTCGTGCGAGGCGAGAACGCTGGTGGCAGTGCTGGAGCTTGCGCGCGCCCTCGAACGCGCGAGCGACCGCCTCGCCAGCACCGGTCGCCTGATCCGCGCGCTGGTGCTGGCGCATCTCTCGGCGTGAACGACCATGGTGGCGATCGTCAAGCTTGGCCTGGGGACGAGCGCCGCGGCATCGGCCGAGGAGATTGGCGCAAAAGCAGCCAATCTCGACCAGGTCGCGCGGCTCGGCATTCCGGTGCCGCCGGCCTTCGTGCTGCCGATCGATCTGTGCGCAGCAATCGTATCCGGCGACGCCGGCGCCGAAGCGGCGATGCGCCGCGCACTCGCCGAGGGGATCGTCTATCTTGAATCGGCGCTGGGACGGCGCTTTGGCGACCGCCGGCAACCCTTGCTGGTTTCGGTGCGCTCAGGTGCTGCGCGCTCGATGCCCGGCATGCTGGAGACCGTGCTCGATGTCGGCGCCAGCGGCGAGGCCGTGCACGGCCTGATCCGGATGACCGGCAATCCCCGTTTCGCCTATGACTGCGCCCGCCGGCTGACCGAAAGCTATGCGACCACGGTCTGCGGCCTGGCGGCGAAAGTTCTCGATGACGCGCTCGATCGGATCAAACACAGCGAAAATGTCACGGCGGAGCGCGACCTCGACGGCGAAGCCCTGGGCCGGCTCGTCACCGCCTATCACGACGCACTTGCCGAAGCCGATCTGGTGCTGCCCGATGATCCGATGGAGCAGCTCGTCGGCGCCGCCCGTGCGGTCTACCGCTCCTGGATGAGCGCGCGCGCCCGCACCTATCGCACGATCGAAAAGCTTGAGCATCTGCGCGGCACGGCCGTGTTGGTGCAGGCCATGGTCTATGGCAATCGCAATCTGCGCTCGGGGGCCGGCGTCGTTTTCTCGCGCGATCCGTCGAGCGGCCCCAGGAGCCCCGTGATCGAGATGGTGTTCGGAGCCCAGGGCGAGGATGTCGTCTCCGGCCGCCGCACGCCGGAAAGCGAAGCGACGATCAAGGCCGTCCTGCCCGATCTGTTGCCGGAACTCGGTGATGTCCTGACGCGGCTGGAACGCGCTTTCAAGGATATCCAGGACGTCGAATTCACCATTGAGGATAGCCGGCTGTGGATTCTGCAGACGCGCGCCGCCAAGCGGACCCCGCGGGCGGCGCTGCGCTTCGCGATCGACCTGGTGAGCGAGGGTTTGATCAGCAAAGACGAGGCGGTGAAGCGGCTCGACGGTCTCGACCTCGACCTGCTGACGCGCACGCGGTTTGCCGAGCCGGGCGAACCTACCGCATCCGGGATCGCCGCCTCGAACGGGGTCGCGGTCGGTCGGGCCGCCTTCAGCGCCGAGGCCGCAGCGCGTCTCGCCGCAGACGGCAATTCGGTCATTCTGCTACGCCCGGAAACCAGCACCGCCGACATTGCCGGCTTTGCCGCGGCCACCGGCATTGTGACGGCGATCGGCGGCCGCACAGCGCATGCCGCCCTCGTCGCCCGTCAGATGGGCAAGCCCTGCATCGTCGGCTGCGCCACGCTTGCGATCGCGCCGGATGAGCAGCACGCCACAATCGCCGACGCGGCGCTCACTGAGGGCGATTGGCTATCGGTCGACGGCGATAGCGGCGCCATCTATCTCGGCAAGAGGACCGTCGTGAGCGAGCGCCCCCAGGCCGAGATCGATCAGGTGAAGCGCTGGCGCTCAGCCGGCTTGACGACAACAATCGTGTGAACGCCGGCCGCAAGCCTGAAGTGCTACCCGCGGGTGCGGCTGCGGATCATGTAGGTGTCGAAGCCATACTCAGCGACCTGCCACCAGAAGAACTCGTCATTGCGGAATTTCTGCACGTCGGTGATGAGCTGCTTGAAGTTCTCGTTCTTCGCCGAAATCTCCGCCCACAGCTCGTTGGTTGCCTTGAGGCAGGAATCGAGAATCTCATTTGAGAACGGCCGCAGCTGGGCACCGCCGGCAATCAGCTTGCGCAGCGCGCCGGGATTGAGCGCGTCATAACGCGAGAGCATATAAACCGTCGCATTGTATCCGGCATTGGTCAGGATCGCCTGATAGGATTTCGGCAGCTCGTTCCATTTGTCGAGATTGACATAGGCGTGGATCATCGGCCCGCCTTCCCAGAAGCCGGGATAGTAGTAATAGGGCGCGACCTTGTAGAAGCCGAGCTTCTCGTCGTCATAGGGGCCGACCCATTCGACCGCGTCGATCGTACCCTTTTCCAGCGCCGGATAGATGTCCGCGCCGGCGAGCTGCTGCGGCACCACGCCGACTTTCTGCAGGACCTGGCCGGCAATGCCGCCGATCCGCATTTTCAGGCCGCTGAGGTCGGCCGTCGTCTTGATCTCCTTGCGGAAGAAACCGCCCATCTGAGCGCCGGTATTACCGGCGGGGAAGCCGTAAACGTTGAACTTCTTGTAGAACTCGTTGAACTTCTCGGTGCCGCCCTCCTGCACGAGCCAGGCGATCTGCTGGCGCGCATTGAGCCCGAAAGGAACGCAGGAGGCGATGGCGAAGGTCGGATCCTTGCCGACATAGTAATAGGACACGCTGTGGCACATCTCGACGGTGCCGCTCGATGTCGCATCCAGTGCCTGCAAACCGGGAACGATTTCACCGGCGGCAAATTGCTGAATCTGGAACCGGCCGTCGGTCATCTCGGCGACCTGCTTCACGATGACCTCGCCGGCGCCGTAAAGCGTATCGAGGGACTGCGGAAAACTCGAGGCCATACGCCATTTCAGTTCCGGCATCGACTGCGCGATTGCGGGCTTGGCGATCGCCGCGGCTGCGGCACCGGTGCCGAGCGCGCCAAGGAATTGACGTCTCTTCATCACGAATTTTCCTTCGATCATCGGCGTTTTGGCGGCAGTAATGAAACGCGGCCGCGCGGCGAAATCAATAGTCCCTACCACAGCATGGCAACCGCCGGCAGGCAAGCGCCGCCAGGATGCGACCAACCCCACACCTCAAGCGCCAGCCGATTTCGCGCGCTTTGACTGCGCCCCACGCCAAACGGCCAGGGCGAAGCGTCACGCCTCGATGACGATCTTCGGCGCTGTGCGTGCACTGCCCGGTGCGACCAGCTGGTCACGCACCTGGGCGGCGATGTCACGATATATCTGCGCATGCGGTCCGTCGGGCTCGACCGCGGTCACCGGCTTGCCGGCGTCGGACTTCTCGCGGATCGCCATGTGCAGAGGGACCTCGCCGAGGAAAGGAACGCCGAGCCGAGCCGCCTCTTCGCGCGCCCCGCCATGCCCGAAAATATCCGAGCGCGTGCCGCAGCTCGGGCACAGGAAGTAGCTCATATTCTCGACGATGCCGAGTACCGGCACATTGACCCGGCGGAACATGGCGATGCCGCGCCGCGCGTCGATCAGCGCCAGATCCTGCGGCGTCGAGACGATGATGGCGCCCCGCAGCGGCACCTGCTGGGCCATGGTGAGCTGAGCGTCCCCGGTGCCGGGGGGCATGTCGACCACCATGACATCGAGCTCGCCCCAGTCGACATCGCGCATCATCTGGGTCAGGGCCGACATCACCATCGGCCCGCGCCAAATCATCGGCGTTTCCTCTTCGACCAGGAAGCCGATCGACATCACCTTCAGGCCATAGCCGAGCATCGGGTTCAGCCGCTGTCCCACCATTTCCGGCCGCCCCTTGATGCCGAGCAGCTTCGGCATCGACGGGCCGTAAATATCGGCGTCGAGCACGCCGACCCTCAGGCCGAGATCACGCAGGCCGAGGGCCAGATTGACGGCGGTGGTGGATTTGCCGACGCCACCTTTGCCGGAGGCGACCGCGATAATTGCACCAATACCGGGTGCGACCTGTTGCTCGGCTTCGGGCGCCCCGGCATGCCCGTGCGCTCCGCCGTGTCTCGCCGGCGCCGCCCTTCCCGCCGAAGCGCCACCGGCGCGCTCGGCGGTCAGCGCCACCATCGCCGTGGTGACGCCCGGCAGCGCCTTGACGGCAGCCTCGGCCGCGTCGCGCACAGGCTCCCAGGCCTTGACCGCGGCAGCATCGACGCTGATCGAGAAGAACACCTTGCCGTCACCGGCGATGATTTCGGACAGGGCGTTGGTCTGCGGCAATGGCGTGCCGTCGGGGCTGGGCACGCGTTCGAGGCTCGCAAGAACCTCCGTCTTGCTGATCGTCATTGGCTGCTCCCTTCCCAACGGGTCAAATTCCGTGGGCGGTTGAGGATGAAAGCGAAAATAGGCGCTGAGGCCGCGCGGTCAACGGCCCACAGCGCGGCCTGGAAGACTCGCGCGGCGCTCCCCGGCTCTCCCCGCCTCATCGCATGATCCGGTCCGCAAAGTCTGCAACTATTGCAGCGGAAATGCTGGCGCGACCACACCGCGCCGTCCTTGACCCTTTGCAGCGCCACGGTTTGCGGTTTGCCCTTGCCGATGATTTAAGTCTGGACGAATCCCGTTTTCATCGAATCGGGCTTCGCTCCATTTCTCTTTAATTCGTCGCATTTCCTGACGGCGAACCAGGTATCCACTTCGCCTGAAAATGCTCTGGGCAGGCGCCCTTGGCGGCGCTTTCCGATCGCAGTCAGATCAAAGGGAGACTGGTCATGGCGAATGTCGCCTTTCTCGGCCTTGGTGTCATGGGCTTCCCGATGGCCGGCCACCTTGTCACCAAAGGCGGCCATGCCGTCACGGTCTACAATCGCTCGCCGGAAAAAGCCGAGGCCTGGGTCAGCCGCTATGACGGCCGGAGCGCGCCGACGCCGCGGGAGGCGGCGACTGGGCAGGATTTCGTCCTGGCCTGTGTCGGCGATGACAATGACCTGCGGCAGGTTGTGCTCGGCAGTGACGGCGCCTTTGCCGGTATGAAGCGGGATGCCGTGTTCGTCGACCATACGACGGCGTCGGCCGAAATTGCCCGCGAACTCGACGCTGTGGCGCGCGAGCGCGGTTTTTCCGCGATCGATGCACCCGTCTCCGGCGGCCAGGCGGGGGCGGAAAACGGCGTGCTGACGGTGATGTGCGGCGGCGATGAGGCGGCCTTCGCGCAGGCCGAGCCGGTGATCGCCGCTTATGCGCGGGCCTGCACGCTGATGGGGCCGGCGGGATCGGGGCAGCTCGCCAAGATGGTCAACCAGATCTGTATCGCCGGTCTCGTTCAGGGCCTTGCCGAAGGGCTGCATTTTGCCCGCAAGGCCGGCCTCGACATCGAGAAGCTGATCGCGACCATTTCCAAGGGCGCGGCCCAGTCGTGGCAGATGGAGAACCGCTACCAGACCATGGCGGCAGGCAAATTCGACTTCGGCTTCGCGGTCGACTGGATGCGCAAGGACATGGCGATCTGCCTTTCCGAAGCCCGGCGCAACGGCGCCCACCTCCCGGTGACCGCGCTGGTCGACCAGTTCTATTCCGAGGTCCAGGCGATGGGCGGCGGGCGCTGGGATACGTCGAGCCTGCTGGCGCGGCTGGAGCGATAGCGGCCGGCACCTTCCGTTCATTCCCGCGTAAGCGGGAATCCAGGCTTTTCGCAGAACTCCTGGATCCCCGCTTCCGCGGGGACGAGCGGAGAACAGCGCTTTGTCGCTTTATTTTCGAGCAAACCCCGTTTTGATGGAATCAGACTTCGCCCTATTTCTCTTTATTTGGTCGCATTTTCTAACGGCGAACCGGTGTCCACTCCGCCTGAAAATGCTCTGCACCAGCGCTCGCGCACCGAAATCATTCGTGATGCTTGCCGCGGTCAATGATGGCCCCGCCATTGCTCGTCCCGAAGGCGGCAAGGATGCCATTGAGCAGACTGTCGCCCAGCAGCGGCTTCTCGATCATCGGCACACCGGCTTTTTGGGCGCGGCGACGCAGCGGCATGTTCGGATTGTTGGTGACCAGGATGATCGGCAGGCCGATCCGGCGGTCACGCAATCGGGCGACGAGTTCCAAACCCGTCATGTCGGGAAGGTTATAGTCGACGACGAGGCAGGCGTGCTCAGGCAGGTCATGAACGCTGAGGAGGTCGGTGCCGTTCGCGAAGGTCGAGACGGCATAGCCTTCGGCAGCGAGCGAAAACCACAGTGAGTGCCGCAGTCCGGCATCGGCGTCGACCACGATGACGGTTTCCGGACGATGATTGCGCGCATTTAGCGCCATGGGTCGTTCCACGGCCTGACAACACTCGAATGAAATAATGCCGTTTCTGGCAAAGCAACCATTATTTGGTCGTGCCATCAGGCACCCGGCGATGGCGAAAGAAAAGCGCGGTCTGGCGAAAAAGCTTTGATCGGGCTCAAAAAACGACCGCCTAGCGCGCTCAACGCAGTTCCCCGGCGTCCTCGGCCAGCACGCCGGCAATCATAGTCATGCGCACGAGCTCGGAAAGGCTGACGGCGCGCATTTTCGTCATGACATTGGCGCGATAGATTTCGACCGTCCGCGGGCTGATGCCGAGATCGTAGGCGATCGTCTTGTTTGGCTTGCCGGCCACCAAGCCCTCCAGCACCTCACGCTCGCGTTTCGACAACGTCTCGAAGCGCCGCTGGAGCTCGACCTTCTCGTTCTCGCGTTCCTTGACATTCTCCGCCGAAGCCAGCGCCGCACGCACCGCCGACAGCAGCACCTCGTCATCGAACGGCTTTTCCAGGAAGTCCGAGGCGCCGCTCTTCATGGCATCGA
>Ga0316578_10001113_pt1 | contig 10503 bp, 20 predicted proteins | sample J0NA_2_FD_203076 | JGI IMG/M metagenome (GOLD analysis project Ga0316578, IMG submission 203076) | Rhizosphere microbial communities from salt marsh grasses in Alabama, United States - J0-2_160517rDrC | ecosystem: Host-associated > Plants > Roots > Rhizosphere | place: USA: Alabama | collected...
AGCAAGAAGATTCTCCGCAAGCCCGGTTCGATCGGACCCGGGACCGACCCTTCGCGGGTGATCAAGGGCCGGAAGATGTCGGGGCAGATGGGCAATACAAAGCGGACGGCGATGAACCGGCAGATCGAGAAGATCGACCTCGAGCGGAATCTCCTGCTCGTACGCGGCTCGGTTCCCGGCTCCCGTCACACCGTCGTTGTCATCCGCGCGGTCTGAGGGCAAGAGAGGCAGGATGAAGGCGAAAGCATATACAGCGGCCGGCAAGGCCCGCTCCGGCGAGTTCGAGCTCCCGGGCGACCTGTTCGACGGCACCGTGAACGAAGCGGTGCTGCACCAGGTCGTCACGGCGATCCAGGCGAACGCCCGGCAGGGGACCCACTCGACCAAGACCCGTCAGACCGTTCGCGGCGGCGGCAGCAAGCCGTGGCGCCAGAAGGGAACGGGCCGGGCCCGGCAGGGCTCGATCCGCTCCGCGCAGTGGCGCGGGGGGGCCGTCGTCTTCGGACCTCAGCCCCGGAGCTACCGGCTGCAGGTTCCGAAAGGCATCAAGCAGTTGGCGATCCGCTCGGCGCTCAACGCGCGGGCCATGGAAGGTTCGCTGTTCGTGATCGAGCCGTTGTCGCTCGAGGCCCCGAAGACGAAGGCGATCGTGCAGCTGCTCGACTCGATCGGAGCATCGGGCAACGTCGTCCTGCTGACCGACGGCCTGAAGCGTGAGGTGTACCTCTCCGCCCGGAACCTGCCGGGGGTGCTGGTGCGACCGTGGGGCGAGGCCTCGGCATACGACCTGATCTGGTCCGACGTCCTGGTCATCGAGGAGACGGCCTTCCAGGCGGCGGTCGCCGCCGGTGAGAGCGAGGAGGACCAGTGAGCCGCGCGCCACATGAGATCCTGATCCGCCCGATCGTGACGGAGGAGACCTCCCGGCTGCAGTTCAACCCGGGGCGAATCCGGAAGCGGCATGCGGACAAGGACCTTCCGATCCGCCCGCGCATCGCGTTCGTGGTGGACCGGAACGCGACCAAGATCGAGATCCGCCGTGCCGTGGAGTCGATGTTCGACGTGCACGTCACCTCGGTGAACACGATGAACGTGATGGGCAAGGAGCGACGCGTCGGCCGTCACATTGGCCGCCGTCCGAGTTGGAAGAAGGCGATCGTCACTCTCGCCGAGGGCGAGATGGTCGACGTCTTCGGGGGGGAATGACATGGCGCTGAAGAAGTTCCGGCCCGTCACCGCCGCCAACCGGTTTCGTTCGGTATCGGCGTTCGACGAGGTCACGCGGTCCGAGCCCGAGAAATCGCTCACCGAGGGTCTGTCCAGGAAGTCGGGGCGCAACCACCACGGCAGGCTGACCAGCCGTCGCCGGGGAGGCGGGCACAAGCGGCGGTACCGGAAGATCGATTTCCGCCGTGACAAGCCGGGCGTTCCGGGGACCGTCAGGGAGATCGAGTACGATCCGAACCGTTCGGCCCGAATCGCTCTGATCGGCTATGCCGACGGTGAGAAGCGCTACATCCTGCACCCGCGGGGCCTCGAGGTGGGCGACGTGATCGTTTCCGGTCCGGGATCCGAGCCGCGGCTGGGCAACGCTCTGCCGCTGAAGGAGATCCCGCTGGGCACGACGGTGCACGCGGTGGAGCTCGTTCCCGGTAAGGGCGCCCAGATGGGCCGCTCGGCGGGTGCGGCGATTCAGCTGATCGCCAAGGAGGGCGACCTGGTCACGCTCCGACTTCCGAGCACGGAGGTCCGCATGGTGCGCGGCGACTGCCAGGCGACGCTGGGGCAGGTCGGCAACACCGATCATGAGCTGATCCGCTCGGGCAAGGCCGGCCGCAGTCGCTGGCTGGGTCGCCGGCCCAAGGTCAGGGGCGTCGCGATGAACCCGATCGACCATCCGCTCGGCGGCGGCGAAGGACGCTCGTCGGGTGGTCGTCCGCCGGTCTCACCTTGGGGCAAGGCGGAAGGTCGCAAGACCCGGAAGAAGAAGAAGTCGAGCAATCGCATGATCGTCCGCGGCCGACGCCGTGGCCGGGCGACCCGCTAGTCGGCGAGGGAGACAGGGATGGCACGGAGCGTAAAGAAGGGGCCGTACATCGACCCCAAGCTGTTGAAGAAGATCGAGGCGATGAACCGGTCGGGTGACAAGCGCGTCATCAAGACCTGGGCGCGGGCCTCGACGATCAGCCCGGAGTTCGTGGGCCACACGGTGGCCGTGCACAACGGGAACAAGTTCATCCCGGTCTACGTGTCGGAGAACATGGTCGGTCACAAGCTCGGTGAGTTCTCGCCGACCCGGTTGTTCCGCGGTCACAGCGGCAAGCTCGCCGACAAGCGCGGCCGGCTGTAGGTCGTCGGGACCGGCGAACAGGGGCTGAACGGGAGATGGAAATGCAAGGGCGAGCGATCGCGAAGAATATCGGGATGTCCGCGCGGAAGATGCGTCTCGTGATCGACCAGATCCGCGACCAGGACGTGAATGCGGCCTATTCGATTCTCCAGTTTTCGAGGAAGGCCGCCGCCGAGCCGATCGACAAGGCTCTGCGGTCCGCGGTTGCGAACGCCGTCTACAAGGCGGACGAGGCCGGCGAGGCGCTTGACGTGGATGATCTGATCGTACAGGAAGCGTTCGTGGACGAGGGGCCGACGCTGCGTCGGTACCGGGCCGCCGCGATGGGGCGGGCTGCGCCCCGGCGGAAACGTTCGAGTCACGTCACCGTCGTAGTGGGGAAGAAGGAGTAACCGTGGGTCAGAAGACGCATCCTTACGGCTTTCGCCTCGGGCTCGTGAAGCCCTGGAAGTCCCGCTGGTACGCACGCAGCGCGGACTTCCCGAAGCTGCTCGCCGAAGACGAAAAGCTGCGCAAGTACCTGCACGCGCGGCTGGATCACGCGGCGATCGCCAACGTGGAGATCGAGCGCAAGCCGACGAAGATCGTGGTCACCATCCACACGGGTCGACCGGGCGTAGTGATCGGCAAGCGGGGTGCCGAGGTGGACAAGCTCCGGGACGAGCTGTCGCTGCTCACGGACTCCGAGGTGTCGGTGAACGTGGAGGAGATCAAGCGTCCCGAGGTGGATGCGCAGCTCGTGGCGGACAGCGTGGCCCATCAGCTGAAGCAGCGGATCAGCTTCCGCCGCGCGATGAAGCGGGCGCTGCAGTCCGCGATGCGTGCCGGAGCGGAGGGCGTGAAGATCCAGTGTGGCGGCCGGCTCGGCGGTGCGGAGATCGCGCGGACCGAGGGCTACCACGAGGGGCGGGTCCCCCTGCACACAATGCGGGCGGACATCGACTACGCCTCGACCATGGCGAAGACGACATATGGAGCGATCGGCGTGAAGGTCTGGATCTTCCGGGGCGAAGTCGTGGACGACCGCCGCGGCCAGACGTACACGACCGGCGGGAACGCGTAGGACGAAATGCTTTCTCCCAAGCGAGTCAAATACCGGAAGCAGCAGAAGGGCAAGATCAGGGGCAAGGCGAGCCGCGGAAACACGATTTCCTTCGGCGATTACGGCCTGCAGACCCTGGAGCCGGGGTGGATCACCAACCGGCAGATCGAGGCGGCCCGAGTCGCGATGACGCGCCACATCAAGCGTGGCGGGAAGGTCTGGATCCGGATTTTTCCGGACAAGCCGATCACGTCGAAGCCCGCCGAGACCCGCATGGGCAAGGGGAAGGGAAACCCGGAGGGCTGGGTCGCGGTCGTGAAGCCCGGTCGCGTGATGTTCGAGCTGGAGGGCGTCGAGGAATCCGTGGCGAGGCGTGCTCTCGAGCTCGCGGCCGCGAAGCTCCCGGTCAAGACGCGCTTCCTGATCCGCGAGGACTGAAGTGATGATGGAATCCAGAGAGATACGTGAACTCACCATCGACGAGATCGATGCGGAGATCGAGAGGACACGCGAGGAGTTGTTCAGACTCCGGTATCGCGCGAGCTACGAGGAGCTGGAGAACCCGGCGCTGATGCGCCAGCTTCGCCGGCAGATCTCCCGTCTCAAGACGATCCGTCACGAGCGCGAGCCGCAGGCCGCGGGAGAATCCGATGTCTGAGGCAACTCAGCAGGACACGGTCGGTCGTCGCAAGCAGCGGCAGGGCCGGATCGTGAGCGACGCGATGGACAAGACGGTCGTCGTTTCGGTGGAACGACGCATGTCGCATCCGCTGTACGGGAAGCAGGTGAAGCGCCAGAAGAAGTACCACGCCCACGACGAGACGAACGAGTTTCGTACCGGCGACCTGGTGCTGATCGAGGAGACGCGTCCGCTGTCCAGGAAGAAGCGCTGGAGGGTCGTCGAGTTGCTCGAACGGCCCGAGCAGGAGGGCTGAGCCGATGATCCAGCAGGAGACCGAGCTGCGGATCGCCGACAATTCGGGTGCGCGACGGGCGTTGTGCATCCGGGTCCTCGGCGGGTCACGCCGCCGCTACGCCGGCCTCGGCGACGTCGTGGTGGTCGCGGTCAAGGACGCGATTCCCGGAGGCGCCGTCAAGAAAGGGGACGTGGCACGTGCCGTGATCGTCCGAACGGCCAAGGAGAGCCGGCGTTCGGATGGCACGTACATCCGCTTCGACGAGAACGCGGCGGTCATCATCAACGAAGCCGGCGAGCCGCGCGCAACGCGGATCTTCGGTCCGGTCGCCCGCGAACTTCGCGAGAAGCGGTTCATGAAGATCGTGTCGCTCGCGCCGGAAGTGATCTGAGGAGCCCGTAACGATGAGTCGGAACAAGATGCACGTCCGCAGGGGCGACCAGGTGCAGGTGATCTCCGGCAACTACAAGGGTGCCAGCGGGATCGTGCTGCGCGTGATTCCACGCAAGAGCCAGATCGTGGTCGAGGGCGTCAACGTGCGGAAGCGCCATCAGGCGCCGTCACAGAAGAACCCTGAAGGCGGGATCGTATCGTTCGAAGCGCCGATCCACGTCTCCAACGTGATGTTGATCGATCCGAGCAGCGACGAGCCGACGAGGTTCCGGACCCGGGTGGACAAGGACGGAACGAAAGAGCGGATCTCGGTGCGCAGCGGGAATCCGATCCCGCGGGCCTGAGGCCCGGATCGGCGAACACAGAGCGGAATACGGAAATGCAGCCAAGGCTGAGACAGCACTACGAATCGAAAGTCGTCCAGAAGCTGGCCGACACCTTCGAGTTCGGGAATCCCATGGAGATCCCGAGAGTCGAGAAGATCGTCATCAACGTGGGGCTCGGTGACGCGAAGGACGACCCCAAGCTTCTCGACTCGGTCGTAAAGGAAGTCGCGCTCGTGGCGGGTCAGCGACCGGTCGTGACGCGCGCGAGGAAGTCGGTATCGAATTTCAACCTCCGCGACGGGATGCCGATCGGCGTGAAGGTGACGCTGCGGTCCAACCGGATGTACGAGTTCATGGATCGCTTCATCAGCACGGCGGTCCCCCGAATTCGCGACTTTCGCGGCTTCAACGGCCGGGCCTTCGATGGGCGCGGTAATTACACGGTGGGAATCCGGGAGCAGATGATCTTCCCGGAGATCGACTACGACGACATCGTCCGGGTCCACGGTATGGACATCACCTTCGTGACCAGCACGGACCGCGACGACGAAGCGCTGGTGCTGCTGCGGGAGATGGGCTTTCCGTTCCGCGGCGAGACACCGGTCGTCGTCTGAACAGCGCGCCGGGATACCGGGTGCCCGAGGAGAGGTAGATGGCGAAGAAGTCCCTGATCGAGAAGGCGAACCGGAAGCCGAAGTACAGCGCACGGCGGGTCCGCCGCTGTCAGCGCTGCGGCCGCTCCCGCGCCTACATCCGGAAGTTCGGCCTGTGCCGGATCTGCTTCCGCGAGCAGGCGCTGCGGGGCGAGATCCCGGGCGTCAGGAAAGCGAGCTGGTGATACGATGAGCATGAATGATCCCATCGCGGACATGCTGACCCGGATCCGGAATGCCGGTGCCGCCGGACACAAGCGGGTAGACATGCCGGTGTCGAAGCAGAAGATCGCGATCGCCCGGATTCTGACGGAAAACCACTTCGTCCACGGCTACAAAGTCCTGGACGACGGGGCGTTCGGAGTGCTGCGTGTGTATCTGAAGTACACGGAAGAGGAACGTCCGGTCATCCGTTCGATCCGTCGAGTGTCGCGCCCGGGACTGCGCAGATACGTGGGTGCGAACGAGGTGCCGAAGGTCCGATCGGGTCTCGGGATCGCGATCCTCTCCACCAGCCAGGGTGTGATGACGGACCGCGACGCGCGTCGCCGCCATGTGGGCGGCGAGGTTCTCGCGACCGTCTACTAGGAGCGGATTCGCAATGTCGAGAGTTGGCAGACAGCCCATTCCCGTGCCCGCGGGCGTCGAGGTGAAGCTCGATGGAAGCCGGGTGTCGGTGAAGGGGCCCAGGGGACAGCTGGAGGGATCCTACGATCCCGAACTGGCGATCGAGATGTCGGATGGGGAGATCCTGGTTTCGCGACCCACGGATCAGCCGCGTCACCGGTCGATGCACGGCCTGACCCGGACCCTGATCGCCAACATGGTCGAAGGGGTAACCAGCGGTTTCGAGCGTTCCCTCGAGATCCACGGTGTCGGGTATCGGGTGCTTCAGCAGGGCAAAGCGGTGGAGCTGCACGTCGGATACAGCAAGCCGGTTCCGTTCGAAGCGCCTCCCGGGATCGAGCTGGCCGTCGAGTCGCCCACGCTGCTGCACGTGCGGGGGATCGACAAGCAGGTGGTGGGCGAGATCGCCGCCCAGATCCGACGGGTCCGGCCGCCCGAGCCCTACAAGGGCAAGGGGATCCGGTACCGAGGCGAGCATGTGCGGCGCAAGGCGGGCAAGGCCGCGGCCACCGCGGGCTGATTGCACGGATAGCGGCAGACGGAACGCGTTGCGCCCGGATCGGATATCGGTCCGGGCCGTTCGTATCGGAGGAATGGAGAATGGCCGGAAGCAAGTCGGCGGAGCGACGTCAGCGCAGGGCGCGACGCCACATCCGCGTTCGTAAGAAGATGAGCGGCACGAGCGACCGCCCGAGGCTCGTCGTGTTCCGCAGCCTCCGCAACATGGAGGGACAGCTCGTGGACGATGACCGTGGGATCACGCTGCTCGGGCTGTCCACGCTCGCGGCCCCGGAGTCGGTGGACGACGAAGAGCTGGTCAAGGAGATGTCCACCAAGGTGGCCGCCGCATGGCGCACCGGCTACGCGCTCGCGGGCAGGGCGAAACAGGCCGGCATCGAGCGCGTGGTGTTCGATAGAGCCGGATTCCGGTATCACGGCCGCGTGAAGGCGTTCGCCGACGGCGCACGCGCCGGCGGCCTGGACTTCTGATCCTGATGACGACCCAGCCGGTCCGGACGCAGGTGCCGGTCCCGGCGAAGCGGGGAAAGCACTGAGAATGGCGAAGAAGCAGAACAGGCGACGGGATGAGGGCGACGGACTCAAGGAGAACGTGATTCACATCAATCGCGTCTCCAAGGTGGTGAAGGGCGGACGGAGGTTCTCCTTCACGGCCCTGGTCGCCGTGGGTGACGGACAGGGGCGCGTCGGTACCGCCCTGGGCAAGGCCAACGAGGTCGCCGAAGCGATCCGGAAGGGCCTGGAGCGCGCGCGTGGCTCGATGGTCGAGATTCCGATCGTCGGAGGCACGATTCCCCACGAGCAGCTCGGCCGCTACGGCGCGGGTCGCGTCCTCCTGAAGCCGGCGGCGCCCGGTACCGGGGTGATCGCGGGCGGACCGGTGCGGGCGGTGCTCGACTGTGCAGGCGTCCAGGACATCCTGACCAAGAGCCTCGGGTCGAACAATCCGCTGAACATGGTCGCGGCGACGATGGAAGGACTTCAGAGCCTCGTCACTCCCGAGCAGGTGGCGCGGGAGCGGGGCATCGACGTCGAGAAGGTCCGGGAGGCGATGCGTGGCTAAGACGCTTCGAATCAAGCAGGTCCGCAGCGGGTCGAACGCGATCCGGAAGCAGCAGGATACGCTCCGCGCGCTGGGTCTGAAGCATCATCAGGACGAGGTCGAGAAACAGGATGGCCCCGCGATTCGGGGCATGATCCGGGTGGTCTCGCATCTCGTCGAGGTTGAGGAGGTCGATTAGACCGATGGCGAAGGACAAGCGAATCCGACTCGACAACCTGAGTCCGGCCCCGGGATCCCGGCAGAAGCCGAAGCGACTCGGCCGAGGCCACGGATCGGGGCACGGCAAGACCTCCGGCAAGGGGCATAAGGGTCAGAAGTCCAGAACGGGGGTCTCGATCCCGGCCTGGTTCGAGGGCGGCCAGATGCCGCTGTACCGGCGCGTTCCGAAGCGCGGGTTCAAGCCGCTGTCGCGGCGCACGTTCCAGATCGTGAACCTGTCGGCCCTCGCCGAGCTCCCGGAGACGGAGATCGGCCCGGAGCAGCTGAAGGGCCACGGGCTGATCCGGTCGGTGGGCAAGCCGGTGAAGATCCTCGGCGATGGCGCCACGGGGCGAGCCGTCACGGTCCGGGCCCACGCCTTCTCCTCGTCGGCCCGCGAGAAGATCGAGGCGGACGGCGGGCAGGCGGAGCTGATCGGCTGACATGGCCAACGAACGAACCCAGGCGCTGCAGGCCGCCCAGAACCTGTTCAAGGTCCCGGAGCTCAAGAACAAGATCCTGTTCACGCTCATGGCCCTGGCCATCTACAGGTTCGGCGCGCACGTACCTACGGCGGGAGTAAACCTCCCGGCGCTGGAGACGCTCGCCGGCCAGTTCCAGGGCACCCTGTTCGGGATCTACGACATGTTCACGGGCGGAGCGCTGGCTCGCGCCACGGTGTTCGCCCTCGGAATCATGCCGTACATCTCCGCGAGCATCATCTTCCAGGTGCTCGGCGCCACGTTCCCGGCGATCGAGAAGCTGCAGAAGGAAGGCGAGGAAGGTCGGCGGAAGATCACGCAGTGGACTCGCTATTCCACCGTTTTCCTCTGCATCATGCAGGCCTACGGATACTCGATATTCCTCGAGTCCCAGCCGGGCGTAGTCGTCGCCCCGGGCTGGGGATTCCGGATCGTCACCGTTCTGCTCCTGACGGCCGGTGGCGTGTTCGTGATGTGGCTCGGAGAGCAGATCACGGAGCGCGGGATCGGTAACGGCATGTCGCTCCTGATCTTCTTCTCGATCCTGCAGGGCTTCCCGGCCGCGGTAGTCAACACGATTGAGCTCTGGCAGGCGGGCGGGATCAGCCTGTTCAAGCTGGCTCTGCTGGTGGTGGTGCTGATCGCGATCACGGCGGCGGTCGTCGCGCTCACGATGGCCGCCCGCAAGATCCCGGTGCAGATTCCGCGAAAGGTCGTGGGTCGGGGCCGGGTACGAGAGGGCACGAAGTCGTTCATTCCGATTCGGATCAACTCCGCGGGCGTGATGCCGATCATTTTCGCCCAGGCCCTGATCATCATTCCGGGTACGCTGTATTCGTTCACCGGTGGACAGGGCGTGGCCACGTCCGGCATCAAGGGCGTGCTGTACGACCTGAGCCAGATGTTCCAGATCGGATCGCCGGTCTACTACATCACCTACGCGATCCTGATCATCCTGTTCACCTACGTGTACACGGCGATCATCTTCAACCCGGTGGACCTTGCCGAGAACCTGAAGAAGCAGGGCGGGTTCATTCCGGGGGTCAAACCCGGGGCGCAGACAGCCGAGTACATCGACCAGGTGCTGACCCGCGTCACGCTGCCGGGGTCCGTGTATCTGGCCGTTATCGCCCTTCTGCCCTTCTGGATCTTCGACGCCTTCGACATTCAGACGTTCTTCTTCGGAGGCACGTCGCTGCTGATCGTGGTCGGTGTCGCGCTGGACACGGTGCAGCAGATGCAGCAGCACCTGCTGCTCCGCCAGTACGAGGGGTTCATGAAGAAGGGGCGCGTGAAGTACCGCGGCCGCCAGCGATACATGTAGCCGGACGCGTGCGCATAGTGCTGATGGGCCCGCCGGGTGCGGGAAAGGGAACGCAGGGAGAGATCCTCGAGCGCCGATACGGCGTTCCCCGGTTCTCGACCGGTGACATCCTGCGGACCGCGCGCCGGGAGGGGACCGAACTGGGTCGGCGGGCGCAGAGCTTCATGGATGCGGGCGAGCTGGTTCCCGACGAGGTGATCCTGGGGATCATCGGCGAAGTGCTGGTCGGGGATTCGGCCCGGGACGGCTTCATACTCGACGGGTTTCCGAGGACGGTAGCGCAGGCCGAGGGACTGGCGGAGATCATGGACGGACTGGGGCTGCACCTGGACGCCGTACTGAACATCACCGTCGACGACGACGAAATCGTTCGGCGGCTCTCTGGTCGGCGGGTCTGTTCCGAGTGCGGCCTCATGGCGGACGTGGATGCGGCTCGCGACTCGGACTGCGCCGATTGCGGCGGGAAGCTGGTGCAGCGCAGGGACGACGATGCGGAGACGGTCCGCCGCCGACTGGAAGTGTACCGCGACCAGACGGAGCCGGTTCTCGCCTGGTACCGGAACTCGGGGCGGCGCGTCGTGGACGTGGACGGACTGGGCAGCGTCGAGG
>Ga0316578_10001114_pt1 | contig 10499 bp, 9 predicted proteins | sample J0NA_2_FD_203076 | JGI IMG/M metagenome (GOLD analysis project Ga0316578, IMG submission 203076) | Rhizosphere microbial communities from salt marsh grasses in Alabama, United States - J0-2_160517rDrC | ecosystem: Host-associated > Plants > Roots > Rhizosphere | place: USA: Alabama | collected...
TTTTATGAAACTCCCGCCCCGCTGAAAGCGGGACGGGATCTAATAAACGAAAGGTTTACCCGCCGTTTGTTTGGCTGGCTAAAATTCCTATCCCCGCAGCCCCGAAGATGGGATTTCCACTTCGCTTCAACAAGCTTTTGGGATATTTCGGAATTTTTACCACAGCCTACCGGGCTGTGGTACCGCACTTTTGCTTTAAAAAGAATCTTATACTTTATTTGAATTCATCCCGCGTTGCAAGCAGCGGGGAATTCAAATTTAAATAAATTTATAAAAATTTATGGTCAATTTACACTTATGGATCTATTTGTCAAGAATAATAATAAGTTACGGAACTCAAGGAAATTATTCAAAAGGTCTGTGAATCAATAATTCCTTGTTCTTTTGGGGGGTTGTCAGCTATTTTGATTGGATTTTATCAGACAGGATATCATCCATGTAAAATGAAAAAACACCTTCTAAAAAATCTTTGTAATATCGGCTGAGGACTTTCTTTACCACGGTGAACGCCAGATCATCCCAGGGAATCTCATGCCTCTTGAACAATCTTGCCTCCAAGCTCTCGCGCCCTGCCCAAAACTTATCATCCTTTAATGGCCCTCGAAATATCAGATAGACCTGACTGATAAAAGGAATATTATATAGGGCATAAGGCTCGAGAAATTCAACGGTCGCTCCGGCCTCTTCAAGGAGTTCCCGTTTGGCTCCTTCTTCAACCGTTTCTCTCTGTTCAAGATATCCTGCAGGAATGGTCCATTTGCCATACTGCGGTTCGATGGAACGCCGACACAATAAAATGCGATCCTCCCAAACAGGGATACAGCCTACTACCATGTTGGGGTTTTGATAGTGGATGGTCTGACAGGTATCGCATATAAAACGCGCCCGATCGTCGTTCTCCGGGATGCGATAGGCCAATTTTGAACCGCATTGATTGCAATATTTCATCTTTTTATGAAGTCCTCAATAAAATCGTTTAACGATTTTATGAAACTCCCGCCCCGCTGAAAGCGGGACGGGATCTAATAAATGAAAGGTTTACCCGCCGTCTGTTTGGTTGGCTAAAATTTCTATCCCACAGCCCCGAAGACGGGATTTCCGCCACACAACATAGGCGGACAAGTCCGTTTCACTCCAACAAGCAGCGGGGAATTCAAATTTAAAGATCAGGGGGCAGAGGCTTACCATTCCCACATCACCGGATCGTCATCCAATGGGTCGGTGACCATTCTGCCGATGTCATCGACATCAGCCAGATGTTCATCAGACAATCGAACATTTCCAGCTGCGGCATTTTGAACGGCCTGTTCGGGGGTACGTGCACCGGCGATGGCACATGTGCCGGGTCGGGAAATAACCCAGGCCAGGGCCAGTTGCCCCAGAGTGATATGATTCGCTATTGCAATTGGACGAAGTTTTTCCAAGGCCTTCTGGACTCGTTCATAATTTTCCGGTTGATACAACTTGTTTCTGAAACGGTGGTCACCTTTGGCAAATGTATGATCCGGACCGAATTTTCCGGTCAAAAGCCCCTGGGCCATGGAAGAATACGCAAGTAAAGTGATATTGTTTTCAAGACAATACGGCATAGCGTCTGTTTCAACCTTGCGCCAAAATAATGAATAGGGGGGTTGAAGGCTGTCGATTTTCACGTATATGGCAGCCTCTTCCAGCTGGGATCGGGAGAAATTGGAGACACCGATGGCACGAATTTTACCCTGCGTCTTCAAGTCGGTCATTGCATGCATGGTTTCTTCCAAAGCAACTTTTTTGACGCCAAAAGAACCCGGAGGCCAATGAATTTGATAAAGGTCTATATAATCAGTATTGAGATTCTTTAAAGAGTTATGGCACGCATTGACGACCTGATTGTACTTTAAGTGATTTGAAAATACTTTGGTAGCGATAACTACACGGTCACGTACATCATGAAGGGCATTTCCGACGATTCTTTCCGAATGGCCGTTACCATATACTTCTGCCGTATCAAATGTTGTGATACCCGCATCATATGCCGCTTTTATCGCCTGGATCGATTCAGTATCATCTATTCCAACCCACATGTCCTTACCGGCCTGCCATGTTCCCATAATGATCGGGGATATTTCAATACTGGTAGTGCCGAGCTTACGTAGTTCCATAACGACCTCCATGAAAAGATTCGAGTTCAAAATTCGACGGTTCGTAATCTTTACTCACTTTAAGCCAATAAATATATTTGTCAAGGATGACAACAGTGGACGGGAATCAGATGCCGGTGGTCAGGGATTGGGAAGTTTCATAGTAAACGCTTATATCCTAGCCCCCGTAAACCTCTATTTATCAAATTTTGAAGCATCCGCCCGGTTCACCAGGTAAATGCCCGCCCCCACCAGAACCAGTGCCAGCAATAGACCGCCTGTAATCGGCTCATCGAGCAGCAGGCCCCCTGCAAGGACGCCGAAAAGCGGCGTTAAAAAGGTAAAGGATGCCAAACGTGAAGGCGGATAGTGGCGGATTAGCCAAAACCAGGCCAGGTAAGTGATAAAGGCCACCCAAACGGTTTGGTATGCGATACACCCGACAATCAAGGGAGTCAAAGCAATACCCGATTCACCCCTTACAAGTGACGCCAGGGGTAGCACTACCGCAGATACGGCAAGCTGATACAACAAGGTTTTGCTGGCGTTAATCCTTGACAGGGGGCTAGCCTTGATAAGAACCGTCGTGGCCCCCCACAATATTGCTGCGCCTGCCAACATGCTGTCACCGATAAACATTCGAGGGGTAGGAAAAGTCAGGGACTCTGAGAATGCAACCAGGATACCCGCAAAGGCACAGCACAAACCAAAGACTTGAACCATCCGAAGATGTTCGCCTGGAATAAAGATCTGTGCCCCTATAGCTACCACAAAAGGTGACATATAGAGAAAGATTACCGCACGGGATGCATTTGTATATTCCAGCCCCCAGTAGATCAGGATGAACTCTGAGGCAAAAAGAAGACCAGCCGCAATTCCCCAGTACAGGGTACCGTCTTTCTCCAGAAAAGATTCCCTGCGTACTGTCATCCAGATCCAGATAAAAATCGTTGCCCCCACGGACCGGATACCCGACTGCAGCAATGGCGGAATACCTCTGATGGCAACTTTAATAGCCACTTGCTGCAACCCCCAGCTTGCACACAGCACCACTAGCATCGCCATGGCCGTAAAGTCTAACGCTTGATTTTCTTTTTTCACATCGTTCACCATAAAAATTCAGCGATCAGGTGTTTTTCCTGTTGTTGTATCCGCAAGAACGTGTGCTTCGGTTCGCCTGGTGGTTATAATGCCGGCCATGCAAACTAAAATTGCCCCGACCCATGTCAGAAGATCCATTGTTTCTCCCCAGTATATCCAGCCATTGATGGTCGCAAACACGACATTCCCATAGGTTAACGGACCCACTTGGGCTGCCGGCGCCATGCTGTATCCCTTGGTCAGGAAAAACTGACCCACGGCAGCCAGCAATCCAATGAGGATGAGCAACCACCATATTCCGGGCATAGGTGTCTGCCACGACCAAGATAAAGGACCTGCCGAAATCACTGTTGAAAAAATTGTGAAGTAAAACACCACTCGGATAGTCGGCTCTGATAAAGACATACGGCGAATGGTTACCATTGCCATCGCTGACAGAAATCCTCCTGCCAAAGCCACAAGCATCGCCGGTTGAAATATTCCAAATCCTGGCTTTAGAATCAGAACAATCCCAATAAATCCGGCAATGATGGCCCATTTGGTAGTGTGTGTGACCTCCTCGTGCATCCACATATATGCAATCAATGGAATAAAAATCGGGGATGTTGTAAAAAGCAAGAAGGCTTCGGAGAGCCGAAGTTGAGCGATGGCATAAAAAAAACAATACATCGCTCCCAAACCAGCTGCGCTGCGAAGCAAATGGAGTTTAATACAGCTTGTCTTGATGCCGCCGGACGGTCGGCTATAAGCAAGCCATGGCAAAATAAATATGAGAGCACAGACGTTTCGAAAAAAAACGACCATTTCATTGTTGAGCGACGTCGAAACCACTTTCACCAATGCCCCCATCATAGCGAACAAAAATGCGGCGCCCAGTACAAATATCGCACCGGCAATGGGTTGATTGGGGTAGGCATTTCCTGAAATCATTGAATTGGTTTGATTTTTATGCAAGACGATCACACCTGATATTTCAAAGGTCTTTTTGTTTTTTTAATAATTGACCCACTAACCCCGAAACCGCATCCTCTATATCAATATAACAAAAGCGGTATGCGTCATATTGAAGGCCGTATGGATCGGCAATACCCCTGTTTCGCGAGCCATAACGTGCAAAGTGACGTAATAAAAATGTTTTGTCTGTGGCTTTGGAAAATTCAGCGAGGAGTTCATCCTTTTGGGCCTTTTCCATTACCAGAATCAGCTCCGCCCAGTCCACCAGTTTTTGAGATAAACGTTTTGCTTTATGTCCGGAAAGGTTAACACCGTGCTCAGCAGCGACCTTCTGGGCAAGAAAAGTAACTGAATTCCCAGGAAGAGCAAGCAGTCCAGCAGAATCAGCATAAAAGTCTTTATACCCTTCCTGACGCATCTTGTTTGTAAAAAGTCCCTGGGCAAAAGGGCTTCGGCAAATGTTGCCAATGCACACAAATAGGATGTTGGAAATCTGTTTGTTCATGTTAATAATCGGAGGGCGTTTCAGGCGAGCAACAGCCTGCTAAATGGTGAATGGGTTGGCTTGGGGTCGCGGGCATAGATGGAATACCCCTGAATAAACAACATAAAAAAACTAAAAGCGCAGAGGAAAAAGATACAAAATAAATTTTTGCTTTCTAAATGCCCATAGATTCGATCACTTCATTAATCTGCTCGGTTGTTATATAACCTTTTTCCCATAAAATTTGGCCGATAAGACGGTGTTCCGAACCTTCCAAATTTTCAATGACCTGAATCTTTATTCCCTCAATGAGATTTTCGAGAGTAATGAATCCCTTTTCTATGGCCACAGCACCAAATCGTTTGTCAAGCCTACCTTCAGACATTTCCCGCCTCCTTTTTTAGAGCAGTTTGAGAAGCAAATTTATCAATGTAAGATCAGCGGAATTGAAAATTCTTCTCTCTTGATAACGAGATTCCATTCTAATCTGAACTATCCGGTTTAATTAAAAAAGGTTAATACACATTTGGCGTCGGGCGGTCAAGAGAAAATCGTTGACCGGGTTTAAGGAACGTTCGGGTCACGAGGTTCGTTTACCTGTGAAACGATATTGCGGAATGAAGCAAAAAAACAAACTCCGTAAACACCAAATAAAATCGTGTAACGATTTTATGAAACTCCCGCCCCGCTGAAAGCGGGACGGAATCTAATAAACGAAAGGTTTACCCGCCGTCTGTTTGGTTGGCTAAATTTCCTATCCCCGCAGCCCCGAAATCGGGATTTACGCTTCACTTCAACAAGCTACGGGGTATTTCGAAATTTTTACCACAGCCCACCGGACTGTGGTACCGCGCTTTCGCTTTAAAAAGGATCTTATACTTTATTTGAATTCATCCCGCGCTGCAAGCTGCGGGGAATTCAAATGTCTTGGTCCATTTCCATGGCAATTTTAATTTTTTCGGCAGCTGCCTTCTCTTGCCCCAAAGCTTTTAGTGAAATGCCCCAGCCGTACCAGGCTGCTGGAAGTTGAGGATTGAGTTTTGTAGCTCTTTCGAATTTATCTACAGCTTCATCATGCTTATTTAATTCGAGCAGGGCCACTCCCAGGCTGCACCACATGTCGGCGTTTTCAGGATTCTGTTTTAGAACTTCATTAATTTTCTCGACGGCCTCTTCGAATGGCAGCATATATTACCTCCATGGACCACTCAGGATTTTTTCAGGGTCGGGTATCAGGGCTTGTCCGCCTTAAGAAAAAGATAAATCTTACCGTAAGCGATATTTTCAAAAATCGGCATCTTCGACCGGTGGTATCCGATATCCCCCTTCTTTTTTATTAGCCCTCAGATATTTTATTTTTTCAGTGATTTCAATATAAATTTGATATTTATATTTCCGAGCTCGTTATTTTCAGCAATGACAAAAAAATACACCTTACCATGCGATATCAAGTATTGACAAAAGCATTAAGCTTGTGAATATTTAATATCCTAAAATTGTGTAAAAAAAGGAAGGCATGTTATGGCAAAAAAGACAATCGGCTTTGTTGGGCCAGATGGTAGAACCTGTATGTGTGCATATACTGTATCGACAGTTGAACAAGACCAGTTTGTTGGCGCCATAATCAAAGGTATGACAGGTATGGGTCCGGTAATGGATGCCGTAAGAGGTAATAAAAATTGGGCCTTGAAAATATTCCCCGTTCCGGGAAAGTCACTTGAAGATTACAAGTCGGCGATTATAACGGCGTTTGAAAAAAAGGAAATAGATTGTGTTGTCATTATGCCTGAAGATCTCATTTATGACGGCATCGTCAATGAACTTATCGATGCCGGGTTTGGAGACCGGGTTATCGGCCTGACAAAAGAAGCGTCTTTTATTGAAGGGGACAAAGTAAAGGCAAAAACCTGGATGAAAAGAGCCGGAGTACCTATTGCTCCATTCGAGGTGGCGGATGCGAGAGACCTTCAGAAAATCAAAGCCATTGTCACAGACTTCATACGCAACCACGGCGGCGCGGTTTTCAAGTATCCTTACAGTGCGGGCGGTAAAGGTTCTCGACCTGTTTTCCGGATTGAAGACATTCTAGATGTGCGAAACATACTGCTGAAAGATTACAGCGAAAACTACAGAACACGACACGGGGATGATAAATGGCCGGTGCTAATCGAGGCCTGGAAATCCGAAATTGAGATCAGCTTTACGGCCTTAATCGATAAAAAAGGCAATTTTTGCATACTTCCAACGGCCATGGATTACCCTTTGCGATTTGAAGGGCCTCCGAGCCAGACCAATCCGGTTACAGGGGGCATGGGAGCCATCGGCATGCATCCCGCCGAGACACCCGACCTTATCAAATTGGTGGGTGACAAAGTCATCAAGCCATTTGTGGAGGAGATGAAAAAAGGCGACATCCTCCGGCCGTGTATCCTCTATCCGGGCTGTCGCGTATCCATCGATCCTGAAACTGGAAAACCGGTAGGAATACTGGTCTACGAAATGAATATTAGGGCAGGTGAGCCCGAGATGCAGGTTGTGGCACGTCGTCTTAAAAATCTGGGACAACTGATTGTTGCCGCCATCGATGGTAATCTCGATTCCATTGAACCGGATGTGCGCAAGGATCAAATCTCAATTTGTCTTGCACTGGTTACCGGACCCGGTGGGCCACACGGACAGAAGGGGTACCCGGATTCGTATACGAAGTATGAACCCGTGCTCATCAATTTCAAAAGTCTTGGAAAACGGGGTATTCTCATCGTCCCATCAAACATGAGCTGGGATGAAAATAATCAGAGACTGATATCAGACGGCTCCCGTGTGTGCTACCTCAGCAAAAATGCCACAGTCAAACCCGGACAGAAGAGAGGAGAAGTTGCAGAAGCACTCAGGGCCTCACTCTTGCAGGCTTTTGACCATGGCCTTGTCAGGGTGATTCCTCGTGAATCAGAAGAAACTTTTGAGCCGGCCCAGATACTGTTCGAGCAGGGAAACATTACAGAAGCCGAATTTAACAAAGCAAAGGCGGCTTTCGAAAAAGCCAATCGTCTCGATATTCGCCGGGACCCCGGCAGAATTTATCAGGAATGGGATGAACTTTTCCCTGATTGGCAGCTCACCGTATAAAATCGTGTAACGATTTTATGAAACTCCCGCCCCGCTGAAAGCGGGGACGGGATCTAATAAATGAAAGGTTTACCCGCCGTCTGTTTGGTTGGCTAAAATTCCTATACCCGCAGCCCCGAAAGTCGGGATTTCCGCCACACAACATAGGCGGACAAGTCCGTTTCACTCCAACATGCAGCGGGGAATTCAAATTTAAATTTGAACATTAAGGAGAAAGTATCATGAAAGTGCTGGTCAGCGATAATCTGGGAGAAGCCGGTATCCGAATGTTTCAGGAAGAAGAAGGAATTGAGGTGGATGTAAAAACCGGACTGGACCCCGAAGCGCTAAAAAGCATTATCCAGGAATACGACGCTCTTGTTATCCGGAGTGCCACAAAAGTCACTGAAGATCTTTTGAATGCCGCAACGCGTCTCAAAGTTGTTGGCCGTGCAGGAATCGGTCTTGACAACGTGGATATTCCGGCGGCAACCAAACGCGGAATCATTGTGATGAATACGCCTGGCGGCAATGTGATTACAACCGCCGAACACGCCATCGGCATGTTGATGGCCCTCTCGCGTAATGTGCCAGAAGGAACCGCATCGTTAAAAGCTGGACGCTGGGACAAGAAAAAACTTCAGGGAAGAGAAATATACAATAAAGTCCTCGGCGTTATCGGTTATGGAAAAATCGGATCCATTGTTGCCGATCTTGCTCGGGGTCTGAAGATGAAGGTAATTGTTTACGATCCTTATGTTACGCCAGAGCAGATCGACAAAGCCGGCTTTGAAAGTGTTTCCCTTGAAGAACTTTACCAAAGATCCGATTTCATTACGGTGCATGTTCCCAAGCTCAAAGAAACCATCGGGCTGCTGAACAAGGAGGCTTTCGAGAAAATGAAAGACGGGGTCATGATCATTAACTGCGCCCGGGGGGGAATTGTTGACGAAGATGCCCTTCATGCTGCACTGACGGCGGGGAAAGTTGCCGGCGCCGCATTGGATGTCTTTGAAATAGAACCTCCCGGTATATGCCCTCTGGTTGAACATGAGCGCCTGATTTGTACCCCCCATCTTGGCGCTTCCACCCAGGAAGCCCAGACAAAAGTGGCCGTGGATGTGGCCGGTCAGATCATTGAATATCTAAAGTACGGAACGATTATGAACGCCGTTAATGTTCCATCGGTCACCGGTGATCTTCTTAAAAAACTGAGACCGTTACTGACCCTGGCGGATCATATCGGAAGCCTTCAGACACAACTTATCCGGGGACCCATTGAAAATGTTTCTATTGAATATGCCGGAGATTTCAAGGAACTTGACCTGTCACCGGTTACAACAGCGGTGTTGAGAGGCCTGCTGGCGCCCATAGTGAAGGATGATGTCAACTTTGTCAATGCACAGATCCTTGCAAAAGATAGAGGAATAAAAATCAGAGAGATAATTAGCGACACCGCAGAAGAATATATCAACCTGATTACCGTCCGAGTTTCTACACCGAAAGTGACGAACACCGTTTCCGGAACCCTATTTGGAAAGGATAAAATGCGGATCGTAAAGATTAACAATTTTCGGCTTGAACTTATACCGGAAGGTCATCTGGCACTGATATACACCCTTGATAAGCCTGGAGCCATCGGAAGTTTCTCTTCTCTTTTGGGAAATAAAAAAATCACTATCGACCAGATGCATCTGGGGCGGGAAGAAACCGGAAGGATGAACATCATTTACCTTAAAACCAGTGTGCGAATTTCCGATGCAGTCGTTGATCAGTTGCTTGAGTTACCTTTGATTATATCGGTGACCAGACTCGAATTTGAAACATAGCAAAGGTTAGGAGTAACAGGAGGCAACATTATGAAACCCAGGAGATCGACACTTTCCGTTCCCGGCCACATTGAAAAGATGCATGTCAAGGCATCTCAACGATCCGTCGATGTGATCATGCTCGACCTGGAAGACAGTGTCCCTGTTGAGGCCAAGGAATCAGCCCGTCACCGGGTCATTCAATCCATCCATGGTCTGGACTGGCAAGATACCACCCTTACCTTTCGAATCAACGGACTGGACACTCCTTTCGGTTACCGGGATCTTCTGGAAGTGATAGAAGCAGCCGGCCCACGTATCGAAGCTGTGGTAGTGCCAAAGGTAAACCATCCAGGAGACATTCATTTTGTCTCTCGAATGCTCGATGGGATTGAGACAGCTAAGGGATTCTCGAACCGTATCAATATCGAGGCCATCATTGAGAGTGCCGAAGGCATGGAACAGATCTCTCAAATTGCCAAAGCCAGTGACCGGTTGATTACCCTGGTGTTCGGTATCGTGGATTATTCGGCCTCCATCGGCGCTCGCCTGGTGTCGATTTCAGGGCATGGTGAAAAAGAAGAGGAAATTTATCCCGGCCATCGGTGGAATTTTGAAATGAGCCGAATTGTTATGGCTGCCAAGGCTCACGGACTATTGGCAATCGATGCGCCTTACGGAAACTTCAAAGACCCAACAGGATTGCAGCGAAGCACCGCCCTGGCCTGTGCCCTTGGATACGATGGGAAATGGGCTATTCATCCTGACCAGATCGACATCATTAACCAGGTCTTTTCTCCGTCAAGAGAAGATGTCGACAGGGCCATCAAAGTTTTGGCCGCGCATAAGGAGGCCCAAGAGAAGGGGTTGGGGGCCGTCGCCGTTGAAGGACGTATGGTGGATCAAGCCACTGTTCGGCTGGCCAAA
>Ga0316578_10001115_pt1 | contig 10499 bp, 8 predicted proteins | sample J0NA_2_FD_203076 | JGI IMG/M metagenome (GOLD analysis project Ga0316578, IMG submission 203076) | Rhizosphere microbial communities from salt marsh grasses in Alabama, United States - J0-2_160517rDrC | ecosystem: Host-associated > Plants > Roots > Rhizosphere | place: USA: Alabama | collected...
CGAAACTACCCCCACACGCACTGCGTCGCGCACTCCAGGCTCGACGGGTGGCTGATGCGGACCCAGCAGGCGTTCATGCTCTTCGATCGCGACGGTGGACGACCGCTCTTCAGGCTGAGCATCGCCGAGGATCCCAGGTTTCGCCCGCTCAGGGCGCCGACGATCCTGGGCGTCGGCCACGAGGGCGAGCTGCTCATGGCTCACCCGGGCCATCGCACGCTGCTGGTCACCAACCCGCTCGAGGACATCGACGGCATCGAGCCGGCGCTCGAGGAGGCGGCGGCTGTCTATCGCAGCGAGCACGGCCGCCTCAAGAAGACGGTGCGATGGGACAACAGCTACTTCCTGGGCTACGAGGCCCGGCAGCCGCCTGCCGCGGTCAAGAAGACGAAGAAGACGAAGAAGGCGAAGAAGAAGGCTGACCAGAACAAGGTGAAGGCGGCGGAGCCGGCTGCCGGCGAGATCGAGCCGGAGAACGTCGAGCAGGCGATGCTCCTGCGGCCCGACGATCTCTCGATCCGCCAGGTCTACGCCGACTCGCTCGTGGAGCGGGGCGATCCGCACGGCGAGTACATCGCGGTCTGCTGCGAGCTGGAGCGGGGCGATCCTCCGCGCGCGGAGGAAAGGAGCGAAGCGACGCCGCGCGCTGGAGCGGAGCGACCAATATCACGGCGCGCGGAGCTCGAGGCGCGTCGTGAGGAGCTGGAGCGGGCCCACCTCGAGACCTGGCTCAAGGGGTGGAACACGCCCCACCCCCTGTTTCGCGGGCGCGGCGATCTCTACGCCGGCTTTCCCAAGGCGCTCTGGCTGCAGAAGCTGCCCAAGGATGTCGCCTCGCTCGACGAGCAACTGGCCCGGCTGCCGCTCTTCGAGCTCCTGCTGAGCGACATGGGGGTGCGCACGCTGGAGCGGGTGGCGAAGCTCGCGGTGTTCTCCCGGCTGCGGCTGCTGCAGATCCGCGGGAGCAACAAGCACAAGCTGGGGCGCAGCACGGTCAAGCTGATCGCGTCGTCGCGGCTCGAGGCGCTGCGCACGCTTACGCTTCACAAGGTGCCGATGCTCGGCGAGGACGCGCGGGCGCTTCTGGACAGCCTGCCCTCGTTGCGCGAGCTCCGGCTGTCCGGGTGCGACATCTCGGCGGCCAAGCTGGAGCAGATGTCGCAGTCGAAGAGCGTCGGCGGAGTTCAACGGCTGGACCTCGACGGCAATCCGCTCGCCGCTTTGCCGGGGCTCGCGAGCTGGAGCTCGCTCGAGCACCTGGGCGTCGCGTCCTGCGAGCTCGACGAGGCCCTGGCGGAGCAGCCGGTCGTCGAGCACGTCGTCACCAGCCTCGACCTGGTGAACAACAGACGGCTCGACGAGGCGGCGATGAAGTGGATCGTCGCGGCCTTCCCGGGGCTGCGGCGGCTCGCCATCCCACGGCACCTCGCTCCGCCGGCCCTTGACGCTCTGCTCCCCTTGGCCGCGTCGCTCGAGCGGCTCGACGCCAACGGTCTCGACCCCGCCGCCCAGCGCCACCTGGTCGACCGCCTGCTGCCCCGGGCCGGGAGCCTGCGCCAGCTGAGCCTCCAGTCCTGCGAGCCCGGCCTGGTCTCCGCCATCCTCTCGGCGGCGAGGCTGGAGGCGCTCGAGGCCGCGCTGGGCAGGCTGACCGACGAGGACCTGACCATCATCGCGGACCACCCGGCCGCGGCCGGCCTCCACCGGCTCGTCGTCGGCGGAGACCTCTCGGACGCCGGCGTCGAGGCGCTCGCGGCCTCGTCGAGGCTGCAGCGGCTCGAGAGGCTCGAGATCTACGGCCCCACGGTTTCGGAGCGGGCGGCGCGCCGGCTGATCGCATCCGACAGCCTGCCGGCGCTGAGGCAGCTCTGGCTCCGCGAGAGCCAGGTCGAGGATCCGGGGTCGCTGAGCACCGAGCGGGTCGCGGTCCGCGGCAGGTGGTAGGGGGCGCGCGGAGGGAAGGGGCGAAGCCCCGCCGCGCTGGAGCGGAGCGACTACTTCAGGTTCAGCTTGCCCAGGCGGGCGTGGCGGCCGATGAGGTGGATGTGCAGCCTCGCCGGACGCGGGCTGCGGCTTGGCGACGCACGTGCCGTCGGTGGTGCAGATCTCCGTCGGCTTGCACTGGCAGCCGCGCGCGGGCGTCGAGTCGGTCGCCGCGTCGCCCCGGGGCGGGGCGCCGTCTGACGGTGGCGCGCCCGAGTCCTGCTATGGCGCGACGCCGTCCGGAGCGGGCGGGTTCTCGTTGCTCGAGTCGCTGCAGCCCGAGAGCAGCGCGAGCAGCACGGCGGTCACCCAGATCTTCGACGTCATGTGAAACACTCCTTGTGCGGCGGTTGAAGGCGGGGACCCTAGCCCATGGAGCCCGCGCGGGGAAGAGGCTCCGGCGCTGATTTTGGCCGCGCCTCCGTCGACACCCTGCGTTATGGAAATCCGAGCTCAGAGCCAGGAACGCGGCGGAAACAGGCTCTGGAACCACAGCTTGAGCCTGCCGGGCAGCTGGTCGCTACGCACCCGCTCGACTCCCGGCGCGGCGAAGTCCTCCCGCAACGCGCGGTCCAGGGCCCGCTTGGTCTTGGGGTCCTGGATCAGCAGCACCCCCTCCGAGTTGCGGCGCAGGCTGTGGAAGTCCAGGTTGGAGGAGCCGACGCCGAAGGGATCCCACGCCCCGTCGCCGAAGGCCCACACCTTCTGGTGGATCGAGCTGACGCCCTTCGACGGGTCGCCGTGCCACTCGAAGATCTTCAGCCGGTCGCCCGCCTTCCTGCTCTGCAGCAGGTAGCGGTAGTCCTTGCGGGCCCGCTTGGCCACGAGCCGGAAGCCGTGTTCGACGGCGTCGGTCCCGTTGAGCAGCATCCTCGTCGGCGCGCCCCGTGCCGCCGCCCCCTCGAGGGAGGTGAGCAGCCGCTTGGTCGGGAGGAAGAACGCGTTGGAGAGCGTGACCCCCGGCGCCCGCTCCAGCATCAGGCTGAACAGGTTCTCGATGTACTGGCCGGGAACGCCCCGCAGCGGCCGGTTGGCCACGAAGCGGCAGTTGGCGTCGGCCGCGCGCTTGGCGTACGAGCTGGACGCCTCGCGGTCGAGCTGCGCCACGGCCTGCCGGAGCTCCGCGAGCCCGGTGCCCAGACGGGAGGCGAGGGCCTTGACCTTGGGAGCGGCCTTGCGGCGTGTGGAGTGCGCCTCCCGGTACCGGCCGCCGTGGTGGAGGGCATCGGCGAGGAACTCCTGGACGATGGCCCGCGTGACCGGGCCGAGCACCTGGACGTCGGTGTCCCGGAACCCGTGAGCCCCGTGCAGGGCGGGGACCCGCGCCGACCGGTCGCCGCCCCGGGCCCACTCGTCGCCGACGTTCATGCCGCCCATCACCACGGTCACCGGCCCGCCCCGCCGCCAGGTGATCAGGTACTTCTCGTGGTCCTTGCCGAAGACCGGGTTGCAGTCCCGCAGTCGCCCCGGCGCGTTGGTGGGGATGACCACCGCGCCGCGGTCCACCAGGCGCTGGAGCGTGGCCGGTATCGGCGAGGTCCGGCCGCGCTTGATGCCGAACAGCTTGAACGGGCTCTTGGTCGACCCCTTGACGTCGAACTGGACGAAGACCTGCTTGCCGCGCGCCAGCCGGTCCTCGAGCCAGCTGACCATCTGCCGACCGGTGGCGTCCTCGCGGAAGTTGTAGGTCTTGAGCAGCACGACGTCCGCCTCGGCGACGTTCCGCTGCCGCTGGCGGTAGGAGTTGACGCCGTTGACCAGCAGCTTGACCTCGTTGCCCCGGAAGGCTCGGGAGTGGGTCTGCCGATCCAGCCGCCGCTGGAAGGCTGGATCGTCGAACCAGCCAGCCTCACCCCGAGCCTGGACCGCCCCGCTTGTCAGCAGGACTCCGCAGACCGGGAGCCATCGAACCAGCTTCAACATCCCTGCTGGTTTCGCAAGTGTCGTGCCACGGCCCGATCCCCGTGCTTCCGGGAGGTTGCTCCGGAAGGGGCTCCCCATAACACGGAGTGGTGCTGGTCAGTGTTGTGACCACTGCGGCAGAGGGGGTCTCGGCGGCCGGTCTCGGCGGCCCTCGGAGAAGCAGGCCAGCGGCTAGCGCTCTGACCACCGCTTCACGCCGCGCGCTCAATGATCCCGGAGTGATTCCCGGCCGTCGCGTCCGCCGGGGAGCCCAGCTACGCCAAGGTCTACCGCGGCCTCCACCTGCCGTCGTACGGGCGACAAGCTCCCCAAGGGGGTCCTGATGCAGACCGGCGGGTTCCTCGGCGACAGGCAGCGGCTGCGCCGGCTGGCGGCGCAGGGCGCCACCCCGGAGAACAAGCTGCTCGAGCCCTACGCGGTGGTCACCAGCAAGCGCGGCATCGTCGCCGACGCCAGGCACGTCCCGCTGGCCGACGGCACCGCGAGCCTTATCGTCTCCAAGGACTTCCCCTGGTTCCACCGGGTGAGCCTGATGGACCGCACCGTCCTCGGCCACCCGTGGTATGGACGGATCCTCTCCATGGTCGAGGGCTACCTCGAGGAGCAGCACCGCCTGCTGGCGCCGGGCGGCAAGTCCGTCGTGCTGGCCGACGGCGAGGACCCCTTCCGCACCATGTGGCACCACATCAAGCTCGCCGAGCGCTTGGGGTTCTCGGTGGAGCTGGTCAGGGATCGCAGCAAGCCGATCTCCGGGCTGGTGCTCACCAAGCAGCGCTAGCCGCCCAGATGGTACACTCCGGTTCGTGCGCCCCTCGATCCCCACTACGATCATCGCCGGCTCGACCGCGCTCGTGGTCACGCTCGCGAGCTGCGACAGCTCGACACCCGCGAGCGGGGTGGACTCCCCGGTCTTCCCGGTCGATGCGCCGTCGCGGAGGGACTCGCGGGGCCCGGGCGACGCGGCGCGCGACGCGACGCGCGACGCGGCGCGCGACGCGGCGCCCGCTGCCGCGGACATGTCGGACGGCCCCGGGGATGCGCTGAGCGCACCCGACGCCGGCTCGCACCGGAGCTCGCTGGCGGTGTGCTGGACCGACGCGAACTGCAATCGCGTGATGGCCATCGCCCACGGTGGTGCGTGGGATCTGGCCCAGAAGCCGTACGACTCCAACGCGGCCATCGCGGAGGCCTACGTCATCGGCATCGACGGCGTGAAGATCGACGTGCGCGTGACGAAGGACGACGTCCCGGTGATCGCGCACTCGAGCCCGATCGAGATCTACGAGTCGATCGACTGCTTCAACAAGAAGATCGAGGATATGACCGCGGCACAGGTCGTGAAGTGCCACCGGTTCCCCTCGACGACCGAGACCTTTCAGCGCCTCGACGACGTGCTCAACTACCTGCGCGGCAAGATGGTCACGCAGCTCTGCGTCAAGCTGTCGACGGACTACGCGCGTGTCGTCGCCGAGCTCCAGGCGCAGAAGGCGGAGGACTTCGCGTTCATCGAGATCGACTCCACGAGCGATCTGCAGAACATCGTCCCGACGATCCCCGGCGCGAGCTCGGTCTGGTACATGGTCAACGTCGAGTCCAACGTGGCGGAGGTCGACACCATCGTCGGCACGATCAAGAACCCCCGGGTGTTCATGGTGGAGTTCGATCCCACTGTCGCGGTCGCGGCGATCACCTCGACGAAGCTCCACCCCGCGAACGTGCGCTCGTTCACCTACGACAGCTCCCTCACGGCCTCGGTGAAGCAGCTCAAGGCGCTCTTCGACGGCGGCTACGACGTCGTCTCGGCGCAGACCGCAGCCAACGCCGTGCAGGCCCGCGTGCAGGTCAACCAGGCGCGCGGCATCTCGCCGCCCTAGCCTCGCGCGGAAGGGGAGATGGAGGCATGTTTTTCCCCGTCAGGCAGGGCTCGTTGAAGGCTCGCCGGCACTCGACGCCACCAGCAGCCCGAGAAGGCGACGTGGCGCGTCGAACCGGGCTCCCGTGATACCATCGGCTGGTGCGCGCTCTGGTCGGTGGGATCGTCTCGTTGGCGACGGTGGCCATGCTGGCCTCGAGCGGCTGCGTACGCGCCGGTTTCCTCGCGATCACGGGCGACAGCGGGAGTGGCAAGGACGGGTCCACGAACGATTCCGACGCGGCCGTGAAGCCCTACGCCGGCCCGGGATTCCTGGCGGCGCATGTGTCGGAGGTCACGCTCTCCAGCGGCGGTCCCGAGCTCGTCCCGGGCAGCACGGTGCAGTTCACACCGGGCTCCGCCGACGAGGCCTGGCTCGTGCTGATGAGCGGACGGATCCAGTCAACCGGAACGTTCAACCGCTCCGTCACGGTGACCTACCGCATCAACGGCGTCGAGCGCGGCATAGGCGAGATGGAGAACGAGGTGGCGGGCCACGCGCTGCCCTGGCTGCAGGTGGACGCCGTCTCGGGAACGACGACACCCCAGAAGATCGAGGTCTACATCGGGCGCACCGGGGGCACGGCCACGCTGCAGCAGCTGCGGGTCATCGCATTCCCCCTCCCTCCGCCTCGGACTTCCAGGTCTGCTTCAACGCCGGGGCGCACATCGTCGACGACACGGGCTGGCAGACCCTGTGCGATCTGTCCTTCACCCCGAGCGCCCCGGGCGACTACCTCGTGCTCGCCTTCGCCTCGATCAACGAGGCCCCGCACACGCAGAGCGTCTGGCTGCGGCTCGTGGATGAAGGCGGCGGCACCTGGCCCGATGGCGGCGTGCTCGACCACCACCGGGAGCACTTCCTGCCCAGCCTGATGTCGCGGGTGATCGCGTCGCGCTCCGGGGCTCAGCGGCTCCGGCTCCAGGCGAGGGCGGGGGGGGAACCAGTCCACGGTCCGCGACCCGCGGATCATCCTGTTCCGCACCGACGTCTTCGAGGCCTTCGAGTCGGTCGCCGATCTCGCAGAGAGCGCGTGCGTGTCGACCGGCCCGGAGGTCAAGTCAGCGCTGCAGACCAGGACGCCCCCCGCGACCCGGGACTTCATCGCGCTGCAGAGCCTCCTGCTCCGCGCCCAGGTGGACGATCCGACCCTCGAGGCGGGCCGCCACTCCGCCTTCCGCGTCGACGGCTCGGAAGAGACGCGCTTCACGCGCTACAACACCGCAGCCGGGCCGGACTCCACGGAGGCGCTGTTCACCGCGTGGACCACCGACCGGTCGATGCTGTTCGAGAGCGCCGTCTGGACGTCGATGGCGAGCCACCCCGTCGCGACGCGGGAGTCGGTGATCCACGTGCTGCGGCTGCCGCCGTAGAGAAGTGGGACTTCCTACTTGTTGCGCTTGGGCTTCTTCGGCACGACCACGAAGGTGATCTCCCGCACGGCACGGCCCTCTTCGTGGAAGCGAACAGCGGTTCGTCCACGGTTGACCCCGATGATGAAGACCCGCCTGGTGTTGCCGACAACGTCGACGATTCGCGGATTGAACACCTGGAACCTGGTGAATTTTGACCTCGAGCGTACCGGGTGGCTCTCTCCGACGACGAGCAAGACCTTCGGCTTTGACGGCTCGGCAGGATGAGAACGGGCGGCGAGGGTGAGGGTGGTGAGGGTGGTGAGGGTGGTGAGAAGAAGAGAAGATGATCGCATCCTCTCCTTCATACGGTCGCTCGACTCAGGAACTTCTTCGAACGCTGCCGGCTTGGATCGCTGCTTCGTCGCGCTCCTCTCTTGGAGCTCGGCTCACTTGCAGCCGCCGTCCCGACAGAGCGCAGCCAGAAGGTCCACCGGCCGCAGGCCGCTCCTCGCGGCCACGGTCCGGATGGGCTGGTCGGCCGAGGCCTCGATACCCTGACGGTAGAGCGCCTGCACGCCTGCCTCGGCGGGCAGACCGAGCTCGGCGCACAGGCTGGCGATGGTCTGTTTTCCTAGGCCCCGGCCGCTGTACTTGCGGAACACACGCAGGGCAGGGGGGGAGCCCCCGGCCAGGCGTCCACCGGGGCGCGGGTCTCCCAGGCCCCTGCCCCCGCCGCCGCTGCCACGGCCGAGCCCTCGCCCGAGCCCCGGCGCTCCCTCGCGGCGGCGCCCGGCGGCCGGAGCGGCCTGGCGCATGATGCGAAACAGGTCGTGCGGGGTCTTGTTCGCGTCGTCGGCCACCTGCTTGACGGTCAGGCTGGGGTCGTTGACCTCGATGCCCTGTGCGCGCAGGGCGGCCATGGCGGCCGTGGTGTCGAGGCCCAGCTTGTCGCACAGCGAGGAGATCGAGTGCAGCTCGGCGTGTCCGAACGGCGGCTGCTTCTTCGTCTCGGCCCACGACGCCTTGATCGTCTCGTTGAGATCGAGCAGCGCCTTGAAGGGCTGCCAGCCCGCGGCCGCGCCCGCGGCGACCAGCGCCACCAGCACCAGGGCCACGGCCATCTCCCGCAGGCGTCGCGAGCCCTGATGTACCCTGGCGCCCAGGTAGCGCAGGAGCACCTTCCAGTTGAGGTAGATGTGCAGCGCCGAGGCCACCAGAAACACGAGCGAGGTGACGATGTGGATCCCGTCCCAGTGTTGCTTGCCGAGGCCGAGCAGGCGCCAGTCCGTCCAGTAGGCCACGCGGCCGTGAGGCTCCACGTAGAGCACCACGCCGGTGACCACCATCACCAGGAAGCTGAACGCCGCCAGCAGCGCGATGAAGGAGCGTCCGTTGAAGCGTCTGTCCTCGGCCACGATCTGCTCCTTTCTCGAGGCGACAGCCCCAGGGAGATTGTGGCCCAACACGCGCGAGCCATCCATCGTGACCAACATTGTCCAGTTACCCGATGGCACAGATGTGTCGGCTGCACCGAGCTGCCCAGTGGGGGTTCACGGCCCGTGGATGATCATCCCGTTGTTGCCCACGACGTAGACATCGCCGCTGTTGCTGCCCCAGACCGCGTTGAGGTTCGGCTTGACCGTGGTGGAGATCGCGATCTGGGTCCAGCTGCCGCTGCCCTGCGAGTGTAGCAGCGTGCCGGAGTTGCCGACGGCGTAGACGTCGCCGGGCCCGCTGCCCCAGACGCCCTCCAGGTTCACGGACGAGGGGCTCGTCTGCTTGGTCCAGCTGCCCGCGCCGGTCGAGTGCAGGATCGTGCCCGCCCAGCCGACGACGTAGACGTCCTTGGGCCCGCTCCCCCAGATCTCCATCAGCCACTCCGTGGTGCCGCTCGACTGCGCGGTCCAGCCTCCGTTGCCGGCGGAGTGCAGGATCGTGCCGTTCTCGCCCACGGCGTAGATGTCCTTGGGCCCGCTGCCCCAGACGCCGTAGAGGTCGGCCGTGGTGCCGCTTGACTGCGCGGTCCACGTCCCCGAGCCTGCGGAGCGCAGGATCACCCCGTTGGCACCGACCGCGTAGACGTCGCCGGCGCCGCTGCCCCAGAGATCGTGCAGCCACTCCGCGGTGCCGCTCTGCTGCGTGGTCCAGGTGCCCTTGCCCGTGGAGTGCACGATGGTCCCCTTGGCGCCGGCCGCATAGATGTCGCCGGGCCCGCTGCCCCACAGGGCCCCCAGCCCGTACTTGCCGACGCCGGGCGCGGACTCTGCGGTCCAGACGCCTCCCCCCGTCGTGTGCAGGATGGTGATCGTGGTGACCGCGTCGCCCACGGCGTAGACGTCGCCCGCGCCGCTGCCCCAGAGGTCGCCCAGGAGCGCGGTTGTCCCGGACGGCTGGCTGCTCCAGGGCGGCTTGGGCTTGGGGACGCAGGTCGCGCCGTCCTGGCGGTACCCCGGATCGCAGGTGAAGTAGCACGCGCCGCCGGCGCAGTAGGGCGTGCCGTTGGGCGGCTCCGGACACTTGACGCACTGGGGCCCGCACTGGTCGACGTCGGTGTCGCTGACGCAGAGCTGCCCGCAGCGGTGGAATCCGGGCGCGCACTCGCAGCTGCCGCCGACGCAGCGCTCCTCGGCCGCGCAGGCGTTTCCACACTGACCGCAGTGCTGCGACGAGCTGGTCAGGTCGACCTCGCAGCCGTTGGACGGATCGCCGTCGCAGTCGCCGCGGCCCGGCCCGCAGCTGGCCTCGGCGTCGATGCCCGCCGTGTCGACGCCCGCCGCGTCAACCGGGCCGCTGTCGACGGCGGAGCGGTCGGCGGCGCCGCCGTCGGCGATCGGTACGCTCGCGTCGGTCGTGCCCTGCTCCGTCGAGCAGGCCGCCACGAGCAGGCAGAACAGCGCTGACTCGATGCTCGTTTTTCTCCCCGTGGTCATGGACGCCCCTTGGCTTGGGTTCGGGAGGGCGATACTCCCACAGAGCCAGGGACCTGCCAATTCGCGGCGTGACCGGGGGTGTGATCGCAACCAGTCGGCAAAAGACGGACGAGTATCGCCAGACGAATCGCGGAACAAACTCCCGTGAACCCCGCGTTCCGAGGCGTTCGTTCCGCGGTTCCGGAGCGTTCGTGCCGCATGAGGAATGAACTCCTCTGAAGGGTGGCATGAAGTCGCGGGAAGACGCTCGATCGGAATGAACTCGTCGGAACGGAGGAACAAACTCCCGGGAACCCCAGGTTCCGGCGAGATCGTTCCGCGGTTCCGAAGCGTTCGTGCCGCATGAGGAACGAAGTCCTCGGAAGAGCGGCACCAAGTCCCCGGAAGACGCTCGA
>Ga0316578_10001116_pt1 | contig 10493 bp, 3 predicted proteins | sample J0NA_2_FD_203076 | JGI IMG/M metagenome (GOLD analysis project Ga0316578, IMG submission 203076) | Rhizosphere microbial communities from salt marsh grasses in Alabama, United States - J0-2_160517rDrC | ecosystem: Host-associated > Plants > Roots > Rhizosphere | place: USA: Alabama | collected...
CTTCCGCATGGCGGGTCGAGACCAGATCGAGCTCATTGACGTCGCCCCGAACCAGATGGTCAGCGTGGCCGCCGCGCTGGTGCCCTTCCTGGAGCACGATGACGCCAACCGTGCCTTGATGGGCGCGAACATGCAGCGCCAGGCCGTCCCCTGCATCCGTACCGAGGCTCCGCTGGTGGGAACTGGAATGGAGCAGCGGGTGGCCATCGATTCCGGCGTGTGCATCGTGGCCCGACGCAGGGGCGTGGTCGAAAGCGTGGACGCGGAGCGGATCGTCGTGCGCGCGACCGAAGGTGAGGACGAGGAGGTCCCGGACATCTACCAGCTCACCAAGTTCCAGCGGTCGAACCAGAGCACCTGCTACAACCAGAAACCGATCGTTCGGCCCGGCGAGAGTGTCCAGCAGGGAGACGTGCTCGCCGACGGGCCTGCCACACAGATGGGTGAGCTCGCGTTGGGTCAGAACGTGTTGGTCGCGTTCATGCCCTGGCAGGGGTATAACTTCGAGGACTCCATCCTGGTCAGTGAGCGGATGGTCAAGGACGACGTGTACACGTCGGTGCACATCGAGGAGTTCGAGTGCATCGCGCGCGACACGAAGCTCGGCAAGGAAGAGATCACGAAGGATATTCCCAACGTCGGCGAGGAAGCCCTGAAGGATCTCGACGACGCTGGCATCGTGCGGATCGGCGCGGAGGTGAAGCCGGGGGACATCCTGGTCGGCAAGATCACTCCCAAAGGCGAAAGTCAGCTCAGCCCCGAGGAGAAGCTGCTTCGGGCGATTTTCGGTGAGAAGGCGGGTGACGTTCGCGACAGCTCGCTCAAGGTCCCTCCTGGCGTGGGAGGAATCGTCATCAACGCGCGCATTTTCTCGCGCAAGGGCACGGAAAAGGACGAGCGGGCCCGGTCCATCGAGGATCAGGAACGCGCCAAGCTCGAGCGGACGCGCGACGAGGAAGTGAAGATTCTCCGGGATTCCTTCTATCGCAAGATTGCCGGCGTGTTGGACGGGAAGACCACCACCGGCAAGCTAGTGGACGACCGGGGCAGCGTCTTGCTGGACAAAGGGCGCAAGCTGGACGAGGCGACCCTGTCCGCAGTCCCGCGGAGCTACTGGGGCGAAATTCAACTCGAGAGCGGCGCCGAAGAAGTCGGCCAACTCCTCCACGACCTGGAAGAGTTCGTCCGTCAGCGCGAGGAGCACTTCCGCGACAAGATCGAGCGACTGAGCCGCGGCGACGAGTTGCCGCCTGGCGTCATCAAGATGGTCAAGGTGTACGTGGCCATCAAGCGCAAGCTCCAAGTGGGCGACAAGATGGCCGGTCGCCATGGCAACAAGGGCGTCGTCAGCCGAATCCTTCCCGAGGAAGACATGCCCTACATGTCCGACGGCACGCCCGTGGACATCGTGCTCAATCCGCTCGGCGTGCCCAGCCGCATGAACGTTGGCCAGATTCTGGAAACGCATTTGGGCTGGGGCGCCCGTAGTCTGGGCGAACAGATCCAGCACATGCTGGATGAGCGCTACAACCCCGAGCGCATTCGGGCGCGTATCGCGGACTTGTGTCAAACGGACGCGAAGTTCGTGGCCCTGACGAAGTCACTTTCCGACGAGGAAACCTTCGCGCTGGCTTCAAAGATGCAGCGGGGGCTCTTCTATGCTTCGCCGGTGTTCGACGGCGCGTTCGAAGACGAAATCAAGCGCGCGCTCAAGGAAGCCGGGCGGCCGACGAGTGGTCAGGCGACGCTTTTCGACGGACGCACCGGCGAGCCCTTCCATCAGAATGTGACCGTCGGTGTCATGTACATGATGAAGTTGCACCACTTGGTGGACGACAAGATCCACGCTCGGAGCATCGGGCCGTACTCCCTCGTCACGCAACAGCCTCTGGGCGGCAAGGCCCAGTTCGGCGGTCAGCGTCTCGGCGAGATGGAGGTTTGGGCCATGGAGGCGTACGGTGCCGCGTACGCACTGCAAGAGTTCCTGACCGTCAAGAGCGACGACGTCCAGGGACGCACGCGAATGTACGAGTCGATCGTCAAGGGTGAGTATGCGCTCGAGGCGGGCTTGCCCGAGAGCTTCAACGTGCTCATCAAGGAACTGCAGTCGCTTTGCCTCAACGTTGAATTGGTCGAGACCCCCAGTGGCGGTGCGCCGGTCACCGCAGCGGAGGATTGAGCCATGCGCGATATCTTTTCGTTCTTCGAGAAGCCCAAGGATCCGCTCTCTTTCTCGGCCATGCGCATTTCGCTGGCCAGTCCGGAGAAGATCCGTGAGTGGTCCAACGGCGAGGTGAAGAAGCCGGAGACGATCAACTACCGGACCTTCAAACCCGAGCGTGACGGCCTCTTCTGCGCCAAGATCTTCGGCCCGATCAAGGACTACGAGTGCATCTGCGGCAAGTACAAGCGCATGAAGCACCGTGGCATCGTGTGCGAGAAGTGTGGCGTGGAGGTGATTCAGTCGAAGGTTCGGCGTGATCGACTCGGCCACATCAACCTGGCCACTCCGGTTGCGCACATCTGGTTCCTCAAGAGCCTGCCGTCGCGGATCGGCAACATTCTCGACATCACGCTGAAGGACCTGGAGAAGGTCCTCTACTGTGAAGCGTACATCGTCATCGATCCTCGCGAGACGGGGCTCGTCGAAGGCGAGCTTCTGACCGAGGATCGGTACCTGCAGTTGCTCGACGAGTATGGCGACGACAAGTTCACCGCCGGAATGGGCGGAGAAGCCGTGCTCGAAATGCTCAAGCGGGTCGACGTGCACTCGCTCGCGGAGCTACTCCGGCAGGAGATGCGGCTGTCCACCAGCGAAGCCAAGCGCAAGAAGTTCGCCAAGCGACTCAAGGTGGTGGAAGCCTTCCGCGGCAGCGGCAATCGGCCGGAATGGATGATGCTCACGGTCATTCCGGTGCTGCCCCCGGACTTGCGCCCCCTGGTTCCGCTGGATGGCGGCCGATTCGCAACCAGCGATCTCAACGATCTGTATCGGCGGGTCATCAACCGGAACAATCGCCTCAAGCGACTGCTCGAGCTCAACGCGCCCGAGATCATCGTGCGCAACGAGCGCCGCATGCTGCAAGAGGCGGTGGACGCTCTGTTCGACAACGGTCGCCGCGGCAAGACCATCACCGGTCCCAACAAGCGGCCGCTGAAGAGTCTCAGCGACATGCTCAAGGGCAAGCAAGGGCGGTTCCGTCAGAATCTGCTCGGCAAGCGCGTCGACTACTCGGGGCGTTCGGTCATCGTGGTCGGCCCCACGCTCAAGCTGCACCAGTGCGGCCTGCCGAAGAAGATGGCCCTCGAGCTGTTCAAGCCCTTCATCTACAACAAGCTGGAGGAGCGCGGGCACGTCAACACCATCAAGAGCGCGAAGAAGATGGTGGAGAAAGAACGCCCGGAGGTGTGGGACATCCTCGACGAGGTCATCACCGAGCATCCCGTGTTGCTCAATCGCGCCCCAACCTTGCACCGCCTCGGCATTCAAGCGTTCGAGCCCGTGCTCATCGAAGGTAAGGCGATTCAGCTCCACCCGCTCGTCTGTGCCGCGTTCAATGCCGACTTCGACGGCGACCAGATGGCCGTCCACGTGCCGCTCAGCATCGAGGCGCAGATGGAAGCGCGCGTCCTCATGATGAGCACGAACAACATCCTCTCGCCTGCGAGCGGGCGGCCCATCATCAACCCGACGCAGGACATCGTGTTGGGGCTGTACTACGCGACTCGGGCGCGCGGTTTCGCTCGGGGCAGCTATCGGGAAGGATCGCTCAGCCTCGACGAGGGTTCTGGTCAGCTGCGTGGGAAACTGCGTGGGGTCTTCAGCTCGCCAGACGAAGTGCGCATGGCGTACGACAACGGCGTCGTGGACCTGCACGCGGCCATCAAGGTCCGCGTCCGCGATCGAGACGAGACCGGCGCGTCTCGAACCCGTCTGGTCAAGACCACCGTAGGTCGGGTGCTGATCAGCGAGATTCTCCCGCCGGGGATCCCCTTCGACTACGCAAACAAGGTGCTGAACAAGCGGGCTCTGACCGAGCTGATCGACGTCTGCTACCGCAAGCACAAGAACAAGGAGACGGTACTGCTGGCGGACCGTCTGCGCACCCTCGGCTTCACCTACGCCACCCAGGCGGGAGTCAGTGTGTGCATGGATGACATGGTCATCCCCCCCAAGAAGAAGGAGCTCATCGAAGAGGCCAACGGCGAGCTGGAGCGCGTGATCGAGCAGTACCAGGAAGGGCTCATCACCGACGGCGAGCGGTACAACAAGGTCGTCGACATCTGGGCGGGCGTGGCCGATCGCGTCACCGAAGAGATGATGAACGTCATCGGCCGGCACACCGTGTGCGACGACGAGACGGGCGAGGAGTCGGAGGAGTCGAGCTTCAACCCGATCTACATCATGGCCGATTCCGGTGCGCGTGGCTCGACTCAGCAGATGCGTCAGCTCGCGGCCATGCGTGGGTTGATGGCCAAGCCGTCCGGCGAGATCATCGAGACCCCGATCGTCGCGAACTTCCGCGAAGGTCTCACCGTGCTGCAGTACTTCATCTCCACGCACGGCGCGCGCAAGGGCTTGGCGGACACGGCACTCAAGACCGCGAACTCCGGCTACCTGACCCGACGTCTGGTGGACGTCGCCCAAGACGCCGTGGTGGCGGATTTCGACTGCGGAACCCTGGACGGAATTCGCGTCACCAAGCTGGAGGAGGCCGGCGAGGTGATCCAGCCGTTGGGCGACCGCATTCTGGGCCGCGTGGTGCTCGAGGACGTGGTCGATCCGCTGACCGGGGAAGTGATCGTCGAGGCCAACACCGAGTTGGACGAGACGCTCGTGCGCAAGATCGAGGACGCCGGTATCGAAGAGGTCGTGATCCGGTCCGTGCTCACCTGTCAGACTCGCCGAGGCGTCTGCTCCATGTGCTACGGCCGCGACCTCGCGCGGGGCTATCGCGTCAACGTCGGCGAGGCGATCGGTATCATCGCCGCACAGTCCATCGGCGAGCCCGGCACGCAGCTCACCATGCGAACGTTCCACATCGGTGGCGCTGCGGCGCGCGGCAAGATCGAGCAGAGCTCGCTCGAGACGCGTACCGAGGGGACCGTGCAGCTGCGCAACGCCAACCTGGCGCACAAGCAGGACGGCACCGTGGTGGTGATGAACCGGCACGGTGAGCTCGTCATCATGGACGACACCGGTCGCGAGCGCGAGCACCACCGATTGGTCTACGGTGCCGTGCTGAAGGTGGAGGACGGTGATCGGGTCAAGGGCGGCACCATCGTGGCCGAGTGGGACCCCTTCGCCACGCCCATCCTCACCGAGAAGGGCGGCGTGGTGAAGTACGGCGACCTGGTCGAGGGCGTGACCGTGATCGAGAAGGTCGATGAGGTCACGGGCCTTTCCCGAAAGATCGTCATCGAGTCGCGGGCGGCGGATCTCAGGCCGCGCATCACCATCATCAATCCCGAGACGGGTCGGCCGGAGCTCTTGGCGGCCGAGCTCGAGGCTCGCTATCTCTTGCCGGTGGGTGCAAACATCGTGGCGCAGGAAGGCGAACCGATCTTCCCGGGCGATCCGATCGCACGCATTCCGCGCGACACCACCAAGGTGCAGGACATCACCGGCGGGCTGCCGCGCGTGGCCGAGTTGTTCGAGGCTCGCAAGCCCAAGGATCACGCCATCATCAGCGAGATCGATGGCATCGTCAGCTTCGGCAAGGACACGAAGGGCAAGCGGAAGGTGGTCATCACGCCGTACGGCATCGACGGATCGCCGCAGCCGGATCAGGCGCGTGAGTACCTGATCCCCAAGGGCAAGCACATCCAAGTGCAACCCGGCGACCACGTGCGCGCGGGCGATCCGCTTCAGGACGGTCCGGCGAACCCGCACGACATTCTGCGAGTCAAGGGCGAGAAGGAGCTCGCAGCCTGGTTGGTGAACGAGATTCAACAGGTCTACCGGCTCCAGGGCGTGACCATCAACGACAAGCACATCGAGGGCATCGTCCGTCAGATGCTGCGGCGCGTCCGGGTCAAGGAAGTCGGGGACACCAACTTCCTGGTGGACGAGCAGGTCGAGAAGTACGTGTTCGAGCGCGAGAACGCCCGCGTCATGGAGCGCGGTGGAACGCCGGCGGTGGCCGAGCCCATGCTGCTCGGTATCACCAAGGCCTCGCTGTCCACCGAGAGCTTCATCAGTGCGTCGTCGTTCCAGGAGACGACCAAGGTGCTCACCGAGGCGGCCATCTGCGGCAAGACGGACGACCTCAGTGGCATCAAGGAGAACGTCATCATGGGTCGTTTGATCCCGGCCGGCACGGGCCTGCCTGCCTACAAGCGCCTCAACACGATCGTGGACGACATGCCCGAGGACTTCGGCCTGCCCACGGCAGCGCAGCAGCCGAGCGAGGTCCCGGGCGCCGTCGTGGCGGAAGAGTAGTAACGCCGCAGTCGCGCATTTCGGCCGAGTGGGACTCGATCCGGCTCGGCCGAAGTCGTTGGTTCGGGCGACGCGCCTGGCTGAGCTCGAAGGTGGTGCTAAGCTGCGTGCCCATGAGGGTGATGGCGGTGACTTTGGGGATCACGGTCGGGCTGCTGGCTTCTGGCTGCGGCAGCGACGGCAGTGGCGGCGAGGTGCAAGCTGGTGGCGGCGAGGCGGGGGCCCTGCGGTCGGGTGGCACGGGTGGTCGCGCCGAAAGCGGAGTGGGCGGCAGCGGTCAGTCGCGGACGGGTGGGAGTGCCGGCGTCGGGACTGCCGGCGACGGGCCTGCGGCAGGGAGTGGTGGTGAGCAGCTTGGCGGCGGTGCCGGTGATGAGTCGGGAGGGCGCGCCAGCGAGGCACTCGGGGGTGCCTCGAGCACCGGCGGCAGGATCGAATCGGGAGGCACCGCAGGCATCGGTGGTGCGGGCGGGACCTCTGGCACTGGCACTGGAGGCAGCGCTGGCGACGGATCTGGCGGTGCTGCCGGAGACGGCGCCGGGGGGACGCCGGCCAGCGGCGGTGAACCCCAGCAAGGTGGAAGCGCTGGCAGCAGCGCTGCGGGCGCGGGTCCGGCCGGCGGCAGCTCAGGTGCCGCAGCCGGCGGGAGCGCTGGCGAGGGCACCGGCGGGAGCGCCGGCGAGGGCCCTGGCGGGAGCGCTGGTGAAGGCACTGGCGGCGCTGGCGGGGTGCCCGCGTGCTGCGGCGTCGACCGGCTCTGTCCGCGCGGAACTTCGTGTCAGGGCACCTACGACGACCTCGACCGCAACGTCGGCACGTGCGAGCCCACGCCGACGGACGGTGGTTGCTGGAACGACATCGACTGTCCCGCCGACGGCCTTTGCACCGGTGTCACCTACTGCGCGTGCAATGTGCTCTGCCTCGTCCCGCCCGCTCCCGGCACCTGCTCGCCCATGGGCGAACCGTGCTGTCACACCAACCAGGACTGCGACGAGGGCATCTGTGTGGGTGCGGGCGTCTTCACCAAGGGCCGCTGCGCCCCAGCGCCCACCGCCGGCACCTGCTACACCGACGACGACTGCCGCACGGGAACCTGCGACGGCGGCTCGGCGTGCCAGTGTGGCATGAACTGCCCCACGCTTCTCGGCACCTGCGTCAGCGCAGGCGGTTGAGCTGCCGGGGGGTGCGGTCGGAGCAGGCCTTGCCCCCCGTTTGCCGCGTGAATGCGCACGCGGCGGCTGGTGGCCAGCGATTGCGCGGTGGTGCCGGCGCTTCAACCGTTGTTCGACGCGCGGCAGTGAGTATCATCGGGCTCGATAATGGGTGGAGCCTGGCGGGGCTGCGCCCGGCGAACGGAGGATGGTCCGATGAGGCACTGGGTTTGGCTGGGAACCATATGGCTGGGGCTCCTGCCAGCGACCGGATGGGCGCAGTTCAGCGACGCGGAGCGCAGCGTTGCTCGCGATCTCGGCAACGAGGGCATCGACCTCTACGAGAAGGGACGCTACCCAGACGCGCTGCAGCGGCTGGAGCGCGCGTACGCCGTGCTGAAGGCACCCACGCTTGCGCTCTGGCTGGCCCGCACCCTGGAGAAGAACGGCAAGCTCGTCGAAGCGGCGGAGCGGTACCGCGAAGTCATTCGCACGCCGCTGGAGGCCGATGCTCCACAGGTCTTCGTCGAAGCTCAGGCATCCGCCAAGGCCGAGCAAGCCAAGCTCGAACCCCGCATCCCCGCCGTGACCGTGGTGCTCGATGGTGCGGAAGCGTCCGAGGTCGAAGTGAGCATCGACGGGACTCCGGTCAAGAGCGCGTTGGTGGGGCTGCCGTTTCCCCTCAACCCGGGCACCCACGCCATCGAGGGAAACCGCGCTGGGACCACGGCGGCCGAGTCGGTGACGTTCGCCGAGGGTGAAAAGAAGTCGGTTGCCTTGAGGTTCGGAGGTGCGTCCACCGGAGCCATGCCGCCTCGCGGCGGGGAAACGACGCCACCACCTGTCGGCGGCGACCCGGCGGGCCCGGCAGGCCCGGTCGCGGACCAGGGAGCAGAGGACGGCTCACTCCAGCGGACCCTGGGCTGGGTGGGCCTGGGCGTGGGCGGAGCGGGGCTCGTGTTTGGAGGTGTCACCGGGCTCATGGTGCTGTCCAAGAAGAGCGCCCTCGACGATGGCGATTGCTTGGATGGCGCTTGCGGTCCCTCCGAGCGCAGCCAGGTCGAGTCATACAACTCGATGCGCACACTATCGACGGTGGGCTTCGTGGTGGGCGGCGTCGGGCTGGCGGCGGGAGCCACGCTGCTACTGACGGCGCCGCGCGACGAGTCTGCAGCGGCCTACGTTTCCCCCTGGGTGGGCCTGGCTTCGGCTGGCGTTGCGGGGAGGTTCTAGGATGTCAGCGATCACGCACCAGATCTGGACGCGAAGCCTGGGCGCGTTACTTGCGGGCCTTTTCGTCGTGAGCTGCGCGGTCGAGAAGTACCAGGTGCTCGACCATTCTCCATTTGCTGACGACGCTGGTGGTGCTGGCGCAGCCGGGGTGCCTGCGGGCAGCGGCGGTGCAGACACCGCGGGCAGCCCCGGGGTCGGCGGTGAGGCAGGTGAGCCCGCCGCAGGGGCGCCCGGATCGGGCGGTGCTGCCCAGACTGGCGGCGGCGGGGCTGGCGGCGAGCCCCAAGGTGGCGCACCTGGCAGGGGCGGCGAGCCCAGCGCCGGCTCGCCCGGAAGCGGCGGCGCGCAGGCCGGCGCGGGCGGCGCTGCGGGCAGTGCCGGCGAGGGTCCGGGCGCCGGGGGCACCGTGGGAGGTGCCGGGGGCGCTGCCGGTGCGGCCGGACTGGCCACGATGGTAGGGGGCTCCGCTGGCGTGGGTGGCTCTGCCGGAGCTGCTGGTGCGGGAGTGGGCGGTTTCGTCGGGACGGGCGGTGCGGGTGCGGGCGGTGTGGCCGGAGTTGCTGGCTCCGCCGGCCAGGCAGGCGCCACTGGCGAGGACGCCCTCGATGACCTGATCGGCGCCATCTGCGACTGGGAGTTCCGCTGTTGCGACTCGGGCGAGCTCGACTACCGCTTGAGTCCCTCCATCACCACCCCCCAGTCCTGCCGGGAAGCCTTCGTCTACGAGCTTCGCGAATCCGACCTGACTGACAACCCGTACGTTGCGGGCAGCGCTGTCCAGGTCCTGGGCGCGCTTGCGTACACGGTGAATCTGGCTCGCGTGACCGTGAACGCAGCCGGCGTCGCCGACTGCATCGCCGAATACCAGTCCAAGCCCTGCAACTCGACCCCCCCCGAAGCTCTCCGCTGCGTGGGATCGACCATCCCTGGCACCGAAGTCTGTGGCCGCTCGACCCTCACGTACCCGGCGCTTCAAGTCGGCGACGAGTGCACCCTGGAGCTCACGGAGGGGAACGGCAACGACATCGAGTGTCCGGTCGGGTCGACGTGCCTCGGGGCTGAAGCTTGGGACAACCCCTACGAATACGACGCATGTATACAGCGTGGGATCGAGAACGATGCCTGCACCGACGATTCCGAATGCGACTTCGACTACTACTGCTTGGGCTCGGCGTGCTTCGCCAAGCGTGACGTCGATCAACCCTGCTCGTTCGACGACCCGAACAACCCTGCACCGGGTGAAGAGAACATCGCGTGCAAGTTTGGTCTGCGCTGCAATCCGCTGACACTCACCTGCGTTCCCAACTGCTCCGAAGACTACGTGTGCGATAACGATTGGGAGTGCCCCGAGGGTCAGTCGTGTGCGCCGCTCACGGTGGGCCTCGATACCACCTCGTTCCACGTCTGTCGGCCGTTGGGTGACGACTCCGATGTCTACCGGTGCGACGACGACGACGACTGCGTGGCAAGCCACCACTGCGATTCTCACAACGAGTGCGCCCCGGACTTGGCCGGCACGGGTCCCTGCGACCGGCAGGAACAGTGCGCGGCGGGCTACTTCTGTGACGTGACGATCATCAGCCCGTCTGGCACCTCCGCCGCAGCCTCCCACCAGTGCTTCACGCTGCGCACATCCGGCGAGGAGTGCTACCCGACCGCGCCCGGTC
>Ga0316578_10001117_pt1 | contig 10487 bp, 9 predicted proteins | sample J0NA_2_FD_203076 | JGI IMG/M metagenome (GOLD analysis project Ga0316578, IMG submission 203076) | Rhizosphere microbial communities from salt marsh grasses in Alabama, United States - J0-2_160517rDrC | ecosystem: Host-associated > Plants > Roots > Rhizosphere | place: USA: Alabama | collected...
GGAGACGATCTCGCCACGGCCCTCGCGCTGCATCGCCGAGAGTTCCAGCTGCAACAGATAGGAGCCGACCTTGCCGAGCAGGAAGTTGACCGCGCCCGACGGGCTGGGCGCGGGCAGATTGACCCATAGGGCCTCGTTGGTGGAGCCGGCCGGTATCTCGATGGACGAGTTGTAGGGCTGCAATGGCTGCCCCGAGCCACGGTAGGGGCCCTCGTTCGCCGAAGGCACTTGGTAGAACTGGGAATCGTAGGTGCCCATGAACGGGCCCTTGTTGACCCCGGTCGTCCCCCCAAGATGCCCCGGCCGGCCGCCGCCGATGAGCAGTTCGTTGCCGCCCGTCGCGCCCATCGACGCGGACAGGCCAAAGCGAACGCCCAGGTCGCGGGCGAAGTCGTTATTGGCGATGACCACCCTGGACTCGATCATCACCTGCCGGACCGGCACGTCCAGCCGACTGACCATACGGCGGATCTCCTCGAGCTTGGCGGCCGTGTCCTGCACCAGCAGCGTGTTGGTGCGGGTATCGACGGTCACGTTGCCGCGCTCGGACAGCAGGTTGTTCTGCTCCGACTTGATCAGCGCGGCCAGTTCGGCCGCCTTGGCGTAGTTGATCTGGATGAACTCGGAGCGCAGCGGCGCCAGTTCCTCGATCTGCTGGCGTGACTCCAGTTCCAGCTTCTCCTGGGCCGTGATCTCGGGAGTCGGGGCAACCATGATCACGTTGCCGGTCTGGCGCATGGACAGCCCCTTGGTCTTGAGGATGATGTCGAGCGCCTGGTCCCATGGCACGTTCTTCAGCCGCAGCGTGATGTTGCCGCGCACGGTGTCGCTGGCCACGAGGTTCAGGCCGGTAAAGTCGGCCAGCAGCTGCAGCACCGCCCGCACCTCGATGTCCTGGAAGTTGAGCGACAACCGATCACCGCTGTAGACGATCTTGTCGCGCTCCAGCTGCTCCTTCTCGGCCGGGGTCAGCGCACGGAATTCCAGTGTGAACAGGTTGTCGGTCTGATAGGCCAGGTACTCGTACTCGTCGGAGGTCTGGATGTCCACGACCACGTCGCCGTCCACGCCGCGGGACTCGACCGCGACCACCGGCGTGGCGAAATCGACGACATCCAACCGGCGGTACAGGCGCTGGGGCAACTGGGTGTCGGCGATGTCGACGACCACGTCCTTGCCCTCCTCCCGCACGCTGACCCGCGTGTCGGAGCTCGGCAGCGTGATCAGCACCCGCCCCTCACCGTCGGCCCCGCGCCGGAAGTCGATGTCCTTCACCGCGCCGCCGGGACCGCGCCGCGCTGCCCGCGACGGTGACGCGCTCACCGGCAGACGGGATGACGCGCGCGGAATCGGCGCGGCCCGCTCCGGATTCAGCGCAATGGTGACGCGGTTGCCCTGGGTACGTACGTCGTAGGGCACCGAGTCGTTGAGATTGATGACGACGCGGGTGCGGTCGCTGGCCTCGATGGCGGCCAGGCTGTGCGCCACACCGAGCCCGATCTGCATGGACTTCTGGTCCAGGCCGCTGCTGACGCCGGGGAAATCGATGGCGATGCGGGCCGGATTCTCGGTGGCGAAGTCTTCGGGCGCCGGCACCGGGCCGGAGAAGAGCAGGTCGATCTCCACCTGATTGCCCGGCAGCGACGCAAACTCGACGTCCTCCAGCACAACTGCGGCCATGGCCGGCGCGGCGATCAGGCCGGCCCCCGCCAGCAGCATCAGCAGTGCGATGCGGGACCAGGCCCCGAGCCTGCCATGCCGTTGCCGCTGGCCGTACCGGCGGATTGACTGGAACCGGGGTGATGCGCTCTTCGTCATCCGTTGCCTCCGCGGCCGCGCGCGACTGTGACTATCACTGGGCGAGGGCAAGGGACGACTCACGCTCCCGCCAGCTGCCGGTGCCATCACCGACGAGTTCGGTGAGCTGGATCTCGGTCGGGCTGATACGCGTAATCTGTCCATCGTTCTGGCCCAGGTAATTGCCGACGCGCACCCGATGCAGGATGCCGTCGGGTGCGGTGACCAGCCCCCAGATGGTCTCGTTTTGTTCCAGTGTTCCGACCATCCGGAGGGAATCGAGGGAGTACTGCTCGAGTTCCTCTTTGCGCCGCAGCTCGTCCGGCTTCGGACCATCATCGCCGCGCGGGGCGGCGGCCTGGGCGCTGCGGTCGTCCATGACGAAGGGATCGCGCCGATTGCCGGGCTCGTAGACAAAGGTGTCCACTGGCTCGATCTCCGGCAACGGCTCCAGCGGTCCCGGCGGGCGCGCCTTCACCTTCTGCGCGTAAGCAGTGAGCTCGTCGAGGTTCGCGTCGCCGCATCCGGTCAGGAGCAGGGCGGCCATCGCGGCAATGGCGTGCCAGGTCTTCATTGCACCGCGGTCTCGTCCAGGTAGCGATAGGTCTTCACCGTCGCCTCCAGACGCAGCACGCCGGTGGCGTCCTCACCGCGCCGGCCACCTTGGCTGGCCGGGACGATGCTGACGTTGTGGATGGTGACGATGCGCGGCAGCGCCGCCAGGCCGCTGATGAAGCGGCCGAATTCGTGATACCGGCCGATCACTCGCATGGTGATGGGCAGCTCGGCGTAGAAGTCCTTGTTGACCTCGCCCGCGGGCTGGAACAGCTCGAACTCGAGCCCGGCCGCAAGCCCGGTCTGGGACACGTCCACCAGCAGCGCGGCGACCTCGGTCTTGTCCGGGAGCTGGCGCAGCATGGCGCCGAAGGACTCCCGCATCTCCACCAGCTGCTGGCGGTAGGCCTCCAGATTGGCGGCCTTCTCCTGTTTTTTCTCGAAAGTGGCCCGCAGCTCGACCTCCTTGGCCTCCACCTTGTCGAGCCGGTCCAACTGCTTGCTGGTGATGAAGTAGTACCAGCCGAAGGCCAGCAACCCGCAGAGGAAGACGATGGCGAGCGCCTTGGCGAAGACCGGCCAGTCGCCGATGTTGTTGAGATCGAGATCGTTGAGATCGCTGAGCTCCATGGCGCGCTCCTCAGCCGAGATCGGGCGAGACCGTTGCGTGGGCCGCCTGATCGTCGTCCGACTCCATTCGCCGCTGAGCGAAGCCGAGCCGGAAATGGCTCAGGCCGGTACCGGTCTGGTCCTTGTTCTCGATCAGCAGCAGGTCCGGATTGTCGATCCACGCCGACGCCTGGATATTGCGCATGAAAGCGGAGACACGGGCGTTGGACTGCGCCCGCCCCTCGACCACGACTTGTCCGCCGCTCTGGGTCAGCCGCGTCAGGTAGACGCCTTCCGGGATCGCCCGGACCACTTCATCGAAGAGGTGGACGACCTCGGGCCGGCTCTCCTGGAGCTGCTGGATGACATTCATCCGTGCCAGCAGATTGGCCTTGGTCTCCTCCAGCTTCTCGATTTCCTTGATGCGGGCGTTGAGCCTGCGGATCTCCCCCTCCAGGAAGTCGTTCCTGGACTCCTGGCTCTGGATCATCGCCTCCACCTGGAAGCGCGAGGCCAGGCCGAGCATCAGGACCGCGGCCACGGCGAACGCCGCGGCAATGGCGAACTCCTTCTGGCGCCGCCGGCGCTCGGTCTCGCGCCAAGGCAGGAGATTGATGCGTGCCATGTCAGCCGAATCCCCGCAATGCCAGACCGACGGCGATCATCATCGCCGGTGCCGACTGCTCCAGGACGGCCGCCTCGATACGCTCGCCGAGGGCCATATGGGCGAAGGGGTTGGCGATGGAGACCGGAAATCCGAGGCGCTCCTCCACCAGTTCGTCGATCTTGCCGATGCTGGCCGAGCCTCCGGCGAGAATCACGCGGTCGGTGCGGTTGAACGTGCTTGCCGAGTAGAAGAACTGAAGGGCGCGGGCGATCTGCTGGGCCAAGGCCTCCTTGAAGGGGCCGAGTACCTCGGTCTCGAAATTCTCCGGCAGTTGCTCCTGCAGCAACCGGTCCTGCGCCTCCTGGCGCGCCAAGCCATAGCGGCGCTGCACCTCTTCGAGCAGCTGATTGCCGCCGAAGTTCTGTTCCCTGGTGTAGATGATGTTGCCGCCGTGCAGCACGTGCAGCGTGGTGGTGGTCGCCCCGACGTCGGCGACGGCGACGATCTGCTCCTGAGACTCCTCGGCGTAGCGGCTCAGCAGCAGCGCGCAGGCGTTCTCCATCGCATAGGCCTCGACGTCGACGATCTCGGCCGTGAGCCCGGCGATCTCCAGCGCCGCGACCCGGTCCTCAACGTTCTCGCGCCGCGACGCCGCCAGCAGGACGTCGACCATGTCGGTCCCGCTGTCGGAGGCACCGAGTACGTCGAAGTCGATATTGACCTCCTCCAGCGGATAGGGAATGTACTGATCCGCCTCCAGTTGGATCTGGCTCTCCATCTCGGCATCGGAGAGGGCGGCGTTCATCGGGATGATCTTGGTGATGACCGCCGACCCCGAGACTGCCACAGCGGCGCGCTTCGCACGCGTGCCGGACTTCAGCACTGCCCGCTGGATGCTCTGGCCGACTGCTTCGGCATCGGCCAGCTTCTTCTCGACCACGGCATTCGGCGGCAGCGGCTCGACGGCGAAGGCGTCCACCTGATAGAGCTCGGCGGCGCTGCCGACCGTATGCGAGAGCTCGATGAGCTTGATCGACGTCGAGCTGATGTCGATACCGAGCAGCGGGCGTTGTCGAGGACGGAGTCCGAACATCAGTGACGGCTTCCCGGCGGGGCGGCTCGCAAGGCTAGAAAATCGTTGCGGTTCAACGCCTAACTATATCATAAACCGATGGTTCGCAAGTCGTTTGTTCCACCGCGAAACTACGAGGCCCGCCGGCTGGCGCCCCTGTTTGACGGATGCCTGCCGTGACGGGATCATGGCACCTGCGCCGCCACCGGCGCCTCCTTTCGGCCAGATCGGCCGCCAGGGCGGCCACCGGCACCATTCGGCGCCGACCGCAACGACCATCGATTCATCAATCCCATGCCCAGAAAATCGGGCTCCCGCCCGCACCAGCGTCCTGCCCGACCGGGCCGCGAGCGCTATTCGACCCGCCGCGGCAGCACCGGCACCGGGTCGGGCCGCACCGCCGGTCGTGTGGGCACCCCGGCCCGCAGCGGCTGCCGGGCACAGCGCGAGCGCCTGGCCTATGAGTCCGCGCGGATCATCGCCGAGCAGGGCATCCCCGACCTCGAGCGGGCGCGGCGCAAGGCGGCGGAGCGCATCGGCGTCAGTGACAAGCGCTGCTGGCCCGACAACAGCGAGATCGAGCAGGCACTGCAGCAGCAGAACAGGCTGTTCCACGCCGAGCGCCAGCACCGGACGCTGGCCGAGCTCCGGTCGGGAGCACTGGCAGCGATGCGCGCCTTCTCCCTATTCGACCCGCGTCTGGTGGGACAAACCGTGACCGGCACCGCAACCCGGGAACAAGGCGTACAGCTGCACCTGTTCGCCGATGACCCCGCCGAGATCGTGCTGACGCTGCTCGACCGCGGCATTCCCTGGCAGGAGAGAGACACCCAGTTCCGCTATGCCGGCGGCCCGCCACAGGTGCACCCGGTACTGGCCTTCGTCGCCGGGGACATACCCATCGAACTGGTCGTGCTGCCGCACCGGGCCAAGCGCAACCCCCCGCTGAGCCCGGTCACCGAGCGCCCGGAGCGGGGCCTGAGCACGCGCGAGGTGGAGGAACTGATCAATACCGCCGGCGAGGACGGAGCAGCCGACGGCTTCTGAAGACTGCCGGCGGGCGTCCCGGAACGGGACGCCATCCGACGGTTCAGCGCTTGGAGATGGGCACGTAGTCGCGCTTCTGCCGACCGGAGTAGATCTGGCGCGGGCGTCCGATGCGATTGTTCGGGTCGCTCATCATCTCCATCCAATGGGAGACCCAACCGACGGTTCGGGCCACCGCGAACATGACCGTAAACATGTTGCGCGGGATGCCGAGCGCGCTGTAGATGATGCCCGAGTAGAAGTCCACGTTCGGATACAGCTTGCGCTCGACGAAGTACTCGTCGTTGAGCGCAATCTCCTCCAGCTTCAGCGCCAGCTCGAACATCGGGCTATCAACGGTGCCGCTGAACTCGTCGAGCACTTGGTGACAGACCTCGCGAATGATTTTGGCGCGCGGATCGTAATTCTTGTACACGCGGTGGCCGAAGCCCATCAGGCGGAACGGGTCGTCCTTGTCTTTCGCCTTGTCGATGTACTTGGGTACTTGGCTGACATCGCCGATCTCGACAAGCATATCGAGCACCGCCTCGTTGGCGCCGCCATGGGCCGGCCCCCACAGCGAGGCGATGCCGGCGGCGATGCAGGCGAAGGGATTTGCGCCGGAGCTGCCCGCCAACCGTACCGTCGAGGTGCTGGCGTTCTGCTCGTGGTCGGCGTGCAGGATGAAGAGCAGATTCAGTGCCTTCTCGGCGAGCAGGTCCGGCTTGTAGTCCGCGCAGGGGGTCGCGAACATCATGTGCAGGAAGTTCGCACCGTAGCGCAGATCGTTGCGCGGATACATGATGGGCTCGCCGACATTATGCTTGTAGGCCGCGGCAGCAATGGTCGGCACCTTTGCGATCAGGCGATGCGCCGACACCTCGCGGTAATGGGGGTCGTTCACGTCGATGGAATCGTGATAGAAGGCCGACAGCGACCCAACGACGCCGCACAGGATCGCCATCGGATGGGCGTCGTAATGGAACCCGTCGAGGAAGTCCTTCAGGTTCTCGTTCATCATCGTGTGCGTGGTGATGATCTCCTCGAACCGGTGCAGCTCCCCCTCGTCCGGCAGCTCGCCATACAGGAGCAGGTAGGCCACTTCGAGGAAGCTCGCCTTCGTCGCCAGTTGCTCGATCGGGTAGCCGCGGTATAGCAGAACGCCCTTCTCACCGTCGATAAAGGTGATCGAGCTGTGGCAGCTCGCCGTGGCCATGAAGCCGGGGTCGTAGGTGAAGAAGCCGGCATCCCGGTACAACGACGAGATGTCCACTGCGCCAGGCCCGAGCGTCCCCGTCTTCAGTGGGTACTCGTGGCTGGTGCCGTTGTCGTTGTTGGTGATCGTGATCGTCGTGTTGGCCATGGAAGCTACTCCCCGTGACTGAGCGCATGCGCCGGACTGCGGCCATGCGGGTGCGATCGATGCGCCGGGTGGGGCCCGATCAGCGCCAGATTGTGCCAGAGCGCCCCATTCCGGTGCACGGCCTGGACCGGCGGCAACGCTTCCGGCGCCGTTCGGACGCGCGCGGGCATGAGGCGCCGGGGCAGCCTTGGCCCCGGGCCTGTTTCGGGCGCACGTCGGATTGGCGACATGCAGGAAGGGTGCCGCCCACATCCGGAACGGGCGACGGTCAGGCAGCAGGCCGGCGCAGCAGGACCGCCGCCCGCCGCTCCGGCCCTCGGCTAGCCGAGATTGGCGAGCCGGCCGATGTCTTCGCGCACGGCGGCCACCGAGCGGTCGAAGTCGGCGCGCTCGGTTGCGTTGAGGTCCAGCTCGACGACCGCGGACAGGCCGCTCTCATCCAGGATGCAGGGCACGCCCATGGCGACGTCGCGCTCGCCGTACTCGCCCTCCAGCATCGCGACGCAGGGCAGCAGGCGGTGGCGGTTGTTGCTGATGGCGTCGACCATGGTCGCCACGGCCGCGGCCGGCGCGTCATAGGCACTGGAGTTCTTGCGCAGGGCCAGAATCTCTGCCCCGCCCTTGCGCGTGCGCTCGATGATGGCATCCAGCCGGTCGGAAGGGATGAAGTTGCTGACCGGCACCCCGTTGATGGTGCAGAAACGCGGCACCGGCACCATGGTGTCGCCGTGGCCGCCGAGCACCAGGGTGGTGATGTCCAGCGCCGAGAAGCCGGTCTCCTGGGCGATGAAGGCGGCCATGCGCGACGCGTCGAGCACGCCCGCCTGGCCGAACACCCGCGAGCGCGGCCATCCGGTGCGCTGGGCGACCCGGTAGGTGAGCGTGTCCACGGGGTTGGAGACCACCAGCACCATCGCCTCCGGGGCGTGCTCGACGATGTGATCCGTCACCTGGTCGATGATCTCGACATTGGCGGCCAGCACGTCCGAGCGCGACATGCCGGGCTTGCGCGGGAAGCCGGCGGTGACCACGACCAGGTCGGACTCGGCCAGGATCGATGGGTCGCTGCTGCCGATCACACGGCAGTCGAACTCGAAGAAGGGCGCGGTCTGGTAGATGTCCAGCGCGATGCCGGCGGGCACGTCCTCGCGCACGTCGTAGAGGGCGATCTCCCGGCACAACTCCTCCTCGGCCAGGATCTGCGCCGTAGTCTCGCCGACTCGGCCGGCACCGACGATGCTGATCTTGTTCATGAAAATCTCCTCCGATAGGATCGATGGCCGGGTGGAGGATCGACAGCTATCGATCACACCCGATTGCTGGCTGCCGGGACTGTGGGGGACCTCGGCGGCCCCTGGCGTCCCGTTGTTGTGGATCTTGACTCGTCGTTCTGGCCGGCTCGCGGCGCTCAGTGTTCGCCGTTGTAGGGAATACCGGCAACCCCGCTGGCCACGGCGGCTTGGGCGACGGCCGGGGCCACGGTGGCCCGCAGGCGCGGGTCCAGGGGCTTTGGAATGATGTAATCGGGGCCGTGCTCCAGGTGATCCAGCCCGTAGGCGTCGAGCACCGAGCGCGGCACCTGCTCGTGGGTCAGTTCCTTCAGCGCCTGCACGGCGGCGATGTGCATGTCCTCGTTGATGCGCGACGCCCGCACGTCCAGCGCCCCGCGGAAAATGTACGGGAAGCCGAGCACGTTGTTGACCTGGTTCGGATAGTCGGAGCGGCCGGTGGCCATGATCAGGTCGTCGCGGACCTGCGCGGCGACCTCCGGACGGATCTCGGGCACCGGGTTGGACAACGCGAAGACTACGGGCCGGGGTGCCATCGAGGCCAGCATGTCGGCGCTGACCAAATCCGGGCCGCTGACGCCGATGAAGACGTCGGCGTCGCGCATCGCGTCTGCCAGCGTTCGCCGGTCTGTGTCGGCGGCGACGCCGAACTTGTACGGGTTCAGGTCGCGGCGCCCCGTATGGATCACACCCTGGCGGTCGACGGCGAAGATGTTGCTGCGATGGGCGCCCAGTGACAGCAGCAGCCGAATCGCCGCGATGCCGGCGGCACCGGCACCGAGTACGACGATGCGGGCATCCTCCAGCGTCTTCTCCTGAAGCTCCAGCGCGTTCAGCAGGCCGGCGGCGATGATGATGGCAGTGCCGTGTTGGTCGTCGTGAAAGACGGGGATGTCGAGCTCGTCCATCAGGATCTGCTCAATCTCGAAGCAGTGTGGCGCGGCGATATCCTCCAGGTTGATGCCGCCGAAGGTGGGCGCGATGCGGCGTACCGTGTCGATGAATTCCTGCGGGTGGCGGGCATGAACCTCGATGTCGAAGACGTCGATGTCGGCGAAGTGCTTGAACAGCACCGCCTTGCCTTCCATGACGGGCTTGCCGGCCAGCGGCCCGACGCCGCCGAGTCCCAGCACCGCGCTGCCGTCGGTGATAACAGCCACCAGGTTGCCCTTGTTCGTGTAGCGGTACGCCGCTTCCGCATCGGCCGCGATGCGCCGCACCGGCTCCGCAACGCCGGGCGTATAGGCCAGCGACAGGTCGCGCTGGGTCTCCGCCGGCTTGGTGATCTCGATAGCCGTTTTGCCCGGCGTCGGCTCGGCGTGATAGGACAGTGCCGCCTCGTTCAGGCTGGCATCGGCGTGGGCAAAACTCTCGGGGTTCGACATCGGGCGGGTGCTCCGGGGCGACGGCCGGCCCGCGCCGCCGATAGGGCGGGCGCTGATGATGGCCGGGCGCGGGCTTGCGACTGGCTGCCGCCTGCGGCAACCGCGGCCGGTGGGCCGGAGTGTGCCAGAAGCCGACGCGCGGCAACCACTATTTCGATCATTGCCGCCGTCAATGCACGGCTTCCTGCGTCTTGATACGCCGTCCTTGCCGCGACGGTCGGAACCTTGGCGTCGGCCCGCCGGACAGGCCGGGAATCGAACACAGGGCGCACGCGAGCGGTGCGCCGGAAGGGATCGGGACTCAGCGCCCGTACTTGCGGCGGAACTTGTCCACGCGGCCGCCGGTGTCGAGAATCTTCTGCTTGCCGGTGTAGAACGGATGACAGGACGAGCAGACCTCGACGTGCAGCTCGTCTTTCATCGTGGACCGGGTCGTAAACTCGCTGCCGCAGCTGCAGACCACCTTGATCTCGTGATAGTCCGGATGGATTCCTGCTTTCATCTTTGGTCTCCGCCCGCGGCGGTGCCCCGCGACGGTGCGTTGGATGTTGAGAAACCGGTAAGCATATACCGGTCGCGCCGCGTGTGCAACCGCTCATCCCTGATCGATCCGCCCCACGTATCGTGTGCACTTCGGTACATCTGGTCGCGAGTACGCGTGTGCTGGACTGATCCGCGGCAGAGCACCGAACGATGCCGGTACCGACGAGGTGCCGACCGATCTCGGCGATGACGACAACGCGGGACGACGCCAGGGACAGATTGGACATGGATAAAGCGGGCG
>Ga0316578_10001118_pt1 | contig 10481 bp, 6 predicted proteins | sample J0NA_2_FD_203076 | JGI IMG/M metagenome (GOLD analysis project Ga0316578, IMG submission 203076) | Rhizosphere microbial communities from salt marsh grasses in Alabama, United States - J0-2_160517rDrC | ecosystem: Host-associated > Plants > Roots > Rhizosphere | place: USA: Alabama | collected...
CCAGCACCGGCAGGTACACCTCGGTGCCGGCGATGCTGTACAGCGGCAGCGTCTTCAGCGCCGGCAGGAGCACGGCCAGTAGCATGCCGCTCGCGGTGACATAGAACGCCAGCGAGCTGACATAGGCACCGATCAGCAGCCAGCCCGCAACGAAGGCGAGCCGGCGGCCGAAGGCGGCGTAGGCGAACACCAGCTCGCCGCCGGCGCGGGGAAAGCGCGCCGCCAGCTCGGCATAGGCCAGCGCGACGCAGGCCGCGAGCAGACCGGCCAGCGCAAGCCCGAAGACCTCTCCGCCCGCACCGTACTCGGCGAAGAAATTGCTGGCCGTGTAGACCCAGCTGGTGCCGAGGATGCCGGCGGCGCCCAGGGCCACCAGCATCGGGAGTGTCAGGGACTTGGTCAGGTCACGGTGCTGCATCGACTGTTCCCCGTGCCCGGCGGGGCCGGGCGGTCCTGATTTGTGTCATCGCGTCAGTGTACGCGGCATGGCCTCCGCGGCCGCGGCGCGGGTCCGGTGGGGGCGGCTTCAGCCGCGACCCCGCAGAGCGCAGTGAGACACCGCAGCCATCACATGCGAGCGATGCTGCAACCGCTCGAGCCCCTTGTTGCTGCCAGCCCGGAGGTCACGCAATCCTGTCGCGGCTTGATACACAAGACGCGCACCCCATGTCCCTACCGCTTTTAGGCCAATCCAACCAACCGGAGCTCATTCCAATGCGCAGACTTGCCTACACCATGACCGTCACCCTGGCCCTGGCCGCTGCGGGTAGTGCCGCCGCTGAGCAGCTCACGCCCGAGGAGCAGATCCTGACCCGGCAGGCGGGCTACACCTTCATGTCCTGGAATATGGGCAAGATCAAGCAGGACCTGGAAGGCGACTTCAGCCAAGTCCGGGTCGCGGCCGCCGCCAATGCCATCGCCGGCATCGCCAATTCCGGCATGGGCGCCCTGTACGGCCCCGGCACCGACAAGGACATCGGCGACGTCAAGACCCGCGTGAAGCCGGAGCTGTTCACCGAGCAGGAGGAAGTCGGCAAGGTCGCCCGCAACTTCATCGAGGCCGCCAACAACATGGCCGAAGCCGCATCCATGGCGGAGAGCAAGGCCGACGTCAAGGACGCCTTCGTCAAGCTCGGCGAGAGCTGCAAGGCCTGCCACAAGAAGTTCCGCGAGGACTGATCCCGGATCTCCGCGACAGACCAAGGCGCCCGCTCCGCGCGCTGCGCGGGGCGGGCGTTTTCGTCTTTGCATGTGACCGCTGCGCCGCTGACGGCAAGGGCGCACGCATCTGCTACCAGGCCGGCAGCGCATCCGCCGGTGGCGGCGGCGGGGGCGGCGGCACCAGGCCGCCATCGGCAATCCATACCACCAGGACTGCAAACGCGAGCGACAGCAGCAGGGCCCACAGCCGGCCGCCGGTGGCGGGCCGGAGCCCTGGATCGCTCGTGTCCTTCCAGCCCAGCACCATGGGCTTGACCAGGTTCTTGCCGCGTAGCGCGTAGACGACGATGGCCGTCACGTGCAGCGCCACCAGCCCCAGGATGATCCATAGCCCCTGCCGGTGCAGGCCCGACAGCGACGTGCTCGCCGCGCTGCTCACCAGGCTGGCAAGGGGCCCCTTGAAGGCGATGTCGTCGTTGCTGAAGAGCCCGCTCACCGCTTGCCAGGTTAGAACGCCCAACAGTGCGAAGACCGACAGCGCCCCCAGCGGGGTGTGCCCCGCGCCGTGCCACTGATCCCGGAGATAGGCCATGAGCCGCCCCGGCGTCGGCGCGAACTGCGCGAAGCGCGCATAGGTGGATCCGACGAGGCCCCACGCGACCCGAAACGCCAGCAGCCCCAGCACCGCGAGACCCAGCCGGCCGTGCCAGGTGATCCAGCTGCCGCCGACCCAGCCGGTCCACAGTGCGGCGGCGACGGTGACGAACAACAACCAGTGAAACAGACGTGTCGGCAGGTCCCAGACCTTGACGCGCATCGCTCGGGCTCCAGGCGGTGACGGCGCCAATGGGGCGGGCGCCAGTTGGCGATATTCTGTCATCGCCGGCGCGCCGGTGCATGATCGCGGACGGCGGCGACCGGCACCCGGTTGGGTCGGCCTGGTGCCGGCCATTTTCCTGTCACCCGGCTGATCGCCCTCTTGGGGCGTCGCCAAATTTCCAACCTATCGATGGTCTCGGCCAGGATGGCCCGTTCTCGCACAGGGCCCGAAAGGGGGTAGTCAGGTACTTGCAGCTTCGCTGTCCATCACCAGTGATCGGGCCGGGGCGCGTGCCACCTCGAAAGCGGGCGGATGACGGGGCTCGGTGCGCTCATGCCGCGAACGGGTAGCGCGTTGCTCCGCTGGGGACGAGCCGCGGCTCCCACTCGGACGTTCACGGGCCCACCGGCGTGAACAGCAGCTCCAGGTAATTGCGGCACTGGACCAGTTGCTGCACGGCCACCTGCGGCTCGCCCAGGATCTTGGCCAGCACGAAGGCTCCCTCGAAGGTCGTCAGCAGGTGGTCGGCGACATGGGGCGTCTCCACCGGGATGCGCGACGGATAGAGTGCGCGCACCTGGTCGATCTTTGCGCCGAGCCGGCGGCGCCAGAAGCGCATCATCTCCTCCATCCGCGCCATGATCTCCGGGCTGATGGCGCCGCTCTGGTAGCAGTAGGACGCATATAGGCAGCCTGGAAAGGGCTCTTCGAGCTGTTCCACCATGTCGATGAACAGCCCGACGAACAGCAGCAACTGCTGCAGCGGGTCCCGTGCGAGCTGCTCCGCCTTGGCCATGGCGTCGTCGAAATGACGCCGGTCCTCGTCGGCATAGCGCTCGATCAGCGACGCGGCCAGCGCGTGCTTGGTCTTGAAGTGATAGAAGAAGGTGCCGCGGGTGACGCCGGCCGCGTCGATAACCTTTTCCACCGAGGTGCCGCTCAGGCCCAGACTCAGGACCATCTGCTGGGCCGCGTCCATGATCCTGTTGCGCGTGATGCTGCCGTCTCGGGGCATGCTCAAAACCTCGCCGGGAAAGGGGCGGACCTGGGACGGTGGGCCGCGCGGGTTTTTGGACTGCTGGTCGAGAACACGGGCCGCAACCGGCCGCGGGGCAGGCCGGCCCCGGCCCGGTGTGCTCAACTCATTGTATTTGCTATGAAACTTTCGGAGAAAAAATTCCGGTTCGTTGCATTGAGGCCTGAGAAACGGTGTTCCTAGTATTAGCACATCGACAACACGAGCCACCGAGGAGTGACGTCATGTGCAACGCCTGCATCCCCGCCATCAACGAGCCCCAGTCCACCGATGTCTTCGCCGAGCAACTGCTGCGCATGCTAAACCAGGGTGCGCTGGCGCTGATGGTCTCCATCGGCCACCGTACCGGCCTGTTTGATGCCATGGCCGAGCTGCCGCCGGCGGACGTGGACACCATCGCCGCCCAGGCCGGTCTGACGCCGCGCTACGTGAAGGAATGGCTCGCTGCGATGGTCGCCGGCGGCATCGTCCAGTACCGGCCCGCGCAGCGGCACTACCACCTGCCGCCGGCGCATGCAGGCGTGCTGACCCGCGCCGCGAGCCCGGACAACATCGCCGTGTTCGCCCAGTACATCGGTGTGCTCGGCCAGGTGGAGGATCGCATCGTGGACTGCTTCCGTGACGGTGGCGGTCTCGGCTACGAGCACTACCCCCGCTTCCACGAGGTCATGGCCGAGGACAGCGGACAGACCGTGCTGGCCGGCCTCGACACGCACATCCTGCCGCTGTTGGATGCGGATGCGCTGGCGGGACTCGACCGCGGCATCCGGGTGCTCGATATCGGCTGCGGCCGCGGCCGGGCCCTGCTGCACCTGGCAGAACGCTATCCCGCGAGCGGCTTCGTCGGCTATGAGTTGTCAGACGCGGCCGTGGACGAGGCCCGCGACGAAGCGGCGCGGCGCGGGCTCGGCAATGTGCGCTTCGAGCAGCGCGACCTGACGGGGTTCCATGCCACGGCGGAGCCGGATGCCTTCGATCTGGTCACCGCCTTCGACGCCATCCACGACCAGGCGGCGCCGCATCAGGTCTTGGCCGGCATCCACCGCACGCTCAAGCCCGGCGGATGCTTCCTGATGCAGGACATCCGCGCCTCCAGCAAATTGGAGAACAACCTGGAGCATCCTATCGCGCCGCTGCTGTACACGATCTCGACCATGCACTGCATGACGGTGTCCCTGGCCCAAGGCGGCGCCGGCCTCGGCACGATGTGGGGTGAGGAGCTCGCGCTGGAACTGCTGCGGGAGGCGGGCTTCCGTGATATCGCGGTCCGCCAACTGCCGCACGACTTCCAGAACAACTTCTACCTGACGAGCAAGGGCGGATAGGGCAGCCGCCCGGTCGCGACGAATCGCGCCCTGATCGCCGCCAGGGATGGCTGGTGTGCAAGCAGCTCTCCCCGAAAACACGACGCTGATCAGCACCAGATAGAGCAAATGATTCAGTTGTCCTTGGGAGGTACCGGAGCGTGTTTGAATGTCCAGTACGAATTCAGGAAATAGTTGACCAGAGTGGCGGGAATGATGCCGAGGAACTGATGTATCTGCGGTGAGACGCCCGGAAATATCACGGACAGGACGATGAAGGTGGAGTAGCTCACGCCAAGCGCAATCAGCGAGACGAGATTGAACTTCAGGCCCTTGACGCGCACGCGGTCCCTGGTCTGCCGGGAGCGGAAGGTCCAGTAGTTATTCAGCAGGAAGTTGCTGATAACGGATGCTTCAATGGCGATCGGCGAGGCGAGATATTTATTCACTTCCGCGTTCAGGAGCAGCGTGAATAGAGCGAGATTGACGAATACACCGGATGCCCCCACCAAGAGGAACTTGATGAAGGTGGTCGAGCGCCGGAAACGGATCCACCATGCGTTGATGATAAATTCCACGATGTCCGAAAGGCCGAGCTTGGAATCTCCCGCGGAACGGTCGACGAATTCAACTGGGATTTCCTCGATGCGGGCGTCCACCGAGACTGCCTCGTGCAGGAGTGCAACCTGAAACGCGTAGCCTTGAACCCTCAAAGCGTTCAAGTTGATGCGCCGGAGCACCACGCCCCTTATGGCTCTGAATCCTGCGGTGCAGTCGCGAATGCGGTAAATCCCGGCAACGTATCGCGCGACGAAATTGCCGAACATGGAATTCATGCGTCGCATCAGGCCCCAGTTGGACGGAATCTTGCCACCCCTCACATAGCGGCTGCCGATCACGAAATCGGCGCCTGCGTCGATTGCTGCCATCAGCCTCGGGACGTCGTTCGGTTTATGCGAGAGGTCGGCATCCATCTCGAAGATGACGTCGGCTTCCAGCTGATCGAGGGCATACTGCATTCCCCGGATGTATGCCGCTCCAAGACCAGCCTTTCGTCCTTGTAGCAGGTAGATGTTGGGATCTTGCGACTGCTTTGCCGCGACGACATGCGCGGTGCCGTCCGGCGAGTTGTCATCGACGACAAGGATCGCCGTTTCGTGGTCCAGGTTCGCCAACTGCGGCTGGAGAGCGTCGATCAGCGCACCGATATTGTCCTTCTCCATGTAGGTGGGAATGATAATGACGATCTTCATGGCTCGGCAGTCGGGGCGATGTGGCGGCCGGAGGTGGCGGCTGGCCCGGGCCCGCGCTTCGGCTGGCCTCCTATGGTCCCTGTCGTGGACGCATAGGATTTTCGGGCCTCTGGGGCCGCGTAGAACGCGAACTTGCTAGCAACGGGGCGACGAAGTTCGACCGCCCTATCGCTCGGACTGGCCTGGTGCCGGCGAGTTGCGCGGGCTGCTTGGAGCCCCCGCAGATGTGCAAAAACGCGTGGCCAGCGGCCCGCAGGGATACGACCGGGCGGGCGGGGTCCCCATGGGCCGCGTGCAGGTGGGGCCGGCCTTGTCGAGAGGCACCGGGCGTCGTCGGCGCCTAGACCGGTGCGTAGGCCCGAGCGATGCGGTTGATCGCCTGGCACGGGTCTGACGGGACGTACATCTTGGGCGGCATGGCTCGGCAGACCCGGGAACTTCAGCAAGGGCTTGAGGTGTGCTCGGCGAGTATATCACTCGGGTCAGCGGCGATGCCGCCTCTCCTACCGGGGCGGTGCGGACGTCTTGCCGGGAGGCACCCCTTCGGATGGCCAGTGTGCAACCGGTAGGTCCTGACACGGTCCTCGCTAGCAGCAGGCGCGTCGGGAGTGAGGCGCCCCTCTCTGCGATGGCACAAAAGAGCGATCACCCCTTGTGCTGACGAGCCTTCCCTCGCATGATGCATGACTCCTTTGATCGTGCGTGCCCGGGGTACCACGGACAGATGCCGATACGCAGCGAAAATGGGTCAGACTCCGGCGCGCGCGCCCTCTCGATCGGCGTCTATGTCCTGGGCGGCTTTCTGCTGGTCATCGGCCTGGCCGGGGCCATGTCCGTGCTCAATCTGTGGACGCTGCGCAATGTCAATGCCCGCTTCACCGACGCGGTCGAGGTGAAGGCCGAGGCCCTGAAGCTGGCTGCACGCATCAACCGGCGTGTGGCCGACCTGCGCGTGATCACGAATCATCTGGTAGCGGACCGGGATGCTGGGGCCATCGACCGCCACAGCAGCGCGATCCGGACCTCGCAAAATGCCATCGACGCGGACCTGCAGGACTTGGTGCGCCTTCCGTTGTCGCACCGGGCGCGGCGGCTGACGGCGGAGTTCGCGTCTGGCTACGCGGATTATTTGCCGCGTCTGGAACGGGTCGTGGACCTGGTGCGGCAGGGCGATCCGCAGCCCGCCGCCGACTACAGCGGCGGGCCCGTCCGGGCGCTTGCGTCGCAGATCCAGGCCGTGCTGACCCAGCTGGTGCAATTGAAGGAAGAGGAGCTGGAGGCCGCGAAGCTCGATGCCGATCACGCATATGGGCATGCGCTGCGTCTGACCTTTATCGTCCTGCCCGTCATGCTGGTGGTAGGCGCCTCGGCGGTGTTTCTGTTGTCGCGCCTGATCACGCGCAATCTGGCCCGGCTGCTGCGGGTCACCGAGGCGATCGCCGGCGGAGATCTGGAGCGAGAGCCGGAACAGGTCGAGACGCTGGAGCTCAAGCGCTTGGCGGCTTCGGTCAGCAAGATGCAGCAGTCGCTGCGCCAGGTGCGCGACGAGGCCCGCGACAGCGACTGGCTGAAGTCTGCGCTGGGCCGGCTCAACAAGGGTATGAGCGGCGATCCGGACCTGGCGGCGCTAGCCGCCGCGGTGACCTCGGAACTGGCGAACGCCGTCGATGCGGCCGTGGGTGCCTTCTACATCCAGGACGACAAGCACTCCCGCACCCTGCGCCTGCTCGGCAGCTACGCGTACACCGAGCGCAAGCACCTGGCAAACCGGTTCGCGCCCGGCGAGGGCTTGGTTGGCCAGTGCGCGCTGGAGCGCAAGCCTATTCTGCTCACCGAGGTGCCGGACGATTACGTCAAGATCGCTTCCGGACTGGGCGAGGCCCCGCCGCGGGTCATCCGCGTGATGCCGCTGTTGCGCGAGGGCCGGCTGGCCGGCGTCATCGAACTGGGCTTTCTTCAGCCGCCGGCGCCGCTCGTGCTCCGTTATCTGGACCTGGCCATGCCGGCGGTGGCGGTCGCGGTGGAGAGCGCGAGCGCACGCGCCGAGCTGGCCCAGGCGCTGTCCGGATCCCAGCAACTCGCCGAGGAGCTGAAGACCCAGCAGGAGGAGCTGCGTGCCTCCAACGAGGAACTCGAAGAGCAGGCCGAACGGCTCAAGGCGTCGGAGGCGCGCCTGCAGACCCAGCAGGAGGAGCTCCAGGCCAGCAACGAAGAACTGGAGGAGAAGAACGAGGCGCTGCAGCGGCAAAAGCGCGAAATCGCCGAGGCCAACGCCGGTCTCGCCCGCCAGCGCGAGGCCTTGGCCGCGAAGGCGCGGGAGCTGGCGACTGCGAGCAAGTACAAGTCGGAGTTCCTCTCCAACATGTCCCACGAGCTGCGCACACCGCTGAACAGCGTGTTGCTGCTGGCCGGCAACCTGGCCGAGAACGCCGACGGCAACCTCGACGACGATCAGGTGCAATCGGCCCGCATCATTCAGCGCAGCGGCGAGGACTTGCTTGGCCTGATCAACGAGATCCTCGACCTGGCGCGCATCGAGGCCGGCCGTACCGAGCTCAATCCGGAGACCGTGATGCTCTCGGACGTGGCGCGGGTGCTGGACGAGACCTTCAGGCCGCTGGCCTCCGACCGCGGGCTCGACCTGACCGTGACCATCGAGCCGCAGGCGCCGGCGCAGATCGTCACCGACCGCAAGCGCCTGGAGCAGGTGCTGCGCAACTTCCTGTCCAATGCCGTCAAGTTCACCGAGCACGGCGGCGTGACGCTGTGCTTCACCCGCCCCGATCCCCGCGCCGATCTGAGCCGCAGCGGGCTGGATGCGGCGACGGCGCTGGCCGTATCGGTCACCGACACCGGCATCGGCATCCCGCCGGAGGGGCAGGCTGCCATCTTCGAGGCCTTCCAGCAGATCGACGGCGGCACCGCGCGCCGCTACGGCGGCACCGGACTGGGCCTGTCCATCTCGCGCAATCTGGCCGGGCTCATGGGCGGCGAGATCCAGCTTGTCAGTGAGCCGGGGCAGGGCAGCACCTTCACGCTGTTCCTGCCCCTGGCGTCGCCGGAGCCCGCGGCGGCGTCGGCGGTCGCGCCCGCGGCTACGGCCGACGCCGACCCGACCCCGGCACCCGCACGCCGGCAGCCGGCCGCGGCGGCGGCCCGCGAGCCCGTCGCCGACGACCGGGCCGTCATCGAAACCGGCGACACCAGGATCCTCGTTGTGGAGGACGACGCCCGCTTCGCCGGGCTGCTGCTGGACCAGTGTCATCGCCGCGGCTTCAAGGCGCTGGTGGCGGCCAGCGGCGAGGAGGGGCTGCGGCTGGCTGCGGAGCATGACCCGCAGGCAGTCATCCTCGACATCCGCCTGCCCGGCATGGACGGCTGGGCGGTGCTGGAGCGGCTCAAGGACGACCCCGCCACGCGCCACATCCCGGTGCACGTCATGTCGGTGGACGAAGGACCGCCGGACATCCTGCACCGCGGCGCCATCGGCTTCCTGCAGAAGCCCGTCACCCGCGAGGGTCTGGAGGCGGCCTTCCAGCGCCTGGAGCATGTCTTCAGCCGCTCGGTCAAGGACCTGCTGGTGGTGGAGGACGAGGCCGTGCTGCGCCGCGAGATCGTCAATCTCATCGCCAGCGACGATGTGCACGTCGCCGAGGCCGACACCGGTGCGGAGGCCATCGAGCAACTCGAGCGGCAACGCTTCGACTGCATGGTGCTCGACCTCGGTCTGCCGGACATGACCGGCCTGGAGCTGCTGCGGCGGCTGTCGCGGGAGACCTCCGTCGCGGTGCCGCCGGTGGTGATCTATACCGGCCGCGAGCTGACCCGTGCCGAAGACCTGGAGCTGCGCAACTACTCCGATTCCATCATCGTCAAAGGCGCCCGCTCCCAGGGGCGACTGCTGGACGAGACCTCGCTGTTCCTGCACCGGGTCGTCGGCGGCATGCCGGAGCGGGCGCGGCGTATGATCGCCGATCTGCACGACCCCGACCGGCTGTTCAAGGGGCGCCGCGTGCTGCTGGTGGACGACGACATGCGCAATGTCTTCGCGCTCTCGCAGACGCTGGAGGCCAAGGGGCTCACCGTGGTCAAGGCCGAGGACGGCCGGCATGCGCTGGAGACCCTGGAGGGGGAGCACGGCATCGACCTGGTGCTGATGGACATCATGATGCCCGGCATGGACGGCTACGAGACCATGCGCCGCATTCGCGCCCGGCCGGGGCTGGCGAAGCTGCCCATCATGGCGCTCACGGCCAAGGCGATGAAGGAGGACTACGAGCGCTGCATTGCCGCCGGCGCCGACGACTATCTCAGCAAGCCGGTGGACCTGGAGCGGCTGTTCTCGATGCTGCGCGTCTGGCTCTATCGCTGACATGGACCCGCAACAGCTCGAGAGCATCGAGATCGACTTGCTGCTGGAGGCCATCCACCGGCGCTACGGCCATGATTTCCGCAACTATGCGCGCGCCAGCATCGAGCGGCGCATCCGCCAGTTCCACGCCCAGTCCGGCTGCGCGCGGCTGTCCGACATGCTGCCGCGGCTGCTGCACGATGAGGCCTTCTTCGCCGGCTTCGTGTCCCGCTTCTCGATCCCCGTGACCGAGCTGTTCCGCGATCCGCAGGTCTATCTGGCGCTGCGCCGGGACATCTTTCCGGTGCTGGAGACCTTTCCGTTCCTGCGCGTCTGGCATGCCGGCTGTGCCAGTGGCGAGGAGGTCTACTCGCTGGCCATCCTGCTGGAGGAGGCGGGACTGCTCGGGCGCAGCACCCTGTTCGCGACTGACTTCAACGATGCCGCGCTTGCACGTGCTCGCGCCGGCATCTATCCGGCCGCGGACATCCGCGACGCAACCCGCGCCTATCAGCGTGCCGGCGGCATGCGGACCTTCGCCGACTACTATCATGCC
>Ga0316578_10001120_pt1 | contig 10477 bp, 7 predicted proteins | sample J0NA_2_FD_203076 | JGI IMG/M metagenome (GOLD analysis project Ga0316578, IMG submission 203076) | Rhizosphere microbial communities from salt marsh grasses in Alabama, United States - J0-2_160517rDrC | ecosystem: Host-associated > Plants > Roots > Rhizosphere | place: USA: Alabama | collected...
AAGCGACCGGAGGTGCGAGGCCGCGCGCTGGGTTGCGCGCGGAAGCTCGCCGCGGCCAACCCACGCCTCAGCCTGTGGCTCGCCGACCAGGCGCGCCTGGACACGAACCCGGAGGTCCGCCGCGCCGCCGCCGACGCCGTGGCTCTCGCGGTCAACCGCTACGGCCAGCGGGTCCAGACGCTGTCCTACTTCTACCTGCGGCAAAAGGACGCCACCATCGTGGTGGCGGTGCTGGAGGCGATGTCACAGACATCGCCGGCGGCCGCCGGCTGGCTGTTTCGGGAGGTGGCCAAGCTCACCGACCACCGGGACCCGAAGGTCCGCGCGGCGACCGCTCCGCTGCTCGTCGCCGTCGCGCCTGATCAGACGATGGCGACCAAGGCCCTCGTCAAGCTGCTGGGAGACCCCGAGCAGGAGGTGGTGCAGGCCGCCACCAACGCCGCCGGCCGGCTCAAGCACGGGGCCCACCTGGCCCGGCTGGACAAGCCGCTCGCCCGGGTCGTCGCCGCCGCCCGCTCCCGCGACGCCATCGCCGCCCTGGGGCTGGCCCGTCGCCTGGGGCTCAGCGGACCGATCGAGCGCGCGGCGGTGCACCCCGAGCCCGACGTTCGCGCCGCCGCGGTCGCCCTGCTCGCGCGCCGGGCCGAGCCCAAGCAGTCGCTGGCAGTCCTCGAGTCGGCGCTGCGCGACCCGGAGCAGGCCCTGCGCCTGGCCGCGCTCGACGCCATCGCGCGCCAGAGCGCCCGCCTCGGCGAGCCCGCCGTCGACCTCCTGGTGCGTGGCACACACGCCGGGTCCCCGGCCGAGCGCTGGGCGGCCTTCGAGGCGCTGGGCAAGGTCAACGGTCCGGCGGTCCCGGCCGCGGTGCGCGTGCTGACCAAGGCCGCCGCGGACCGCAGCGAGGAGCGACGGCGTCTCGCGATGCGCTCGCTGGGCGCGCTGGCGCCGCGAGCCAAGGCCGCGGCCCAGGCCCTGGTCGACGGGGCGCTGGACCCGGCGGTGGACGTGCGGACCGAGGCCCAGGCCGTGCTGGGCGAGTACCTCGGGCGGCACAGCCCGACCGACGAGCTGGTGGGGATGTTGCTCAGGTCGGAGCGCAACGCCCTGCAGCGCAACCTGGCCTGCTCGGCCCTGGCCTGGAGCGGCCGGCTCCACGGCGCGGACAAGCTGAGGGGCACCCTGGGCGCCAAGGTCAACCTGAAGAGCCCCGTCGCGCTGCGCATGGCCGCCAACCTGGCCCTCGCCCTGTCCCGGCGCCAGGACCGCCCGGAGGAAGTGGTCGCCTGGCTCTTCGGTTGGTGACGGTTCGAGGCGCGCGCAGCACGGCGTGCGCGGCTCGCGCCCCCTGCCCCTCTCCCCTGCCGCCTTGCGCTCGCCACCACGCCGGCGCGCGCGCATCACCTGCGGCGCGAGCTCTCCACGTCGAGGTCGCGCTCGAGGTCCCGCTTCCGCACGCTGTCCCGCTTGTCGTACTGGCGCTTGCCCTTGGCCAGGCCGAGCTCGACCTTGACCTTCCCCCGCCTGAAGTAGAGCTCGAGCGGCACGAGCGTGAAGCCCCGCTCCACGAGCTTCACCGACAGCTTGCGGATCTCCGAGCGCCGGAGCAGGAGCTTCCGCGTCCGGAGGGGATCGTGGTTGAACAGGTTGGCCCAGGGGTACTCGGCGATGTGGCAGCCGACGAGGAACATCTCGCCGTCGCGGACCTCGGCGTAGCAGGCCTCGCCCAGGCTCGCCCGGCCCTCTCGCAACGACTTGACCTCGCTGCCCACGAGGACCAGCCCGGCCTCGACCCGATCGGAGATGAAGTAGTCCCGAAACGCCCGCTTGTTGCGGCAGATGGTCTTGCGGTCCGATTGCTTGCCCTGGCCCTTGGTCGCCACCGGCCCACTATGGCACGGCGCGGGCGAGGGTCAAGAGATGCACCTCGAGGGCTCCGGCGTCGAGGAGCGCGGCGGCGCAGGCCGCCGCCGTCGCCCCGGTGGTGGTCACGTCATCCACGAGGAGCAGCCTCAGCCCACGCGCCGCCCTGCCGGCCCCAAAGGCCCCCTGCACGTTGGCCCAGCGCTGGCGCGGGCCGAGATCCTTCTGGGCCGGCGTGTCGCGGATCCTGTCCAGCAAATCATGGCGTAGCGGGAGAAGCCGGCGACAGGCGACCCGGGCGAGCAGAGCGGACTGGTTGTAGCCACGTGCCCGGAGCCGGCGGGGGTGCAACGGCACGGGCAAGGCCACGTCCAGGTCAACGGGGACCAGGGGCCGCATCAGCCGACCCAGGGGTCGGGCCAGGTGCGAGGCGCCGCGGTGCTTGAGCCGCTGGATTGCCTCGGCCACCTGCCCGCCGTAGATCAGGGGTGCCAGGACGCTTTGGATGGTTCTGCCTTGCATCTTGGGCAGCTGTGGAGGCGCGATGAGGGATGGGAGGCAGGCTGCACAGAAGGGGCCGCCGGTGTCCCGTGCCCCACACCCGGCGCAGCATTGGGGCAGAACCAGATCGAGCAGGGCCTGACCCACTTGTGAAACCAAATGGTTTGTCGGTCCCGGGCGGTCCGGGCCCGCCCGGCAGATTATCACTCGCATCATGTTGGGGTTATCGGGTCGGCGAGCCGGAAGTTGCGCGTTAACGCGTTGCGTAACAGCAGGTTAACCCGATTGACCTGTCCTACACGCCGTGATATCGCTGTGGGGCTCGCGGGCCCTGGAGGTCCGTTGAGGCCCTGATTCGGCCAGGGGGGAGGAGGTTGGCGAGGGAAGGGGTTGTAGTCAAGGAGGATGTGTGGCTGTGAAGGCCATCTGGTTGATCCTGGTTGTGTTGGCGGTTGTGGGATGCTCGGGATCGTCCAGATCATCCAGGACACCGCCCCCTGTGTCTTCTGGAGCGTCGTCGGCTCCGTGTGGATCGGTCGACGCTGGAAACGTGGGACAGGATCCCGGACGCCAGTTCCTGGAGATCGAAACCTGTCCGGCCCAGGGGCGACAGCGGGCAAAAGGGGATAGCCGATGACCGGTTCCAACAAGAGCTACACCGAGATGCTAAAGGGCGAGCTGCTGGGTGTCGCCCGGCGTCTCGGATTGACCAATCTGAGTCGCCTTCGCAAGGATGAGATCATCGACCTGATCAAGCGGGCGATCCGCACGCAGGAGCAGGCGGCCTCCAAGAAGAGCACGACCAAGAAATCGACGACCGCCGAGAAGAAGGCGACCACGGCCAAGAAGACCACGGCCAAGAAGGCCACCACGGCCAAGAAGGCCACCACGGCCAAGAAGGCCACCACGGCCAAGAAGGCCACCACGGCCAAGAAGGCCACCAGCGCCAAGAAGGCCACCAGCGCCAAGAAGACGACCACGCCCAAGAAGGCCGCCAGCGCCAAAAAAACCACCCCCCCAAAGGCCGTTGCTGCTCCCGCGCCCGCCGAGCCGACCAAGGCACCCAAGCGGACCCGGACCTTCCCGGCAAAGAACACGTCTACATCTGCAAGGCGTGGAGGCACGCCGCCCGTCTCGGCTCAGGCCGACGCGGTGGCGACGAAGTACAGCACCACATCCGCGGACTACAAGCCCGAGGAGCTGCGAGGCGTCGACGAGAACCTGCCCGATCTGCCGGAGACCTACGGGGACAACCGCATCGTCCTGCTTCCCCGGGATCCGGCCTGGCTCTTCGCCTACTGGAACCTGACCTTCGAGTACAAGGAAGCGGCGCGGGCCGCCGGCGGCAGGGTGCTCGCCCTTCGGCTCCACGACGTGAGCGACGTGGAGTTCGACGGGACAAACGCCAACGCCGCCTACGAGCACGAGTGCGCCGAGTGGGCGCGCAGCTGGTACCTCCCGGCGCCCGCTCCCGGGCGGGACTACATCGTCGAGATCGGCTACCGCGGCGGGGAGGAGTGGTTCCCGCTCGCGCGATCCAAGCGCGTCTCGGTCCCTTCGGACCAGCCGAGCACCTGGATCAAGAACGACATGGTCACCATCGGGTTCGACGAGGATCTGCGCAAGGTCAGGGGCCGGCTGCCCCAGATGGCGCCGCCCTCGGATCCGCCCACGGCCCTGCCGGTGACCCCGCAGACGATCTACGACGACGGCGACCTGCGGATCGTGGTGGGAGGTCCGTTTTTCAACCCCTCGGGGATCCCGAGCTGGCCGCTCTTCTCACACGCCGTGCTTGCCGCCGGCGTGCCGGGGAGCCTGGGGCACCTTCCGGGGAGCCTGGGGCACCTTCCGGGGAGCCTGGGGCAGATCCCGGGTAGCCTGGGACACCTGCCCGGCAGCCTGGGACACCTGCCGGGGAGCCTGGGATACGTGCCCGGCAGTCTGGGCCACCTGGGCCAGCTGGCCCGGCATCCAGGCACCCCCGGGGATCCGGGCGCGCTGGGGACGGCGCTCGACGGCCGGGTGTTCGCGGGGCAGCCCGTCGTGCTCGAGGACTCCGCCCAGCCGATGCTGCAGGCCGCGGTCGAGATGGTCATCTCGGGCCGCTCGTACCCCGGCACGCAGCTCACCATCGCCGGGCGCAACATCCCCACCGGCCCCGACGGGGCCTTCAGCCTCCGTGTGTCAGTGCCCGAGGGTCTGCGGGACCTGCCCATCGAGGCCAGGAGCGTCGAATCGGGAGCGACCCGTCGCCTCGTCCTGCGCTTCGGCCGTGAGATGCTGGGCACCAAAACCGAGCCGTGAGCCAGCCGGGCTACCTCGCCCTGGTGCTTCACGCGCACCTGCCGTTCGTGAGGCACCCGGAGCACCCGTCCTTCCTCGAGGAGGACTGGCTCTACGAGGCGATCACCGAGACCTACATCCCGCTGCTCCACGCTCTCGAGGCGATGGCTCAGGACGGGGTGCCCTACCGCCTCACCATCTCCATGAGCCCGCCGCTCGTGGCGATGCTCGCCGACGAGCTGCTGCGTGCTCGATACTGGAGCTACCTCACCCGGCTACGGGAGCTCATCGGCAAGGAGCTGGTGCGCAACCGGGACCACGGACACCTGAGCTACCTGGCGAACCACTACCGCGAGCACGTCGACGCGGCCATCGCGACCTGGCAACGGTTGGGGGGCAACCTCGTCGGTGCCTTCGCCGAGCTCCAGGACCGGGGGCACCTGGACGTGCTGACCTGCGCCGCCACCCACGGTTACCTGCCGCTGATGCAGATGTACCCGGAGGCGGTGTGGGCGCAGATCAAGGTCGGCGTTGACCACCACGTCGAGCACTTCGGCCGGCCTCCGACCGGGATCTGGCTGCCCGAGTGCGGCTACTACCCGGGGCTGGACAGCATGCTCGCCGACGCCGGGCTGCGCTACTTCGTCTGTGACACCCACGCGCTGCTCCTCGCGCGCCCACGACCCGAGTTCGGCAACCACGCTCCGGTTTACACCGCCGACGCCGGCGTGGCCGCCTTTGGCCGTGACCTGGAGTCCTCGATGCAGGTCTGGAGCCGCGAGCATGGCTACCCCGGCGACTTCGTCTATCGCGAGTTCTACCGCGACATCGGCTTCGACCTGGGGCAGGACTACATCAGCCCCTACATCCAGCCCAACGGCCTGCGCAAGAACACCGGGATCAAGTACCACCGCATCACGGGCCAAACGAACCACAAGGAGCTCTACGACCCCTACTGGGCCCGGGAGAAGGCGGCCGCGCACGCCGCCAACTTCGTCTTCAACCGCGAGCGCCAGCTCGCGCACCTCGCGTCGTTGATGCCGGTGCCCCCCATCGTCGTCTCGCCCTATGACGCCGAGCTCTTCGGCCACTGGTGGTACGAGGGCCCCTGGTGGCTCGAGCTCGTGCTGCGCAAGGCGGTCTACGATCAGCAGGTCTTCAAGGTGACGCACCTCGCCGAGTACCTGCAGCGGCACCCCACGCACCAGCTCAGCCGCCTGGCCCAGTCCAGCTGGGGTGATCGCGGCTTCCACGAGTTCTGGCTCAACAGCACCAACGAGTGGATCTACCCCCACCTGCACCGCGCCGCGGACCAGATGATCGGCCTGGCCCGGACCTTCCCCGCCCCCTCGGGCCTGGAGCGCCGCGCCCTCAACCAGGCCGCCCGCGAGCTGCTCCTGGCGCAGTCCAGCGACTGGGCGTTCATCATGCGGACCGGCACGATGGTGGACTACGCCGTGCGACGCACCACGACCCACCTGCGCCGCTTCGCCCGCCTGCACGACGAGCTCCGCGCGGGCGCCGTCGACGACCGCTGGCTCGGCCAGCTCGAGGCCCTGGACAACATCTTCCCCAACGTCGACTACCGGGTCTACCGCGGGCCCGAGGCCGACTGAGTCACCACCGACGGTGGCGCCGGTGGATGGCGCCGGAGAGACCACGCCGCTGCTGACCCAGCTCGGGGTGTTGACGCGGATCCGCCCGGCCGCGCCGCCGCCTCCCCCAGCTCGGGCAGCTCGTGCCGCTGGGTGCGCCGAGCGGGGTCTACCAGCACCTGGGGGGTGGCTGGATCGGCTTGAGCCTCTTGGCCTCCACGTCCGCGATCTCGCCGAAGGACATGGACTCCGCCATCATGGTCCAGATGTGCTTGCCCATGCCCGGCTGGTGCTTCGCGCCGATCCGGACCAGCGCCTTGCCCCAGCGCAGGTAGTCCTTGCCGGTCTTGACGTCGTCGCGGCCGGCGCCCGAGCCGCAGGGGACCGGCATGTAGTCGGAGTTGGTCATCTGATAGATCGCCACGGCCAGGGCCGCGGGATCGAGCCGGTGCTGACGGCACAGCCGGGCCAGCACCCGCCAGGCGCGGGCGAAGCCGGCGGCCCGGCGCTCGAGCGCGGCAACGGTGGCGCGGGGGTCGTGGTGCTTGTAGGTCGCCGCGAAGGTCTGTGCCACGATCTCGGCCTTGCCGTGCGGGATGCGAAGGGCGCGGTCGAGCGCATCGCGCCAGGGTCTGGCCGCCTCGCGTTTGCGGCGCATGGCCTCCTGGTGCTGTCGCAGCTGCTCCCGCATCTGCGGCGAGGGTGGCTTGGCCAGCGCCGCGGGGGCGGGCAGCGCGAGGAACAACAGAGCGCCAAGCATCGACCGCATTGGGCCAGTGTACCCGATCCTGGCTCGTCAAGCGCGATCGGAGGCCCGGGAAGGTCCCCCCCTTCAGGTCTCACGACTCGCTGGGCGGGCTGGCCTTCGCCGGAGCCGGCGGCGGCGGGGCCACCGCGGTCTCCTCCTCGCGCTGGAGCTCGCGCTCGAGGCGCACGAAGTTCTGTCCGGCCACTCCCGAGCCCAGGGCCAGGCCGGACTTGTAGGCCTCGAGGGCCTCGTCCACCCGGTCCTGGCGCTCCAGGGCGAGCCCGAGGTTGTTGAACATGTAAGCCCGGGCGCCCTCGCCCGCGGTGGCCTTCTCCAGCGCCTCCACGGCCGCCTCGTACTTCTTCTGCTTGATCCGGGTCAGCCCGAGGTTGTTCCAGGCGTAGATGTTGCCCTCGCTCAGCCGCGTGGCCTCGAGGAAGGCCTTCTCCGCCGCGGCCAGCTTGCCCCCGGCGAGCTCCGCCCGGCCCAGGGTGTTCCAGCACCGCGAGCGCTTGGGCTCGAGCTCCACGGCGAGCCGGGCGTGCTTGTGGGCGAGCTTCGCCTCCCTCTGGCCGATGAGCAGCGCGGCGACCGCGATGTGCGGGCGGGCGCTCTCGGGCCTGACCTGCGCCGCCTCGAGGTAGATCTCGATCGCCTCGTCGGGCTTCTTGCTCGCCCGGGCGCGAGCCATCAGCTCGTCGTAGCTCTCGGGCTTCGGCGCGGGGGCGGGCCCCTCGGGCGGCTCCGCGGGGTCAGGCAGCGCCGTCGGGGCGGGCGCCTCGGGCACCGCCGCCGCCACGGCGGGCTTCTTCGCGACCTTCTCCAGGGGCTTGTCCGCCTCGCAGGCGAGCAGGCAGAGCACGGCTCCCGCGGCCACCGCCGGCAGCAGGGTGCGGTTGAGCTTGTTCATCGTAGTCGTCATCGCAACTTCCTCCGTTGTTCATCTGGTTTGGTGTTTCCTTCGACCATCGCCAGGGCAGTGAGCAAGGGGCGGGCCAAGGCGGGAAGCGGCCTGAATGGCTGCGGATGACGGCCCGCTGTGGCGGATCTGACGCGAGGCGGCCGTGTCAAAGGGAGGACTCTGTGCGATAGTCGTCTCGAGGCGGAGAGAGCCGGCTTCTTGTTGGATCGCATCGAGGAGCGCAGGCGCTTTGACTACGCCATGGGGCTCAAGGCGATCAGCCTGAGCGAGGATGTCTTCAAACAGCACTTCCCCGGCGCCCTGCTCCTGGAGAGCAGGGCGCTGCTCGAGCTGTCGCTGCAGGAGGAGCACGACCACTGCGCCCGCTGCGTGATGAGCTCGGTGAAGGCGACGTTCCGCGACTTCGTCCGCCCCGGCGACCTCGTCCGCTTCCGGTCAAGCCCCGTCTCACTCCGGTGCGACGAGCTCGAGCTGCCCCTCTACCGACCCGGCGACGAGGAAGTAGTGACCCAACCCGTCGGAGGGGTCCGTGCGCAGCGCGCGCTCGGCCTGCCCCTCGGCCGTGGTGTGGAGCGTCAGCGTGGTGATGTAGGGCGCCGGTGGCGGCTCGTCCCCGCTCCCTTGAGAGGCCGGCCCGTAGAGCCGGACCTCGACGCGACGGTTCGGCGCGAAGCCGACCAGGGCCAGGTGCACCCGGCTCCCCGGCGTCGCCTGCTGCGGGTGGAGGCGGATCCGCGGCCGGTCCGCAGCTTTCACCTGCACCTGCCCGCTGAGCCACCGCTCGCCCCCGGTCACGGTGACGGTGTAGGCACCGGGCGGCCCGGGGGGCAGGACCAGCGTGGGCTCCCCGCTCTCGCCCCTGGCCAGCGTCACCTTGCGCGTCTGGCCGGCCGGCGAGCGGACCTCGACAATCAGCGGCGGCCCCAGCCCGAGCACGCAGACCTTGATCGGCTCGAGGACCGAGACGGTCGATAGCGGGGTGAGGATCTTCAGCGAGGCCGGCGTGGTGCAGACCCCGTTGACGCAGTCGTAGCCGGCGACGGGGCACGCGCCCCAGCCGAAGATCCCGTAGAACAGGCCCTGCCGGGTGGGGGAGACCCCCGGCGGCGGCGCGTCCCGTCGCTGGAGCAGGCTCCTCGGGGCGGCCGCATCCGGGCTCCGCGGCGCCTTCTGGCTCCTCGGCGACGGAGCGGCCTTTGGCGGCGGCGCGGCGCAGCCGACGAGCAGCAGGGCCAGGGCGGCACGGCGCGCGCGCACGTCAGAGCCCCGGCCGCGGCAGAGGACGGAACAGGCTGTCCACCTCGTGCTGCGTCAGGTCACGAAACGACCCGCTGCCCGAGAGCAGGCTCTGGGCCAGGGTGCGCTTGCGGCGCTGGAGCTGGAGCATTCGCTCCTCCACGCTGCCCGCCGCGATCAGGTTGTAGACGAAGACCGGCCGCGTCTGGCCGATGCGGTGCGCCCGGTCGGTGGCCTGGGCCTGGGCCGCGGGGTTCCACCAGGGGTCGTAGTGGATCACGGTGTCGGCGCGGGTCAGGTTCAGGCCGGTGCCCCCGGCCTTGAGGCTGATCAGGAAAACGTCGGCGAGGCCGGCGTTGAAGGCGTCGATGGGCCGCTGGCGCTCGGTGGTGGCGCCGGTGAGCACCACGTGGCGGATGCCGCGCTCCCGCAGCCCCTCGGCGATCAGCGCCAGCATGCTGGTGAACTGGGAGAAGAGCAGGATGCGCCGGCCCTGCTCGAGCTGGCGCGGCAGCAGCTCGAAGAGCAGCTCGTGCTTGGCCGAGCGGCCCACGTCCCGGGCCGCGTCCATCGGCACGAGGCGCGGGTCGCAGCAGACCTGGCGCAGCTTGAGCAGCGCGTCGAGGATCGCCACGGTGGAGCGCGCCATGCCCCGCTCGGCGATGGCCTCCCGCACCTGCGTGTGGGCGGCGATGCGGATGCTCTCGTAGAGCTCGCGCTGCTCGCCCTCGAGCTCCACGGCCCGCACGATCTCGGTCTTCGCCGGCAGCTCGCGCGCGACCTGGTCCTTGGTGCGCCGCAGGATGAACGGGGCGACCCGGCCGCGCAGCGCGCGCAGGGCCTGCTCGTCGCCCTCGGCCTCGATGGGCTGGCAATAGCGCTCGCCGAACTGCTGGCGGTCGCCCAGGTGCCCGGGCATCAGGAACTCGAACAGGGACCAGATCTCGCCCAGGTGGTTCTCCATCGGCGTGCCCGTCAGGCAGAGCCGGTGCCTGGCGGTGAGCGACCGCGCCGCCCGGTGGATCTGGCTCCGGTTGTTCTTGATCGTCTGGGCCTCGTCGAGGACCAACAGGTGGAAGGGCTGGCTGGCGAGGCGCTCGCGGTCCCGGGCGAGGATCGGGTAGGTGGTCAGCACCACGTCGGAGCCGGGCAGGAGCCGCCACAGCCGCCGGCGCTTGGCGCCGTGGTAGGTCGTGACCCAGAGGCCGGGCGCGAAGCGCGCGAGCTCGCGGCGCCAGTTGCCGACCAGGCTGGTCGGGACCACGACCAGCGACGGGTGGTTGGCGCGGCCCGAGGTATGCTCCAGGAGCAGGTGCGCGATGACCTGCACCG
>Ga0316578_10001121_pt1 | contig 10475 bp, 3 predicted proteins | sample J0NA_2_FD_203076 | JGI IMG/M metagenome (GOLD analysis project Ga0316578, IMG submission 203076) | Rhizosphere microbial communities from salt marsh grasses in Alabama, United States - J0-2_160517rDrC | ecosystem: Host-associated > Plants > Roots > Rhizosphere | place: USA: Alabama | collected...
TACAGCACGCGATATTTGATGGCGCAGCGTGACAGTGAAATCTGCGGCGTTCTACCTTTGTTTGCCGTACCCAGTCGTCTGACGGGAAAACGTCTGATGACAACTCCGGGCGGGCTCTGTGCGCTTGACGAAGAAACGGCGATCCGCCTCATGGAACAAGCGGAACAAATCGCGTTGGACATGCGTCTTAACAGTGTGGTGCTTCAAGATTCACGCCAGTTGTGGCCGCAGGAGTGGCAATCGGAGAGCAATCACGTTTTCTGGCTCCTTCCCCTGCCTGAGGAAGAAGAAACACTATGGTCAGAGTTGGACGGCAACATTCGCCGCCAGGTCAGAAAAGCGCGCAAGAACGGGCTGCGCGCCGAAGTCGATCGCAGCGGCGCCTTACTGCCTGCTTTCTACGATATGTTCAGCCGTTTCACCCACCAGGTCGGCACGCCGATTTTTGGTTATGAGTTTTTGGCAAATGTTATTGAAGCATTTCCGGGTGGGTATAACATCGCGCTCGTCTGGCATGACGATGTCGTCGCTGCCGGCTATTTTCAATTGGAAATGGGTGACACGATGTACGGCATGTGGGGTGCAACTCTACCCGAGTTTCTTGGGCTGCGCTCCGCCTATCTATCGCTCTGGGAGATCATGAGCGACGCCATCAACCAGGGATTCACATATCTTGATATGGGCCGCAGCCCGGCGGACTCCAATGCCTCTAAGTTCAAAGGACAGTGGGGCGGCCAATCCGCGCCGGTATACCAGTTAAACTGGCGTGAAAATGAAGAGAATGGCGCGGCAACCGTTACCAATCAGGTAAAATCAGACCAGCGTTTTCAATTATTTACCCAGGTTTGGCCCAAGCTACCCTACTCTCTAACAACCCACCTGGGACCGAGACTGCGTTGGCATATACCTTTCGCCTGAGGACAATCGGACAGTCCTGAGCCTGACGCCCCGGCCAATAAAGACAGCCAGGGATAAGAGACTCCGGACCCTGGAATGAAGATTAACGACTTTCAACTTTCGATTAAAGAGTAGTGCATTGAAGAAGCTGCGTTCACTCATTACACCACATTACATCACCGTGTTGGCCCTTGTCTTGGTCTGGGCACTGACACTGGCGGCTGTTCCTGCCTACCTGCCGCTGCATGTGGCAAGCTGGGCCGCATTCCTGGCCTTACTCATCGCTCCCGGCTATTTGCTTGCGGATATGATTACCTGGCGTCTCAACCTGGATGGCATCGAACGCCTTGCCCTGGCGCTGCCCATGGGCGTTGCGGTTCTGGCCATTCCAGGAATCGCTGCACTCCTGATACATCTAAACATCCACCAGCTAGCTCTGGCCTGGTCTATACTCAGCGGTCTCGTTATCCTGATCTGGCTGCTGCATGAAATTTTCATCGTTCGTGGCAAACGGCCGAAGGCAGAGCCCTGGAAAATTGACGAATTAATCTTCCTGGGACTGATTTTGGGTGCCTTTATTCTGCTTCTGCCCACGCTTAATCTCTATAAGATCGATGGGGATGCATACGCGGTCAACTCATTTTCAGCCGATGCGCTGGCAGGCCTGCCGCTCAATAAAGAAGAGCCGATTTTCGGATCAGGTTTGGGTCCCGGCGTACGCATGGTCTTCAACCAGTCGTTGACGCTGAATTACTTATGGTCTTACTTCTCGGTAGTAGAACCGAATGACCTCCTGGCCACCGGCTCAAAAGCGATGCTGGCGCTGTGGGCTATTCTGGCCATGTATATGCTGGGCAAATCGGCCGGAGACAACAGCAGGCGCTTCGGCTTACTCACCGCGGGCATACAGCTTCTTATCTACGCCGCCGCGCCTTTCGTCCGCGGCGATAATGTCAGTGTCTTCTTCTTCGAGCGCGTAAACGCCGACAAATTTATGGTCCCGGTTACCATGCTGCCGGTTATCTTTGCCCTGGCGATCAGCTTTGTGCGCGGTGGCAACTGGTGGGCCTGGCTGGCGGCCGCTGTGGCCACCTTTGCCGTATCGACCATCCATCCGCTGATCGCGGCGATGTTAGCCCTTGCCCTGGGGTCTTTCGCCCTGCTGCATCTGCTGCTTAATCTGCGCAGCCGCACCTCCTGGATTCGATCCGCGGCAGTGGGCGGCTTAATCGCCATTGTTATGTTCTTACCTATGGCGCAGCTCGTGCTGTCACGCGGCGAATCGCCGCTTGCCTCTTCCTATCCCTCATCCTTTGAAGGTTGGGATGTGGGTGAGAAGCTAATTCCGGCGCTGCCTTTCTTCCATGTGCCCAGCCTTGATTATTATGGTCCTCTTCCGGAGATGAAGGACCTTACGGCCGAACAGGCTAACACCGTCGACAATCCCTTCCTGATCTGGCGTTTTGCTTTGAATATGGATCGACGACGCCTGATACTTTTCGATCTAAACGACTATATTTCCGATCCCAGTCTGGTCATGGAGCCGCCCTATTTCCTCGCGCTGTTGCTGCTGCCCATGTTCCTTTTCCGCCTGCGGCGGGATGTCGCAGCGCAATACGTTGTCAGCAGTTACCTGGGCGTGATATTTGTGATGTTTAATCCACTGCTAACGCCGCTGATCGGTTCCTTTGTCATGCCCTGGATCCTTTGGCGATTCGTTTGGATCTTGCCATACGCCCTGATCTTCGCCATGGCTGCGCAGATAATCGTAGCCGCCGCGATCAAGATCATTGGTCGTTTGCAAAACGCGTTACATATCGGAAACGGTGAGCGCACGGTACAGCGATTGATGCCCTACGGAGCGCTGTTCATCATCCTGCTGGCCACATTAGTTTTGAGTCCCGGCATCGGGCGGAATATTCGCAACATGAACGGCCGCCTGGCTTTTGCCTACGCCTATCCAACACCGGACCGGCTATTCAATCGCCTTAACGCTGCACTGGCGCAAACGGGTCCCAAGATGGTTCTGGCCAATCAGGATATGAGCGTGACTCTGCCGGCATATGTTGCATACGCCAATGTCCTTGCTCACCGCACGCCGACAACCAGCGAGGTATTTCCGGCCGATCGCCAGGATGAAGCACTGCAGAGACTGCTGGATCAGTATGACTTTTTCACCTCCCCATATCTCACCAAGCAGTCGATCGAGACACTCAATAGGTATGATGCGGGCTATTTAATCGCCGAAAGCGGCAGCAGTCTGGATACCCAACTGCGGCTGGCCCCGCAGTGGTTTACTTGGCTGCTTGACGATGAAGCTTATTCGCTTTATGAAGTGACCGGCGAGCCGGCCGTTACAGAGACGATTCTGGGTAATACGGCAATGGCCGACCAGCTATGGGGAGAAGCACAAGAACATTTCGAGGCGGCGCTGGACGACGATTCCGCACAATCGGGCGATCTATTGGCGCTTCTCGGTCTGGCGGAGATCGCGCAGCGCGAGGGACATTTTGACGTTGCGGAAGAAACTCTGAAGCAGACTATTGCCGAAAATGATTTACCCGTTCTGCATTACCGCCTTGGCCGGCTGTATGCCCAGGAAGGTATGGTGGCCGAAAGTATCGCCGCCTTCGACGCCGCCCGCCGCGGCGCACCATATGTCAGCCGCTTCCAGATCGCACTGGCCGATGTTTGCCTCACTGACGGAAATATGGAATGTGCTCAGCTGCTGTTTAGCACGGCGGCCAATCTGCAAAGCTGGCCAGATCATGCTACGCGTCTCGTCGCTGAGGCCGATATGTGGCGCCAGCGTGGAGAAACCGAGCGCGCTCTACCCCTCTATGAACAGGCGGCTCAAGAACAGCCGAATGAGTACAACCTGTTCGTCCTGGTCAGCGTCTATCGTGAACTGGGTCTATTTGACAAGGCGCTGGAGCTCGTGCAGTCCATGCGCCTGCTTTACCCGCTCTCACCGGAAGTTATCTCGATAGAAGCCGACCTCATGTCGGCGCAGGGAAATTACGCAGACGCAGCGGATCTGCTTCGCTACGCCATCCTGATTGACGAACTGCGCACGGGAGAAGCAACCGACACCCATTTAGCGCTGGGCGAGGTGCTGCTGGCCGCTGGACATATTGACGAAGCGGATGATGAGATTTCCTACGCCCTGAGCCAAAACAGCTACAACGCCACCGGGCACACGCTGCGTGGCGAGCTGGCTGTGAAACGGGGCGACAATGACACAGCCATACGAGCCTACCAACGTGCGTTCGAACTGGACCCCTCCCAGGTGGGCGTCTACGTCGCGCTGAGCGATGAATTACGCCAAAAAGGCGGTACTCCCAACGACGTGATGGTGCTGCTGCAAATCGCCCTGCGCGAGGATGCCAATGAGCCAACCCTGCTTTTGGCACTGGGTGACCAATGGCAGCGGCTTGGAGAATCAGATGCGGCTATCGATGCCTACCAGGCCGCCCTTGAGCAGCTCGCGCCATACAGCCAGAACGCGCGCCCGCATCCACAGTCGACCGATAACAGCCGCGCCTTTGCTTTTTCGCGCGTCGCCGCTGCTTATGAAGATCAAGGGGATGCGGAAGCGGCCCTGAACTATTATCGCTCGGCCATCGCCGCTGCCCCGGGAGAGTCCTGGACCCACTTGCTTTACGGTGACGCCCTGCGCAGACAAGATAATATCGACCGGGCAGTTCATGCTTACGAAACAGCGCTTTCCCTTGACGAGAATGAAATAGAAACGTTTATTCGCCTGGCCAATCTCTACTCAGCGACAGGGGATAGTGAAAGCGCCGATTCCTTCTACCAACGTGCTCTGGACCTGACTACGTCAGACATGGTACAGAAGGACCCTACTATGTCGATGGCCAAGGTGGCGTATCCCGTACAGACCGCAGATGCGCTGTTTGCGTCTGATGAGACACTTTACAACGAGGACATGTCCGCCTACACGCGGCCGGTGGATAACAATTGGCCGGTGGACAGCGTCGTCCATGCCAGCGAATTTGCCGACGTAACGGCGCTGGCCCGGCTCTACCAGGGCCACAATGAAGGCGACAAGGCAATTGACCTTTACCTGGAACGTATACGATTAAGCGAAGAAGAAGGCGAATCACCGGCAATCCTGGCCCGCTATTATAAGGAACTGGGAGACCTTTACCTGGCGCGTTATGATCTTGACCTCGCCGAAATCGCCTATAAGCAGTCGCTTGACCTCGACAGCTGGACACCGGCAGCACGGCTGGGGCTAGCAGAAACATTGGGCCTGCAGGGGAACGCGAAAGATCAACTCGCGCAGCTAAGAACATCCGTAGCCCTGTCGCCCGGCTCAGTTGAAGCACAGATCGCCTTGGCTAACGCCCTGGACGACCAGGACAAACGCACAGAGGCAATGACCATTTATTACAATACATCCGAAAAACATCCCGGGAACGAACGAGCCACGTTGGCGCTGGCCCGCGCGTGGCAGGATCGCAACCGCAGCGACCGCGCAGAGGATAGTTTCCGCGAGACAATTGCCGCCAATCCCGGCGCCGCCGATGCCTATGTCGGGCTGGCCGAACTGCGCATGGACGCCGGCGATCTGAAAGAAGCGGAAGAACTGCTCACGCAGGCGCGGCGCATCGACTACAACAACGTCGCCAGCTACATTCGCCTGGGCGAGCTGGAACAGCGGCGCGGTAACAGCAGTGAAGCATTGGCCTGGTTCCAGAAGGCGGCCGCACTGCCGGCGGCCGACCAGGCCCTTAATCTGACATTGATCGATTCCTTGATACGCTATGGTGACTATGTCACCGCGCTGGACTATACCGACGAGGCGCTCGTGCAGAGAGAGAATGATATCGAACTGCTCATGCGCCGTGGGCGTATCGAAAGTATTTTCGGCAATTATGAAAACGCCCTGGATTCCTTCACACGTGCGCAAGCGACTGATCCTGCAAACAGCCGCATCTACGTTGAACTCGCCAATCTATATGCGGCACAAGGGATGATTCAGGAAGCAGTCGCAGCCAATGAGCAGGCGATCTCGTTGGATCCGACCGAAACAGCCTATTATGTAGCCGGCAGCCAGTGGCTGGCGCAAATGGGTAACTATGATGAGGCTATTGAAATGCTCGCACAGGGGTATCGCAGGGCATCCGATCCGGCGCTGCTCTACAGCACTGTTTCCACGCTGCAGCTGCAAAAGGGACAACCGGAAAATGCGCTGCAGACTCTGAATGACGGTCTGGGCGAGTTGGGCGAAACAACCGATATGCTGCTGGCCATGGGCCATTACTATGAAAACCGTGGCAACTTCGAACAGGTGTATGAACGCTACAACCAGGCTCTGGAATCACAGCCTGATGTCGCCGATGTGCACATCGCCCTGGGCGATCTCTATCTGCTGGTCGAGAATATGGACGAAGCTATTTTGCAGTACCGGCAGGCAATCACGATCGATCCGGCCACGCCGGGCCACTACGTCTCGTTGGGCAATGCCTATGAAGTGGCCGGCGATGTCAGCCAGGCGGAAAACGCCTTCAGACAGGCGTTGGTCGCCGCTCCGACACTGTCCGATGCCTATGTGCGCCTGGGTGCGCTTTATCAGGCAGACGGAAAATTAGATGCGGCGGAAGAGATCCTGCAGCAAGGCGTGGAAATGTCGCCTGCTTCCGGGGCGCTCCTGATTCAATACGCCGCGCTGAAGATTGAACAAGGAGAAGAGGATGAAGCGCGAGCGCTGGCGAACAAGGCAGTTGATGTCTCGCCCACGGCAGGCACCATGATCCTGCGCGCTTCGATTCTCACGGAGCTGGGTGATGCGGCAGCCGCGAAGCGCGATCTACTGTCAGCGCTTGCGATCGAGCCGGCAGCCATAGAGGCGCTGATTAATCTCGGCGACCTATATAAAGCAGAAGGGGATCGCGAAACGGCCGAAACCTATTACACCATGGCCGCGGAAACCTTACCCGGCGTGCCCACCGGCTACTTGAGAATGGCCACATTGGCGCGTGAAGATGAAAATCGCGATGCCGTCGTCTATTGGAATGACCTGGCGCGCCAGGCACAGCCCGGCGGTCTGCTGCGGCCAACTTCCGAAGACAGATTGGAACCATCTGCTGCGGATGACGCCGCCCAAGGCGCTCCGGATGACGCCGGCCAAGGCGCTGCGGATGATGCCACCCAAGGCACAGCGGCTGACGCCGCACAGGACGCGGCACAGGAAGCAGCGAATAACGAAGCACAGGAAGCAGCTCCCGATGCGACGGCGCCTGAAGCGGAGACCGGCAACACCGATATAATAGATTACAGCGAATAGGGAGCGGCTCACGTTCTGTTTAAGACAACCTTATTCCATAAATCGCAGTTGATACAATGAAGAAGTCCTTTCTATTCCTATTGGTATTCGTTTGTCTGGCCGCCGGCGGTCGTGTTTTCGCGTTTGAGGACTCAGATAAGAGCGGCAAACTGCCTGACTTGTGGGTCGATCTGAGCATGGGCGCCCCACTGGTCGATCTCTTCAACGAACGTGCTCGTGAGGACGATATCGCTCGCGTCGAGCACATCTCGCAGTTAGATTTACTGGAGGGCGTCACCACGGGGAAGAAGCTGGTTGTTTTCAAATCGGCCGCCGATGCAATTCGTCTGCTGCCCCACATCCACGACAGCATCGATATCGTCGGCTATAACCTTGAACATGGCCCCGCCAACCCTATCTTCGAGCAAGAAAATCCCGTCGAGAGCATCAAGCAGCTTCGCGAAGTCACTGACCAATATGGTCTGGAATTGGCCCTTGGCCCGGACAGGCGTTTTGCGGAAAGCGATGGTGCGGACATGGCTCCGTACGCAGATTATTTCATATTCCAGGTACAGAAGGTTCAAACAGAACCGGAAACCGTTTATGACTATGTAGAACCCCTCCTTGCCGATATCCGCCGGGCAAATCCCGACATCGAGATCAGCCTGCAGATTCGTACAGAAGGAGATGTTGATCGATTGATGGACTTGCTGGCTCCATTGGCCGGGGAAATACAGGGCATCTCTGTTCTCACTAGCGAAGAGACATTGTCCGTTACTGAAGAGATCATGGAAACGCTGCGCCCGCAGGTTAACGAAACCCCACCGGAGCCAGAGCCCGAAGTATTTGACGATGTAGATATCTCGCAATCAGTTTTGACGGCCGTGCCGCCAAATAATGGCGAAGCCGCCGTCAGCGCCTCCGACAACGCGTCTGACAACGTATCCGAACAAGTAGAGGCGAGCCAGGGAGGCAGTGAAGCCGTAGGAGACCAGGTTGTGCGTCCCGATGAAGGACCCGCGTCCACGGCAACAGAAATCATTTCCGCTCCCGAAGCAACGGAACGAACCGGCTCCACTTATCTATTCGTGGTTATCGCGCTCGTCGTCGGCTTTGCCTTAGGCGCCGGATACGTCAGCCACAGGACAGGTTTGTGACCCGGGCAATTTTGGCGCCGGCCCTACGCTCCCGTAATTTTCGCTTATTCTGGCTGGCCCAAACTATTTCCACCGTTGGAACCTCACTGCAGGTAATCGCCGAAGGTTACCTGATCTACGAGATAACAGATTCCACATTCTGGCTTGGCGCGGTTGGCTTTATCGCTCTTCTGCCGGTGGTGCCAATTTCTCTGGTGGGCGGCGTGTTGATCGACCGTCTTCCGCGCCGCAAACTACTCCTGGTAACACAAATCGGCCTGATGCTGCAGGCCGCGCTTTTTGGTCTTCTGGCCATCAGCGGGCGGCTTTCCCTGCCCAGTGTCATCTTCCTTTACTTTATCTTCGGCGCCCTCCTGGCCATCGACAACCCGGCGCGCCGGGCGTTCCTGGTTGATATTGTCGATCGCGATGACCTCGCCAATGCCGTCGCTCTAAACGCCACCATTTTCAATATATCGAGCGTCGTTGGCTTTGCGCTGGGCGGTGTGCTTATCGCGGCGATCGGCGTGGGGGGCACGATGCTGCTCAATGCCGTGAGTTATCTCTTCCCTGTCATTGCCCTCGCGCTCATACGCGTGCCCGATGTAGGTCTGGATAAGGAACATAAATCGCTTGGCGTGGCCATGACGGAGGGAATAGTCACCCTCTGGCGCCAGCCGACCATCCTGGGAGTCATTGCCATTACGACCGTTGTCGGCGGTCTGGCCTACCCGGTGATCGGATTAATGCCGGCCTATGCAAAAGACATCATGGGCGTCGATTCAATCGGCCTGGGGATTCTCTTGTCGGCCGTTGCCCTGGGCTCGGTATTGGGCACGTTCGGCGCGGCTAAACTGGGCACGAACCGCCGCGGGCGCAGCCTTATTCTGGCTTCCTTTGTCCTACCGCTGCTGGTTATCGCCTTCGCTCACTCACCCGACATGATTTCTGCCTGCCTGGTTCTCGTCGGCGTGGGATTTGTGCTGCTCATCCTGCAAAGCCTGGCCATCACCCTGGTGCAGCTTCACACACCGGATCGTGTGCGCGGGCGCGTGATGACCATCTACAGTATGCTGCATGCGGGCTCTGATACCGGGGGCAATCTTGTCATCGGCGCACTGGCGGTTCAGATCGGTCTGACGCTGGCCCTGACAGCCGGAAGCATCGTCGCCATTTTATTCAGCCAAATCACGAACCTGGTATTGCCCGACGTCCGGCGCATGCAGTAACATGAGCATAAAGCAGCAGCGCATGCGGCAGCTCCCTCCATCGGCAGTTCCGGTGACATTGACGGATCTGGGCAAGGGTCTCAGAGCATCCCCGGAAGCGCATGATGAATTCCGGTCGGCCGTTGCCGCTTATCACGACTTACCGCCAGAGGCATGCTTTCTGGCTTCCTCTGGACGCACGGTGCTGTACACCCTATTGAAGGGGCTTGCAGCGGACAGAGAATCAAGAAAGCAAGTAGTTATCCCCGCTTATACCTGCCCCGTAATACCCAAAGTCGTGCTGGATCTCGGCCTGCAGCCGGTCTACGTGGATATCACGCCGGAAACGACAAGCTATATACAGGAACAACTGGAGCAGGCAGTCAGTGAAGAGACGCTGGCTGTTTTCCTGGTTCACCCTTTTGGCATCCCCCTGCCTGCCAGCGACACTGCGGCAGCGGCCGAAAATGCCGGGGCGGTCATTATCGAAGATGCGGCGCAGGCAATGGGCGCGCGCTGGAAGGGCCGTCCCGTGGGCCTGGCGGGAGACTTCGGCCTGTTCAGTCTGGGACCCGGCAAACCGCTCTCTACCGGCGGCGGGGGCATCGTCATAACCGGACGGGAACAAAATCAAGAAGCCCTGGCACGCTGGTGGGCAGATCTGCCCCCGGCGTCGCGGTTCACTTCAGCACAGGCCTGGGCGCGCCAGGCCGCTTTCAGGCTGGCTTTCCAGCCGCGAAGCTGGTGGGTGGCGACAAGGGTAGGCCTGCAGCGCATGGGTAACCAGGAAGCCAGTTGGGGCTATGCGCTGCGCGATCTTAGCGATACGCAGGCGGCCATTGGTGCCGTTTTGCTGCCGCGCCTGGATGAGATCAACGGGCGACGCCGTGAAACCGCATTACGGCTGGCAAAAGCCGTCGGACAGAGTTCGGCCGTGCAGTT
>Ga0316578_10001122_pt1 | contig 10474 bp, 8 predicted proteins | sample J0NA_2_FD_203076 | JGI IMG/M metagenome (GOLD analysis project Ga0316578, IMG submission 203076) | Rhizosphere microbial communities from salt marsh grasses in Alabama, United States - J0-2_160517rDrC | ecosystem: Host-associated > Plants > Roots > Rhizosphere | place: USA: Alabama | collected...
CGGTGGCGGAGTGGGCCAAGGCGCGGGACATCTGGATCATCGCCGATGAGATCTACCGCCTCATCAACTTCAAGGGCGAGGGCCCCGCTCCCAGCATCCTGGACCTCCCGGAAGAATCCCGGGGGAACGTGGTGGTGGTGGATGGTGCCTCAAAAGCTTTCGCCATGACCGGGTGGCGAATCGGGCACACCTACTCCGATCCCGCCCTGGCGAAGAAGATGTCTGATCTCCAGAGCCACATGACCTCCAACCCTTCCGCCCCGGCGCAGCAAGCGGTTCTGGCCGCGTATACCCAGTGGGACCGCTCCATGAAGGAAGTCGCCAGGATGGTGGAGGCGTTCAAGCGCCGCCGGGACCTGGCCACCCGCCTCTTCGGGGAGCTCCTCCCGACGTTCTCCTACGTAAAGCCGGATGGCGCATTCTACCTGTACTTCAGGGTCGATTCTCTGTTCGACGAGGAGCTGAAGGACTCCAGCGCCGTGTGCACCTGGCTCCTGGAGGAAGCCGGGATCGCCCTGGTTCCCGGTGTGGCTTTCGGGGACGACCAGTACGTGAGGATGAGCTACGCCACCTCGGACGAGCTCCTGGAGGAGGGAATCCGTCGGCTGGCCAAGGCGGTGGCGGAGCGTTAAGTGGCCGAGAGGACGCGCCTGGCTGCCGAGAGGGAGCTTCCTACGTAGCCTCTGCCGAAGAGGTTCACGTGCACCAGGAGGTAGTAGAGCTGGTAGAGGTCCCGGCGATAGGCCGCGTACTCCGGTGAGATGAGGCGGAGTGTCTCGTACCCTTCCTCGAAACCACGGGGCAGGGCCCCGAAGAGCTCCATCATGGCCAGATCCACCTCTCCGTCCCCTCGATAGACGGCGGGATCGATGAGGACGGGGGTCCCCCGGGAGTCGGGGTAGAAATTCCCGCTCCAGAGGTCGCCGTGGAGGAGAGCGGGTCCGCGCGTCCCGTCGGCGGGAAGCAGGTCCTCCAACGCGGAAAGGACCCGATCCAGGATGCGGCCCTCCGATCCGGAGAAATGACCGCGGCTCCGGGCCATTCTCAATTGCGGTTCCAGTCGGAGGTCCCTCCAGAACACGGACCAGTGACGGACTTGCCGGTTTTCCTGGGGCAGCGATCCGATGAAGTTGTCCCGGTGCCACCCGAAAAAGCCCGGACCGGGCCGGGGGACCTTCTCCTCGAGGCCCGTGGTCTCGGCATGCGCTCCTCCATTTCCTCCGGGGTGACCGGCGCCGACGGTGTGGATGTGGGCCAACCCCTTCCCCAGGCGTTGACCATAGTCGGGCCCTGGAGCGCCCCGGGGCACGAACTCCATGAGAAGCCACCCGGGGTCTTCCCCCGTGTTCGTGCCTCCCGAGGCCAGGACCTCCGGGATCCGGAGGGCCCCCGCTGCGGCGAGGGCCGAAAGTCCGTCGGCTTCCGCCGAGAACATCTCCCGGGGAGCTGACGGGTTCCACTTCAAGAAGAAGGCGTCGCCCGCCGTCGTCTCCAGGCGGGCAGAGGGGTTGATACACCCTCCCCCCACCGCGCCGGCGTCCCGTACGGAGACGGATCGGCCGATCCGCGACTCAAGGGCGGCTTCCACCGCGGCGAGCACTTTGGCGGGAACCGTCAAGGGAGGGAAGGCCCCTGCTGCGCATGGGACCCCCGACGAGGGCCCTCGTGGGGCCTCGAGGCCCCCTTGTCAGCTCTTCTGGCCATGCTCCTCGAGGATGTGAGCCAGGAGTCCCCGGCAGGATCGCTCTACCATATCGAACACTTCTTCGAAGCCCCGGGGGCCCCCATAGTACGGGTCGGGAACCTCGGCTCCGGGGCCGCCCTCGGGATCGAATTCCCTGAGAAGGTAGAGGGACGCTTCACCACCAACCCCGTCCCTGAAGTGCTGGAGGCTCTCCAGATTCTCCAGGTCCATGGCCACGATGTAGTCGAAGCTCCGGAAGTCCTCGGGTCGGACCCGGCGAGCGTTCCCGGAAAGCTCCACACCCCGTGCGGCGGCGGTGCGGGCAGAGCGGAGGTCAGGGGCCTCTCCCACATGCCAGCTCCCGGTCCCGGCGGAATCCACTCTGATCCGGTCCTGGAGGCCTTCCTCCTGGAGGATATGCCGAAACACCCCTTCTGCCATGGGGGATCTACAGATGTTCCCCAGGCAGACCATGAGGACTGAGATGTCTGGGGCCATTGTGAGTGCATCCCGGTTGGACGTGCAGAGATCGCGGGCTCCCCTGGCGGGAGCCTGCCGGCTGGGTCCCGGGGCGCGACGGCGCCGGCCCGGATTCGGGCCCTGATACCCGTGAATTAAACACGACCGTTGCGGGAGGTCCATTCCGATGCCCGCCGGACCACCCCCCATCACACTACGTGATTCCAGGGGAAAACATGTACATTCAGATGCCGAAGAATGTCCCGGATCGTCCGGGACACGTCCATGTTCGTGGAGAAATCGCTTGTCGAAGGTCGAGTTGTTCAGGGAGCTGTCTCTTTCCGAGGACCGCTTGGCGGCCATCGAAGCGTTGGGTTGGACCGAGCCCACGCCCATACAGTGGAAGGCGATCCCTCCGTCCCTGGAAGGCAGGGACGTGGTGGGGGTGGCGCAGACGGGGACCGGGAAGACGGGGGCATTCATGATCCCGGCCCTGGAGAAAGTGGAGTCGGGGAAGGGACTCCAGGTCCTGGTCCTCTGTCCGACCCGGGAGTTGGCTCAACAGGTGGCAGAGGACACGGAGGCCCTGGCGAAGGGAACCGTGATCCGCGTGGATTTCATCGTGGGTGGGGTGGCCTACGGGCCGCAAGAGAAGGCGCTTCGGGAGGGATACGAGATCATCGTCGCCACTCCCGGCCGCTTCATCGATCACATGGGGAAGCGGAGAGTGGACCTCTCCGGTCTCAGGACGCTGGTCCTGGACGAAGCCGATCGGATGCTGGACATGGGCTTCCGACCGCAGATCGAGGACATCCGGAGAGGGATCTCCGCAAAGCCCCAGATCTTCCTCTTCTCCGCCACGATGCCGAATGGCGTGCATGCGCTGGCCCTGCAGCTCACGCGGGACGCCGTCTGGCTGGAGGCGACCCCCTCCGGCACTACGGCCGAAGGGATCACCGAGATCGTCTATTCCGTGAAGCCTGAGAAGAAACCAGACCTCCTCCTCAAGCTGCTGGAGGAAAGTGACTGGAGTCAGGTTCTGGTCTTCTGCCGCACGAAGGCCGGGGCAGACGCTCTGAGGACCCGCCTGGAGCGAGGCGGAATCCGGGCTGACGCTATGCACTCGGACCGCCAGATGCGCCACCGGACCCAGGCATTGGAGCGTTTTTCCGAGGGGAAGACCCGAGTCCTGGTGGCTACCGACATCGCTCAGCGGGGACTCGACGTGGAGGGGATCACCCACGTGGTGAACTACGACGTACCTCTGGATCCGGAGGATTACGTGCACCGGATCGGGCGGACCGCCCGAGCGGGCGCCACCGGGACCGCCGTCACCTTCCTCACGGCGGCGGACCTGGGAGCCATGAAGAGCCTGGAATACCACCTGGGACGGACCCTTAAGCGCGAACACTTGCCCGAATTCGACTATGCCGGCACGCCTGTCCGGGAAGACCGGGCAGCGGCGAAGCGTGGGGCCAGCTCCCGATCCCCTCACGGTATGGGATCGAAATTGGGTGAGGAGCTCACCGCCGAAGAGCTGGAGCGGATCTTGAACCTGGGAAGGAGCTAGCCGGCAGCTCGCCGGAAACTGGCGTGGTAAGCAGCATCCACCGGACCCTCTCGATCTCAAGGAGCCTGAGCGCATGATCTTGAAGCAGTACGGGACTTCCTATCAGAGCGTACAGCCGAACTTTAACTCCCGTGCACTGACGGAGATTGGTTTCCGCCGGGACAAGCAGCTCTCCATCTCGGCTGAAGAATTCGATGCCACCTACGAGAAGGTGGGGGGAAGGGAGCTCGCTCCGGAGTCGGAGGGAGACGTCCACGACGAGGCAGAAGAAGACCTCCTGAGGAATCTCGAGGACGGCGTGAAGGAGTGCGTGGCCGAGCTGGGGGATGGTGAGATCCTGGTCGTGGAAAGCCGGGAGGGAAAGGACTATCCCAAGACCCGGGACAGGAAGAAGAACGTGGTGGTGGATGGAGAAAACCGCCTCTACTTCTACTGGCGCGTCGATCCTCCTCTCCGTCTCGGCGTCTATCGGAAGAAGAGCTGAGGGGCAAACCGCGACCGGTTGCCGACGCATCGATCCCGGCGCCTGGCTCCGCCTCCTTATGGAGACTCCCGCCGGGGGAACGCCTGACGGAGTATGATCAAGCTCGCCGACATCCACGCCGCACGAGGGCGGCTGAGAGGTGGGGTGGTCCACACTCCATGCAAGCACACCCACGCCTTTGAGGACCTCGTTCCGGGCCGGCTCCACTTCAAGTTCGAGAACCTCCAGCGCACCGGCTCCTTCAAGGATCGAGGAGCCCTGAACAAGCTTCTCCAGCTCACCCCGGAGGAGCGAAAGCGGGGGGTGGTGACGGCCAGCGCCGGCAACCATGCCCAGGCGGTGGCCTACCACGCCGCCCGACTCGGGCTCTGTGCCACGGTGGTGATGCCCGAGTTCACTCCCCTCATCAAAGTGGCGAACACGAAGCGGTACGGGGCTCGGGTCATTCAGACCGGCGCCACCCTTTCCGACGGCTTGAAGGAAGTCTATCGGATGGTGGAGGAGGAGGGGATGAACCTGGTCCACGCCTTCGACGATGAGGCGGTGATCGCGGGCCAGGGGACCATTGGGCTGGAGCTCGTGGAGCAGGTGGAGGACCTGAAGACGGTGGTGGTTCCCATCGGTGGAGGTGGGATTATCTCGGGAATCGCCGTGGCGGTGAAGACGTTGAAGCCGTCGGTCCGGGTCATCGGAGTGGAGGCCGCAGCGGCTGCCTCCGCCCTGGCCTCCAGGGAAGCCGGCGCAGTCGTCTCCATCGAGAGTGCCGAGACGCTGGCCGACGGCATCGCCGTGAAGCGCGTCGGTGAGCGGACGTTCCCCATCATCCAGGAATACGTGGACGACATCGTCACCGTGGGGGAGGAGGAGATCGCCTCGGCCATCCTGCGCCTCCTGGAGAGGGAAAAGACCGTTGTGGAGGGCGCCGGCGCCGTCCCCCTTGCCGCGTTGACCACCGGCAAGATTCCGGTGGAGGAGAACGAGCCGGTGGTGGGTATCCTCTGCGGGGGGAACATCGATGTGAACATGATCTCCCGCATCATCGAGCGGGGGTTGGTAGGGGACGGGCGCATGGCTCACCTCATCGTAAAGGTTCGGGACCGGCCCGGGTCCCTCCTCCGGCTCACGGAGCTGGTGGCGGAAAAGGGAGCGAACGTCATGGGTATCCACCATCGGAGAGGGTTCGCGGACATCTCGGTGGGGGACGTGGAGATCGTTCTTCAGCTGGAGACCCGGGGTCAGGATCACGTGGTGGAGATCATCCAGGCTCTGGAGGAGCGGGGCGTGAAAGTGGAGATGGATGCCTGACTGCGGAGGAAACTCAGACTCGTAACAGGAACCCTGGACGGGGGGAAAGGACATGAACGGGGGCTCAGTCGGATCTTCCAGGCGTATTCTGTGGGCTTGGGTAGGGTTGGCGCTGGCAGCCGTCCTGACATTCTGGACGCCGGGCTCCCTGACCGCCCGCCAGCAGACCCAGCCGCCGGACACGCTCCAGCGGGAGCTCGCTCGGCTGAGGGCTCGAATCGACAGCCTCGAGGCTGCCCTCGCCCGCCTCGCCGGGGAGGAGGAACGGGCCCAGGCCGAAGACGCCCTCGCGAACCTCCGGGCCGCCGCCGCCGCCGCTGCCGGCACCGACACGGTGGGTGGGATGGCAGTGCCGCAGGGCCAGGTGGGCGTCGGTCGACAGCGGGCGCTTCAGGCCCTGAACCCGGAAATCAGCGTGACCGGCGACATCTTCGGCCGCGTCGATCCGGATCACTCGGGCGAGGACAACTTCATTCCCCGGGAATTCGAACTGTCCCTCGTGTCGGCTCTGGACCCCTTCTCCCGGGCCAAGGTCTTCATGTCTCTTCATGAGCCCGGGGGGGAAATCGCCCCCTTCGGCCCTGATGAGCACGAGCATGCCGATGCCGAGTTCGGCGTGGAAGAGGGATACCTGGAGTGGGTGAACATCCCCGGTGGATTCGGTCTCACCCTGGGCAGGTTCTACCAGAGGCTGGGCACCCTCAACCGGTGGCACAGCCATGCCCTCTACTTTCAGAGCCGCTCCCTCCCGCACCTGGTGTTTGTCGGGGAGGAGCCGCTGGCGCAGACCGGGCTGTCTCTGTACGCCCTCCTGCCCGTTGAGCGGTTCGGGACCTGGCAGGCGTGGCTGGAGGTGACCAGAGCGTCCAACGAGGCCCTCTTTGGCGAGTCCGAGCGGTTGACCTACCTGGGCCACCTGAACGCGTTCTGGGATCTCTCCTCCTCATGGGACCTGGATCTGGGCGCCAGTGCCGTCGTGGGCCGATACCAGGATCCCGACCTGGAGTACGACCAGCGCCTCTTCAACCTGGAGGGTGCTCTCACCTGGCGGCCTCCGGGGCGATCAGGCTACAGGGAGGCCGTCTTGAGAGCAGGGGTCATGGTGCGGGACCCCGGGGACGTGCCCCCTGAGGCGTCGCCTCTGGGAACGGCCACCGGTGTATGGAGCATGACCGAGGTGCGTCTGGGGCCACGGTGGCTGGTGGGGGCGCGCTACGACTGGGTGGAGAACCCCGAGGACACCGGGGAGACGGCGTGGCTGGTATCCCCTACCTTGACCTGGTGGCAGAGCGAGTACGTGAGGCTCCGCATGGAGTACGATCTCCTGGGTCAAGGGACCGGGAATGAAGGTCAGCTCCTCGTCCAGGTCACTTTCGCCATGGGGCCGCACAAACACGAGAAGTACTGATCCCGTGGCCGACGACGCCATCACATGCAATAGAGAGGATGATCCATGAGACGCGTGTCATCACTGGTCCTGGGTGCCCTGGGAGTGATGGGGGTTCTGGGAGGAGCAGGGACGTTGGGGGCGCAGGCGAATTCCGGAGACCCGATCCGGGTGGTGGCGACCCTGCCGGTCTATGCGTCGGTGGTCCGGGAGATCGGAGGGAGTGCCGTTGAGGTCACTTCCATCGCGGACCCTCGGGAGGACGCGCACTTCGTGCGCCCAAAACCGAGCTTTGCCCGTGACCTCCGTGGAGCGCAACTGTTCGTCACCACTGGGCTGGATCTGGAGCTCTGGGTACCCGCTCTTCTGGACAAGGCCGCGAATCCGGACGTGCTGGAGGGCGGGAAGGGATATGTGGCGGTGTACCCGGGGATCGAGCTCCTGGACGTGCCGGCCACGGCGGACAGGAGTGCCGGGGACATTCATCTTTTCGGAAACCCCCACCTCCATACCGATCCCCTTCGGGTCCTCCAGGTAGCCCGGAACATCACCGCGGGGTTGAAGAGGGTGGACCCGGGCCGCTCGGCCACCTATGACGAGGGTCTGGCAGCCTTCCAGAGCCGGATCTATCGGCACCTCTTCGGTGATGAACTGGTGGGCGTTCTGGGGGGAGAGATCCTGGAACGCCTGGCCCTCTCCGGAAACTTCTTCTCCTTCATCCACGAAAACTCCCATGAGGGGAGACCCCTGGCCGACCTCCTGGGTGGATGGCTCGCCGCCGCAGCTCCGTTCCGGGACAGGGAGATCATCTGCTATCACAAGAACTGGGCCTATTTCGAGGACCGGTTTCAGGTCCGTTGCGCAGAGTACGTGGAGGCCAAGCCGGGCATTCCCCCGACACCGGGCCACACCGCCCGGCTCATCGAGCTGATGCGGGATCAGGGAATCAAGGTGGTGCTTGCGGCGGACTACTTCGACCGGCGGAAAGTCGAGTCCGTGGCGGATCGGGGTCAGGCCACCGCGGTCATTGTCCCCTTCGCTCCGGGAGGACGGCCGGGAATCACCGATTACTTCGCCCTGGTAGACCGTTGGGTGAACGACCTTTCCGCCGCCTTCTCCGGAGGAGCGTCATGATGGACCTGCTCCTGGCCCCTTTCGTCGCGGCCATGATCATCCTCCTTACCCACGCCTACTTCGGTCTCCACATCATCCAGCGGGGGGTGATCTTCGTCGACCTGGCGTTGGCCCAGATCGCGGCCCTGGGTGGCACCGTGGGGTTTCTCCTGGGCGCCGAGCCCGGCTCGGACACGATCTATCTGTTCTCCTTCGGCTTCACTCTCCTGGGGGCCCTCATCTTCTCAGGGACCCGCATGAAGGAGTCCCCGGTGCCGCAGGAGGCCCTCATCGGCATCACCTACGTGGTTGCGTCCGCCGCGGTCCTGCTCCTGGCGGGGCTGACCTCGGAAGGGTCGGAGCACATTCGTGAGTCCCTCACCGGGAGCCTGATCTGGGTCACCTGGCCGGTGGTGGGGAAGATGGTCCTCTCCTACGGTGCCGTGGGGCTGTTCCACTTTCTATTCCGTCGGCCTCTCCTGGCCATCACCTTCTCCCCGAAGCGGGACCGGCGGGTCTTCTTCTGGGACCTGATGTTCTACGCCAGCTTCGGGTTCGCCGTCACTTCCTCGGTGAACACGGCGGGGGTGCTCATGGTCTTCAGCGTCCTGGTGATCCCGGCGGTGGTGGCCTTCTTCTTCACGCAGCGGTTCTCCCGCGCCCTCTGGGTGGCCTACGGCGTGGGCACGGCAGCCATCGTTCTCGGGCTCTTCATCTCCTTCACCCTGGATTGGGCGACGGGTCCGGTTCTGGTCTGCTCTTTCGGGCTCTTCCTTCTCTTCGCCCTCTTCCTGCGGCCATGGTTCGGGGTCCGGGTGAAGAGTCCGGAGGAGGCGAGACTCGTGGTCCGGATGTTCGCGGAGCAAGACGCGTGACGGATGCCGGGTGGTTCCTCCCCAAGGCTTCGTGAGAAAGGTCAACCCCCGGTGCGCACCAACCGGGGACCCCCCAGGATCTGCAACGCGATCACCGCCCCGTCGAGATCCCGTTCCACGCGGATCCGAGTCCCGTCGGAGAGGTCGATGAAGAAGCTCTCGGCGGTGGGGTAGAGCTCCAGGGTCCGGACCTCTGCGATGTTCCCCCGCAGGTGGTCGCCGACGACTTCCACCACGATGTCCAGGTCCTGCTCCTCCAGGTGGTACGTCCCCGCGATTTCCTGCAGGACCTCCGGCGACACCTCCGTGAGGATCACCTCCTGGTACCCGGGGACCGGCCATCCATACTCCCGGGCCACCGCCAGGATGATCTCCTGGGCCAGGGCAGAGCCCTGGTCGCCATTCGTCATCACGAACACCCCCCGACCACCCTCCATGAAGGCCAGGAACTGGGCCTTGAAGCCGTAATTGGAGCCTCCATGACTGAAGCGTGCTTCCTCGCCTTCGCCCTGGATTCCGAACCCGAGCCCGTATCCACCCAGGACGGGGGTGAACATTGCCCGCGTCATCTCCGGGGAGAGGACGCTCCCCCCCTCTCCGTGGAAGGATGCCTGCAGCTCCATGGCGAGCTTCGCCAGTTCCGTGGGGTTCGTCCACAAGCCCGCTGCCGCCATTTCCGGATAGACGTGCCACTTTCCGTCTCCTCCCGTTCCGTCGGAGAGGTGGGAAGACGCGGCGTGGGTCGCCTGTTCGGGTGGAGGAGGCTGCTGGTAGGTGGACAGGGTCATACCGACCGGATCCAGAACCTCTTCCCGCAGAACCCGGGGAAAGGGATGGCCCGTGACGTCCTCCAGGAGCTGCTGCACGACGGTGTATCCTCCGCCGGAATACCTCCACAGAACCCCGGGAATCGTGTCCACCCGGATGGGAGGGGTGTTGGCGGGTTCCGATCCGTCCAGCACCTGGACGGTGGTAGGGACCTCTTCCGTGAGGGCGTACCCCGGGAACCCGTGAACGGTGAGCCCCGCGGTGTGGGTGAGGAGGTGCTTCAGGGTGACTGGGTGTTCCCGGGTGAACTCGTTTTCAGGGATCTTCCACCCCTCGAGGTACTCATTCACCGGGGCGTCCAGGCTCAGGATTCCTTCTTCCACCAGGCGGAGGGCTGCCGTAGCCGTCACCGGTTTGCTGATGGATGCCGCCTGGAAGAGAGTCTGCGCCGTAACGGGTTCGCCGGTTTCCACGTCCTTGACGCCATATCCCTTTGCCCAGGCGATGTGACCCCCGTCCAGGACGGCCACGCTCACCCCTGGCACGTGGTAGAAGCTCATGCGCTCCTGTATGGAAAACCGCTCGGGCGACCGTCCCTGCACCTGGATGGCTCTGGCGAGGCCGTTCTCCACCCTGGCCACGCGGAGGTCCGTTTCCTGGGCGGAGAGTGACCCGACCTTCGGTCCGAGAAGGCCGGCCGTGAGTACGACGAGAGGGAGGAAGGGAACAACCCGGGCAGGGGGGAGGAGGGATAAGCGTCTCATTTCTCTGGCCGTGTCTGGAGTGTCTGGCGATGAGGGGGGGGTGGCCTCTACCGATCCTCCTCCCG
>Ga0316578_10001124_pt1 | contig 10469 bp, 4 predicted proteins | sample J0NA_2_FD_203076 | JGI IMG/M metagenome (GOLD analysis project Ga0316578, IMG submission 203076) | Rhizosphere microbial communities from salt marsh grasses in Alabama, United States - J0-2_160517rDrC | ecosystem: Host-associated > Plants > Roots > Rhizosphere | place: USA: Alabama | collected...
CAGGGGCCGGCACCACCATCTGGGCCGAATGGGCCCTGGATGCGCCCCTTAGCGTGTGACCAAACCCTTCTCGATCGCGAAGGCCGTCAGCAAGGTGGCGCTGTTGATGCCGAGCTTGCGCATGAGGTTCGCCCTGTGCTTCTCGACCGTCTTCTCGCTGATGCACAGGAAGTCGCCGATCGCGCGGCTGCGGTAGCCCTCGGCGATCAGCTTGAGCACCTCGCGCTCTCGGGGCGAGAGTGAGTCGAGGGGGGTACGGGGCATGCGGGTGGCCTCGCGGACTGCGCCGCGGCGTCCCTTGCTCTCGAGGAAGGCGGTGACGAATTGTGACGCCACCGCGGCGCATAGGTAGCGATCTCCCCGCATCACACTGCGCACCGCGAGCAGCAGCTCAGGCGCGCTGGTGTCCTTTAGGACGTAGCCGTCCGCGCCACCCTCGACGGCGTTGAACACGTATTCCTCGGTGCGGTGGACGGTCATGACGAGCACCCGCGTCTGAGGTGCCACCCGCTTGATCTCCCCCAGCGCCGACAGCCCGTCCAAACGCGGCATGGACAGGTCAAGGATCAGCAGGTCGGGCTGCAGCTCCCTGGCCTGATTGATCGCCTCTCGGCCGTCCTCCGCCTCGCCCACCACCTCCAGGTCGGCCTCGCCCCGGAAGATCGCGTGCAGCCCTTCCCGCAGGATCCTGTGATCCTCGGCGAGGATGATGCGTGTCGCCTTAGCCAATGCCATGAGCTCCAACTGCCAAATCCGATTGGTAGGCCATTCCACCGGGGGCCCGTTGCCCCGAGCTCCCGCGTACATGGGCCTGGCCCCCTACCTGACCGTCGCAAAAATACTGTATCGCCGGGCGGCTTATGGGGGGAAGGCCCCATGTGCCATTTCACACAGATCCGTAGGCTGGCGCGACGGGATCGTCCCTGGGCGTGCCGTGGTCATGGGATGCCGGACGTCCTCCCCAAACCCGAGTGGCCCTGAGCGATGTCCGCCCAAAGCACGCAGCGCCTGCTGATCGTCGACGACACGAAACTGCTTCGCAACCTTATGGCGGAAGGCCTGCGGCAGCGGTTTCCGGATATTGAGGTGATCGAGGCCGATGGTATCCGCGAGGGATACCGCCGTGCGCAGGAGTACCGGCCCGGGCTCGCGATCCTGGATGTGTGCATGCCCGACGGCAACGGTCTGGAATTGTCCCGTTGGATTCGCGATGAGCTGCCGGGGATCGTCGTTTGCATTTGTACGCTGCACGACGATCCGGAGTTCCGGCAGGCAGCCGCCGAGAGCGGGGCGGCCTACTTCATCGCCAAGCAGCACGGGTTCTGGCTCGACGCGGAGAGGCTGGTTGCGTCGGTCTTCGGGGGCGCGAGCGGCTGCGGTCAGGAACAGCGGGTCGAGATAGAGGCGACCACCTCCCAATAAGGCGGACTCCCGGATGCCGGGCAATCCGAACGGTGCGGGGGCGAGCGAGGGAGACAGGGTCTGCAGGCAAGTGAGTCGATCAACGCTCGGGACGCAGGATGTGATGTGCGTGGGTGAGTGCGGTAAACAAAATTCGCGCCCGGTCGAGGGCGCCCGTGGAGAAACTCAGATGAACAGACGTAGAGGCCTATTGCTGACGCCATTGGCGTTGGCAGCTGTGGTTGGTTGGGGTGCTGCGGCCCAGGCGGCGCCCCCCGGACAGCCGTTGGATCCGGCGGGATCGGCGCAGAGCGCGGGAAGGAAGTCAGACAGCGGCTACTGGAACGAGCATTTCCAGGGTACCGGCAACGTGACTCAGACCCGCTGCCAGGGCATGAGCCGAGGGGCCAACTGCATCACCGCGGCGTCCAGAAAGGACGCTGCCCGTCGTGCCGCCGCGGCACGTGCCGCAGCGCAAGAGGCGTCCTCGGCACCCGCATCCGTCAACGCCGGTCAAGGAGGCAACTAGACATGAGCATGCCTGGACGCATCCTCCTTAAGCGGCTGGTGTCCTTCGCGGGCGCCTCCGTGCTTTCGATGGGCATCGGCGTCTCGACGGCGTTGGCCGCCGTGACACCGCCGGACATGTTCGGCATCGTCCCCAACTACGCCAACAGCCCCTTGCCGGTGCAGGTTGCGGCGGTGGCGCCGACGCCTACCCCGGTCGGAAATCCGCTGATCGCTCGGGCCTATGCCACCGACAACGACAGCAACGTCTTCGTGGTGAACCCCAACGCCATCACGACGGCCGGCAACCTCACGGCCTTCCAGGCATTCGCCATGACCACGGCGGGTCTCTCGGCCTCCTCCTCGTTGGGGTTGACGTTCCATGCTTATGTCCTTCGGCCAGACGGCCTGGGTGGTTACCTCGTTGTGCTCGACAGCGGAGCGCTCACGGTGCCTTCCAGCCTCACTGCCGATCAGGTCGTGGATTATCCGCTCGGATCGCCGATCGCCGTTCAGGCGGGTGACCTGATTGCCCACTACGGGCAGGGGATTCCAGTCGACATCGGCACGGGAACGGACGGCGTCTATTTCCCGGCGAACAATCCGCCTGTCGCGGGAACCACCATCACCCTTGGGACGGGCGATTTCCCCACCTTGGATCAGGCCCGTACCTATTCGTTTGGCGCCATGGTCGACGTCGGTGGCTCGCCGGCCAGCGTCCAGGGTGGCATGCAAAAATTCGTCGACTCGCTGCCGCAGCTGGATACGCCGAACAACCTCGGGCAGGAGCTCCCCGTGGCGGTCCCAGACCAAGTGAGCTACCCATACTCCGGACCGCTCACCACGGGGGCCCCGACGAATGACGACTACTACGAGATCGGGTACGTGGACTTTAGGGAGCAGATGCACTCCGACCTTTCGGGGACCCGTCTTCGCGGCTACGTCCAGCTGGTTCCTGAAGCCCCCCTCCCATCGCCTTGTGGCACCGGGGTGCCTTTGGTCGACTCTGCGGGAGGCGCGATCTTGCGCAGCTCGGGTAGCCAAGCCTATGGCTGCACCCTCCCCAATTATCTGGGGCCGATCATCGTCGCGCATCGCGACGTGCCGGTGCGCGTCAAATACGTCAACCTGCTGCCCAAGGCCTCGGATCCTCTGACGGATAAGCTCTTCATCCCCACCGACACGACCTATATGGGGGTGGGTGCATTCGATGTGAGCAGCGACCTCAACGACTCGAACAGCCCAATCATCAGTGGTGCTTGGACCGAGAACCGCGCCAGCACCCACCTGCATGGTGGTGCCACCCCCTGGATCAGCGACGGCACGCCGCACCAGTGGACCACGCCCGCCGGTGAGGTCCCCCCCACCACGCCCGCCCTGACCGGGGAGCAGGTCGGCGTCACTTACGGCGACAGCAAGGCGGACGTGCCGGACATGTGGTACGACCTGACGACCCATGCGCCGATCCTCTCGTGCACTGGTCAAACGACCTGCGTGGGTGCGACCAATGACCCCGGTCCGGGCATGACGACCTACTACTACACCAACCAGCAAAGCGCCCGGCTGATGTTCTACCACGACCATGCGCTCGGGGTGACCCGGCTGAACGTCTATGCGGGCATGGCGGCGGGCTACCTGGAGACCGATTCCACGGAGCAGGCGATGATCAACGGCGGAACCGTGGACTACATCGACCCGGTCACTAGTCTGCCGGCCACGGAGACCTTCACCGCCGGAACCCTGCCCGATCTCGGCATCCCACTGGTGATCCAGGACAAGACCTACGTGCCGCCGACGACCGGTGGATTCGAGAACCTGGTGGGCACCTTCGACTCGCAGCTGGCGGCGCAGGACCCCACCTGGGACGTGACCAATTGGGGTGGCGAGGGCGAGCTCTGGTTCCCCCACGCCTATATGCCAAACCAGAACCCCTACGACCTCAGCGGAGCGAACGCCATGGGACGCTGGGATTACGGCCCCTGGTTCTGGCCTCCGTTCACCGGCATCCTGTATGGTGAAATCCCCAACCCCTATGCCTGCGGCGGTCCACTCGCAGACCCGGTCACCTGCGTCTCTCAACCGCCCTACGCCCCTGGGACGCCCGACGAGCGCGCCATCTCCCCGTCGGGCACGCCCGAGTCCTTCATGGACACCGCGACGGTCAATGGCACGCCCTACCCGTACATCGAGGTAGACCCTACCGTGGTTCGTTTCCGTGTCCTGAGCGTTGGCAACGACCGGATGTTCAACCTGTCGCTGTTCGTTGCCGCGGACAAGACGACGTCGACCACAGCGGGCGATGCTTCCGTTCCCACGGTCATGTGCGACGGTGTCAATGGCGGCGTCACCGATGCCGACAAAGCCAACTGCACCGAGGTCAAGATGGTGCCGTTCAACTCGACCTATGACGCAAGCTGTCCGGCCAACGACGAGGGCCCCGGATGCTTCCCGAGCTGGTGGTATACGATCATCAAGAACGGGTTCACCTTCGATGACCGTGACGGCGGCGTGCCGGATCCGACCACCCGCGGCCCGGCCATGATCCAGGTCGGCACCGAGGGCGGCTTCCTGCCCGGTCCCGTGGTGATCAAGAACCAGCCCGTTAACTATGTCTACAACCGTAGGGACATCACGGTCGGCAACGTCAACGAGAAGGCGTTGCTTCTCGGTCCGGCCGAGCGCGCAGACGTGGTCGTCGACTTCTCCCAGTTCGCCGGCCAGACGCTGATCCTCTACAACGACGCCCCCGCCCCTGTGCCGGCGGCCGATCCGCGCCTGGACTATTACACCGGCGATCCGGATCAGACCGACACCGGTGGTGCCCCGTCCACCCTGCCGGGCTATGGTCCCAACACTCGGACCGTCATGCAGATCCGGGTGCGCAACACCGCGCCCACGAACCCGAGCTGCATCGACCCGGCCACCGGTGCGACGGTGACACAGACCCAGGACTGCGTGAGTCCCGTCTACACGACGCTGCAGACCGCGCTGCCGGCCGCGTTCCGGGCGTCCCAGGAGCCGATCATCGTCCCGCAAGCCGCATACAGCGACGTGTACCCGGGGCTGGTCCCAACGGTGGACCGGCCCAGCGTGCCGCCGGACATCAGCGGCACGGTCGTGCGGATTCAGGACACCGACATGACGTTGACCCCGATCGGTCAGGCCCAGCTGACGCTTCCCTTGCAGCCGAAGGCCATCATCGAGGACTTCACGGTGGACTACGGGCGGATGAATGCGCTGCTGGGCGTGGAGGTTCCGCACACCAACAACACCAACCAGACCTCGCTCATCGAGGCCTACATCGATCCGCCCACGGAGCTGGTCCGGCTGACCGCCGCCAACAGCACCCCGGCGATCGGCGAGGCGTCGGACGGGACCCAGCTGTGGAAGATCACCCATAACGGCGTGGACACCCATGCCCTCCACTTCCACATGTTCCATGTGCAGGTGGTCAACCGCGTGGGCTGGGACGGGGCCATCCGTCTGCCGGATGCGAACGAGCTGGGCTGGAAGGATACGGTGCGGATGAATCCGCTGGAGGACATCATCGTCGCCATGCGTCCGAAGACCCTCGATCTGCCGTTCGACGTGCCGAACAGCTGGCGTCCGCTCGATCCGACGCAGCAGCTAGGGGCGCAGTGGCAGGCCCTTCAGCCAACCGGGAACGGGGCGGTCACGGTGACCAATGAGATTACCAACTTCGGCTGGGAGCACGTCTGGCATTGCCACATTCTGGGGCATGAGGAGAACGACATGATGCGGGCGCTGGCCATCGTGGCACCGCCCCAGTCGCCCCTCAACCTGACGGCGACGCTGAACGGCACCGCGGTTGATCTGGCCTGGACGGACAACTCGGTGAACGAAACGAGCTTCACCGTGCAGCGCTCGGTCGACGAGGCCTTCACCACCCCGGTGGATGTGGCCACGCTTCCGGCGGTCCAGGGCACAGGAAGTACCGTGACCTATACGGACAACTTGATTGGCGTGCTGCCCGTGTACTACAGGGTGATTGCCTCGAACACGGTTGGAAGTCCGACTCCCGGATACGACCAGTTGACGGCCGATTCCGACGTCTCCAATACCGCCGTGGTCCTGGCACCTGTGCCGGTTGCGGGGGTCTCGCCAACGAGCTTGCTGTTCGGAAACGTCGACGTGGGGACGACCAGCGCCCCGCAGTCGGTGACCCTGTCCAACACGGGTAATGGGCCACTCACCATCAACTCCGTCACGACAACCTCGCCCGTTTTTGGGGTCACAAACAACTGCGGTGGGACTCTTGATCCGGGGCTGACCTGCACGATCGACGTGACCTTTGCCCCGACGGTTGCGGGCGATGTCACCGCCGCGCTGAACATCGTCACCAACGATCCGGTGAATGGAACCTTGACGGTCTCGCTCAGTGGCACCGGGGTGGAGGTTGTAACCATACCCGCAGCACCGACCAACCTGACGGGCACGGCAGTGCGGAGCACAGCCACCACCGATCTGGTCACGTTGAATTGGGTGGATAACTCGAACAACGAGACGGGCTTCAATATCCAACGGGCGCAGGTATTCAACACCAATCCAAATATCTGCAACGTCACCACGGCCTATGTCAATGTGGCTACCGTCGGCGCAAACGTGACGACTTACTCCGAACAGGTGACCCGCCAGGGGAACATGTGCTACCGGGTCCAGTCGTTCAATAGCGCTGGCGCATCTACCTGGGCCATCGTCTATGTAGCGACACCATAAATTCCTAAGAAGTCGTTAATCGGGGAAGGGAGCAATCCCTTCCCTTTTTTTTGCCGATCGCGGATTCGCTTTGCGGATGCCGAACGAGCGCAATAGGTGGCACGATGAGTTCGAGTGGCGCAACGACAAGTTTGATGAGAATGAAATGGCCGACCTTTTTGGTGGTTGCATTGCTTGCCTGCCAGACATTCGCGCAAGACGAGCCGGAGGCGAGCCCGGCTCCGCAACCGGCCGGGATCGCGGGGCGGACGGTGCCCTGCTTGCAGTGGGCGAACGGACTAGCGGCCGCTTTCAGGGTGGCCGGGGCCTTCCATGCCCACAAAAACATCCCCTCCAGTGGGGAAAAGCGCATCATATCTGTTCGCGCGCTCGGGTCTGCGGCGGTGCCTCCGCGGACCGACCAGCGCCCTATGACCCTGCGAGCTAGTTGTTCTCCAGATGATGAGTCCGATCAACCTGTCCCATCGCCAGCGTTTTCTGCCCTTTCTGCTCTGCCTCTCCATTGCGGGGTTGTGGCTTAACGGGTGCGGCAAAGCCACGCCGACGCCCAGTGCCTCGCCCGATCACCGGACGGCGCCCGAGCACGCCAAGCAGCACCTGAATCGGACCTACGTGTGCCCGATGCACCCACAGGTGGTGCGCTCGGAGCCCGGCCGGTGCCCGATTTGCGGTATGGATTTGGCGGAGAAGGAGGCCGAGGCGTCTGAGTCGGAGCTGACGAATGCGGTGACCGCCCAGGAAGCGCGGTCCGTGACGGTCTCGGATACCGTAGTGAGCCAACTTGGGGTGCGTACCGCCGAGGTGCGCCGCGGCACGCTCACCCGGAACGTCGAGGGCTTCGGCCTCTTCCTGCGCAGCACCGTGCAGGGTTATCGGCCTGCCTACCACGGCCCCGCGGCCAGTGCGAACGACCGAGGGGCATCGACCTCAGCCCTGTTGGTGCAGGGACAGGTATTCGAGCGGCAGGCGCCCCTCCTGCAGGTGGGCCAAAGGGTATGGGTGCGCGTCCCCGGCCTAGGCGCCACGGATTGGGAGGGCAAGCTGATCGGGCTCGAATCGCAGGTCAACCAGACGACCCACACCCAGGTCTTCCACGTCTCGGTCTCCCCCGAGGTCGCCGCCTCCGTGCCGCCCGGGATGAACGCCAACCTGATCGTGGAGGTTGCGCCCGTGACCGATGTGCTGCTCGTCCCACGTGAGTCGGTGATCGTCACGGGGCGGGGCGCGCGGGTCATGGTGGCGCTTCCCGGTGGACGCTTCGAGCAGCGCGAGGTCGAGGTCGAGGACTTCGGCGAGGACGAGATCGTGGTCCGCTCCGGGCTGCGTGAGGGTGAGCGGGTTGTGGTCTCGGCGCAGTTCCTGCTGGACTCCGAGGCCAACCTGCAGGCCGGACTCAAGCGCCTCTCCGGGGACCCGCGGGCTGAGCACTCCTCACACGAGGGCGCCACTCACCACGAGGTGATGCACCAGGAAGCGATAGAACAGGAAGCGATTGGGCAAGAGGTCCATGCCGGGTCCATGCCCGAGGCGGACATGCCAGTTGGGGCCGTGGAGCGAGAGGGTGATCGTACGGAGGTCACGCACCCGCAGGCCGCCCAAGAGGGGGCGACCCAGTGATCGGGCGGGTCATTCGCTGGTCCATCAACAACCGATTTCTGGTCCTCGTGGGCACCGCGCTGATCGTAGCGTGGGGGCTCTATGCGGTGCGCAACATCTCGTTGGACGCGATCCCCGATCTCTCGGATGTCCAGGTCATCGTCAAGACGACCTATCCGGGACAGGCGCCCCAGGTGGTGGAGGACCAGGTGACCTACCCGATTACCACCGCCCTGCGTGCGGTCACCGGGGCGGTCGCCGTGCGTGGCTATTCCATGTACGGGGATTCTTACGTCTACGTGGTCTTCCGGGACGGCACCGACCCCTATTGGGCACGCTCACGGGTGCTGGAGCTCCTCAACCAGGTCACCTCTCGGTTGCCGGCTGCCGCCCGCCCCGAGCTGGGGCCGGATGCAACGGCGGTGGGCTGGGTTTATCAGTACGCCCTGGTGGACCGCACGGGGACGCACGACCTGGCGCAGCTTCGCAGCCTCCAGGACTGGTTCCTCAAGTACGAACTGCAGTCCGTTCCGGGTGTGTCCGAGGTCGCCACCGTGGGCGGCATGGTCAAGCAGTATCAGGTGGTCATAGACCCGGAGGTTCTGCGCAGCTACGAGCTGCCCCTCACGGCGCTGATGCAGACCATCCAACGTTCCAACGGCGAGGCGGGAGCCGGTGCCGTCGAGATGTCGGAGGCGCGCTACATGGTCCGCGTCGCCGGCTATCTTCACGGCATCGAGGACCTTCGCAACGTGCCTATGTCTCCACAGGACACCAAGGCCGCGACGATGGGGATGGGCATGGCCAGCCAGGGTTACGAGGCCCCTTTGACCGCCCGCACCGTCTATCGACTGGGGGACATCGCGGACGTGCGGCTGGGCCCGGAGATGCGCGAGGGAATCGCGGAGCTCGACGGAGAGGGCGAGGTGGTGGGCGGTATCGTCCTGATGCGCCCGGGTGGCAACGCCCTGAATGTCATCGGCTCAGTCAAGGACAAGCTGGCCGAGCTCCAGAAGAGCCTGCCCGAGGGGGTCGAGGTAATCCCCGTGTACGATCGCTCGGGGCTCATCCACCGGGCGATCGATACCCTGAGCAGCCGGCTGATCGAGGAGTTCATCATCGTCGCCCTGGTGTGCGCGCTCTTTCTCTGGCACATCCGGTCATCTTTGGTGGTGATCCTGAGCCTCCCCATCGGGATCCTCATCGCCTTCATCGTCATGCAATGGCAGGGGATCAGCGCCAACATCATGTCGCTCGGGGGCATCGCGATTGCGATCGGTGCGATGGTCGACGCGGCCATCGTGATGATCGAGAATCTGCACAAGCACATCGAGCGCGAGCCTCTGACTGCCGCGAACCGCTGGCAGGTCGTTCAGCGGGCGACGATCGAGGTCGGACCCGCACTCTTCCTCTCCCTGCTCATCATCACCCTGAGCTTTCTGCCCGTCCTGGCCCTGCAAGGGGAGGAGGGCAGGCTCTTCGCGCCGCTCGCCTACACCAAGACCTATGCGATGGCGGCCTCGGCGCTGCTTGCCATCACCTTGGTGCCCGTGCTGCTCGGTCTACTGGTGCGCGGGCATATCCGACCCGAGCGGGAGAATGTCATCAACCGTGGGCTGATCGCCGCCTACCGACCCCTGCTCGATTGGGTGCTGCGCAGGCCTGGCGGCGTGCTGCTTCTGGCCCTCGCGCTTACCCTCGTCTCGGCCTGGCCCGCATTGCGGCTCGGCACCGAGTTCATGCCCGATCTGGATGAGGGCGACCTGCTCTATATGCCGACCACCTTCCCGGGGATCGCACCCGACAAGGCCCGCCAGCTTCTACAGCAGACCGATCGACTGATCCGCACCGTCCCCGAGGTGCAGCGGGTATTCGGCAAGGTGGGGCGGGCGGAGACCGCGACCGATCCGGCGCCGATGGAGATGATCGAGACCACGATTCAGCTCAAGCCGCGGGATCAATGGCGCCCCGGCATGACCATCGAGGGCATCAAGGCCGAGCTCGAGCGGACGGTGAAGTTCCCGGGACTGACCAACTCCTGGCTCATGCCCATCAATGCCCGCCTGCAGATGCTCTCCACCGGCATCAAGACGCCCGTTGGCGCGAAGATCGCCGGGCCCGATCTGGATGTCATCCAGCATATCGGAGAGCAGGTCGAGGAGGTTCTAGGTCGGCTCCCGGAGACCCGATCCGTCTTCGCCGAGCGGGTCTCTTCCGGTCGGTACATC
>Ga0316578_10001126_pt1 | contig 10467 bp, 9 predicted proteins | sample J0NA_2_FD_203076 | JGI IMG/M metagenome (GOLD analysis project Ga0316578, IMG submission 203076) | Rhizosphere microbial communities from salt marsh grasses in Alabama, United States - J0-2_160517rDrC | ecosystem: Host-associated > Plants > Roots > Rhizosphere | place: USA: Alabama | collected...
AGAGCGCGTCCAGCACCCGGTGGCGGCCGAGCTGGGCGCCGTAGTTGGTCTCGACGCCGACGATGGCGACAATGATCTCAGGCGGCACGCCATACTCGGCCTCGACCCGCTCCAGCAGCTCGGCGTGCTCACGACGGAACGCGACACCGCCGTCGATGCGCTCCGGCGTCAGGAACAGCCGCCGGTAATCGCGCCAGGGCTTGGCCTCATAGGGTCGCTCGATGGCATCAATGATGTCTTGGCGATAGCGGGCACGCGCCATCAGCGCGGCCAGCGCCTCGGCGCTGTAGCCGAGCCCCGCCGCGTGCTCGGCGACGAAGGCACGGCTGCCGGCGACGTAGTCGGCGGGGACTCCAGCGGCGGGAGCCTCGGCCGGCCCAACCGCGACGGCGGGCTGCAAGGCAGCCAGCGCGGCGAGGACGCAGCCAAGCGCGAGGACAGATTGCGAACGGAACACGGACAAGGGGGCGGCGGTGGCGCGCATAAGAAAAGAGGCATTAGCGGCTTCGGTTAAAGCGTATTCTCCAGTATAGGCTAGAAGTATCTATTTCAAAATCAGTTTTGACTTTTTGATCGATGGGCTATGGCGGCCCTGTCGGACGCCGGCACTCACTACCTGCGGAGCCTTGTGATAGCGTTGTGCCAAGAACCGCGTTCCCCGAAGCAAGCCCCGAGACCAGCACCGGAATCCGCCATGGCCCTGGACCGAACCGATGTCGCCAAGATCGCCCACCTAGCCCGGCTCGACGTCGCCGACGGCGACCTCGACCACTATGCCGCCGAGCTCAGCAACATCCTGAGCCTGGTGGAACAGATGAGCGCGGTGAGCACCACCGGCGTCGAGCCCATGGCCCACCCGCTGCACATGGCTCAGCGGCTGCGGGCGGACGCCGTCACCGAGATGGACCAGCGCGAGGTCTTCCAGGCCATCGCTCCAGCCACCGAAGACGGGCTCTACCTGGTGCCCAAGGTGATCGAGTAGCCGACCGGCCCGGCCGCCGAGCGCCCCACCCCGAGCGCGACGTCCGCAACCGAGCATCACCGCCCCAGTCGTCTCCAAAAGCCAGCAGCTACACCGCATGCACGAGCAATCCATCGCCGAGCTCGCCGCCGGCCTGCGCGAGAAGCGCTTTTCCAGCCGCGAGCTCACAGCGCACTACCTGGCCCGCGTCGACCGCCTGGACTCGGCGCTCAATAGCTACGTCACACTGACGGCCGAGTCGGCACTGACCGCCGCCGACTCGGCGGATGCGCGCATCGCCGCGGGCGAGGCCGGGCCGCTGACGGGCATCCCCATCGCGCACAAGGACATCTTCCTCACCGAGGGCTTCAAGACCAGCTGCGGCTCGCGCATGCTGGACAACTTCATCGCGCCCTTCGATGCCACGGTCGTGGTACGGCTCGCGGCCGCCGGTGCGGTCATGCTGGGCAAGCTCAACATGGACGAGTTCGCCATGGGCTCGTCCAACGAGACCAGCTTCTACGGCCCGGTGTGCAACCCCTGGGACACCAACCGCGTGCCTGGCGGGTCCAGCGGCGGCTCGGCGGCGGCGGTGGCCGCCGCGCTCTGTGCCGCCGCCACCGGCACCGATACAGGTGGCTCCATCCGCCAGCCAGCCGCCTTCTGCGGCATCACCGGCATCAAGCCCACCTACGGGCGCTGCTCGCGCTGGGGCATGATCGCCTTCGCCTCCAGCCTCGACCAGGCCGGCGTGCTCGCCCGCTCGGCGGCGGATGCGGCGCTGCTGCTGGGCGCCATGGCGGGCTTCGACGAGCGCGACTCCACCAGCGCGAGCGAGCCGGTGCCGGACTATACGGCGACGCTGACCGACGACATCGCGGGGCTGCGCATCGGCCTTCCGACAGAGTATTTCGGCGCGGGACTGGACGCCGGCGTCGAGGCATCGATACACGCGGCGCTGGCGGAGCTGGAGAAGCTCGGCGCCAGCATCGTCGACATCAGTCTGCCGAACGCATCGCTCTCGGTGCCGGTCTACTACGTGGTGGCGCCGGCCGAGTGCTCGTCGAATCTCGCCCGCTTCGACGGCGTGCGCTACGGCCACCGCTGCGAGGCACCGACGGACCTGGAGGACCTCTACAAGCGCAGCCGCGCCGAGGGCTTCGGCGCCGAGGTCAAGCGCCGCATCATGATCGGGACCTACGCCCTGTCCGCCGGCTACTACGACGCCTACTACCTGAAAGCGCAGCAGCTCAGGCACCTGATCGCTGAGGACTTCCACAAGGCATTCGAGCAGGTGGACGTCATCATGGGACCCACCACGCCCACCACCGCCTTCCCACTCGGCGCCAAGACCGACGACCCGGTGGCGATGTACCTGAACGACATCTACACCATCGCGACGAACCTGGCCGGGCTGCCGGGCCTATCGGTGCCCGTGGCGCCGGTGGACGGCCTGCCGGTGGGGCTGCAGATGATCGGCAATTACTTTGCCGAAGGACGGCTGCTCAACGTCGCGCACCGGCTGCAGCAGGCGACGGACTGGCACCGAGCAGTGCCGCCGGCTTTCCGATAGCACGTGGGGAATTCCCGCTCAGACGTCGACATCGGTCCAGGCGCCGAGCTGCTGCTCCAGCCGGCGCACCCGGCAGCGCAGTTGCTGGATCTCGTCGATGAGCTCGAGTGCCAGCGCGGCGCCCGGTAGGTTCAGCTCCAGGTCGCGCTGCAGGCGCACCGCGCGGCGCACGCGGATCACCTCCACGCCGCGGAAGATCCACTGCTCGGGCACCTCGCCGCGCGGATGCAGCATGCCCTCGGCGACCATGTCGCGTACCTGCTCGGCGCTGACGCCACAGACGCGCAACAGCTCGCCGAGCTTGAGCGCCCGCTGCTCGTCCAGCAGTTCCCCTTCCACTCCGATCGGCTGCCGTGTCATGACTCAGACCCCTAGCTTGGCGCGCGGATTGAAGGCTTTGAAGCGCTCGGCGAGCGCCTCGAATGCCGCCTGGGCGTCCGCATCCGTCGCCGGCGGGTTGACAATCTCGAGCTGCACATAGGCATCTCCCGGGGTCTTGCCGGGCAGCCCGCGGCCCTTGAGCCGCAGGCGCTGGTTGCTCTGCGCGCCGGCCGGGACCTTGAGGCTCACCCTGCCGCCCAGCGTCGGCACCGACAGCGTGGCACCCAGGGCCGCCTCCCAGGGGGCGATGGGCAGACGCAGGTGAACGTCACGCCCCTCGGCGCGGAAAACGGGGTGCGGCGCGAATTCCACTTCCAGGTACAGGTCCCCGGCCTCGCCGCCGCCGACGCCGCCTCCGGCCTGGCCCGCGAGACGGATCTGCTGGCCCTCGGTGACGCCGGCCGGGATCCGCACGTTGAGCGTGCGCGTGCGCGACTTGAGGTGCCCCTGGGCGTCGATCTCCGGCACCTCCAGGCTGAGCTGGCGCGCGGCGCCATGGTAGGCATCCTCCAGCGAGATGCGCACCCGCGCGGTCTGATCCGCGCCGCGAGCCGAGAAGCCGCGTCCGCCGAAGCCCCCGTCGCCACCCATGCCGCCGCCCCCCCTCGTGCCGCCCATTCCACCGAGATCGCCGAAGATGCTGGAGAAGAAGTCGCTGAACTGCGCGGCTTCCTCCGGCGACATGCGCTCGGCGCGCTGCCAGCCGCGGGTGCCACCGGCACCACCGGGCGCCCCATAACCGGGCGGTGGCCGGAACTCGTCCCCGGCATGCCAGCCGCTGCCGAGCGCATCGTACTGGGCACGCTTCTCCGGATCCTTCAGCACCTCGTTGGCCTCGTTGACCTCTTTGAAGCGGGCCTCGGCGTTCGATTCCTTGCTGACGTCGGGATGGTACTTCCGCGCGAGCTTGCGGTAGGCACGCTTGATGTCGTCCTGGCTCGCGTTACGGGCGACGCCGAGAATCTTATAGTAGTCCTTGTATTCCACGGTGGCCTCTCGCTGGGTCGCTCATGCCGCGCCCGCCTCGGCGGGAGCTGATGCAGATTCTACTGTCGTGGCGGCAAGGCCGCCCAATGGGCGTGCAAGATTGAGCTCAGGAGCCAAGGGCTCAATACGCACGCGGAGCTGTCGGAGCGCATGACGACCCGGTCAGTCGGACTGGCAGGCGGTAAAGAAGTCGTTGTGCATGGCCTCCTGGCACTGCCGACCGGTGCTGCTCAGCGCCGCCGGATCCTCGACCGCAAGGCGCTCATCGGTCTCCAGCGCCAGGAGCTGCCGGGCCGCGTCGCAGGCCTGGGTGTCGGCGCAGGCGTCGTCCGCGCCGCAGGCCTTCGACACCAGCGCGCGGCAGCGGCTGCCGCCGCCGGCGGTAAGGCTCGCACAGGCGGGGAAAGCGGGGTCGGCGAGGGCCTCCCGGCAGCGGAGCTCGGTGGCCGTAGGCGCGATCGTTGCACCTTTGGTCAGCCCGCCGATGACGGCCAGATCGCGGCGCTCGCCCTCGACATCGCCCAGCAGCGTGCGGGCCTGCAGGCAGGCGGCAGCCTTATCGCAGGCGTCGTCGAAGCCGCACGTCTTGCGCACCAGCTGATGGCACCACCGGTCCGCATAGGGGGACGGTGCGGCGGGACCACCGGACCAGGCGCGATACATCTCCTCCGTGGGGACAGCGACGCCATCGCGGACGATGACCGTGGAGCCGTCCTCGAGCCGGTGCACGCCGTCCCAAAGCTGGCGGCTGGCACCATTTTCCTCGCGCAGGGCGCGGTGGGTGCCGGGATCGACGACGATCTGACCGCCAGACTCGAGCGCGCCGCGCCAACTGTCGGCGTCGGCGCCGGAGGAGACAGCCAACAGCACCGCCGCGGCAATACTGGCGAAGGTAGAGGCCATGGGCTGGAAGGGTCGCGATGCCATACCGCAAGTCTAGCAATCCCGCCGCGCGTTCGGCGTGGGTAGCGCGACGTGACCAGCGATGAGCCGGGCAAAGCTCGGGCGCCGTGGACGGGGCGCCCAGTCCGCGACCGTCATCCCCCACCCTTGCACATCTTGAGACACTGCTCCAACGTCTCGAAGGGCACATTGCCCTGGCAGCCGCCCCAAATGAAGCGCCGACAGCTGTCGGACCGATAGTCGTAGAAGTAGGCCGGCTTGGCGGCGCGGCACGGGCCAGGGTCAGGCTTCTCGAGGCAGCTCACATGCAGGCTGTCGGCCGGCACAGGCGGTTCGGCGTTGTCGCCGCCTCCGCCGCAGCCGGCCAGGATGGCCGACGTGAGCAAGGTCAGGATGAAGGGCAAGAAGAGGCGGCGAGCCAGCGACATCGACAACTCCATTGGTGAGACGGCAAGGTCTAATCGTGCTGGCGTGCAACCTCGGACCGCGCCTCGGCACCGGGCACCAGCTCCGCGGAGCGCCCTCGCGCGGTCCGCACAGCCCGGCCGCTTGATGCGGTCAGCCACCAGTCGCGGTGGCGGAAATCGGCGGCCGTACGCGCCATCGCCTTATAGCGACCCCAGCGCAGAAAGCCCCAGCCCTTGACCCGCGGTCCGTGCAGGAAGAGCGTCCAAGCCGGACGGCCGTCACGCAGCACTACGCGATGATAATCGCTCCCGCGCAACAGGTTGAGCCGCCAGGGGCGCACATGGCGGGTGTGGATCGGCAGACTTGTGACCGCGGCCGCCTCACCCGCCCCGTGCCGCGGCGGTTGCGCGAGGCGCAGCTCGTCGTAGCCACCGGTCAGTACCAAGCTCGCGGCACGCGCCCAGGGGTGGTCATGCAGGCCGCGGTCCGGGTCGGAGTCCACGAACCGGTGCAGGTAGGCATGCCAGCCGAACAGGCCGGCGAGGTAATAGCGTTCCAGGTAGGGCTCGCCGTGCTCGCCGTCGATGATGCGGCAGGGCAGGCGGTCGGTGATGTGCAGCAGCAGCGATTCGATCAGGGACACGGTCTGGCTCGGGTCTGGGCCGAGATGGGGCGCTCCGGAATGGCGCGAGACTAACCGACCGGGGGCTCGTTTCGCGAGTCCGCGACGCCCTCGTCACTCAGCTCGTCGGCTCATCCACCTGTACAAGCCATGCCACTTGGTGCGGCGCGAGCGTGAGCCGGCTCGCGAGCGTCGCGCCGTCCCCCTCCCAGCCGCCGATCAGCTCGCGCCAGCGGGCGCGCTGCCAATGGGGGTGGATGCGGCTCATGGCACAGGCAATAGCGCGATCGGTCACGTTGGCGAGCATCCAGAGCCGATGGCCGTCGGCGCTGTCGCGGCGGATACCGAACAGCCCCCGCGGCAGCTCCAACACCTGCTGGGACGCCTCGGGATGAAAGGCGGGCTGGGCAGCGCGCAGCCGCAACCGGCGCAGGTACTCGGGCAGCACTTGGGCGGCCTGATGCTCGCCATCCTCGGCGAGCATGGCGGCGAGCTCCGACTCCGTCCATTTGCGACGATTGATGCTGCGGGCGCGGCCGGTCTGCTCGACGCCGATGAGGTCGTTGTCGGCGCCGAGCAGGCTGTTGAAGTAGATCCCGGGGATGCCCTGGAGGCTCATCGCGATGGTCTGCGAGCACAGGAAACGGCGGATGGAGGCATCGCGATCGCCGGGCACGCCGACGGCGTCGTAGTAGGTGATGTTCAGCTCATAGGGCGTCGCCGAGCCATCCGGGTTGCTGCGCCGGCTCACCAGACCCCCGCGCTGCTCCATGGCCGCCACCAGGGCATCGCGCTCGGCCTGCGGCAACAGGCCCTCCAGCGGGCGCACGCCAATGCCATCGTGCGAGGCGGTGAAGTTGAAGAAGGTGCATCCGGCCGGCGGTGGCGCGAGGTTGGCGGCCCAGTCCCGGAGGTAGCTCGGATCACCCCTGTGCAGGGCATGCAGCAACAGCGGCGGCAGACTGAACTGGTACACCATGTGCGCCTCATCGCCGGCACCGAAGTAGCTGATGTTCTCCGCGTGCGGGACGTTGGTCTCGGTGAGCAGCAGCACGCCGGGGGCGAGCATCTCCAGGATGTCGCGGAGCAGCTTCACCACCTCGTGGGTCTCGGGCAGGTGGATGCAGGGGGTGCCGAGACGCTTCCACAGGTAGGCGATCGCATCCAACCGGATCAGCTGGGCACCGTGGTGCACGTAGAGCAGCAGGATGTCCAGGTACTCGAACAGCACATCCGGATTCGAGAAGTCCACGTCGAGCTGGTCGTGGCTGAAGGTGGCCCAAACGTGGCGCTCGCCGTAGGGGGTCTGCACGGCCCGCAGCAGCGGCGTGATGCGCGGGCGCACGACGGCGGACAGGTCCGTGCCGGGCGCCACTTCGATGAAGTAGTGCCGCTCCGGCGCCATGCCGTTGCAGTAGGCGCGAAACCAGGGGCTCTGCCCGGAGACGTGATTGATGACCAGGTCCGCCGCGAGGCGATAATCGCCACTCAGCGCATCGATGTCGGCCCAGGTGCCCAGCGCCGGGTCCACCATTCGGTAGTCGATGATCGCGAAGCCGTCGTCGGAGCTGTACGGAAAGAAGGGCAGCAGGTGCAACGCGGAGACCGCGTCCCCGACGCGCTCGGCGAGAAAGCGGCGCAGCGTCGCCAGCGGGGCCTCGCCGTTGCTGCGCACCATGTCCCCGTAACCGATGAGCACGGCGTCGCGCTGATCCCAGCCGCGGCACCGGGCCTTCACGGCGTCCGGGTCCAGGCAGTGGGTGCCGACGCCGTAGCGGCCCACCACCAGTTCCAGGCGTTGCAGGAGCCGCGGCAGCTGCTCGTCGCCGTAGAGCCGCGCGAGGCGGCCGCGAATCCGCTCGAACACGGCGCGATCGACGACACGCATGGGCCTCTACTCCGTCAGGTTGCGGATGTTGTTGATCATCCCGCGCAGGCTGTCGCGCAGCACGCGGTAGCTGAAGAAGCGGCTCGCAACCCGATAATTGTGCTCCGTCAGCTGGTAACGATAGTCGGCGTCCTGAATGATGTGCCGACACTCCTCCACCACGCCGCGGTCGACCACGCCGTCGATGGTGGGCAGCTTGAAGCCCTTGGGCTCGATGTCGCGCTGATAGACGGAGTAGCGGCCCACCACCAGCGGCTTATGGAAGTAGACCGCTTCCAACAGCGCGTTGCCGAAGCCCTCGTAGAGGCTCGGGAAGGTGACGAAGTCCGCGTGCGGATAAAGATCGCTCAACACGTAGACCTTCTGCCCTTCCTGATTGAGCTGGCGGCGGTCGGCCATGCGGTTGCCGAAGAACTTGAGCGACACCCCCTCGTCGCGCGCCAGGTGCTGGATCTGGTGGGCATACTCCATGCCCTCGTCGCCACTGTCGTGGGAAATGACCAGATGGGCGCGCGGCAGCTTGAGGCGGCGAATGAGATGGATCGCGTTCTCGATGCCCTTGCGGGGTACGACGCGGGTCGGCTGGAGTATCAGCAGGTCATCATCCAACAGCCCGAGCGCATGGCGCACGTCGGCGGCGTAGTCGTCCGGCTGCCCGGGCGGATTTTCAAAGTCGAACACATTGGGCACCAGAACGCTCGGCAGGCCCTTGCGCCAGGCGATCTCCTCGCGCGCCGCCTGGTTGATGACCACATGCTGCAGGTGCGGCACCCGCGGCGGGAAGGCCATCTCCAGGTAGTCGTCCACCGCGGAAATCTGAAACCGCTGGCGTTCCCACATGAAGTCGTGGTGATGGGCGATGGCCGGCATGCCGGTCTCCAGCAGGAACTCGGTGATGGCCACCCCGAGCGGGATGTGCATCGGGATGGTGAGCGCGTTCTCGATGATGAGGATGTCCAGATCGAAGCGCGCGCGAAACTCGTACAGCGTGGACTTGAGGTACTCGGCCAGCTCGCGGATGCGCCGGCTCGCTTCTGCGCAGCGCCGGGTGCGACCCCAGAGCTGGCTGTTGATCCAGGCGTTCTCGGCATGATCGAAGAAGGCCTCCGGCACGCATAGGCTTACGCCTGGCTCCCGGTCCAGCACGCCGGCATACCAGTGGCTGACATGGCCGCCCAGCCAGAGCACCTCGGCCCACTTGGCGGCCTCCAGCGATACCCCGTCGGTGCCAGCGAAACGGGTGGAGACGAAGCCGATGTTTTCGGGTTGCTTCATGGCGGCTCGATCATGAGCGGGCGGCAGGCGGAGCCGAGTGCGGGCGCAGCGTGTGGGACCGGTCCCGCTGCGCGGGTCCGGATGCCCGCCTATAATGCCGCCGCAGTGCAACGTCGGGAAACCACGTCATGGCCATCGCGCAACGCTGTGCCATCACCGGGCGCCGCGGCTGCGACGGCGCGCCCCGTCCATGCGGTTAAGCACCTCGCGTGCCGAAAGCAAGATGCATGGTCGAGGACTCTGGTGCTCGTCGTTGTCCTTGTCGTTGTCGTAATCGAGTATGAGCGCAACAAGGACAGCGACGTTACTCGACAGGCTGATCGAGATTTGCCGAGATACAGGCCAAGACGCAGGCCGCATCCGGCAACACGCCGCCTAGCAGGAAACCCATGCGCATCTGCATCGTCCACTATCACCTGCAAACGGGCGGCGTCACGCGCGTGATTCAGCACGCTTGCGCGGCCCTGTTGGCGCGTGGAGAGCGGGTCGTGGTGCTCAGTGGCGAACCGCCGCAGTCGCCGCTACCACCCGGTGCCGAGATTGCGGTGTTGCCGCAGCTCGCTTATGAAGAGCGGCGTGCGCCGGAAACGCCAGATGGACTGGCCGCCGCGATGGAAGCCGCAGCCGCTGAGAAGCTGAAGTGCCCGCCCGATCTCTGGCATGTTCACAACCACAGTCTGGGCAAGAACACAGCCCTCCCCGGCGCGCTGCTGCGGCTCGCCCGCAATGGGCACAGGCTGCTGTTGCAGCCCCACGACTTCGCGGAAGACGGGCGTCCGGCGCTCTACGCGCGGCTGCGCCAGCAACTGGCGGACGGCGACATCGGCCGGCTATCGGCCCTGCTCTATCCGCTTGCGCCGCAGGTCCACTACGCGACGCTGAACCGGCGCGACCACGAGTTTCTGGCCGCCGCCGGCGTAACGGCAACGCAGTTGCACCCACTGCCCAACGCCGTATCGGTTGGCGACCCGCCCGCTGACGGTTCGTCGGCGGCGGCGCATGCACCGCGAAGGGGCATGGCCCGCGAGCGACTTTGGCTCTACCCCACCCGCGCCATCCGCCGCAAGAACTTGGGCGAGCTCTTGCTTTGGGCAGCACTGGCCGGGTCCCAAGACCGCTTTGCGGCCACCCAGGCACCGCAGAACCCGCAAGAGCGCCCCATCTACCAGCGCTGGGTCGCGTTGGCAGGGGAACTGGATCTGCCGGTGCGCTTCGCCGTCGGCGCCGGCGACCTGGACTTTCGCTCGCTCATCGCGGGAAGCCACGCCCTGGTGACCACCAGCGTCGCCGAGGGCTTCGGGCTCGCCTTCCTCGAGCCCTGGCTGCTCGGACGCCCGCTGGTGGGCCGCGACCTGCCGGAGATCACCGCGGACTTCATCGACGCCGGCGTGCGGCTACCGGGACTGTACACGCGGCTGGAAGTGCCGCTGGCCTGGCTGGACACCGCGCGGCTGCGCGCGGCTTTCACC
>Ga0316578_10001127_pt1 | contig 10467 bp, 8 predicted proteins | sample J0NA_2_FD_203076 | JGI IMG/M metagenome (GOLD analysis project Ga0316578, IMG submission 203076) | Rhizosphere microbial communities from salt marsh grasses in Alabama, United States - J0-2_160517rDrC | ecosystem: Host-associated > Plants > Roots > Rhizosphere | place: USA: Alabama | collected...
GTAGATGTGTTGGAAGAAGAGTTGGCGGCTTGACTACAAGCGAGGGATAGGCATAATGTGCCAAGCGCAAGTAGAGTTGTTGCGTGCTTCATGTTGCGTCAATGGCGTGTGGAAAAAGTTTGCATTGAGCGCTTAGTGGCTCGCCGCTGCTTTAGGATATTGGTTTATGGTATAAAAAGTATACCATGTTTTCGATCTGGAATTGTTGCAACAGCTATTGCAACGGCTTGGATGACCATTCTGGCAATGCGGCTTTGCATCGAGTGACTTGACGGGGCAGCGGATCGGTGATATGGTGGCAGGTGAGGTGAAACAGTGAATCGTAGACAAATACGAGGGGCGCTTTTTTTGCTTTTAACCTGGGCGCTGTTGTGTCTGGCGGTCGCGTGCAGATTTGCCACGCCTACCCCCACGTCGGTTCCTCCTGTCACTGTTCGGGTCGAAGCCGCTCCCTCCGCGCTGCCGACCGACCCGCCGACGAGTCAACCGACAGATCGGCCAACTATCCGACCAACAAACAATCCTACAGACCAGCCAACGATCCAAGCGACTCCCATGCCAGAGCCGACTTATGCTTCCACATCACCACCCGCCGTCGCCGTGTGGGAACAGGGTATCACCCTCAACACCTATGGCTGGCAGGATGCGCTGGTTCCCTCTGAGGCTGACGATTCCATCTATCCCTACCCACGCCTCAACTTCGGCGCTGTTACTCCTCCTGTTCCTAAAACTTACCGTGCCGTCTATATCCAGAACACGTACGTGCAGTTGATCGTCGTGCCAGAGCTGGGCGGGCGTATCCTGCGCTGGACCGATCTGACTACCGGGCGGCAGCTCTTTTACGCCAATTCGGTGATCAAGCCCACGCGCTGGGGCTACCGCGGTTGGTGGTTTGCCACCGGGGGGATGGAGTGGGCCTTTCCTACCGAGGAGCATGGACTGAACGAGTACAGACCCTGGGAGTACCAGCTACTGTGGAACGGCGTGCGAGTTTGGGCTACGGAGGATCGCACCGGGATGACGGTCGAGGTGACGATCCAGTTAGAGGGTGGGCGCAATACATTTAGCGTCACGCCGCGCATCTCTAATCCCACCGATGAGGCGCAGCCGTATCAGTTCTGGGCCAATGCCATGCTGACCATCTCCGATGGTAACGCCCCATCGCCTAATCTGACCTTTATCCTGCCCGACGACGCGGTTACCGTTCACTCGACCGGCGACGGTGGGCTTCCCGACCCTGGCGGCCAGATGACCTGGCCGGTGCATGACGGGCGGGATTTTAGCCGCTATGGCGAGTGGCATCAGTATCTGGGGGTGTTTGCTAATCCGGCGCAGGCGGGCTTTGTGGGCGCGTACGATCCGGGCAACGATCAGGGCATCGTGCGCGTCTTTCCCCCTACCACCGCTACGGGGGTCAAGATTTTCTGCATGGGTGACTTGCCGTCCAGCCTCTGGACGGACGATGGCAGCCGCTATTTCGAGATATGGGGTGGGCGAACGCCGACCTTTTGGGACTATTGGACGCTGGAGCCGGGTGCGAGCGTAAGCTGGACGGAGCACTGGTATCCGGTGAGCGGCATCGGCGGCTACAACTGGGCCAACGCGGAGGCGGCCATCCGGCTGCTGCCCTCGGGGGATAACGCCCAAGTGGCGGTGGCGACCACGCGCCCGCTGAATGGGGCGGTCGTGCTGCGCAGGGGTGGGGTGGAGGTGCAGCGCTGGGACGTTGTGATCGCGCCAGGGAGACCTTTCCTCGTCACCGGCGGCCCGGCCTCCGGCGGGGGCGACTGGGGCGTGCAGGTGCTCGAAGGTGACGCCGCGATCGCCCAGATGGGGCCGTGAGGCGTCCTGGAGCTGAGTAGCTTTAGACTCTACGCGTCCGTCGGCTCCTCGGGTCTTTGGGTAAGCACCAGGACGCCGTAGGGCGCCATTCTCACCGTGCCCTCGATCGCTAACCCCAGCAGGTGCTCGTGGGCGGGCCAGGGTAGCGTCACGGATTGTTCCTTCGTGGTATGGTTGATGAGGATGACAATATCCTCACCCTCTGCACTCACACGCTTACAGGCTTCGACTCCCAGAGGCGTCTGCATCACGGGCTCGATGCGTAGTTGCCCGGTGACCATATCCATGAGCGCTTGCTGAGCCCGGTCGTCGAGGTACGTGCTGACGTAGTATATCACCCCCTGTCTATGCATGTTCACGGTGATGGCGAACCGGTCGTCCAGCCAGCCATTGGACGGACCGTAGGTGGCGGAGGGGGTGGTGATATTGTTCAATGGTTTGAGCCTCTCGGCCCAAATCCGCCCGGTGCCGGAAACCCGCCTTCCCTTGATTGGAATCTCCTCCTGCAGGGCGTAATAGTCCTCTACCTCGATCCCCGCGACCTTGGCCAGGGGGCCCGGCGGGCGCGTCGGCAGCATAGCGTTGTACTCATCCTTCACCCCACTGCGCAGGGTAATGACGAGCCTCCGGGTATTGGCGACGAACGTCTTGAGGCGCTCGGCGAGCTCGTCATCTATGATGTGCAGGGCCGGCGCGATTATCAGCCGGTATTGATCGAAGGGCGCGTCGGTGGAGATGATGTCGACCGGCTTGTTGCGCAAAGCAATGGGGCGGTAGTAATGGAGCAGATGCTCTACGTAGTCAAAATCCTCGTGGTGGCACTGCCACTTGATGGCCCAGCGGCTGTCGTAATCGTTGAGAATGGCGATTTCGGCAGGGGCGGGCTTGGATCCCGCCAGGATGGGGGCTGCGTTTTCGAAATCGTAGCCTATCTGTTGCACCTCTTCATAGATGGGCAAGGGCTGGCCCGATTGGTCGATCAGCACGCCGTGGTACTGCTCCTGCCCGTTCAGAGCCGAGCGCCATTGCCAGTAGAGCACCGCATCTGCCCCGTGGCCGACTGCGTGCCAGGCCATCGTCCGCATCTCGCCCCGGTTCAGCGCCGTGTTGACCGGTTTCCAGTTGACGCGTCCGGGCTGCGTCTCCATCAGCCAAAAGTTGCGCCGCTTGTACCCCCTCACCAGGTCATGGGCCGCGCCGCAGGTCAAGTGATCCACGTGGCCCATACCCACATACCAGTCCCAAGAAGCTATGTCGAGGTCCTCGGACACCTTATAGTGGTCGAATCCGTCGAACCACTGCATAAAGTTGTGCGTGATCCACACGCCCGGCTGCAGGTGCGGGCGCAAAATGTCGATTTGCAATTTTTGGAACTGGCAATAGCCATCGGTGACGAACTGCCTGAACGCCAGCATCAGCCCGGGGTTGTGGTTGCCGATAGGAATGGGGATCTGCTCCCAGGCCGAGTAGGTCTGGCTCCAGTAGGCGGTCGTCCAGTGTTCGTTGAGCGCTTCCAGCGAGCAGAAGCGTTCGGCCAGGTAGGCCTGGAAGCGCGCGCGGCAGTGATCGCAATAGCAGGCGCGGTTGAACTCGTTATCGATCTGCCAGCCGATGACGTGGGGGTTGGGCCCAAAGTGCTCCGCCAGCGCGGTGACGATGCGGCGCGTGGCGGCGTGGTACTCGGTCGAGTTGACGCAGTAATGGCAGCGGTTGCCGTGCTGGGCGTGGCGACCGTACTCATCCACGGCCAGCGTATCGGGGTGGGCGTGCGTCAGCCAGGCGGGTGGGGCAGCGGTGGGCGTGCCAAGCACCGAGACGATGCCCGCCTCGGCCAGCATATCGATGGCGCGGTCGAGCCAGTCAAAGTGGAACTCACCCTCGGTCGGCTCAAAGGTCGACCAGGCAAACTCGCCCATGCGGGCGACGGTGAAGCCGGCCTCCTGCATCAGGCGGATATCCTCTGGCCAGCGCTCCTCCGGCCAGTGTTCGGGGTAGTACGCTGCACCCAGATGCAGGCGGTCGGCGGTCGGTGTTTCGGGTGATGTGTTTTCTGTCATCGAATCTCCTCTTGGAAGGCGTCTCGATAATTCTATGCGGTTTGGCTTGTCTGTCAATGTCGTTTGACCTGTGCTCTGCGGTGAGTATAATCAAAGTAAGGTACGTTCAAGAGGAGGTGTGTGATGAAATATAGAGCGCTGGGCAAGACGGGCTTCGAGGTATCGGAGGTCTCTCTGGGCACGTGGCAGGTGGGGGGACGTTGGGGTGAGCCCTTCAGTGATGAGAATGCAGAAGAGATCATCAATCGCGCCATCGATCTGGGGGTCAACTTTATCGATACTGCCGACGTGTATGGTGGCAGCCGTAGTGAAGCGGCGGTCGCCCGCGTGGTCAAGGCGCGCAAGGAGGAGGTGCGCGTCGCCACCAAGTGCGGGCGGCGCATCAGCCCGCACGTGGCGGATGGGTACACCGTGGAGGCGCTGGAGGGGTTCGTCGACGACAGCCTGAAGAACATGGGGGTCGAGACCATCGACCTGATCCAGCTTCACTGCCCGCCGACGGAGGTATACTACCGGCCCGAGATTTTCGCGCTGTTCGACCGGCTGAAGCAGGCGGGCAAGATTCGCAATTTGGGTGTCAGCGTGGAAAAAGTCGAGGAAGCGATCAAGGCCATTGAGTATCCCAACATCACCACGGTGCAGATCATCTTTAACATGTTCCGCCACCGGCCCGCGGATCTGTTTTTCTCCCTGGCCAAGCAGAAGAACGTCGGCGTTATCGTGCGCGTGCCGCTGGCTAGCGGCCTGCTGAGCGGCAAGATCACGCGCGAGACGACGTTTGGCCCCGACGATCACCGCACGTTCAACCGTGACGGCGCGGCTTTTGACAAGGGGGAGACCTTCTCCGGGGTCGATTTCGAGACCGGCCTGCAGGCGGTGGAAGAGATCAAAGCGCTGTTCCCGGCCGACGCGAACCTGGCCCAGTGGGCGCTGCGCTGGGTGTTGATGTTCGACGCGGTGAGCTGCGTGATTCCCGGTGCGTCCAAGCTGTGGCACGTCGAGTCGAACGTAACGGCCTCGGATCTGCATGCCTTGACGGACGAGCAGATGGCGGGCGTGAAGGCAGTCTATGAGAAGTATATCAAAAATCCCGTTCACTATCTGTGGTAGGTGATGTGGGTAAGGAAGGCGCATGGATGCTCAGGAGCTCATCAAGCGATACAAGGATGGTGAGCGGTACTTTGCCAAGGCCAGCCTGAACGGTGCCGTTCTAGCTTCCGCCTATTTGATCGGCGCTGTTCTACGTGGCGCTGATTTGAGTGGCGCGGACCTGAGCGAGGCCAATCTGCATATGGCCGATCTGCGCGAGGTGAATTTGGTCGGGGCCAATCTCGGCAAGGCCGATCTGAGCCAAGCCAAGTTGGATTTGGCGAATCTGAGTGAGGCCTATCTGGGCCTGGCCGACTTGAGCGGGGCTGACCTGCGCAAGGTCAATCTGAGCGAGGCAAGCCTGAACCGGGCCGATCTACACAATGCCAACCTGAGCGAAGCCGATCTGATCTGGGTCGGTCTAGTTGGGGCTGATCTGAGTGGTGCCGATCTGAGCGGTGCTAATTTGAGCGGGGCCAATTTGGGCGGTGCCAACATGGAAGGTGCGAACCTGAAAGGTGCCAAGGTAGAGGAAGAGCAACTCGCTCACGTCCTATCTTTACGTGGGGCGATCCTGCCCGATTGTAAAGCGAAAGAGTGATGGGGAGGTGAACCATGGAGGGAATATGGGAATGGGGACTTGAGCTTATCCGCACCGTGCAAACGGTACACGGGCCGGCGCTCGATGCGATTTTCAAGGCGATCACCTTTTTGGGGGAGGAGGATTTCTTTATCATCCTTTTGCCTCTGTTCCTGTGGTGTGTGGATTTTGCCTTTGGCGCGCGCCTGGCCTTTTTCTTTCTTTTCTCGACCATCGTCAACTCGGGAGTCAAGGATCTGTTTGCACATCCTCGCCCGTGCGATCTTGATCCGGATGTCAAGTTGCACTTTTACACAGGGCGCTACGGTTTGCCCAGCGGTCACTCGCAGTCGTCAGTTGTCGTGTGGGGTGCCCTTGCATCCTACATCCGCAAGCGCTGGGTCTGGGCCGTCGCGGTGTTGCTAGCGGTGTTGGTTGGCTTCTCACGCATCTACTTGGGGGTGCACTTTCCCACCGACGTATTGGCAGGCTGGGCGCTGGGTGCCGTGCTCCTGACCGGCTACATATTCCTCGTGCCGCACATCGAGGCCTGGCTCAAGAAGACGAGGCTGAGCGTGCGCCTGGCACTGGTTGTGGTCATACCGCTGGTGCTCGTGCTGCTTTTTCCCTCGGATGATTCTCTGAGCGCGATGGGGGTCTTTTTGGGCGCGGGTGTGGGGATTGTGCTGACGGGGCAATGGGTTCACTTTGATGCGGGCGGCCATCTTTGGCAGCGGGCGGTGCGTCTTTTGCTCGGTGCAGCCGTTTTGCTGGCACTGCGTTTTGGCCTCAAGGCCATCTTTCCCGACGAGGGGGAGGTGCTATATGCCTTCACGCGCTTTGTGCGCTACGCATTAATAGGGTTGTGGGCAGGACTGGGTGCGCCGTGGATGTTTGTGAAGCTGAAATTGACCACGCGCTCGTGAAAAGAACTCTCCGGGGGTTCCAACCCTTCTGAGGGTTTTCCTATCCGGCGCGGTCGGTTTCCAATGACCAACTAATCGCGCCCACCGTGATGCAGCTCTGGGGACACTCGCGCACACACGCCAGGCATCGAATGCAGGCGTTGTCGTTGGGATTTTCGTAGACGCGGATGTTCACCGGACAGATCTCTTGGCAGCGATTGCATCGGATGCAGGTATCCTCGTCTACGCTTAGGCGCATGGCGCTCGCCTTGTTGAGGGGCGCCCATAGCGCGCCCAGCGGGCAGACCCAACGGCAGAAGGGCCGCCGCGTCACGCTCATCCAGGCCAGAAATCCTCCCAGGATGCTCAATTTGAGCCAGTAGAAAGCGCCGACCATTTGCCGGATGTCGGTGGAGATGATGACCCACGGGATGCCGCCTTCCAGCGTGCCTGCCGGGCAGAGCTTGCAGAACCAGGTCTCGCGGGTGATGATAGGAATCACAAAGACGAGCACCACCAGGACGACGTAGCGCGTCCAGTTGAAGCGGTTGGGCAGTCGCAGTTTGGGGATGGGAATCTTGTAGACCAGTTCCTGTACCCAACCAAAGGGGCACAGCCAGCCGCAGCTTCCCCGCCCAATGAGCGCGCCGATCAATCCAACCACGCCGAGGACGTAGAATGGGACCTGATGCCGTGCCCCGGCAATGTGCTGAATGCTGCCGATGGGGCAGGCGAGGGACGCCGCCGGGCAGGCGTAGCAGTTCAGAGCTGGGCAGGGTAACCCTTTCGTCACGGCTTGTGTGACGTACGAGTTGAGGCCGATGGCTGAGAGTACCTGCACGATCACGCGGCGCTTGGCCAGCCAGTACCAGAATCTTTGCATCACAGCCTCCACTAGCTCAGAGCTACTCGATCCCTATGCACGAGAGGCAGAGTATCCTCGCGTTGTTCAACACCGCGTTCCATTCGTTCCAGTACAGGCCAGCCAGGATGGCTGCAACAGCCAGCACGATCAGCACGCGGTTGACGGCAAAGAGCAGCTTATCTCTACCAATCATCTCCATGTCCCTGCGTTCCTCCTCGGTACCTGAACATTGAGCCGATGATGGCTGCCAGCAGGAAAACTACCGCCAGCCCGACCAGCAGCGGCCATATAGAGGGCACCTTCGTCGGCTGGACAGTTGGGAGGGGGGTTGGGGTAGGTGTAGGGAGGGGCGTCTGAGTGGGCACGGGGGTGGAGGTAAAGACGGGCAGGGGGATGGATGTCGACGTAGGGGTGAGGGTGGGTGTGGCTGTGAAGGTCGGTGCAGGCGTGTCAGTCGGGATGGGTGTGGCTGTAGGTGGAATGGGTGTATCGATCGGACTGGATGCGGTGGGAGTCTCCGCGGTCGCGGTGGGCAGCGACTCTCCATTGCTTTCTTCGACGAGCAGGTAAGTAAAGCCGCCGATGGTACAGCGGGGATGGGCGACGGGACAATCTGGCCGTTCTTCTGTGCATCTTGCGCCGGGCAGGGTGATGGTATACTGCCCGGCCACTGGCGTGACGATTTGCTCGACGCCCTTTTGGTCGATCAGACGCGCTTGGGCGCTCTGGGCGGGCAGTGAGACTGTCGCCTCTGCCTGCGTGCGGGCCCACAGGACGCGCGTGGTGAGCGTCCCTCGATTGAGCGTGACCACCGTGTAGAGCGATTGGCGATCCTCGCTGGCGGAGATGGTGCCGGCGTAGTGAGTCGTGATTAGCTTGTAGGCGTCGAACGCCGGCCTGCGGCTGTGATCGGGCCGCAGCACGCCGAAGGGTTCTCCTCCGGGCGGCAGGTCGTTATCGAGCCATTTGTAGACCGCGATACGTTCCGCTCCCGCGCTGAGTGCCAGGCTGAAGGACTGGAGCAGGAACCCCGCCTGTTCCTCCAGGCTGACGCGCCAGCAGATGCGGTCGATGGGCCACTCGGGGTCGGTATCAGGCGAGGCGTTCGTCTCGTTGAGCCAGATGGGTTTTTCGATGCCATAGCTTGCTAGGGTGGCGCGGGCCTCGTTGATGATCCGCGGGACCGACTCGGTCTGGAAATAGATGTGCAGCGAGACCACGTCAAAGTAGTAGCCGTGCTCCGGGCCGGTGGGGTCGTTCGTGGCGACGGCCAGAAATTCGCGGAGGTAGGATTGGTCGTGGTGAAAGGTCAGGCCGGCCAGGTGTATCTTGACGTTTGGGTTGGCCTGGTGCGCGGCCAGGTAGGCGACCTTGAGCAGTTGGTAATACTCCTCCACCGTGCCGCACCACTCGGCACCATAGGTTTCAGGGGCGATGTCGGGTTCGTTCCAGATGACCCAGTGGTCGATCCGCCCGGCGTATATGCTGACGGCGCGGCGCACGAACGTCGCCCACAAATTGCCGGGATCGTCCACCGGTAGGTCTAGTCCGCGTGGGACGCCGCAGCCGGGGGGGCCATCGGTGGCCCAGGCGGGCGTGTGTTTGAGGACCGCGATTACTTCCCGGTCAGCGGCGGCCGCCTGAGTCAGCCACTCGTCCGGTACGTGGTAGCCGTTCCAGTCGTCGGGCCCCTCGCGCTGCAACTCCGACCAGTAGAAGAGGATGCGCTCCCAGGCCACGCCAGCCTCGACCGCGGCGTTGTTGTCGCGGAACGCCTCGATGGCGCCAAAGCGGCGATCGGGAGGGGAGGCTTGCGTTTCGACGGGGGCAACCAACAGCAAACTCATCACGAGTGCAAAGCATGCCATTCTTGAGATCTGAAGTTTGAAGTTTGAAATTTGGAATTTTGTCATTTGGTTCTTATTTCTACTTGATGCCCTCCCAGAATTTAAGCTGCTGTCGCCGAAGGTTGTGTTAGTCTCTCCTGTCGGCGTCGTGGGGCACAACATCGCCGGTCTCAAGATAGAATGTCAGCAGACGTTCCTTGAGCTGGGCGACGGTGTCTTTCAGTGCCGGATCGTCGATAAGGTTGTTGCTCTCAGACGGGTCATTTCGCAGGTCGTACAGCTCGTCGGTTTCGTATAGCCGGCGGACGTACTTGAATTCCTGTGTGCGGCACATCACTGCCTTGGTGTGTTCTGGACCTTCCTTGCGTTGGGCTTCCATGCGCGGCCAGTAGAGCCCGGCGGGATTCTGGCTCGAGGTGCTTTCCAGTTCCATGCAGTGCGTCTCACCATGCAGCCGCCCGCCTTCGCAAAAGACGGCGTCGCGGTGTTCGTCTGTTTCGCCGGCGATGACGGGCAGCAGCGATCGACCAAAGTGCGTGTGGCGCGGCGTGATCCCGGTCAATGCCTCGACGGTGGCGGGAAAGTCGATCAGCTCGACTAGGGCTTCGCTGACGCGGGGTTTGACCCGAGTCCCCGCGGGAGGCTTGACGATGAGGGGCACGCGCGTTAGGCAGTCCTCGAAGGTGTTCTGTGTCTTTTCCACCAGGCCATAGTCGCCGGTGAAATCGCCGTGGTCGGCAAAGAAGAACACCGCTGTATCGTCGTACAGGCCGGCCTCGCGCAGCGCCTCCATCAGCAGGCCGAACTGGTGGTCGACCCGCGCGCACATCCCGTAGTAAGTAGCGCGTAGCTCCGTCCAACGCTCTTCAGTCCAGCTTTGCAGGTTCTGATTGTCGTAGATTCTTCTGAGGATGCTGGGTTTACCCTCCCATCTCTGTGGGGTTGGGATGCGCGGCGGCAATTTGGCGCGGTCGATCATGCTATAATACGGTTCCTCGACGGCGTAGGGTGGGTGGGGATATCCAAGCGGCAGGTAGATACACAAGGGCTGGTCAGCGGGTGGGTTCTTGATCAAGTCGATGGCGCCCATCACGTTGGCCCAGTCCGAGTCGTAGTAGTGGGCTTCGTCGTCGTCTTTTTCGAGTCTGCCGTAGTAGAACGAGTAATAGGTGTCGCTGCCTGGCTCGCCGCGCCAGTCGCTCAGACTGTGCAGGTTAGGGTACAGCGGCCGGTCGGGCTGGTACTTGACGTGGCAGGTGTCGTCGTAGCCAAGCTGGCCGGG
>Ga0316578_10001128_pt1 | contig 10459 bp, 5 predicted proteins | sample J0NA_2_FD_203076 | JGI IMG/M metagenome (GOLD analysis project Ga0316578, IMG submission 203076) | Rhizosphere microbial communities from salt marsh grasses in Alabama, United States - J0-2_160517rDrC | ecosystem: Host-associated > Plants > Roots > Rhizosphere | place: USA: Alabama | collected...
ATCTGCACGAACTCGGGGTCCCGCGCGTACTGCGGCAGGACGATCTTGACCACCACCGTGCCGAGCTCCGGGCTGTGCGCTTCGAAGAGCTCGGCCATGCCCCCGACGGCCAACCGGCGGACGAGGCGATGGCCGGCGAGCTCCTTCACGTCGAGTCCCCCTCGCCGCGGCCGGATCCGAGGCCGAAGCGCGAGAGCAGCCGGTGGCACGACTGGCGCGACAGCCCGGAGACCCGGGCGAGCTCGGAGATGTTGCCCTTGCACCGCGCCAGCTGGCGGGCGAGGTACTCGCGCTCGAACCGCTCGGTCCACAGCCGCTTGCCCTCGTGGAAACCCTGCTCCAGGTCGAGCGCCGGGCCGCCGCCGCGCTCCTCGTCGGGGGCGACCGCCCCGCCGTCGAGGTAGAACTCGGGCTGCATGCCGGGCAGCAGCACGAGCCGCTCGACGACGTTGCGCAGCTCGCGCACGTTCCCGGGCCAGGGGTACTCGCGCAGCATCGCCATCACCGACGGATCGACGATGCCCTCGGAGGGGTCGCGCCCCAGGGTGTCGATGAAGTGGGCCACCAGCCGGGGGATCTCCTCGCGACGCTCGCGCAGGCTGGGCATCCGCACGCGGATCACGCTGAGGCGGAAGTAGAGGTCCTCGCGGAACCGGCCTTCCGCCACCTCGCAGGCCAGGTTGCGGTTGGTGGCGGCGACGAGCCGCACGTCGAAGGAGCGGGGCTGGCTCTCGCCCAGCCGGCGCACCGACCGGGTCTCCAGCGCGCGGAGCAGCTTGGGCTGCAGCTCGAGCGGCAGCTCGCCCACCTCGTCGAGGAACAGCGTGCCGCCGTCCGCCTCCTCGAAGAGGCCCGGCTTGGCGGTGGCGGCGCCGGTGAACGCGCCCCTGGCGTGTCCGAAGAGCTCGCTCTCGATCAGGTTCTCTGGCAGCGCGCCGCAGTCCACCGCCACGAACAGCCCGCCGGAGCGCGACGAGCTGCCGTGCAGCGCGCGTGCGGTGAGCTCCTTCCCGGTGCCGCTCTCCCCCTCGACCAGCACCGTGGAGTCGGTGTCGGCCACCCGCTCGAGGATGGCGAACACCTGGCGCATGGGGTTGCTGTGCCCGAGGAGGTCGCCGAACCGCGTCCGGCGGCTGAGCGGGATCTCGACCTCCTCCTGGGTGGCGGAGAAGCGAAGCCGGCTCTGGCCCACGTCGATCTGCGCGGTGCGCGGCAGGTAGACGCCCTCGACCCGGTAGCCGTCGACCAGGGTGCCGTTGGTGCTGCCGAGGTCTCTGAGCAGGAACCCCTCCTCGCGCGGCTCGATGGAGAAGTGCCGCGACGACACCGAGGGATCCTGCAGCACCAGCTCGCAGCCGCGGTCGGTCCCGGCGCGCACGGCCTGCCCCTCGACGGTCGCCGACCTGCCCTTGTCGGGGCCCCGCACCACCGCGAGCTCGGCGCGCCGCACCATCAGCACTGGGCCGTCGCCTTCGCGCTGGATCACCCGCGTCGCGCCCTCTGTCCTGTCGTCGGCCATGGCGTACGGAGTCTAGCGTATACCCCCACGGGCCACCACCGCGATGCTTGCACCGCCGAACAACGTGCGCCAGCGGCGCGTGACAACATCCAGGACGCCCGCGGACGCATCGTGTATGATTGGACCAGCGGCCTGGACGATGGAACGGTTCTTTTATCTCACGCCGGTGATGGGGGAGGATCGCAGCCGTTACCCTCTGACGGACAAGCCGCAGCTGGTCGGTCGCAGCGAGCGGGCGGGCATCATCCTGCGCGAGCCCACCGTGTCGCGGCGTCATGCGCGCATTCACATCCGCGACGACGAGGTTCACCTCGAGGACCTGGGCAGCAAGCACGGGACGTTCGTCAACTCGCGTCGGGTGCAGCAGGTCCGGCTCAAGCCAGGCGACCTGGTGGTGTTCGGCCTCGCGGTGGTGCTGCGCCTCGAGGAGGGCGACTCGCCGGTGGCGGTCCAGGAACGTCCGGAGATCGGCCCGCCCTTCGGGAGCGAAGAGCCATCGATGACGCTGACCCAGCGCGCGCTGGCGCGCAAGGTGCCGATCAGCCCCGCCGACGCCGGCGCGCTCGAGGAGATGGCCCCGATCAGGGACCACGCGCTCAAGCTCACCCGCCTCGGCGGCCTGACTCTCGAGCTGCTGCCCAGCGTCTACGGCCAGCTGTCCAAGCTCTCCGACTTCGCGGAGGCCGACCAGGTCGACCTCGAGGAGATGCGCGGCGCGATCAAGCCGCTCCTGGACATGGTGACCCAGCTGGTCGAGGTCGGGGCACGCATCTGTCCCGAGCCCAGGGCGCCCGTGGCGCTGATCGAGGTGGTACAGCTGGCCGTCCAGCGGGTCAGCGAGGACCTCGCCCGGCGGCAGATCGCGGTTGACGTCCGGATCCCGGCCCAGCTCAGGGTGCGGGTCGACGCCGACCAGATGTCCGCCGCCCTCTCCGGCCTGCTGACCAACGCGGGCCACCAGTCCCTCGACGGCGCGCTGGTTGAGGTCGTGGCGCGCAGCGACACCGGCGGCGTCGTGCTGAAGATCGCCGACCAGGGCTACGGGTACCCGGAGGAGATCCTGAACCAGGCCTTCGACCCGCTGGGCTCCGCGCTCGCCGACCCGGCCGCCATCCGGCTGTGGGAGGCTCGCCGCGCGGTGGTGGCCCTCGGCGGCATGCTCACCGTCAAGTCCAACGAGGGCGTCGGCGCCGTGGTCCGGATCGTCCTGCCGGTGCCCCGGCGCTGAGTGGGCGCGCCCCGCCTCTACGCTGGCGCCAGGAGCGCCCGCAGCGCGCGCGCCACGGTCGGACCGCGCCGGGCCAGGTTGGGCAGCAGCTGGCCGGCGCCCCTGATCAGATCCAGCGCAGAGGGTCGCCTCCCGGCGAAGTCCCGCGCCCAGAGGTTGAGGATCGCGGGCGTCGAGCGGATCAGCCGCTCCATCTCGTCGCGGTCGAGGCCGTGGAACACCTCGGCAGAGGCGCGGAGCACGCGCAGGCGGCGCCCAAAGCGCGCGCGACGGACCCGGTCCAGCCAGTCGTCGAAGCCCAGGTCGCCGCGCCGGAGGGCGCTCGCGATGGTGCGGCCGGCCAGCGCGCCGTAGGCCAGCGCCTGGGGGATCCCCTCGCCGGTGACCAGGTCCACCCCGGCCGCCTCGCCCACCAGCAGCAGGTTGGGACGGGAGATGGGGGCCAGGGGGTCGAAGGGCCGCTGGGCCAGCTGCCGCGGTCGGTAACGATCGAGCTCGAGGCCGCGGACGCGCAGGTGGCGGCGGAGGCGGGCGCGGAGCTCGCCCTGCGCGGGCCTGATGCCGTAGATCCCGCGGTTCCGCCCGCCGCCCGGGGCCGGGAAATCCCACGCGTACCCGGCGAGGTCGCGCTGCGAGAAGTCGAAGTGAATCGTGTCCCCGGGCAGGTCCCCCGCGACCCGCTCGGTGACCACCTCCACGGCGCGGCAGGGGCTCCGCGCCGGAAGACCGGCGGAGCGAGCGACGACGCCGGAGACGCCGTCGGCGCCCACCACGACCCGACACTCCACCTCGCCGCCCCCCGCCAGCGCGAGCCGGGGGCGGTCCGCCAGCTCGACGTCGACCACCCGGCTGTCCTCCCGGAGCGTCGCGCCCCGCGCCACCGCGGCGCGGGCCAGAGCGTGGTCGAGATCGGTCCGGCTGGCGATGGCGCCCATCGCCGTGGTCCGGGCCGTCACCTCCCCCCCCCCGATGGTGACCGCCAGACGCGTCACCGGCAGCATCGGGATCCGGAGCTCGACCCCCGCCCGGCGGAGCAGACCCAGCCCGCGCCCCGCCACCATTCCAGCGCAGGTCTTGGGCCGCGGGAACCGCGCGCGCTCCAGCAGCAGCACCCGCCCTCTCAGCTCGGGCGCCGCGGCCAGCAGGTGGATCGCGGTCGAGCTGCCCGCCGGCCCGGCGCCCACGATCGCCACCTCCCACCCGGCCTCTCTCATCATCGCGGCTCTCCTGCCGACCGCGACAGCTCCTCGACGGCGCGCTCCCAGGCGCCCTGCAGCGCCTGGCTGCGCGCGATGAGCACCGGGTTGCGGGTCTGGCGGAACCAGCGGTCGACGGCGGGGGCGTGCCGCCGGAAGGCGACCCCGTCGCTCCGGGAGATCGCGATGCGCGCCCGCGCCTCGTGCATCGAGCCGATGGTGGCCGGGTTGCCGATGGAGGTCGCCTCCTGGATCAGCGCGTCCAGGCGAGCCGTGGCCCGGTCGACCTGTCCGCTGCCGGCCTCCACCATGGCGAGCGTCCTGGCGCTGCGCAGCCTGTAGACCGGCTGGCCGCGCTCCGGATCCTCGCCGAGGGCGATCCCCCGTCGAGCCAGCTCTCCCGCCCGGTCGTGCTCGCCCGACGCGAGCAGGGTCTCCGCCATGGCCGAGAGCACCGCCGGACGGATCAGCCCGTCGCCGGAGGGGAGCAGCGCCAGGGCGCGCTCCAGCGCGGCGCGCGAGGCCTCGACCTCGCCCCGCTCGCGGTGGTACTCGCCCCGGGCCAGCTCGAGGTGCGGCTGGAAGCCGTACCCCTCCTCGCAGAGCCGCTCGAGCACCTCGACGGCGTTCTTCAGCCCCAGGACGTCCCGGGTCAGCGCGAAGGCGTGGGACGAGACCACCGGCAGCCAGGCCTCCATCTGCCACACGTTTCCCAGCTGCACGAACATCACCTCCGCCTCGGCCTCGATGCGGGCGGCCAGCTCCTCCTCCCCGCGCCACCGGTGGTAGCACAGGCGGGCCTGGAGCGCCCCGACCTCGTAGAACCTCAGGTCCAGCTGCTCCAGCTGCTCCAGCTGGTCGAGGAAGCGCGGGTCACCCTCGGCCACGGCGATCAGGGCCAGCAGGTAGCGCGCGCCGCCTTCGCCGGTGCGGCGGTCGATGTCGCTGATCGGCGTCACCCGATCGGTCTCGAGGATCTCCAGCAGTCGGGCCGCGTTGCGACGGACCGTCCCCAGCCGACCGAGCGGGAAGTCGAGCAAGCTGCAGGTCAGGAGGTAGACCGCGTGGGGCACCCGGCGGGTGAAGATGGCCAGCGGCCGCACCAGGTCGAGCAGGGCACGGAGCCTGGGGATGTCGTAGGCGATGGAGTACGCGGTGGCGGCGTAGCCGACGACGACGAACAGCGTCCTCAGCGCGGCGCCGGGGCTCGGTCCCCGCCGCCGCCGCGGCGTGAGGAGCCAGCGGACGAGGGCCAGGGCCAGGCCCACCGCCAGGGCGAGGTGACGGCCGAGGAACCGGCCGAGGTGCGCCGCCAGGGCCACCCCGGCGTAGCTGCAGAACGCCTTCACCGTCCGGTCGACGTACCGCAGCGCGACCCTCCGATCGGACATGCAGCCGGCCATCAGCAGCATGTGCCTCAGCTCGACGCAGTCGCGCGGCGAGCGCCCCTCGCGCTCGAACACCTCGAGGGCCGCCTCCAGCGGCCCGATGGCGTCGCGGAACGACTGCGCGCCGTAGAGCCGCTCCCCGGCGCTTCGGAGCAACCTGGCGCCGCGCGCCTCCTCGCCGCCCCGCAGCAGATGCCAGCCGACCTCGGCCTCCTGCTCCGGCGCGACCTCATCGGCGGCCAGGGTCTCACCCACCAGCAGGTGAAGCTGGCGGCGGCGCTCGTCGTCCAGCCCGGCCAGGAGCGCCTCCCGGAGCTGATCGTGGCGAAAGCGGTACCTCCGCCCCGCGCCCACCAGCACCTCGTTCAGCTCCAGCTCGTCGAGCGCCGCGAACACCTCGCCCTCGGGGTCGCCGCCTCCCGCCGCGGCGGTGGTTATCGCCGCGCACAGCTCGAGCGGGAGCTCGCCGCCGTGCACGCTGAGGGTCTCCGCCAGCCTCCGCGCCCGCGGAGACAGGCCGTGGACACGCGCGGCCATCGCCTCCGCCAGACCCCGCGGCAGCCCCTCGGTCGCGAGCTGCTCAGGCACGACCCACATGCCGTCGACGAAGCGCACGACCCGGGCCTCGACGAGGTGCCGCGCCAGCTCCAGACACAGCAGGGGGACGCCGCCGGCGAGGTCGTGGATCCAGCGCGCCAGCCGCCGCACGTGCGGGACCTCGCCGAACAGCGCCGTGACCAGCGCCTCCACGTGCGCCGCGTCGAGCCCCCGGAGCTTGATCCGCACGCTCCCGTCGCGGAGCGCCGCCACGGCCGAACGCGCCGCCACGGGCTCATCGGTGCGCAGCGCCGCCACCAGCAGCAGCCGGTGGGACGACGCCGCGTGGGCCAGCGCCGTGAGCACCGCGGCCGAGGCCTCGTCACAGCGCTGGAGGTCGTCGACCAGCAGCACGAGCGTGCGCCGCTTCGAGATCGCGAGGAACCAGGCGGCCAGCTCGCGCTGGGCGCGCATGCGCTCCTCGGCCGGATCCGCCGCCGGCTCCGTCGCCGGCGCCTGGAGGCGACCCCCGAGCTCCGGCACGGCGCGGGCGATCGACCCTCCACTCGACCTGGCGGCCTCCGCGGCGTCGGGGGCCGCCGCGATCACCTGGCGGGCGAGCGCTCTCAGCAGGCCGTAGGGGCCGCGGCCGGCCTGCTCGCTCCCCGCGTTGAGCACGACGGCCCCGGCCAGCTGCGCCTCCAGCCCCGCCTCGCGCAGCAGCCGGCTCTTGCCGGCGCCGGAGAGCGCCTCGATCAGCACGGCCTGCCCCTGCCCCTGACCGGCCCGGACGATGTGGCGCTTCAACCGCGCGACCTCCCGCTGGCGTCCCACCAGGGCGGCGCTGGTCAGGTAGCCGCGGGCCTCGTCGACCCCGGTCATCGGCGCGAGCCCTGCCGCCGCGCCGAGGCGGTCGATGACCTCCGCGGCGCTGCGGGGGCGCGCCAGCGGATCCTGGCTCAGCAGGGCCAGCACCAGCTCGTCGAGCGCCCCGGGGATCGCCTCCCCGGCCAGCGTCGAGGGCGGCGGCGGCGGCGTGCGCCAGATCGGCTCGAGCTCCTCGAGCCGCCTGACCGGGAAGGCGTGCCTGCCGGTGAGCAGCCTGTAGGCCAGGGCGCCGAGACCGTAGAGATCCACCCGATGGTCGATGGGCATCCCGCGCAGGCTCTCCGGAGCGATGAACGGCGGAGTGCCCGCGACCTCGCCGATGACGCCGACGGTGGCCAGCACACCGAAGTCCATCAGCTTGGTGCGGCCGTCGCCGGTGCGGTGGACGTTGCCCGGCGCCAGATCGCGGTGGACCAGGTGCCTCGCGTGGAGGAAGGCGAGCGCGCTGGCGACGTCGCGCAACACGCGGCAGGTCTCCTCCACCGACATCCGCCTGCGGTGGCGCAGGTCCTCGCCGTCGAGGTACTCCATGGTGTAGTAGGGGCCCAGCGCCTCGTCGATGCCGTAGTCGAAGGCCCGGAGGATCACCGGATGGTTCAGACGGGCCAGCGTGTGAAACTCGCGCCGGAACCACAGCCGCGACCGCGTCGAACCCTTGGCCAGCCTGCCGCCGAAGAGCTTGAGGGCCAGGGTCTCGCCGCTCGCGATCTCCTCGACGCGGTAGACCTTCCCCATCCCCCCCAGGCCGAGGAGCTCCTTCACCCGGTACCGCTTGCCGATCACCGTGGGGAGCGACTCGTCGCTTTCCTTCTTGCTCTTGACCACGTCTTCCCCGGGCGTCCTGCGGGCCGTGGGGTTCCCCCGGCTCTGCAGGCGCCATGGCGGGCGCCCGACCATTATCAACAGACCGGAGCCCTTGGCAAGCCGTGGCCGGGGTGGGATGGTCGAGGAGATGCCCGAGCAGCAGCGGACCTTCGGCCTCCTCCGGGCCACCGGCGTCGGCGTCGGCGCCATCGTGGGCGGCGGCATCCTGGTGCTCGCCGGCGCCGCCTTCCGCGCGACCGGCCCCGGCGCCATCGCCGCCTTCGCCGCCAACGGCCTCATCGCCGTGCTCACCGCCCTCACCTTCGCCGAGATGTCGACCTCGTTCCCCGAGTCGGGGGGGGCCTACACCTACGCCAAGAAGGTGCTCTCGGTGCGCGTCGCCTTCGCCGTGGGCTGGGTGCTCTGGTTCGCCTACATCGTCGCCGCCGTGCTCTACGCCCTCGGCTTCGCCGAGTTCGCGGCGGCGATCCTCGTCGAGATCTACCGCGCCGTCCTGGGCGACCCGCCGGCGTGGCTGGCCTCACGCACCGCGGTGAGCGCGCTGGCGCTCGCCGCCGTCGGCGGCTACACGCTGTCGCTGATCCGCAGCGCCGGCGGGGGCGGGCAGTGGGCGACACTGGGCAAGGTGATCGTCTTCGCCTTCCTCATCGTCGCCGGGTTGTGGATCCTCGTCGGACGGACCGACGGCGCGGTGCGCGCCGGGTTGACGCCCTTCCTCCCCGGAGGCGGCCTCGGGCTGCTCCGGGCCATGGGCTTCACCTTCATCGCGCTCCAGGGCTTCGAGATCATCGCTGCCGTGGCCGGCGAGGTGCAGGACCCCGGGCGGACGCTGCCCCGGGCCATGCTGCTCTCCCTCGGCGCCGCCCTGGTGATCTACCTGCCGCTGCTCCTCGTGATCACGACGGCTGGAGTCGGCCCCGGGCAGTCGATCACCGCCATGAGCGAGGCCGAACCGGAGACCGTCATCGCCGCCGCCGTGCGCAACTACCTCGGCCCCTCGGGCTACTGGCTGGTGATGGTGGCCGCGGTGCTCTCGACGCTCTCCGCGCTCCAGGCCAACATCCTCGCCGCCTCGCGCGTGGCCCACTCCATGGCCCAGGACCGCACCCTCCCCGGCGTGCTGGTGCAGCTCTCGCGCCGCCAGACGCCGGTGATGGCCCTCTACGCCAGCGCCTTGGCGGTGGTGGTTATCCTGATGCTGGTGCCCAACCTGGCAGCCGCGGGCGCCGCGGCGAGCCTGATCTTCCTGGTCTCGTTCGCCCTGGCCCACTGGACCGGCTTCCTCGCCCGCCGGCGCGCGCCCCGTGGCCGCAACGGCAGCTTCCTCACCCCGTGGTTCCCCTCGGTGCAGGTGGTGGGAGGCGCGGCCTGCGCGGCGCTGGCGGTGTTCCAGGCCGTGGCCGTTCCCGCCGCCGGCGGCATCACGTTCATCTGGCTCGCCCTCGGCGTCATCCTCTACGTCGCGCTCTTCGCCCGCCGCGCGCAGATGGTCGACGCCTTCGCCGAGGCCGTCGACCCCGAGCTCGTGCGCTACCGCGGCCGCAGCCCGCTGGTGCTGGTCCCGGTGGCCAACCCCAAGAGCGCGCCGGCGCTGGCCGCGCTGGCCGGAGCCCTCGCGCCCCGGGCGGTGGGGCGCGTGCTCCTGCTCTCGGTGGTGCGGCACAGGGGAGGGATCGGCGACGAAGACGCCGACACCGTCGGCCGGGCGGTCAAGCTGGCCCAGGAGAGCATGCATGAGGCGTTGACCTCCTCGCTCGTCGCCGGCCGCACTCCCGAGGCGCTGATCACCGTGGCCCCCGAGCCCTGGGACGAGATCGCGCGGGTCGCCGACACCTACCGCTGCGAGAGCATGCTCCTCGGCCTCCACAGCCTGGACCAGGCGCCCGAGGGAGTGGAGGGCGAGGGCGGCGAGGCGCCGCTGGAGCGGCTGCTCAACGACGTGCACTGCGACGTCAGCATCATCCGCGCCCTGCCGGGCTGGCACCTCGAGCAGACCCGCCGCGTGCTGATCCCCGTCGGCGGCAAGGGCGTCCAGGACGAGCTGCGCGCGCGCCTGCTGGGCAGCCTCTGCCGCACAGGGCCGCGCGAGCTCACCTTCCTCGGGGTCCTGCCGGCCGACGCCGCCGACGACGAGGTGGTCGAGACCCGCGCGTCGCTGACCCACCTCGCCGCCCTCGAGTCCCCCACCGCCTCCGAGGTGCTGGTGCTCAGGGCCGACGACGTCGTCGGTGCCATCGCCGGGCGCGCCGAGCAGGCCGACCTGGTGATCCTCGGCCTGCCCCGCCTGCGCGGCCGCAAGCTGATCGGCAAGCTGGCCGTGCGTGTCGCCGAGGAGGTGCGCTGCGCGACGATCATGATCAGCCGCCACCGCTGAGGCGCCGCGGACAGGCACTATTATCAACTGATTTCATTAATAACCACTATTTCAACAAATGCTGAAATGCCTTTTTGTAGTGAAAGTGGATGTGGCAGTCACGCGACTTTCACCGTAATATGTATTTTCAGCGAATGTTGAAATGACGGGTTCTGATGAAAGCACCAGGCCGCTGGAGGCCGAAACCGCGCTCCACCAGTGTCTGGAAGGTGTCCCATTCCTTGGCATCGAAAAGGCAACCTTCCACAAAGCAGACGACCTCAACCCGGTTCTGGAGATCCAGCTTCTGCTGCCAGGCACCGCCCAGAGGGTGAGCGCCGTGGTGTTGCGCAACGGTCAACCGCGTGTGGTGCGTCAAGCCGCCGACCAGATCATCCGTCTTCGAGCCAGCGCGGGCGACGTGTACAACGTCATCGTGGCTCCCTACATCACGCCGCGGGCCGCACAGATCTGCATCGACGAGGAGATCGGATTCGTGGATTTCTCCGGCAACTGCCGGCTGTG
>Ga0316578_10001129_pt1 | contig 10456 bp, 7 predicted proteins | sample J0NA_2_FD_203076 | JGI IMG/M metagenome (GOLD analysis project Ga0316578, IMG submission 203076) | Rhizosphere microbial communities from salt marsh grasses in Alabama, United States - J0-2_160517rDrC | ecosystem: Host-associated > Plants > Roots > Rhizosphere | place: USA: Alabama | collected...
AGATTGCGATCTTCAAGATGTACCTTGAGAGCATGCTGGTTTGGCACTATAAGGGCAACGGTATAAGGTTTCTGATTGTTGTAAAGCATGCACTGGTCAATATATTTTGACTGTTCACTCATTGCCTCCTCAATACCTTCAGGACTGAACTTCTCGCCGTCGTCTGCTATCAGAAGGCTCTTGAACCTGCCCAGCACATACAGAAATCCGTCCTTATCCATATATCCCATGTCACCGGTATATAACCAGCCATCACGAACCGTATCCCTGGTGGCGTTCTCATTCTTCCAGTATCCATGCATCACATTGCCGCCCCTGACAACTATCTCACCCTTTTCTCCTGCAGGAAGTTCGTTGCCGTCATCATCGCAAATCTTCAGGTCCATATTGGTAACGAGAAACCCTGAGGATCCCAGTTTATGCTTTTTAGCTGAGTTTGAAGATATTATAGGAGAGGCTTCCGAGAGGCCGTAACCCTGGTACATGGGAACACCGATGGCGTAGAAGAACCGTTGCAGCTCGATGTCGAGCAGTGCACCGCCTCCGATAAAGAATTCAAGTTCTCCACCGAAGGCCTCACGGACCTTCGAGAAAAATATCCTGTCAAAGAGTCTTAGCAGGGGTTTCTTTATTTTCTGCAGGCCGCGCCCTTTGTTGTAACCTTCCTTGTTGAAGGAGTATGCCCTGTTAAGTGCAAAGTTAAAGAGGGCCTCGGTCATTTTGCCCTTCTCCCTGATGCCTTTCTCTATGTTCTTGCGAAAGTTCTTGGCAAGGGCCGGCACGCTCATGAGAAGGTTCGGTTTGATTTCCTTCATGCAGATCGGGATATTGCGCAGGGTCTCCATCGGAGTCTTCCCGACCTTTACCGAAGCTATGCTGGCTCCCTTGCCCATGAAGGCATAGATGCCTGCCGTATGAGCAAAAGAGTGATCCCATGGAAGAATAAGAAGCGTCTTATAATACTGCGGAATGTCCATCAGGCTGTATGACTGGTATACGTTGGTCACATAGTTGCCGTGTGTAAGAATTATACCTTTAGGATCAGCTGTGGTGCCGGAGGTGTAACATATGTTTGCAAAGTCTGATGGCTTAATGGTTGAAGTGAATTCATCAAAGGTTTTCCTGTTGTCGGGGTTCTGAAGCCATTCGCGTCCCAACCGCCTGACCTCGTTGAAATGTATCTGACCGTCAGTATATTCCTCCCTGGGATCCATGAATATCACTTTAACCAGGTCGGGACACTGATCAATGATCTCGAGCACCTTCGGAGCCTGTGTGCTTGAAGTAATGACCATCTTTGAACCGGAATGAATCATTCTGAATTTGATCTCTTCAGGATTTAGTTTTATTGAGAGGGGTACATTTACTCCTCCGGCGTATAATATTCCCAGTTCGCCTATCACCCAGCTGTTTCTTCCATCGGACAGGAGGCTGACACGGTCACCCTTGCTGATCCCTAGTTGCATCAGTCCTGCGCCGAACTCCCTGACCTGCTTCCTGGTCTCCTGGTAAGTAGTACCCTCATACTTCTCCTGTAATTTCTCCCAGAGATATATATTTGAGGCATATTTTTCAACATTCTCCTCAAAAAACTGGATCAGTGATTTCATTGGGCAGTTAGTTTTGTAGGTTTGCGAAATAGTTATCTAATATAGAAAAGAATTAGTGAGTTAAGGCATGATTAAGCTATTTTCATTGTATTTTTGAGATGAAATCAATACCTTTATTTTCCACATTCGTTAAAAACTGCCACTTATGAAGAAACTATCCATGATTGTCCTTGCAGGCATACTGCTGCTCACCCCGTCGTGTGACTTTATGAAGAGCATCAATCCTTTCGGTAAGAAAGCCAGGGAAGCAGAGGCTCTCAGGCAACAGCAGGAAGCTTTCCGTGTTGCAGACTCCATCAGGGTGGCCAATGAAAAACAGGCAGAAGCTGAGCGTGCCCGGCAGGCAGAACTGGCACGGATTGCCGAACAGGAAGCTATAGAGCTGTCGAATTATCACGTGATCGTCGGTAGTTTCCTGACGCCTTCCTATGCTGATGCATGGCTCGAGCACATCAGGAGCTTTGGCTATGATCCGACGATAATCAATAAAAATGGCGACAGGTGGAACCTGGTATCGGCAAAGTCATTCAGCAACCTTCATGATGCCTGGAATGCTCTTTATTCCATCCAGGAAAACATTGACGGAGAAGCCTGGGTCTACAGGAGACAATGATGCCTACCTGTAGATGGTGGCTGACCGGTCAGGACCGACAGAGATGATAGTCACCGGAACTCCGGTTTCCCTTTCAATATATTCGGTGTAATTCTTTAATTCCGGCGGAATTTCGTCCCAGTGATGACATCCGGTGATGTCACATTTCCATCCCTCGAGAGTGTCATAATTCAGAGACTCTGTTTCGGCAAGGCAATAAGGCAGCTCACTTGCTTCCCTGCCGTTTAAGTTATACGACCTGCATACTTTTATCTCACTGAAGCCGGAGAGCACATCGGCTTTCATCATGAAGAGCCGTGTAACGCCATTGACCATGATCGCATACTTCAGTGCCGGCAGGTCGAGCCAACCACAGCGTCGGGGTCTCCCGGTGGTTGATCCGTACTCATTGCCCCTGTCACGCATCAGCTGGCCGTCCTCGTCATTCAGCTCTGTCGGAAACGGGCCGCTGCCAACCCGGGTACAGTAAGCCTTGAAAATACCGAAGACCTCACCCGTGCATGAAGGTGCTATGCCCAGACCGGTACATGCTCCGGCAGCAACTGTATTTGAGGAGGTCACATATGGGTATGTACCGAAGTCAATGTCAAGCATCGTGCCCTGGGCTCCCTCTGCCAGTATCTTCCTGCCTTCCTTCAGGCTCCTGTATATATAGTAATCGGCATTTACAGTAGTGAAGCGCTTCAGGTATTCCACTGACTCGAACCATTCGTCTTCTGACTCACCCGGATCGTCACTGTAACCGTATCCCTTCAGTATCCTTGAGTGTTCGGTCACATGTGATCGGTAAATATCCCTGAACTCTCTCCGGAACAGGTCACCGACCCTCATGCCGTTGCGTGACGCCTTGTCAGTATAGGCAGGCCCTATGCCCCTAAGTGTCGAACCTATCCGGGCCTCTCCCAGCGAGGCCTCATAAGCCGCATCAAGCAGCTTATGGGTGGGAAGGATAAGGTGTGCCTTTGCGGAAATAAGAAGTCGTTCGCGTACCGTTTCCAGTCCCAGACCAAGGCTTTCAACCTCCTTCCTGAATACCACCGGATCGACAACAAGGCCATTGCCAATGATGTTGACCTTATCCTTATGGAAAATGCCGGACGGGATAAGGTGAAGAATATGTTTTGTATTGTTGAATTCTATAGTATGACCGGCATTAGGGCCTCCCTGAAACCTTGCAATAATGTCATAGTCCGGGCTTAATGCATCGACTATCTTTCCCTTGCCTTCGTCTCCCCACTGCAGTCCCAGAAGAATATCAATTTTCATTTTCAAAACTTTCAGAAAAAATTTAAGCCTCACAATATATGAAAAATCTCACATCCAGCGTTAAATAAGATATAACATATCGGTTGATAACTTGATGCAATTCGATGAAATGTTTCTTTTTATTGAAGATAGATTTTAAAATAAAATCATATATTTGGCTAATACTTTAATAATCAGGTATTAAGTAGCATTTTGTATTAAAAACAAAAATATGTAAATAATGAATTCCAAAACTATCAAATCAACCCTGGTGCTCTTTCTCATAATTCTTACAGTGTGGAGTGCATCAGCGCAGACAGATCAGGATCTGGTCTTCAGAAAGAGAGTATTCTCATCTGCTTTAAATGGCTCTTTTTATGGGATCGCTCTAGATGTGATAGCGCAGCCCGAAAGTGGTGCAGCAATTGCAGGTATACCTATTATTACAACAGGCTTGGGAGTACTGGCTCCTGTTGTATTAAACGATAAGTTTCCATTAAGCATGAACCAGGTGATTCTGGGTCAGCATGGCCAGTTTGTAGGATGGTTTCATGGTGCAGCTCTCAGCTTTTTAGTCCTGGGTGATAATATTGAGAATAATGACAATTACAAAGTGGCTGTGGGAGCAGGAGCCCTCGGAAGCATTGGCATGGGGCTGCTGGGCAAATCGTTTGGCAAGAACAAACCCTGGAGTGAGGGGCAGGCCTCCATGTTATCTCTATGGGGAGTGGTTGGCCCAGCTACAGCTGCATGTGCAAGTATGTCTTTTAGTTATGACTATAGAGTCATAGGAGGGTCTTTGCTGTTGGGTGGAGCAGCAGGATATTTAATTGGCAATGCAGTAAGCAAGAGCGATACATACACTCGTGGCGATGTCAGGGCTGTCGGAGCTATGTCCTTTCTGAACGGAGCACTTGGAACATGCATTTATTTAGATATTGCGGGAGATATAGACAACGAATCTGCTGATTGGGGCTGGTTGTTTCCTGCTGCTGGTATGGTATCAGGCACTCTGTTGGGTCAGGCCTGGATGAAAAATACCAACCTGACGCCCAGACAGGGGATGAACTCAATATGGATGGCTTCAGGCGGTGCCGTTCTCGGTCTTGGTATAGCCCTAATAATTAATTCTGATAGCTTTACACCGTGGTACGCAATTCCTTATGCAACGAGCCTCGGTGCTTTTGCATATTCAATTGAATCATCAAGAAAGAAAAATGCTGCACTTGCCTCGGTATCAGATGGAAGCTGGAACAGGTGGAGCTTTTCTTTTATGCCTCAGAATATTTTCCTTAACGAGAAGATTTCAGAAAACGGATATCAGATAAATGGTAATAGAGTACTGATGCAGCCATTATTCTCCGCTTCTCTTGCTTTCTGAGACTTTGTTTCAGCTGGAGCCTTAAGTCATTTCTTCAGAAAAGGCTTGCCGTAGATATACAGTGCATAGTGATGCAGAACAAATGAGTTCTCCTCACATGCACTTTTTATTATGTCGTTTATCCTGGGATCACTGAACTCTATCACTCTACCGCTTTCTGTATCTATTAGATGGTCATGCTGACCTGCCCTTAATGTCTTTTCATACTGCGCCTGCTTGTGCCCGAACTTGTGTTTTGTGACCAGCTTGCAGTCAATAAGTAACTCGATGGTATTGTATAGGGTGGCTCTTGATACCCGGTAGTTCTTGTTCTTCATGAAATTGAACAGCGACTCGATATCAAAATGACCGTCATGTGAGTAGATCTCGTCAAGAATGGCGTATCTCTCCGGGGTCTTTCTGAACGACCGGCTGCTCAGATACTCAGTGAATATCTGTTTAGCTATTGCCCTGGCGTCTTCATTTGACATAGTGCCTTCACTTAACGGCTGGAAGCCCCTTTTACTCAATAAACTCTTCAATCCTCTTTACGCTGGCAATGCCTTTAACGTTAGACAGCTGCAGAATGAGGTTGTTAAGGTCACGGGTATGATGTACATAGAGATCTATTGTTCCCTCGAAAATACCGTCGTAAACCGATACGTTTATGTTGCGTATGTTGACATTCAGTTCTGTTGAGATAATGTTCGTTATCTCGTTGATAAGGCCAATCCTGTCATAGCCGTCAATGCTGATCCTGGCAATGAAGGAAGCAATCTTGTGTATCGTCCATCTGACAGGTATTATCCTGTTACCCTCGCTCGACATAAGTTTGACAGCAGTGGGGCACTTGGGCTTGTGAACAATGATAGCATTTGAGTGGTCTATGTAACCCACAACTTCATCTCCGGGGATGGGTTTGCAACACTCGGCTATGACATAAGAGTTTCCGGTGTTGTCAACATCTTCACGAAGAAGGTACGGATGGCTTTTGTCTATGGTACTTTCCAGCCCCCGCGTCTCCTGGCCATCCGGGCTTTTCCTCGTAACCCCGCCCACAGCCAGTTTCCAGTATTTACGCAGAGATCCTTCAGGGGCTTTCTTCAATACCTTGCGGAGATCATCAAGGTTTATTACTCCCAGCCCGATCCTCGAGTAGAGCTCATCCTTGTTCAGCAGTTCATAATAATCAAGCAGTTTCTTGATTATGTCTGAATTGGGAAGAACACCAACCTCGCCCAGCTTCTTCTCAAGCATATCCATGCCTTTCTGTATGCGGTCGGTGGACTCATCCCTCAGTGCATCCTTTATTGCATTCTTGGCTTTTGCAGTGTGCGCATATTCGAGCCATTCCTTGTCAGGCCTCGCGATATTTGACGTTATGATCTCAACCTGGTCGCCGCTCTGGAGAGGGGTTGAAACAGGCAGAAGCTTGTAGTTTACTTTTGCCCCGATAGCTTTATTACCTATATCAGTATGTATCTCATATGCAAAGTCGAGTGCGGAAGCTCCCTTGGGCAGGTTCACCAGGAGCCCTTTGGGAGTGAAGACCATTATCTCCGAGGAGAAGAGACTCATCTTGAACTCATCGAGGAAGGTAAGCGGATCTGACATCGGATTGGCAAGCATCTCGCGGATATGTTTCAGCCATCTGTCAAGCTCACTCTCCGTTTGCAGCATGTCACCCTTGTATTTCCAGTGAGCTGCAAACCCGCGCTCGGCTATGTCATCCATACGCTGACTGCGTATCTGCACTTCTACCCAGCGTCCTTCCGGCCCCATAACTGTCAGGTGCAGAGCCTCATATCCATTCGATTTCGGCCTGCTTATCCAGTCACGGAGCCTGTCGGGTTTCGGTGTGTATATGTCTGTTATGAGTGAGTATATCTGCCAGCACTGAGCCCTCTCGCTCATCTCGGGCCCGGGCTCAAAGACAATCCTGACAGCCAGCAGATCATAGACCTCCTCAAACGGGACATTCTTTGACTGCATTTTCTTCCAGATGGAGTATATGGATTTAAACCTTCCCGAAATGTCAAAGATTATGTTATTGTTATTCAGCTCTTCAATTATCGGCAGGCTGAACCTGTTGATAAGAGCAAGGTTCTTCTTTTCATCCATTTTGACCTTACGGGCTATCTCTTCGTATATGCGCGGATGCCTGAACTTGAAGCTCAGATCTTCCAGTTCCGTTTTGATTGCAAACAGCCCGAGACGGTGCGCCAGCGGGGCATAGAGGTATATCGTCTCACCGGCTACCTTCATTCTTTTGTGTTCAGGCATCGAATCAAGAGTTCTCATATTATGCAGCCTGTCAGCTATCTTGATGAGAATGACTCTTATGTCATCGGAGAGGGTCATGAGCATCTTGCGGAAGTTCTCTGCCTGCAGTGAATGTGACTCCTTGTTGTACGTTCCTGATATTTTAGTCAGCCCGTCAATGAGCGAGGCAATCTTGGTCCCGAATTCCTTTGAGATATTCTCAAGGGTGACATCGGTGTCCTCCACCACATCGTGAAGCAGGGCAGCAGCCACTGACCTGGCACCAAGGCCTATCTCCTGGTTGACAATGCGTGCTACGTGAATAGGATGTATGATGTAGGGTTCACCCGAGTTGCGATACATATCACGATGGGCCTCATTTGCATAGTTAAAGGCCTTCTCAATCAGCTCCTTGTCCCCGGGGTTGTCACACCTGTAGAGATTGTCCTTTAGAAGACTGAATTCTCTTTCAATGCGGCTGATGTCTTCTGCCGTGAAAATATTGGCCTTTGTTTTACCCATGAATAATCACCTGTAAAAGGAAGAACAAAGATACGAAAATCGGGCTATTTCCCGGCTATATGTCATGGCATGATTGTAACGGTCCCTCTTCTTGTTTCAGTCCGGCCTGAGGGTGCTGTGACCCTGATACTCCAGAGATATACACCTGATGCCATGGGAGTGTCATGGTAACGGCCATCCCATCCGGCAGCATGATCACCGGTACTGAACACCAGCACGCCGTTTCGTGTGTAGATTCTCATCTCGTAAGAAACGGGTACGAATGAGAGTACAGGCAGGAAAAGGTCATTGAGTCCGTCACCGTTAGGTGTAAAGGCATTTGGCATATATATGTTCTCAATTAACTCAGCAAATACAGTGTTTGACCGTGATGGCGGAGCACCGGCTGGGGCTCCTGCCCGCAGGACAGTAACATGATATGAAATATAGGCTGACAGAATGTTCTGCGCGAAGAATGAATAATCTTCCGACCAGACTGTGTCTGAAATATTGCTGGCGATCTCTTCCCACCCTTTTCCGGTCTCGCGCCAGACCGAACAGACAACATCATCTGACGGAAAAGGATTGTTCCAGCGGAGGTCAATCCGGGTGCCTGTGACAGAAGACTCCAGAAGAATGTTCCTTGCTGGAGGGGAGGTGGCTGCGATAATACCGCAGCTGTTCACAACAGATGTTCTGTAAAGGTTTACGCTGCCGGTGTCAGCCCCTGGGATTTCCGCTGTATAAGAACCATCAGAACCAGTGCCTGACATCACAGTAGACCACTGTAATGATATCGGGTCAAGTTTCTGTAAAATAAAACTGTCCAGGCTGCCTTCCTCATCATAACTGCCGGCAATTGAAAGACCATTAGGGGTGACTGAGACGGAACCGATACTTACCCATCCCGGAAAAATTTCACTTCCCGTTCTGACGCACGCCATGTTTGAAGCAGAGAGCTCCTCTTCTTCATATGATGACGAAACATAGAAACAGTAACGGGTTGAAGATTCCTTATCAGACAGTGAAAGAGAAGTGACTGTCAGAGGCAGTAAAGTGTCAGGCTGCATGCTTCCTTCACCTGTTCCGGACCAGAGAACGTACGAATCAGCAGGATGCAGGGGATTCTGGAATGATGTCCATGCGATGTCAATTTTACCATGACAGGTGTCGCTGACAGCTGTAAGGAAAAGAGTGCTTAGGCTGTTGCTGAGCGGGCTGATATTCTGCGATGAGTCCATAGCTGCAACAACATAGGTAACACTGCCATACCTGGCTGCTGAAGTCGTATGTGTGTATTCGGTGATGTATGGTGACCTTACCGTGTCAACAGCATTGGCCGTGCCGTTGCTGAAAGTATATATCACATAACTTCCGACATCAGTTGATGCTGACGGCAGCCATTGCAGTACTGCAAAACCGGTTTGCGGGTCAACGGTTACAATGTCAAGCTGCGGTGACTGAGGCTGTTCATCATCCTGACCTTTTACTGCTGATGAAAGGCTGACACAGAGCAGTGTCATCGTTATGAGCCCTGATGGTTTCATGGTGCACCGGCTATGATTTCAAATGCATCTTCCGGATTAAAATACGTAATGAACAGCTCTTTTATTTTTCCGGGTGTGATTGAATTTACCGTTTCTGCGAGATGTGTATAATAATCATGGTCTGTATCATAATCTATGATACCCCTGATTGATTCCGCTGTCGCAAAGGGTCCGTCAAACATCCTTGCTATTTCACCCATGATGTGATTCCTTACAATGGCCATTTCTCCGGCACCGACCTCTTCCTCACGCAGCCTTTTTATCTCTTTCCTGATCTCGCCGACCGTGGCTTCCCTGTAAATATTTGCAGTGTCGGTCATAATCGTAATATACCCGATATTCCTGAATGCACCTGCCACGGCATGAATGCCGTATGTATAACCTTTCTCTTCCCTTATGTTACGCATCAGCCTTGAGCCAAAATACCCTCCCAGTATCATGGCAGCGACCTGCAGACCCTGGTAATCAGGATGGTCGCGGGTGATGCCCTTCCATCCCAGCCTTACGGTGCTCTGAACCGAATCTTTCACTTCACAGAAGATTGAACCCGGCCTGGCTGTAGTGAAAGTCATCTCCGGGATCATGGGATCCTGCCAGGGTATGGCTTCTGAAGGGGCGAAGTAACGTTCAAGTACAGGAAGCGCCTGTTCAGGATTATGCCCGGCGACGGTGATATACATATTACCAGGGGTATAATGATCCGAGTGGAATTTACGCACTTCTTCAACTGTAAGTGACTTATAATCATCAGCCTTTGCTACCCGGCCATAAGATGTTGTATCACCGCACAGTGCCCGGTAAAACTCCTCCCTGGCCCTTACCGAGGTTTTCTGCCTGCTGGTAAGGAAAGCCTGCAGTCTCTTCTCCTGCATTATCCTGAACTCCCTTTCAGGGAAGGAGGATTGAAAGAGTACCTCAGAAGCCAGGGCCATCACCTCTTCCAGCTGTCTTGACAGGGTAACGGCCACAAGGCTTGCAGAATCCTTGTCAGCAATGTGGTTGATGATGGCACCGGTGCTGTCAATTAATTCGTTGAGAGAGACGGCATCATGCATCAGCGTGCCCTCAGAAAGCATAGCGTTTGTTGCTGTAGCTGCAAGAGGCACTTTCTCTGTCCGCTGCCCGGCATTGAAAACAAATTCAACTCTCAGGAGATCGACGGTGCCGTTACCGATCAGGTAGACCGGTACTCCGTTACTCAGGCTGGCACTATCCGGGAATGATGTGTCTCCTGCAGAGGGAGTGTTGATGACGGGCGCTGATTTAATGCTTTGTTTTATCATTGATCTTCAGGCAAATAGTAAATGACACTGCAGTT
>Ga0316578_10001130_pt1 | contig 10449 bp, 8 predicted proteins | sample J0NA_2_FD_203076 | JGI IMG/M metagenome (GOLD analysis project Ga0316578, IMG submission 203076) | Rhizosphere microbial communities from salt marsh grasses in Alabama, United States - J0-2_160517rDrC | ecosystem: Host-associated > Plants > Roots > Rhizosphere | place: USA: Alabama | collected...
ACGAGGTTTGGTCAACTGGGTATTCTCCACACTGCATTTTTAAATCTATCCTAGATGTACGGATGAAGAAAAAAAACTTCAGCTACAGTCGTATCCACAGAATCCTGCTGACGGCCATGATTTTAGTGCCATTTATTCCTTTCGTTCTCATTATGGGTCTCAGCTTTTACGCTCATAAGACGTCCCTGGAAAGCGGGACCATAGCCCGTATTGATCGTATTGTGGACGATCACCGTCAGCTGATTGAAAACTTCCTGGCAGAGAGGAGCCGAAATATCGAGTTCATCATCAATTCCTATACTTTCACGGAACTCAGCGAACCCGAAACCCTGAGAATCGTGTTCGAGCGTCTGCAGAAGGTTTCTGACGCATTCACGGACTTGGGCATCTTCAACACCAAAGGAATGCATGTCACGTATCAAGGTCCCTATCAATTGGAGGGCCGCCTCTATTTAAATGCCGAATGGTTCCAGGAGGTGATGCAGAGCGGCGTTTACATCAGCGATGTCTTCATGGGTTTCCGCCAGGAACCCCACTTCGTCATCGCAATTGCCAGTGGAACCGGTAACACGCGCTGGGCCATCCGCACTACCATCGACACGCAGACGTTTGAAGCGCTGGTCGGCGGGATCCGTATCGGAAAAACCGGAGAAGCGTATATTGTCAATACTTCCGGAATATTGCAAACATCAAGGCGGTCGGGCGGCAAACCCTTGTCAAAAACAACGGATACCCTTCAGCTTTTGAGGAGTGACAAGCAAACCGACAGCTTTATCCATCGGGACGACAAGGGGGACAAGTACCTGTATGCCGTCGCGCGCCTCAAGGGGGGCGCCTGGACCCTCGTCGCACGGCAAAAGGCCTCCGAGGCTTTTTCTGTGCTGTACTCGACGGTCTATCTGGCAATCGTCATATTCGTTCTCGGTGGTGTGGCCATTATCACTTTCGCCTTTTACATAACCAGCCGCATTGTCCGCCGGATGGAAAAAATGGATGCCGAGAAAGAAAGCCTGGGCCAGCAGCTTATCGGTACCAGCCGGTTGGCGGAACTTGGGGAGATGGCGGCCGGTTTTGCCCATGAAATCAATAACCCGTTGCAAATTATCAAGAACGAGCAGTCCTTGATCGATTACCTGCTCTCTGAGCTGAAGGCAGCGGGCCAATTGAAGGACTCGGAAACCCTTTCCGAGCTGACGGACTCCGTCAATCAAATCAACCTGCAAATCTCACGTTGTTCGAAAATTACCCAGGCGATACTCAAGTTCGGCCGCCAAAGCAAACCCGAGGTGTGTGCCATTGACCTGCACCATTTCATCCCCGAAGTGACGAAGATGATCCAACAAAAAGCCAGTGTCCATGGCATTTCTTTTGACCAGCGTATCAATCCTAAACCCATGATCGTCCGTGGCGATCCTGCGCAACTCCAACAAGTGCTTGTGAATCTGCTAAACAACGCCATTGACGCAATCCTGTCCCGTCACGGCGTTTCGGGCGGCGATCTGTCTGTAAAAGCTATCCCGACCGATAACGCATTTATCGAAATCCAGGTAACGGATAACGGTTGCGGTATCAGCTCTGCCAACTTAGAAAAAGTGTTTGCTCCTTTTTTCACCACCAAACCGGTGGGTGAGGGCACCGGCCTCGGGCTTTCCGTTTGTTACGGAATTGTGGAGAGCATGGAGGGACACATGGAAGTTGCCAGTCAGGAGGGACAAGGGACGACGTTCACGGTCAAACTGCCATCCGCCGGTTGATAGCAGCGTTCCACCCCAAAAAATTCTACGGCTGATAAGCGGTGGATATAGAACGATATGGCATCCTTACGGATTTCTCCGAAGACAAACAGAATTAGGCAATGAACCTTTTACAGGATAGGAGCGCCGAACATGAAAAATATAAAAATCATGATAGTCGATGACGAGGAGCGATTTCTGGCGACGACCCAGAAGCTGTTGGCCAAAAAAGGCTATGACGCCATCACTGCTAACAACGGCAGCATGGCGCTGGACCTCCTTGGCCAGAAACAGATCCATGTGGTCATACTGGACGTCAAAATGCCGGGAATGGACGGCATTGAAACTCTCAAGGCCATAAAAAGTCAGTATCCCATGGTCGAGGTGGTTATGTTGACGGGACATGCGACGGTGGAATCCGCCGTGCAAGGATTGAAGTCCGGTGCCACCGATTATTTGATGAAACCGGCAGAAATCGATGATTTGATTGAAAGGGCGGAAGGAGCATATGCCCGGCGACAGCAGCTTGATGAAAAAATCAGGATGATCCAGATGCGGAAGCATATGGGATCGCCAAGAAAAATCCTCGAAGAAGAGAAGGTGAATAGATAGCCTTTGCTGTCGGTTGTTAACCGAAGATCTCGGCGATTACCTAAAAAAACTTTTGACTATGCGTTACAATGCGAATCGATGCGCTCGAATCCAGAATGAGCTTTGAGCACCAGACGGCGGAACGCTATCGTTAATTGGTGGAAAACGAATCGAACGGCTTATCGCTGGCTGACCGATTTATTTATCAGAAAACAGTGTTCCGTAACAGGGATAGCGATCCAGTGCGTTTAAATCTTCCGTCAGCCCAGCGCGTAGCGGATTTAAGTGGATGAAATCATAGATGCCCCATATAGTTCCCCGGTGAGTGATAATGCCGCTACTGGTTTTTAAAATTCAAACATCATATCGAGCGAATGTCGCAAATCTGCGGGCTGTATTGTTCGAGCCACTCTATTTCCCTTAGGGCCCGCATGATGCCGGCCAACATCGACTCTCTGGGCTCGGTAGTCCCGGTTTCCGCCCGACGTTTGGTCTCCCCGCCTTCCGGTGCCGCCGCCTTCATGATTTCTTCAAGCACCGGCAGGGTTTCCTCAGGAAGATCGGGCGTCTCAGCCCCTTTTTCTCTCGCCGGCTTTCCCCAGCCCCCGGTACCCCATAGGTCGCGATAAAGGCCAAAATGCGTCATCAGGTAATCCTTGTCCTGATGCCTGGCCCAGTTGTAGCCGATGCGAAAACTTTCTGTTTGCGCAACCGTCTGATCGTAACGGACGGCATCGAGTTCTTTGGTGAAACCCCAGTTTTTGAGCAACTCTTCGGCTTCCCGGCTCGACACAGCTTTACCATTTTTACCGGCCACGAAAAAGGCCACCTGGGAGGCAATCGCCAAAAGGATCATATGCTCGGCTTCCTTGAGAATCTTGGTGTTCACATAAACCAGCGTCTGCAGGGGAGCAGGGAAGTTGCGGCTCAAGACACAGGCGTCGTGAAAATCGTCACTGGCAACAATCTGAAATCTGGTGCTATCCAGAAGTTCCGACGTGATGTCTCCAGGCAACCGGCTGAGCACTTTTTCGAGGTACGGAAAGAAGCGTTGATCGCAGTGCTGAAATCTTGACTTCATTTTTACCATTGTGGGCCTCCTTTCATGAAATTTAGAAACGACCGGGGAGCCCGTTGACTCAAGCGGCTCTACCGGACTCTTAACCGATGACCGCACCGCCGGTGAAGCGTGATTCTTGCAGTGGAATCGGAAGGTCGGCCCCCCGTTTGATATTCATCAGGATATCGTTGGCTTCGTCTGTATTAGCGGATGTGCGCGGTGGAATCAACCCTATTTCCATGACCCGAATTTCCCGTGGCGGATTGAAGTGCTCATCGCTATCCGCCGCGGCTTTCTGCCGGTTTGTTTTTCGATCTTTTCAGAGAGTCGAGCCGGTTTGATTGTAAACCCAGAAAGATACCTAAAGGAAAACGTGCCTTCTTCTTTTAAAACCGGCTCGATATGCCGATTGAATTCAATCTTCAGTCCTACGGAACCTGTATAAAATAAAGTTTCTCTCGATCTTGTGATTTTTCCGTATCAGGTGCTGATTTCGGCCACCTCGTCCCGGCTAAAACTCTTCGGAACGCCTTCGTACGGCGTCCGCCTCTTGTACACCACTGTCTTCGGATCGCGCATGGTCTTCAAGATGTCGATGCTGTCTTTTAACCCCTTGTTGACCCGGCACAAGTCCATGGCCATACCGACGATCTGTGCCACGGCCTGCACGAAATTCACGTCATTCAACGTAAACTCCCAGGGTTCAGTGGTGTAAACCCGCATGCAACCGAACAATTTTTCCCCAATAATGATCGGAACCGACAGGATCGAGGCGATGCCCTCTTTCGACGCGGCTTCAGGGTACTGAATCCGCGGGTCATCGGAGACATCATAGATGGCCACCGGTTGTCCGTCCCGGAGGGCTGCGGCGATCGATCGAAGCGCGCTGACCGGTCCCTTGTCCAAGTACTCCTTGCTCAGTCCGTAACTACCGGCCAATATGAGCTCCTCGCTCTTGGGGCTGAATAGGAAAAGGGTGCAGCCCTTGACGCTCAGGGCATGGGTGACGCCCTCCACCGTGATCAGGACAATCTCTTCCGGATCCCTAATGGTGGAGATCGCCTTGGTGATGCGGATCAGAGATTCATAATTGATGATGGGTCTTTCCATGGAGGCCTCCTTTCATTTGATGGTGGTGTCCATTGAAGTGATTCAATTACCTCGGAGATTCTCGGGATACGCTTTGTTTCCCAAAACTCCGGCGTGGCCAAGATAGATGCTTGGGGCCGTTTTTCGGCTTTGACGGCAAGACGAATGATAACAGATCCGGTGGTAATCAGGTCGGTAACGAACCGTCAGAGGGCTGTGAGAAATGAGATCACGTAAACAGGAGTTGAAATCTGGTGGAGATGCCGGTGAATGACCTGTGATGCAACAATCGCTTCGGCAATTCGATGTTGAGACGAGACGCATTCCCTGACCCGGAATATATTTCCGGGAGGGTTCCCCGCGACCCAATGGGTTTTTCTGTACCCTTTCTATAACGCCGTCAGGAATGCAAAATCAAGGACTAAATTTTCGATAAAAATATATTGCACCCCTTGACAGTAGTTCTGAAAAAAATTAGGGTGTCATGTATAGCGTTATCACGTCATATATAATGTGACATTAAGCCCCAAATTAATTTTAAGCTGAGAGGCAAGGCTTTCTGCGCCGATTACGATACGGAACCCGATCATTGAAAAGGCATTGATTGTCATTGGGACATAACCAGAAGGAGGTTCGATGCCGGTCAGTGGAGAGAAGTATTTTTTCATCGGCTCACTGGCTAAGGGAATAAAGATCATGGAATTGCTGGCCGAGCAAAAACAACTCACAGTTTCCGGCGTCGCCAAACTGCTGGGTACCAACCGCGCCGCCAGCCACCGCTTCCTGGCCACCCTGCGGGAGTTGGGATACGTTGAAAAAGACGAGGATGACCGTTACCGCCTGACGTTCAAAATTTTTGAAATTGGCATGAAAGTGGCCAAACGATTCGAAATCGGCCAGATCGCAAGGCCCTTGATGCAGGAGTTGGCCCTGGCCTCCGGCGAAACCGTCAACCTCGGGCACTTCGACGGCAAGGCGGTCCTGCACATCGACAAGATCGACAGCCGTGAGATACTGCGTATGGACTTTCCGATCGGTTCGCGGGCTCCGGCCTACTGCACGGCGCTGGGCAAGGCCGTGCTCGCCTTCCTGCCCCGGGAAGAGTTCGAGCGCTTCCTATCGCGAACGACGTTGAAACCTCACGGGCCGAACACCATCACCACGAAAAAGCGCTTCAGACTGGCAATCGATGACATCCGCCACCGGGGTTATGCGGTGGATGACGAAGAATTGTCCGCTGGGCTGAGGTGCGTAGCGGCACCGGTATTCGACCATACCGGCCGTGTCACCTACGCCGTCAGCGTGTCGGGCCCTAGCCTGCGGATGACGCCGAAGCGGATCGAAGACATTCATCCGCTGGTGCAGAAAATTTGCCGGCGGCTCTCGCAACAACTGGGCAGCACGACCCCGGAAAACCCGTAACCAATGCACAATCCCGGTCGACCGTAATTTATAGGCAAGAAGGAGACTGAGCATGGCAAAGAAAAAGCTTTCACGCATCGATTTGCAGCAAATGAAAGACAAACGCGAAACGGCGGTCTGGATTACGGCCTATGATTTCTGGACGGCCCAGTTCGCCGAGCAAGCGGAAATGGACATGATTCTCGTGGGCGATTCCCTGGGAATGTGCGTCTACGGCTATGCCGGCACGGTCCCGGTGACCATGGACCAGTGCATCTATCATGCCGAAGCGGTCCGACGCGGTGCGCCGAAGACATTTGTGATCGGAGACATGCCGTTTCTGTCCTACCAGGTGAGCGTTCCGGACGCGGTGCGAAATGCCGGTCGGTTCTTCAAAGAGGCCGAAGTCGACGCCATCAAACTTGAAGGCGGTCAACGGGTCATCGACCAGATCAAGGCCATCGCCGATGGCGGCATGCTCGCGATGGGTCACATCGGACTAACGCCTCAGAGTTCCGGTCAACTCGGCGGGTTCAAAGCCCAGGGCCGAACGGCGGAAACCGCAATGGAGCTTATCGAAGACGCAGAGGCCATCGAGAAGGCCGGCGCTTTCGCCCTCTTGGTGGAGGCCGTTCCGCCCGAGGTCAACAAGATCATGCGCGATACACTGAGTATTCCGGTGTACAGCATCGGCGCCGGCATTCACGCCGATGGACAGCTCATGATCTGCAGCGATGTGCTCGGAATTTTCCAGGCCTTCACACCCAAGTTCGTCAAGAAATACGAGAACCTGGGCCAAAAGACCGTCGATGCCTTCCGCAGTTATGCCGATGATGCCCGCAAGGGCGTGTTTCCCGCCGACGAGCACACTTATAAAATGGTGGACGGCGAGTGGGATAAACTAACGGAACTGTTGAAGAAAAAATAACCGCAAAAAAACCGGCAGGGACCCGCCACAACCGCCCCGCTCGCCGGTAAGGAGGAGATGACCCCAATGTCCGACGTGTTGAAAAAAATCCGTAACTTCATGGAAAAGGAAGGCATTCCCGGCCGGGATGCCTATGATCTGCCCACCTCGGAGAAGTCCTTTGCCGACGGCGCCAACTACCGCATCGAAATCGCCGGGGTGGAACGGGCGTCCACAATGGAAGCCATGATCGCAGAAGCCCGTAAACGCAACGTGACCGTGCACCGGGCCATTGCCGCCGTCGGCGGCTCCACGTACTGCGACATGGGCGAACTGCGGGCCATGGCCCAGATGGCGCACGAAGAAAAAATCGAAGTCATCATGACCGTCGGCCATCGCAAAGGCTGGGATGTCGGTTCCAAGGAAATTTCCAACGCCGAAGGGTCCATGCAGGCGTTCCGGCTCCGTGGTTCCGATCACATCTCCTATCACATCGCCGACATCATGCGCTCCATCGAAGCCGGTCATCGCGGATTTCTGGTGTACGACGAAGGTGTTCTGTTTCTGTTGAACAGAATGCGATCCGAAGGCATCATCCCCAAAGAAACCATTTTCAAGTTTTCGGTGTTCGGCGGATACTGCAGCGCCGCAGGTGCCAAGGTGATCGAGTCCCTCGGCGTCAACTCCATGAATCCGATTTCAGACGTGTCGCTGCCGATTCTGGGATCCATCCGCAAGGCCGTCAACATCCCGTTGGACATTTACATGATCATCGTCGACGCCTTCGGCGGTATGTACCGCGCCTATGAAGGACCGGAAATCGCCCGGGTGGCATCGCCCTGCTACTTTAAAATCGAACCCGGAACATCGGAAGCAGACATCTACAAACCGTGGATCAGCGAAGATTTTCACGCCGGTCTCATCCGGGAAAAGGTCAAAATCGCCTCGGTGCTCATGGAACTGATGGACCGCCATGCGCCCGAGCTGAAGTCCTCGGCAAAAGGCCCGTCTGACCTGGTTCTGCCAGCGGTGAGTTAGTTTCGGGCCCTAAATGGCGCCGCTTTTAAGCAATTCTGGCGTCAATCACGCTAAAGGCGTGGCAGATCTGGCGGAATCGCGTGTGCGGCATGCAGAAGTAAACCTTCACGCAATGGCACCGATTTCCTTGAATTTGCGAAAAATCGCTCATTTTCCGGGTCGGGTACCGATCGGTTTTTGAAGACAAACCACGGTGCGTAAACGTTAATAAAACATAAAATATTCTGAGCGTTCTCCGCACCCGCGGTGAACGAGCAAAAGGAGTTACCATGGACAATGTTTTTCAGGTGGCTATCAATACCCTGAATCAGGCCGGTGAGCTGGGCGGCATAAACGCGAGGGTCATGGAATTTTTGCAGGAACCAAAGAAAATCCAGCTCTTTCGCATTCCCCTCAAGCTGGAAGACGGGTCCTTCGGTGTGTTCCCGGCCTACCGGGCTCACTACTGCGACGCCTTGGGTCCTTTCAGGGACGGCACCCGCATCCGGGCCAACCTGACCCTCGACGAAATCAAGGCGCTTGGTCTTTTCATGACCATCAAGCACTGCGTGGCCGATATACCGGCCGGCGGAGCAAAAGGCGGCATCAAGGCCGATCCGAACCGGTTGAGCAAGAATGACATGGAGCGCCTGGTTCGCGCTTTTGTCCGCAACCTGCAACCCAGAGGACCGTGGGCGGATGTCCCGGGCGCCGACATCGGCACGGGTGAACAGGCCATGGCATGGATGCTCGATGAATACGAGCAGATTACCGGAGTTCACAGTCCCGCGGCCATCAACGACAAGCCGGCTATTCTGGGAGGCTCTGTGGGGGGCGAAGAGGCCACCGGCCGCGGTGTTTATTTAACCCTGATGGCCGCCGCCGCAGACATGGGCCTGGATGTTAAAAATGCCCGCGCCGTTGTCCAAGGCTTCGGCCAAGTCGGATCCGCACTGGCATCGCTGCTCCATGCAACCGGTTGCCGAATCGTGGCCGTGACCGACGTTTACGGCGGGATCTACAACTCGGGTGGCATCGACATCCCGAAACTCATACAACATGTCCGTGAAACCGGCAAAGTGTCCGAATTCGATCAATCCGAACCGGTGGACAACGAAGATATTTTCGGGCTCGACTGCGACATCGCGGTGCCGGCTGCGGTTCAGAGTGTCATTCACAAGGGCAATGCCGAAAAGGTCAGGGCCAAATTGATCGTCGAGGGTGCCAACGGGCCGGTCACCAACGAAGCCGACGCAGTTCTCACGGCTCGAGGCATCACAATCGTACCGGATGTCGTGGCCAACAGCGGCGGGGCAACGGTCTGTCATTTCGAACGGTCTCAGGGACTTTCCGATCAATACTGGGACCTCGATACCGTCAACGACCATCTCGAACGGCGTATTTTGAATGCCTATCGCTATGCCAAAGAAGCCGCGGACGATGTGGGAACCGGATCGCTGCGGCTCGGGGCTTGGGTGCATGCACTCCGGAAGATCGAAAAAGCCATGCAGCTGCGCGGATGGGTGTAATGCAGATTGAAACTCGAAACTTGACGCTTAGTTCCAAAGACGAGTGGTGGCGGCTTGACGTAAAATCGATGCCATTTTTACCGACCCAACTGACCCAACGACACAACCGCATGGGTTGCCCGTTATCGGGTGGGAACCACCGCCATATGCGGTAGCAAAAAAATGACCGCGAGTAAAAGGAGTTCAGCGACATGACCCTTTTTACGAAAAATGAATACCTGGATCGAATAGAGAAAACCAAGAAACGCATGAATGGCGCCGGCATCGACGTTCTGATCGTCTCCGATCCGGCCAACATGAACTACCTGACGGGCTATGACGGCTGGTCATTTTACGTCCCTCAAGTGGTAACGGTCGCCGCCGATGCCGACGAGCCGATCTGGATCGGGCGCGGCATGGACGCCAATGGTGCCAAACACACCACCTTCCTGCGAGCAGAAGACATCATCGGTTATCCGGATCACTACGTGCAGAACCCGAACAAGCATCCGATGAACTTCGTCGCCGATCAAATCAAAAATCGCGGGTGGGAGAAGCGCTCCGTCGGTGTTGAAATGGACGCTTACTACTTCAGCGCCCGCGGCTTTGCCGAACTGCAGAAGGATCTGCCGGAAGCCACCTTCAAGGATGCCAATCTTCTGGTCTCCTGGGTGCGCATCATCAAGTCGGCACAGGAAATCGATCTCATGAAGCAGGCTGGTAAGATCGCAGAGAGGGTTATGCAGACCGCCATCGACACCGTTTCACCGGGGATACGGGAGTGCGACGCGGTGGCGGAAGTCTACCGGGCCCAGATGCGGGGAACCGACACTTTCGGCGGTGATTATCCTGCCATCGTTCCGATGATGCCGACCGGGGAGAAAACCGCCACACCGCATCTGACCTGGACCGACGACCCCTACGATAACGAAACCGCTGTCAATCTTGAACTGGCGGCTTGCCGTCACCGCTACCACAGCCCGCTGGCACGCACCGTTTATCTCGGTGCCAATCCGCCTCGGAAATTGGCCGAGACGGCCGATGTCGTAGTGGAAGGCCTCGGTGCCGCATTGGAGGCGGTGAAGCCCGGTGCAAAGTGCGAGGACATCGAACTGGTTTGGCGGCGGGTGATTGCCAGGGCGG
>Ga0316578_10001131_pt1 | contig 10449 bp, 4 predicted proteins | sample J0NA_2_FD_203076 | JGI IMG/M metagenome (GOLD analysis project Ga0316578, IMG submission 203076) | Rhizosphere microbial communities from salt marsh grasses in Alabama, United States - J0-2_160517rDrC | ecosystem: Host-associated > Plants > Roots > Rhizosphere | place: USA: Alabama | collected...
CCGCGAGCGCAGCCCGCGGGCTGTCAGCCAAGCGACTCCCCGCCGATCTTGATCTGCCCCTCCTGGATGTCGAGCTCCTCGCGAGACTGTATCTTCTCCACCTGACCGTCACGAATGTAGAGCACGCGGTCGGAGTTGCTGAGCATCTTGTGGTCGTGTGTGGCCGTGATGACGGTCACGCCCTGCTCCACGCTCAACCCCTTGAGGATGTCGATGATCTCTGCCCCGGTTTGGAGATCCAGGTTTGCGGTGGGCTCGTCCGCGAGGATGATGGTGGGGTCGTTGACAAGTGCACGGGCGATGGCCACGCGCTGCTGCTGCCCGCCAGAGAGCTCGTCCGGGCGATGCTCGAGGCGGTGCCCCAGCCCCACCTGCTCGAGTCGTTCTGCCGCGACCTCGTCAGCACGCTCCGGCGGGTCCCCCATGAAGATGCGCGGCAAGGCGACGTTGCGAATGGCGGTCAGGGACGGGATCAGGTTGTACGCCTGAAAGACGTAGCCGATGTAGTTGCAGCGCACGTAGGCAAGCTGGCGGCTGGAGAGCTGGGTGAGGTCCAGGGGGCCGATCTTGACTCCTCCAGCGCTCGGCCGATCCAACGCACCGATGATGTTGAATAGCGTCGACTTCCCGGACCCGGAGGGTCCCATGATCGACAGGTACTCGCTCCTGCGAATGTCCAGGCTGACGTCGCGGAGCGCGTACACCGTCTCCCTCTTGAGACGATAGATCTTCGAGACGGAGCTCACCTCGATGAGCCGCTCACCTCGCTCGAGCTCGATCTGCTCCGCCTCGGTCATAGTCCAGAGTCCTGGGGTCTCTCGCTCCTAGTACGGCAGGGTAAACACACTCTTGGCGACGAAGGTCAGTCCGATTCCCAGAGTTCCGATCAAGCCGGTGCCGCAGGCAAAGCCAGCGAAGACCACCGGAATGTACTGTCGCCATTTCAGCCCCAAGCGCTTGCGGAAGTAGAAGTGGCCGATCAGCGCACCGATGAACTGGGGAAACACCACGAAGGGAAGCGTCTGGTTGAGACCGCGCACCATTCCGAAGGGGAAGAACGCCGACACGCCGAGCCAGGAGAAACCGGCCAGCGCCACGCCGCCAATCAGCAGTCCAGACAAGACGTAGGTACCGTTGAAGGCCTGTTCGAACTCGGTGAACCCCCCCGTGGTGGAAGAGAAGACGATGGTCTGTTGGGCGGCGGTCACTTCCCACCACTCCTGTGCATAAAGGTACTGGGCACTCGGGATGGGTCCCAAGCCCCAGATGAAGTGGGCAAAGAGTAGCGACCCGCCGACGATGATGGGTGTCAGGAAGATCTCAGACTTCCAGATGGACCGAAAACGCGTTCCGGTGAGCTCCGACTGCCGGTAGAACACCGTCATGGTTCCGTAGTTCTGCACCGGGATGGGCAAGAACCAGATGGCCACGCCGCTGTATCCCGATAGGATGAAGGCAGCCTCGCGCACGAACGGGATACTGAGGACCTCACCGGCAATGGCTTCCAGGCGCACGGTGACGTAGCTCACGATGGGTGCGTAGACGAACGCATAGCCCACCATCACTCCCACCACCGGCCAGTAGATGCTGCCGTCCGCCAGGTACAGGAGCCAGGTCGAAACCCCCACGTAGAGGCTGGTGGTGCACAGGTAGCTCACGAAAATCCAGCGCGGCCGGATGTCACCGCGCCCCTTGGGGACTCCGTCCACTACCCCCAGCTTGGCCGCCTCCGCTGCCTGCCGCTTGCGCCGCGCCTTTCTGAGCGACTTGGCGATGGTCCAGAACCCGGCCACGGCGATGGCCAGTCCCACTCCCATGGCGAAGCTGAAGTAGAAATCGATCTGGTTTTTGTAGAAAGTGGTCTGCATGTTGTCGCCCGGATTCCACGAGCGCAGGATGCCGACACTGGGGCTGTGGAGGATGGGATTCACCACGTAGGTGACGAGCAGCCCGGCGAAGGTGCCCACCATGGCCCAGAAGGGCAGCACCATCCCCAACACCACCATGCCGAGATCGAAGGCCAGGGCCACGGGGGACGCAGGCAAGAAGCCCGAGGTCTGTTGGGTGAAGTCCTTGAACGGTATCGGCAGAATGGTGATGGGCCGATCCAACAAGGCCCCGGTGACGGTGGGCACTCCGATGTACAGCGCTCCGAAAACCAGACCGAGAACGGTACCGATGGAGAATACGCGCCAGCGCCAAGTCTCTGGGCGCTCCCCCGAGCCGCGCTCGGCCCGGGAAGTCGACTCCTCTTCCTGCTCCTCGGAGAGCGCCATGATCCCCTGAGCTCCGACGGGCGCCATCGGGAACGGCAGCTTCTCGACGTCACTGGCCAACCGGAACAGGCCGTAGCCCAACACCATGTTGTCGATCCGCCCGATCACCATGGTGAACGCCACCAGCCCAATTGCCGGCAGCCATTCCCACATGAAGATGGAGCGCTGATCCAGGATGGCTGGGTCGTTCGGCACCAGCCAGAAGGGGATCTTCTCGCTCAGACCCGCCGCGCGAGCGGAGTCCGACTGGACGAAGAACTGATTCCACAGGGCACTCAAACCGCCGTGGTACTGCCCTTGCGCCATCGACGCCGTGATCATGATGGTGCCAGCCAAGTAGAAGATGGTGAAGATCTCGGCGCGCTTGAGATGCTTGTTGGCGCGACGCGCGACTTCGATGAACAAGATCACCGTCACCCACTGGGCAGCCGGGCCCACGCTCATCCCGGCAATGAGTGTCATGTAGATCGATCCGGGGACCATGAGCAGTGCCACGAAGAGTGCTCCGAGCAGAGCTGTCCAGCTGAACCCGTCCTCGAACGTGCTCGGTGGGGTCATCACCTGCCGAAACTCTTTCAGCCCCGCGTCGGCACCCCGGCGACGTCCGAACAAGCGAAAGCGTTTCTTCTCGGTAGCCATGGGTTCTACTCTTGCTCCGAAGGTTCTGGCTTCTCCGATTCAGCCTCTCCGGTGGGGGCCTCCTCCTCCCTGGTCTCGGTCGGCTCGCTCCCAGCTGCCGCGGCACGCGCCCCCAAAAGCTCGAGCGTCTCGAGTCGGTACTCCTCGATCATTTCCGCGGACAGGGTCCGCCAGAGCAGGAACTGCCGCCGCAGGTCGCGGAGGAACACGCGGTTGGCGCGATACCAGTCCCCTTGGGCGCCGCTGTTTCGCCGCACCTCGATCGCCACCTCGTCCACCCCTTCGATCTCCGAGGGGACGGCGGTGAGTCGCAGGTGCTGCGTCACGCCGAGATCGAACGGCGCCAGGGCCAGATCGCTGGACAGCTCCAGGTGGCCAGCCGCGGTCTCTCCAACGCTGACGTTGGACGCGGCAAAGCTGCCCAGCCCGGCATCATCGTGGCGGCGGAAATGCTCCGCCAAGAAGCTCACCACCCCGGTGATGTCGTAGGCCGAAACGGTGAACGGAAAAGTCAATGCGAGGCGATCCCCGTCGGCTGGAGGCATCTTCCAAGCGCGGGCCAGCCCAGGGTTGGCGCTCTTGGAGGCCCGCACCGCAGGATAGATGGCGGAAACCAGAACGGTGGCCATGACCACGCCAATGGCGAACAGCGAATTCGTCGACGAGTAGTTGATGCTGGTCGGTTCGATGGTGCCAGCGCGTGCGAGCGAGGTCGCACCCAGACCCACGAGCTGCGACAAGAGCTGCCCGCCCATGCCACCCACGACGCCGTAGACGGCGGCTTCCGCGAAGAAAAGCACTCCCACGTGACCAGGAGAAAGGCCCAAAGCAGAGAAGGTGTAGATCTCCTTCTCCCGATCGCTGATCGAGCCGAGCAGAGTCCCGAAGATGATCAGGCCGCCGAGCAGCAGCGGGACGAAAAGGGCAAACCCGCCAGACACGTCGGTCAGCACGGTCAGGATCAAGCGCTCGACCCCGTCCGCACCCGCAGCCCACACTGGCATGACGACGACCTCGGCCACGCGCCGCCCCAGGTCGACGGGAGCGACGCCATCGCCGGGGTGCACGGTGATGGCGTGCAACTGCCCGCCCAGACGTCGAACCAAGCCCGCCGAGGCCACGGCAATCTGGTCCGCGCTCAGGTGCACGAAGTCGCGCTCAACCTCTTCGGCCAGCACCGTTTCCTCTTCGGTCTGCTGCGCTGGTTGCGTTCCGCCGGGGGCGTTGGCCGCAGCGTCGATGAAATCGACCGGAAGCAGGGACTCCTGATCCAGGTGCTTGATGCGCTGCAGCGTGGGACCATCGAGTGTGCCTGCAAACTGCACCTCGTGGCCATTCAGCATCACCGCGTCACCGGCACGCAATCCGAGCACCTTGGCTACGACGGACGGCAGGTAGACACCGCTGCGAGCCAGCGCTTCCCGCTTCTCGGCGGTAGAGGCCGAACCGAGCGCGGCAGTGAGCTGGGGCCAGCGGTCCAGCTCCTCGGGCACGAGGCCCATGACGGCGTCCACCGTCAGCGACTTGCCCGTGTCGAGTCGGGCCACACTGAATCGCGGATCCTGCTCGGTCTCGCGCACCAGCCAGTACTGCGGCGCCAGGAGCCCGCCCTCCCCTTCGAGCCCTTGCAGCATGTCGAGCACGCCACCCGGGAGCTTGGAGTAGTCGAGTTTGCGCACCAACACGCCTGCTGCCGTCTGATCGCTGACCGGTCCTTGGTAGATCGACCTGACTCCCAGGGTCTGGCTGAACGACGCAAACGACGAAATGGTGAAGGTGAGCATCACCACCGTCATCGCCGTGAGGAACGTTCGGGTCGGCCGCCGCCGCATGGTGGACATCCCCATGCCCACCGCCGCGAGCATCGTGGCCGTCCGCGAGACGCCCAACTCGTGCACCCCCACGTCGTGGCCCTGCATGGCGCGAAGCTCGGTCTTGAACTTGCGCACCACGATGTAGATGACCAACGTCGAGAGCAGCACGATGGCAAATGCCAGGAAGATGATCATCGGCGTCGAGGCAATCGCAAACCCCGGATGCAGCCAGTAGAGGAGCGCAAACGTGAGCAGGAACAACACCGAGAACCAGGCGATGCGTCCGTAGATACTGGTGGCGCAAACCAGCAGCCGCTCCAGCGCAAACGCGAATGGAATCGCCAACAGCAGCAGCAGGACGATGGCATGCACCAGGTCATCCATCGTGGTCCGGAGCGGCAGATACACCCGGTGCGAAAGTGCCGCGCTGCGCCCCCGCTCTGCCTCCCGCCCCGCGACGGTCGAGACGGCACTGGACCGCTCGTAGGCACGCCGGGCTCGGCCATGCAGTAGCTCCAGATCTGCGCTACTGACACCACGTTCGCGCAGCTTTCGCAGCCGGCGTTCGTTGAGCTCCCAGAGGTCACGGGCCGTCGACTCGCTGAGACCCCTCCCTTGGGCAAACTCGCTGGCCGCGAGCCCGCTGCCCGCTGGGTAGTCGTCGGAAAAATCTCCCAGCGCCACTTCTCCCATGGGCTGGAACAGTTTGATTCGGGGGTCAGCCGCTTGGTCCGAGACGTAGAAGAATCCGTGGTTTCCGAGTTGCCCCCAGAGGGCTCGGTTGTCCCGAAACAGTCCGTCGGTGGAGGCCTTGAGCAACTTGAGCAGTTTTGGCTTGGTCTCGTAGGTCCGCAGGGCAGTCCACGTGCCTCCGACACCAAAGAACAGATCGACCCGCATCGACTCGGTGAGCTTCTGGGCCTGCTGGTCCGTGGTCGAGATCGCCTGCAGTCGCCCTTCCGCGTCGAAGAGCGCGGCGATGCTCATCACCTCCTCGTGCATGTCTTCCCGGAAGCTCACCAGGCGAAAGCGGCCGTTCTCGTCGACCGGCTCCAGGGCTATCGGGTCGAAGGCCGCGCTCCGGCGCGCGTCGGCAAGCGAGTCCCAGGCCATCCGCACCGACCCCTTCTGCCCGGGCCACAGTGCCATCAGGGCCCCCGCCGCGGGGCGGTTCTCTGCCAGGCTGCCGCTCACCTGAAGCCCCGCATAATCGCCCTTTGACTGACCCGCGTCCCAGCTGGGCAGCTTGCTCTTGGCGAAGTTCTTGAACACGCGGGGCAAGCTGATGCCCTCGTCGTCAGCCAGCCGGCGCATCAGCGCGGCTCCCTCTTTCGCCTGGCTCATCAACGTGCGAAAGCGGAGGCGACTCACGGTGTCGGCAGGATGGCCATCGCGGGGCCGGGCGTCGTACCCGGTCATGAGCGAGACGTTGTAGATTCCGTACGCCCCGGCCACACTGCCGGTCGAGAAGAAGGGCGCTGATGCAAAGGTGTAACCCAAGTTCGGGTCGGTCAGCGTCGCCGGGTCCAGGTGAGACTGGCCCTGGTCTGGCTGAACCGCGGTGATCGCGTTGAGCACCCGCCCGTAGAAGCCGGGAGTGTCTCCCTCGGTCTTGGGGGGACGCCAGGAGAACAGGCGGTTGGTCCAGTCGCCGATCACGACGCCCCAGGTCGAGGCTCGGTCGGAAAACCCGAAGTCGGCATGCAGCACAATCCAGGTCGAGTCGTCTCCGCCAGTGAATCCCAGGCCGTGCCGGAGAGCACGACGTTGCCGATCCATGGAAAGCTCGCGCTCGAGCTCACGTAGCCTCCGGACGAACCGACCATTCACTCGCCGAATCAGCTCGGCGAAGATCGCGCGATACGCGGCGGGCTCGCCGTCCGCGGTCGCCGGTTGACCCCGCTCCCGAACAAACGTCGCCAACTGGTCGTCGTAGAGCGCACGACGCAATTCGTCCCATCGGATCACGTGGGCATCCAGCTCGGCCACGGTCCCTTCGGCAGCACCACCCTGCGCTGCAGCCAGTCGCGCCCCGATGAGCTGTTTGCGCGCGTCGTCACGGGCGTGATCGGCTTGCTGCTGAAGAGCCCGTTCGAGCCAGACGGATACGTTGATGCCGGGCACCGCTTCGTCACCGCTGCGGGAGAAGGTCAATCCCTGCGTCCGCAGTAGCTCCTGCATGGCGCGAACGTGCTCGAGCTCCTGCTCGTGTTCGCGCCGTTGCCGTTCGGACTGCTCCTCGGGCATCTCCAATGCCGCGTAGACCTCACGGGAGCCCTGATGACCTCGGGACTCGTTGTCCAGGAACAGCAGCAACAGGTCACGCCGGGGGGGCCGAGCCTGATACTGCGCTGCCGCTGCCAGCAGCGCGGCGACGTTGGCCGCAGTGCGTGCCCCGGGACACAGCTCCGGCACCACGCCATAGCTGTCGTGGTGGACAGCCAGCACCAGTGCTTCCGCCTGCTTCCGCTCCTCTGCGAAGCGCGGCGCGGTCCCGGGAATGCGAGCGATGACGTTCCTCCCGACTCGCTGCACCCACTCGATCTGGCTCACGACCGTAGCGCTCTTCCGGTCCTGCGTCAGATCGAGATCGCCCAACTCGGTCCGGTCGACGTACAACCGAATCTGGTTGGCAGGCACCCCCGCGTGCTTGGCCTCATACGGCGTTTCGTCTCCGCGACCCAAGAAAATCACTGCGTGCGCGCCCAGCGCGAAGGCTCGCTCCCAGTTGTCGTAGCTTTCGTAGTCGAGCACCACGATCGCTCCGGCCACTTTGCGATTCCGGTACTCCGCGAACGTTCCTTTGCCCGCGTAGAGCAACGGCCCCGTGAGCCCGTCCGGTGGCGTCACCGGCGGAATCACGACGTTGGGTCGAAGAGGACGAAGCCGTACGGTACGCTCACCGACCCTGAGCTCGCACCGAACCGTGCGCGTTTGCCAGACCGGCATGTCGAGCGGGTAGACCTCCTGAATGCCCAGCTGGCGGAGGCGTTTCTCGATGTACGCGCCGGCAGCCAGGCCCGGATCCGAGCCCGCCAGTCGGTGCGGGGCGCGGGTCAACGCTTGCAGGTCCGCCAGAAAGGACTTCTCCTCGGGAGTGAGCTCTTCCTTGGGTTCGGCTTCGGCCGGCTCGGCTGCCTCCCCTTCGGTGGCTTCCTCGCCTTCCACCGCTTCACGCGAGGGCGGCTCGGCGACGTCGACAGGGCCGGCGCTCGCTGCGGTAGCGCCCTCTTCTGTTACGGGTGCGCCCGTAGCGCGCACCGCCGTGGCCGAGCCGGTGGGAGGCACCGCGCCGCGGGACTCCTTTGCCGACCCAACACCGGCCGGTGCGGGTGACGCGCTGCTGCCCGCGCCCGGCGCCGGCTGGGCCCGAGTGGTCCAGACCAACGTCAGCGGCAGACACGCACCGCACAGCACGAGCAGGAGGACTCGCACCGCCCGGCGACTCGTCGCAAGCAGCGCCTGACGCGTTCCGCCAACGCCCTGCTGCTGGATCGCGCTCACGCTTCACCTCCGATGGTGCCGACCGCGATCTCCAGGTCCTCGCGCCGCTCCACCCGCTCCACCCGACCATCCCGGATCCACATGATGCGGTCGCAAACGTCGAGGAGGCGGTGATCATGAGTGGAACACACGATGGTGACGCCGCGCTCCTGGTTGATGCGGCGAAGGATGTCCAGAATGTCCTGACCGGTCTTCAGATCGAGATTGGCCGTCGGCTCGTCTGCGAGGAGAATCCTGGGCTGATTGCAGAGCGAGCGCGCAATGGCGACGCGCTGCTGCTGCCCGCCGCTCATCTCGATGGGTCGATGGGACCAGCGCGTCTCCAGACCGACGAGCTCCAACAAGCCCATGCCGCGCCGCCGCGCCTCCTCGGGTGGCACCCCGGCAAATGCCATCGGTACCGTCACGTTCTCCAGCGCCGTCATGTAGCGGATGAGGTTGTAGCTCTGGAAGATGTACCCGATCTTCTGACAGCGCAGGAAGGCGAGCTCCACTGCGGACAGCTGAGCGACATCCACTTCGTCGATCAGAATCCGGCCGCGGGACGGCGAGTCGAGCGCACCAATCATGTTGAAGAAGGTGCTCTTGCCCGATCCGGAGGGGCCCATCACCGCGATGAACTCACCGCGAAAGATGGTCGCGTCGACGCCCCGCAGTGCGTACGTCGTCGCCTCGCCCATACCATAGCTCTTCTGCAGCCCCACCGTGCGGATGATCACGGCTTGCTCGTCCGAGCTCGGCGGAGCGTAGCTCGGGCGTTCGAAGCGTGCCGGCCCGCCGCTCACAATTCCGCCCTCCCGCCGGCGACCGCCCGAGGATCAGTCCACACGCATCGCCTCCATCGGTGCAAGCCTGGCTGCCAACCAGGCCGGTCCCACTGCGGCCACGGCGGCCAACAGCATCCCCACCGCGATGCTCAGCGCCACCCCCAACAGGGCTTCCCCAAACGCGCCACCCGCGCCTCCGAGCAAGGTCCCGTACTCCACCAAGCCGCGGATCACGGCCAGCGCCACTCCCAGCAGCGCACCGACGACACCGCCTACGGCCCCCTGAATCACCGCCTCGAACACGAACATCAGCATCACGAAGCGATCCATCGCCCCCAGGCACTTCATGGTCGCGATTTCGGTGAACCGTTCGGTCACGCTCATGAGCATGGCGTTGGCCACGCCCACCACGCAGACCAGGAAGGACAGCAGCAGCAGCCACTGGTTGCGCGCCGACATCCCAAAGAGCCCAGCATGCTCGGCGGGAGCCTCCTCACCCACCACGTCACGAAGTCGACGCTCCCGCTCGGACCACTCCAACAGCTCGAGCACCCTTGGGCCGTCGAGCGAAACGCGCGGATCGGCCGCACGCAGGGTCGTGGCCAGCCACTCTGCGCGCGACACCGAGTCCACGTAGTCAACCAAGGCAGCAAAGGAAACGTCGCTCACCGGAATGTCCGCCTCCCGGGCCAGCGCGGCACGCACGTTGGCATTGAGGACCAGGCGGTCGATGCGTTCCAAGTCCAGTGCGCGTGTGGCATAGCGCCCGAGGTCGGGCAGGCTCGTCTCTCGAAATTCGAATCCCGCCTGGCGGAGTGCCGCCGCGAACCCCGACGGTGGGGCTGCTGCGAGCTCCAGCGGCGCACGCTCGGGGAAGGCTTCACGCAACCGGGCGATGGCCTGCTCGTGGCCCTCGACGATGCGATCGACCGTCGCCACCAGTCGGGGTCGGTCCACCTGGACCAGCTTCCGGACGTCCTCTGCGCCGCCAGCCGGCAATCGGATGCTGAGACTCTCGAGCTGAGAAGAGAACGCCTCGAACGCGGCCGCCTGCTGCAGCCGGTCGTACAGCTCACTGCTGGACAGATCCCCGACCAGGACCGCGTGAGCACCAGGAGGCAAGCTCTGCAGGTAGGCGGCGGTCTCGTTCAACCTCTGGGCCGTCTGCCGGGCCTCGGCGAACTCGGCGTCCGCCAAGGCCGACCAGCGCTGGTATTCGCGGAGACGCTGCTCGTCGCCGCGATGAAGTCCCTCCAGCACAGCAGCCCGTGAGTCGGCATTGGCGAGCCGATTGATGGTTTCGCCCCACCTGCGCTGCTCGCTGAGCTCGTGGTAGGCGCTGAGTTGGGTCTCTCGGGACACGATCCCGAAAGTCACCATCTGGACCAAAAACGCCACGGCCAGCGCCAGGATGGATATCGTCACGGAGGAGCGGAACATGCGGAATGC
>Ga0316578_10001132_pt1 | contig 10446 bp, 11 predicted proteins | sample J0NA_2_FD_203076 | JGI IMG/M metagenome (GOLD analysis project Ga0316578, IMG submission 203076) | Rhizosphere microbial communities from salt marsh grasses in Alabama, United States - J0-2_160517rDrC | ecosystem: Host-associated > Plants > Roots > Rhizosphere | place: USA: Alabama | collected...
CCTCACCCCACCCTACCCAGATCACAGTCTCGCCCCGATCAGCGTGAGACTGAGCCTGGACCGCTAAAGGTGAATCGTCCGGCACGTCCAGGAAACGCGGCGACCCCACCATCACACGCTGACCGTCCTGCTCCGCCACCCGTGCACTGGCCCCAAGCCCGCGCAACGCCTGAAACTCGTCCGCCGCCGGGCACGAGCCGGGGCACGCCTCCACGATAGCCCGGGCGATGGGGTGCTCAGAATACTGCTCCACCGCCGCCGCCAGACAGATCAGACGGTCCCGTGACACACCGCCCCCGGAGGCGGCCGCTTCTCCAACCGCCATCCGCCCGCGCGTCAGCGTGCCGGTCTTGTCGAAAACGACGCGCTGAATCTGTGCCGCCGTCTCCAGCGCCACGACGTTGCGCACCAGGATGCCCACCCGCGTCGTGCGCCCGAGGCTGACAGCCAACGCCAGCGGTGTCGCCAAGCCTAAAGCGCAGGGGCAGGCTACTACCAGCACGGCCACCGCCGCCAACAAGGCCCATGTCGGCGGACGCCCAGAGAGCCACCAACCTAGCGCCGTCACGACCGCCACGCCGACGATCCCAAAGGCAAAGTAGGCTGAAGCCCGATCTGCCAGGCGCTGGATGGGCGGCTTGGCGGCCAGCGTCTGATCCACCAGGCGCGTGATCTGCGCCAGACGCATGTGCTGCGGGAGCTGCGTGACCCGTGCGATCAACGCTGCATCAGCCACCATCGTCCCGGCGTAGAGGGCCTGACCGGGGCCCTTGTCCACAGGCGCCGACTCGCCGGTGAGCAGCGACTCGTCCACTGCACCCTCACCCTCCACGATCTCGGCGTCTGCCGGCACCCGCTCGCCGGGCTTGACCAGGATGGTATCGCCGACCGCCAGGGTATCGGCCTGGGCCTCCTGCCACTGGTCGCCGGCGCGTCGCCACGCCCGCTCGGGCCGCAGCTGCAGCAACTGGCGCACGTCCTTGCGCGCCTGCGCACCCCCCACCTTCTCCAGGTAGCGCCCCAGCATAATGAACGACGTGATCATCGCCACCGAGTCAAAGTAGGCCTCGCCGCTGCCGGTCAGCGTGACGTAGACGCTGTAGCCGTAGGCCGAAAGCGTGCCCAGCGCCACCAGCGTGTCCATCGTCGCCGTGCGCGCACGCAGCGCACGCCACGTCCCCTCGAGGAACGAAAAACCGCCGACGAATAACACCGGCGTCGCCAGCGCCCAGACCAGGTACTGCAGCTTGCGCGTATCGGGGGCATCGAACTGCCCGGCAGCATACAGATGATAGAGCTGCACCAGATACAGGAGCATCACCTGCATGCCAAAACCCACGGCGACGATCAACTGCAACAGCAGACGCTCCTGGAGTCGCGTGGCACGCTCCTCGGCAGCATCGCCCAACAGACGCGCCCGGTAGCCCAGGCTGTCGAGACTCTTGAGCGCCGCGTCCAAGTCGAGTCGGTCCGGGTCGTAACGGATGCGTCCGCGTTCGGCGGCAAAGCTGACGTCGACATCCTTCACACCCGGCTGATTGCGCAGCACCTGCTCGGCCGCGGCGGCACAGCCGGCGCACCACATGCCGCCCACAGAGAAGTGGGCGGTCTCGCCGGGACCGGCAAAAACGTCCTCGATTTTGGGCTTGGGTCGCGGCTCGGGTAATACCTGATCAAGTAGGTCGTTTGCACGCGCCACCGCGTAAACGCGTGCACAGCCCTCGCAGCAAAAGTGCCTTTCCTCGCCATCGAAGGAGCGGACGACCGGCGGGCCATCGATCTCCAGGCCGCACAGGTCACAGCGTTCTTTCTTGTCTACCAAAGCATCACCTTCCCAAGATGGAAATGGGGCACCACTCCCCAGCCCGCCAAGCCGCGCAGCATCAGTTGCACGCCGACGAGTACGATCAGCAAACCAGCGACCCGCACAAACACCTGCCGGACGCGAGCGCTCAGCGCCCCAGCTCCAACGCCCACTACCAACAGGGCCGGCAGAGTCCCCAGGCCAAAGGCGATCATTCCCGCCGCGCCCATCAACAGGCCGCCGGTCGAAGCCGCCACCAGCAGGGCGCTATAGACCAGACCGCAGGGCAGCAGGCCGTTGAGCGCGCCTAAAGCCAGCACCCTCAACGAACCGCCCTGCCGGAGCGCCCAGCCCATTGCCCGGCTCAGCCAGGCGCCCCCTCCCTCGATCCGGCCCAACGGCAGCCACCCCAGGTAGCCCAACCCCAGGAGCACGACTCCCAACCCTAAAAACAGACTGACGGTGCCGGCCACTTTTCCAAAAGAATCTCCCAAGCCCAGCACGGAGCCCAAACCACCGACCAACGCGCCAAAGAGCGCATACACGCCCAAGCGGCCTGCATGGTACAAAAGATGATAGAGCAACCCTGCAAGCCTGCGGCCCCTAACCTGAACGCCGAACATCGTCACCAGCGGGCCGCACATCCCCAGGCAATGGCCTAGGCTGCCCAGGAACCCGCTCAGGAAAAGCGCGCCAAGCGTGCTACCAAGATCCACAGCAACCTCCGAAATAGGCAGTTTCGCCGGGGCGAGTCTCCGGCGAAACTGCCACCTGTTTCAAGCATCGGCCATTAGCCGACCTGTTCTACCAAATAGTTCTGGATGCCCATCTGCGCGATCTGGCCGAGCTGCGTCTCGATCCAGTCGATATGCTCTTCCTCATCGGCGAGGATGGACTTGAGCAGCTGGTGAGTGCCATGATCGCCATATTCAGCAGCCGCGCGGATATCCGCGTTGTATTCCTGGATAGCATCGTGCTCGGCCTGCCAGTCGCTCTTGAGCTGCGCCTCCACATCAGCGCCGATGTGCATCTGGTTCAACTCGCTGACGATGGGCAACCCCTCGAGAAAGAGAATGCGCGCGATGAGTTTTTCGGCGTGCTTCATTTCCGTGATAGCACGCTCCTCGACGGCCCCATGTAGCTTCTCGTAGCCCCAGTCCTCGCACATCTCGGCATGCACCATGTACTGGCTGATCGCCGTCAGCTCGTCCGCAAGACGAGCGTTCAACCTCTCGATGACTTTTTCATTACCTTTCACTTTTTAATCCTCCTTGTAGGAATACTGGGGGCATGGACACTCTCACCACCCATACCCAATGTTCTAGGAAACTTCCTCGTAAGCACGCACGGTCAGATCCTGCAGTTCGACGTGCGGTTTGAACTCGGTCAGCACCTTGTCCTCGGAGATGGACGACCTGCGATGGCTCTCCAGATCATCCCAGCCCTCCCACACACTCTCAAAGATCAAGTGAGTCCTATCCGGCACATCCACAGAGTACATCGCCCGTGCAGTGATATACCCAACTTCGCCGGGCAGCAGCGCGCGCAGATACGCCAGCACACGCTCGAGCGAAGCGCCGACCTGCAACTCGCTCATCTGATCGGGACGAATGTCAAAGCCGACTTGATAGATGTATGCCATAGTCCTACCTCCTCAACGCTCCGTCCAGAACACGATCAGGTAAATCAGCCACCACAAAAAGACGCCCGGCAGCGCGATGCGCACGACCAGCGGCAATCCCCCTCCGGCCTCCTCGATGTCCCTGGCAAAGCTATCGATGTACCCATCGGGGCGAATCTCCTCGTGGATGGACTCATCCCCTGTCTCCCGGTGCCCGCTGCTGCCTGGGAGCACCTTGGGACGATGCGGCAAAGCGATAGCAAGCGCAAACAAAAACAGCACCACGGCACCGCCCGCGACCCAGGCAATCTGCGGCCAGAGTTGTAGCACATGTTGTGTCATAACAGACCTCCTTTCCGTCCGGGCCAGGGCTCTGGCTCCCGCTCCTCCAGCATGCGGTACTTGGCCTCCTCAATGTCGCGAAATTGGCCGCGCCTCCACCCCCACACGAGGAAGGCGACACCCGTCAGGGCGACAAAGGCCATCCAGCCTACCACAACCCACATTCCCAACGGCATCATTTTCCACCTCCTGTACCGCTCGTCATCTGGTCGACGTATGTAGCAATGTCCCAAGCATCATCAGGCAAGAACCACTTGAAAGGATACATCGTGCTATCCGGCACACCCTCCCAAATCCGCCAGTAGATATAGGCCTCCCCCATATCGGCGGGAAACGCAGCCGGGCCACCGCTGGCACTGCCCTCTGTACCCGGCCCGCTACCCTGTCCAGCATCCCCATGACAGGTGGCACAGTACGTCGCGTACTGATCAGCGCCGTTGGTCACCGATATGGCATGCCCTTCACTAACGTAAACATCGCTGCTGGCCAGGACAAAGTCCGCGGCGATCGAGCCGTCTCCATACACACTATCCGTCATCGGCTTCCCCATCATGAAGGTATCCATCAGATACTTGATCACATCCCATCGCTGGCTCTCCGGCAGGAACTCGCCCCACGCGGGCATCGCCGTACCTTGGATGCCGAACGTGACCTTGGCCAGGTGCTCCCCCTGCGCCTCAGACGTCATCATCTTGCCTGCCATCTCACGAAAGTCGGCCGGCGGCGGGTTCAGGTACGCTCCATCCCAGCCCTGGCCGTCCCCAGCCAGACCGTGGCAGTGAGCACAGTTGTTCAAGAAGACGACCCTTCCACGCTCATAGGAGACGCCCTCCGGAAAAAGGGCCGACGTCCTGTAAAAATCGGGATACGTAAAATCCTCTCCCTCTGGCGGCGCGGGCGGAGGATCTTCGGTCTGTGTGAACATGGTGCGGATATAGTGGACGAGTGCCCAGCGATCTTCCTCGCCGTACTGCAGCTTCCAGGCCGGCATAGCGCTCCACGGCACCCCTTCGCTGATGCGCCAGAAGTAGTCGGCGTCGGTATAATCGCCGTAACTGCCATCGCCAAAGTCCGGAGGTCCGGGCTGAAGTTCGGCGCGATAGGGTCCTTGCCCGCGTCCCGCGTCGCCATGGCAGACCATGCACTCACGGATAAAGATCGCCTTACCCTGATCGAGGACGTCGACGTCAAGCGGCACGGGATTGGTCAGACCGGCATACACGCCGCCGGGGTCCCCCTCGTCGGGATCGTGCATCACGGGACGGGAAAAAACCTGCTGGATGTAGCTGATCACCTTCCAACGTTGCTCCTCCGTCAGGCTTTCCTTCCACGGCGGCATTACCGTACCGGGCACGCCTTCAGAGACGTGCCAGAACCACTGGTCATCCGGCATACTGCGGAAGGGCTCCTGCTTGTAGTTCGCCGGCGTGACGGCCAGCGTCCCGGCATAGCTGCCCAGCCCGTTGCCGGCGCAACCGTGGCAGGTCAGGCAGTAATTCACGTAAAGCTCCTTGCCCTCCTGCAACCCCGCTGCCTCCCAGGTCACCCACCCCTGCGGCTGATCGGCGCTTGGCACGACGAGCGGGGAATCCATAGGATTGGTCATACCCGCGTAGACATCCGGCGGCAGGATCATACGCTCCTGCGCCACCTGGTCACCCAGATAGAATAGGTATGCAGCCATAGCACGCAGATCCTCCTCCGGGAGAAAAGCAAAACTGGGCATGATGGAGAGCGGTGAAAACTGACGCGGATCCTTAAGGTGCTCGACCTCCCAGGTCTCGCTGCGCTTGTGCCCGACGTAAGAGAGGTCAGGTCCCGTACGCTCCGAGCCCAGGACCATGGGGTTATCGAATACATAGTTACCACCTTCGGACATGGGGCCCATTGCCGTATCCTCGGCACGCACGTACTGCGTGTGACAATAGTTGCACCCGTTGGAGTAAAACAGCTCCCGTCCGCGCGCCTGTACGGATGTGTACGGGTGCGCGATGACTGTCTGGGCCGGATTCCAGATCAAACTGGGGACAAAGACGGCGACGAGCACCACGGCAAAGAACACGATCACCCCGCCGATCACGATTACCTTGAAAGTCATCTTCATAACAACACCTCCTCATCCCACCTACGTAGAGGCCGGGGCCTGCACCGGGATCGTAGGTCGCGATACCGGCCTGCGCTGCCATACTGTGGCAAAGACGTTGATAGTGAACAATATGAAACTCACCACGATCAGCGCCCCACCGGTAGCACGCAGGGCCATGTAGGGTCGCAGCCCAGGCAGGACGCTCCACACCGGCAAGCCCTGGTGCAGCCAAGACGTACCCTGGACCAATCCCGTCAGCAGGAAACCACCAAAGAAGAAAGTGAAACCAATCACGTATAGACTGTATTGCACGTTGGCTAGTTTACGGCTGTAGATGCGGCAGTTCAGAATGCGTGGGATGGCATAGTAGATCCCGCCCATAACCACCGACGCGGAGAAAAAGAGCAGGGCGAGATGAGCGTGACCGGGCACGTACTGGGTAAAGTGGGTCAGTAGGTTGATATCACGCAGCGCCTGGTGCGAGCCCTGATAGGAAACCAGGATATAGGCCGCCCAGCCGGTGACGATCAGGCGCAGCGGTATGCTGGTCATAAAACGGTTCCAGTTGCCGCGCATGGTCAAAAAGATGTTCATCATGAACGCCACCACCGGCAGGATCATCCCGACGCTTTCCGCTACGGCGACGGTCTTTAGCCAATATGGGATTGGCGCCCACTCCAGGTGATGTGCCCCCACGCCGGTGTAGAAAAACACGATCCCCCAAAAAGCGATCAAGGAGAGAAAGTGACTGTATAGCGGCGTGCGGGTCTCCTTGGGCACCACGTAGTAGATCACCGCCAGAAGCCCGGTGGTGAACCACAGTCCAAGCACGTTGTGGCCGTAGAACCAATTAAAGATGGTGTCGTTGATGCCGGTGAGCGCGCCGGTGGGAGGGTTCCACATCACGTTCCCGATAAAGTACAACATGGGCATCCAGATCAGGGTGCCGCTGATGTACCACAGCGAGACATAGAGCTTGGACTCGACGCGGTGGGCGATGGTCATGTAGAGGTTGGTCAAGTTCAGTATCAAGACCAGCAGCACCCCCACATCGACGATCCAAATGAACTCGGCGTACTCGCGGCTCTGTGTATGTGCGGTGGCGATACCCACAATTCCTACCAGCAGCGCCAAGTTCCATAGCACGACGGTGACGTTCCCCAACGCCTCACTCCACAGCTTGCGGCCGGTCAACCGAGGGACAATGTAGAGCCACAGGCCCATCATGCCCCCGGAGAGAAAGGCGAACATCACCGTGTTGGTGTGTTCCTGTCGCAGGCGGCTAAAGACCAGAAAAGACACCCCACGAAACAGATCGGGAAACACGAACTGTAAAGCCAGAATCAACCCCATGAGCACGCCCAGCACAAGCCATAGGGAAGCCGTGAGCATAAAATTGATGCTGGCACTGTTCTCTTTGCTAAACATACGATTGCCACCTCCTTCTCATAACATCAGTCGATCAAAGCCAGAAACTGTCTAATCCATTCACAGACCACCTCCTTTTTACTGCCCCTGTTCGAACTGCTCGATCTTTTCCAACAGGGTCTCTATCCTGGAGATTTCCCGTTCCAGCCGTCGCTGGCGGGCCCACATAGAGGCTACCAAAACGAACGTCAGTCCCCAGAAAACAGCGTACGCAATCACGAGATGAGTAATGTTCAACATCGTTCTCCTTTACCGGGGCAACCTTTCAAACCGAGAGCGCAAATAAGCTAATGCATCCCCAAGGCGCTCCAGACGCACTCGCTGCCGCAACAGCGCCACATAGAGCAGCGTGAACGCCGCCAGGGAAACAAGCAGCGTGTGCGCCATGCGCGGCGTTATGCTCATTTCCTCTCCACCGGTGAGGATATCCGGGTGAATAGAGCGCCACCAACGGATGGCAAACCAAGACAGGGGTACGGTCACGAAAGCGACGATCCCGTAAACAGCAGCAAAGCGCGCCCGCCGTTCCGGCTCTTCCACCGACACCCGCAGCATTCCATAGGCGACGTAGACCAGGAGTTGCACGGCAGAGATGGTCAGTCTTGGCTCCCACGTCCAATACACACCCCACACCGGGCGCGCCCACAGCGCCCCGGTGATAACCGTCATGGCGATAAAGGTGAGCCCGATCTCCGCCGACGAAGAGGCGACACTATCCCAGCGCCGCCCGCCCCCTGCCAGATAGCCAATCCCGGCCAAAAAGGTGACAAAGAAAGCAAAGAAACCCACCCAGGCCGAGGCGACGTGGAAGTAAAAAATACGCTGCACGTCCCCCATCACCGCCTCACGCGGGGCATAGATAAAGATCATCGTCAGTGCCAGCAGGATAGCCGCCGCGCTGCTCAAGATCAAAAAGAGTCCCACAAAATCGCCTTTTTTGGCCATCACTCCTCCAACACGTAGCCAAAGACCAGCATAGAGACGACCACGACAATCACGTCATAGGCTACCAGCAAGCCAATCCAACTGCCGACATCAGCCAACGTCCCTCCCTCCAGCAACCCGCTAACGGCCCGCACGCTGGCGATCAAAACCGGGACCGCCAGTGGTAGCAACAGGACGGGCAGCATCACCTCCCGCGCTCGCGTGTTGACGGCAATGCCCGCCAGCAACGTCCCAATGGCGGCGTATCCCGCCGTCCCCAACCCCATCACAATCAGCACGCCCGCCTGCAAGAGAGGCACGTCAAACAACACAGCGCACAAAGGCAACAGCATCACCTCCACGACGACCATGAAAACCAGGTTGCCGATCGCCTTTCCAAAAAAGATGACGCTGCGGTCCATCGGCGCGAGCAACAGGCCGTCGATGCAACCGGATTGCTGTTCGCGGGCCAACGAACGGCTCAAACCCAGGGTGCCCGCAAAAGCCACCGTGACCCACAGAATGCCCGGTGCCGCGACTCGCGCCACATCTCCGCGCAGGTCGAGAGCAAAGCTAAAGACCAACGTCGCCAGCACGGCAAAGACCAGCATCGCACTGACCACCTCTCGTGAGTGAAACTCGGCGACTACATCTTTGGCAACAATGGCCCAGACTTTGCGTACAAAGTTCAAGGCAGGACTCCGTGAAACTAGGTCGTAAGCGCGCGATAGGACTCGGCAAACACTGTCGAATCAATTACCTCACGCGGCCTGTCGTAGACAATGCTCCCCTGCTTCAACACGATCACCCGTCGGCCCAATGCCAGCCCACGCTCCAAACTGTGAGTTGCCATCAATATGGTACAATCCTCCTCCACCAATTCCTCCAACAGGCTAGCCAGCGCCTGGACGGCCTGGAGATCGAGCCCGGCGAAGGGCTCATCCAGCAAGAGCACCTGGGGATGGTGCAAAATCGCCCGCGCCACGGCCAGCCGCTGTTGCATTCCTCGTGAAAGGGCACGCACCCGATCTCCCCGCCGCACGTCAAGCCCTACTCGCTTCAACAGCTCATCGACGCGCTGCGAGGCCGCGCCCAGATCGTACAGATGGGCGTAAAAGCGTAAATTCTGCTCTGCCGTCAGATCGTCGTACAAGAGCGTCTGGTGCGAAAGGAAACCGATGCGGCGACCAACCTCCGCACCATCTCGGCGCGGGTCCAGCCCGGCTACGTGCACGGTGCCAGAGGTGGGCCTGCTCAAGGATGCCAATATGCGCAGCAGCGTGGTCTTGCCCGCCCCGTTGGGTCCCATCAGCGCCACACATTCGCCCGCCCCAATGGACAAGCATACCCTATCCAGAGCTTTTCGAGGGCCAAAGGATTTGCTCAAGTCGCGGACCTGTATCATCGCTCCCCCACCGCCGTTTGCGCCTCTGCCCCGCTGCCTACAAGGCCATGAATCTGACGTTTGAGCGCCCTGCGCTCCTGCCGATAGGCGTCTTCTGTAACCCGCCCAGCCTCGAAATCGGCGTCCAGCGCGGCGATGGCTTCCAACAACACGTTGGCCTCCGCCGGGAGTGTAGGTACGACCGGCGAGCGCCACAGACAAAAGGCACCACTCACAGCCGCTACCAAGGCGAACAGACCCACAACTATTTGCCCCCATTCTCCACCATTCCAAGCGGCTGCTTCTTGATCGACCAAGTTAAAAACCAGCGGCTGCCCTGCTGCCAGGGGACCAGCGGTGTAGGATAATGCAACCCCCATAGGGGTTTCCAAAGTTTCCGCTGGCGCAATCTCCTCCCTCTCTCCCTCCAGCGTCACACCACCCGCCTCCGAAACCAACAACACGATCGAATCCACAGGGGCATCAAAGGCACGTGTCACACGCACGCCATCTCGATACGGAATCTCGTAGCTGAAAAAAACCTCGGAAGTCGTCGCTCCAGGGGGGATGGGCTGGGTATCGGCAAAGCCACCTTCCCATTCCACGAACCGCTCCCCCAGGCCGGGGCCGCTGAACCATAGTCCTTGCGCTCCCTCTGGCAGGGTAAAGGCCAACGTGGTCCGCTGGTCCGTATCCACGTCCTCTTTACCCACCCAGGTTCGATCACCAGCAGCGCCAATCAGATAGTACTCCCCTACCCGCAAGCGATCATCTACCCGGTTCAGGAACATGTGAAACTGCGTGATGTAAATGTCTGGTTGGAGTTCCGTCGTCTCGTACACTGTGATAGAAAGTAG
>Ga0316578_10001133_pt1 | contig 10445 bp, 11 predicted proteins | sample J0NA_2_FD_203076 | JGI IMG/M metagenome (GOLD analysis project Ga0316578, IMG submission 203076) | Rhizosphere microbial communities from salt marsh grasses in Alabama, United States - J0-2_160517rDrC | ecosystem: Host-associated > Plants > Roots > Rhizosphere | place: USA: Alabama | collected...
GGTGTCCGCTGCACGGGCGGAGCCGTCGCGCCCCTCTGCGACAACCTCGTACGCACCGGGCTCGTCGATCGCCAAGGCCTGCAGCGGCATGAGGGCCATCCGTACCTCGTAGCCGCCCAGCGCCCGCCGGTAGGACCCGGCCGTCGCCCACCGGGTCACCAGTGCCCAGACGTCCGGGTCGTCCACCGCCCGCGCCAGCGATCCGGCCAGGTACCCCTGCTGGGCGCTGAGGGCAGCCAGGACCGTCTGCGCTCCGGACCGGAAGTCCGCCACGGCCGTACCGGTGACCCGGAAGCGGGAGATGGTGATCAATATGACCCTTTCGCTCGTATCGGGCGACACGGGTACCCGTACCCGTCGATCATGGCAGGAGGACAGGTCCGCGTTCGACCATCAGGGAGCCGCTGAGCAGTGATGAACACCCCCGACCCCCGTCCCCGCCGAGCCGTCGAGCAGCGCAGCGCCCTGCCTGCGGCCTACCTCGCAGCCCTGCCCACGTGGCTCGTCTTCCTCGCGGTGGCGGCCCTGCTGTTGGCGGGGCTCTTCGCGGGCAATGCCCTCGGCGGGCTCGTGGGCTTCCTCTGCCTCGGTGGGGTGGGCGTGCTGCTGGGCTGGCTGGCGTACCTGTCGTGGCCCGCGCTCGACACTCCAGGGCGGGCCGTACGGCTCGTGACCATGGCCGTGGTGGTGGCTGTGGCGGTCTCGTTCCTGCTGCGCTAGCGGCGCCGCGCGGGCCCTGGAGGCCGATCACGGCCCACGGAATGCCGATCATGGCGCTTGGGAATGCCACGCCGAGGCGACTCGCCGTGCCAGCGGGTCCAGCGCCATGATCACGACGAAGGGGCAGGGCACAGCAGGGCGGCCGGACCTCACACTCCGCCGAACCGCCGCGCACGCAGCACGTAGTCGGAGACCACCTGCCACAGGTCGAGCCGGTCGAAGTCGGGCCAGAGGGTGTCGACGAACGCGAGCTCGGCGTACGCGGACTGCCACAGCAGGAAGTTGCTGAGTCGCTGCTCGCCGGACGTCCGGATGAACAGGTCCACATCCGGCATGTCGGGCTCGTCGAGGTAGCGCTCGAGGACCTTCTCGTCGACCTTCGCCGGGTCGATCCGCCCCGCGACCGCCTCCCTCGCAATTGCCGACGCCGCTGCCGCCAGCTCGGCACGTCCCCCGTAGTTGATGCACATGCACAGCGTCAGGGCGGTGTTGTTCCGGGTGAGCTCCTCGGCCTCCTCCAGGGCACGCACCGCGCGGGAGGCGAGCCGGTCCCGGCGGCCGGCCCACCGGATCCGTACGTTGAGCGCGTTGAGCTCCTCGCGGCGCCGGGCGAGCACGTCCTCGTTGTAGTTCATGAGGAAGCGCACCTCCTCGATCGGGCGGCGCCAGTTCTCCGTGGAGAACGCATACACCGACACCCATCGCAGGCCGAGCTCGAGCGCGCCGCTCACCACGTCGAACAGCGCCTTCTCCCCGGCCTCGTGGCCCTTGGTACGGGGCAGGTCGCGCTGCTGGGCCCAGCGCCCGTTCCCGTCCATCACGATCGCGACGTGCCGCGGAAGGTCCTCGGCGGCGATCTGGGGAGGCGTGGCCCCGGACGGGTGCGGGGTGATGGCGGCCGAACCGGTCCTGCCCGAGTCGGGCCCGACCGAACCGGGCGATCCCGTCACGCTCATCGTCCCTCCACCAGTGCCAGCGCCTTGAGCTGCTGCTCGAGGTGCCATTGCAGATGCGCGGACACCAGACCGCTCGCGGTCCGGCGCACGCCGGGCGACGCACTGTCCGCCGTCGTCCAGTCTCCCGTCAGCAGCGCCTCGAGGTGGCCGATTACCGACTCCCCCGGCGTCGCGGCCGCCGCGGGTCGGCAGCGGGCGCACACCGCTCCGCCGGCCTGGGGCGAGAATGCCGGGTGCGGGCCGAGCACGCCGCACCGGGCGCAGCGCTGCAGCGCGGGAGCCCATCCGGCAACCGTCATCGCGCGCAGCAGGAACGCGTCGAGCACCAGTGCCGGGTCGTGCTCGGCGCCGACCAGCGTCCGCAGGGCACCGATCGTGAGCAGGAAGAGCCGCGGCGTGGGCTCGGACTCCACCCCCGAGATCCGCTCCGTCGCCTCGAGTACCGCGGACATCGACGTGTACGCCGGGTAGTCGCCGACCAGCCTCGATCCGTACGGGGCAACGGTCTCGACCTGGGTCACGACGTCCAGGCTGCGTCCTTCGTAGAGCATGACGTCCACATAGGTGCCCGGCTCCAGCCGCGCACCGAAGCGGGACTTGGTGCGCCGCACCCCCTTGGCCACCGCACGAATCCGTCCGCGACGCCGGCCCAGCATGGTGACGATGTGGTCCGCTTCCCCCAGCCGCTGGGTGCGCAGCACGACCGCCTCGTCCCGGTACAGGCTCACTCCGGAATCGTCCCACGGACGGCCACCGCGGGACGTCGGCCACGCGAGGGCATCGGCTCCACGCTCGGCTCGACCTCGATCGGAGCGTGGGTACGGGCCGCCCAGCTTCCGTACCGAGCCGCCAGCGGGCCGGCCGAGACTCCGTGGGCGACAACACTGATCATGACGGTGAGAGCGATCACGCCCGCGATGTCGATCATGACCGGCTCCGACTCGCCCAGCTCCTCCACCGCCAGCAGTGCGAAGACGATGCTGGCCAGCCCGCGCGGCCCGAACCAGCCCAGGAAGAGCACGGTCGGCGGGCGGAACCCGGACCCGAGCATGCTGACCCAGACCGGGCCGATCCGCAGCACGGTCAGTGCCCCGAGCGCGATCACCACCCACTGCCACTTGATGCCGTCCACCAGAACCACGGTGATCAGGCCTCCCGCAAGGAACCACAGCAGGAAGCCCAGTACGTCCGCGACCGTCTCCACAGACTCGCTGACCTGAGGCTCGATCGCCACACAGTGGGCCGCCCGACCGAAGACCAGCCCGCAGACGAAGGCCGTGATGAATGCGTTGGCCTCGGTGATCTCGGCGAGCCCGAGGCAGATCACCGGGATCGCCGCGACCGCGACGGACCGGCCCCGCTCGTCGCTCCACCCGGCCTGGCGGGAACGGTCCAGCCCCCAGGCGGCGATCAGACCGAGGCCGATCCCGATGACCACGCCGAGCGCCACCGGTACGGCCCCGACGCTGAAGATCGTCGGAGCCTCCTCGGCGACCCCGTCGCCGACCCCGTTGGCCTCGTCCACCTGACTGGACAGGGCAGCCAGTGAGAGCAGCACCACCGGGGTGGCCAGCCCGTCATTGAGCCCGCTCTCCACGTTGAGGGCGCGCCGTACCCGGACGGGCACGTGTGGGTCCAGGATCGTCGGTGCCCCGAGCCCCGCGTCGGTCGGCGTGAGGGCCCCGGCGAGCAGGGCCGCACCCGCAAGCCCGGCCGCCGGCAGCATGGCCCAGGACAGCGCGAACGTGGCCGCCAGCGCCAGCGGGAACCCGATCAGGAGCAGCCGCAGCGCGATCACGGGGTCCTTGCGCAGCGCGGCGAGCTGCACCGTCGATGCGTCGTGGAAGAGGATCACGACCAGCGTGATCTCGGCCAGGGTGAGCACCGTCGACGGCCCGAGGTCCACGCCGAGCTCGCGGTAGAGGACCACTCCGGCCACGACGAAGGCGATCGGTGCGGTGACCTGCCAGGTGCGTACCCGCCGTGCCACCAGCAGCCACAGCAGAGCCAGCCCTGCCAGCACGGTCAGCAGCAGACCTTCCGTGCTCTCCATGCCGCCTACTGTTTCAGAACCCGAGCGTGCGAGGCTGCGTGGGGACTGGGCTGGCGTTCAGTACCCGAGCTTGCGCAGCTGCTTGGGGCTGCGCTGCCAGTCCTTGGCGACGGAGACGTGCAGGTTCAGGTAGACCTTCGTACCCAGCAGCCGCTCGATCTGGCGCCGCGCATCGGTACCGACCTGCTTGAGGCGCCGGCCGCCCGGGCCCAGCACGATCGGCTTCTGACTGGACCGCTCCACGTGCAGCGTCGCGTACACGTCGACCAGCCGGTCCGCGGCGTCGCGCCCGTGCCACCCCTCGCGGGGCAGCATCTCCTCCACGGTCACCGCGAGACTGTGCGGCAGCTCGTCCTCGAGGCCCTCCAGGGCCGCCTCCCGGATCAGCTCCGCGACGATAGTGACCTCAGGTTCGTCGGTCAGCTCCCCGTCGGGGAACAGCACCGGGCCCTCCGGAAGCCGGCGCAGCAGGACCTCATGGAGGACGTCAACGCCCGCCCCGGTCAGCGCCGAGACCGGCACGATGTCGGTGAGCTCGCAGTCGGCGAGCAACCGCTCGGCCGCGACGAGCCGAGGTGCCAGCCGGCTGGGGGACACCAGGTCGGTCTTGGTGACCGCCCCGACCACCGCGGTGCCCGTCTGGGCGAGCTGTCGGGCGATGAACGTATCCCCCGGCCCGCTGTCCTCGTCGGCGGGAATGCACATCACGAGGATGTCCACCTCGGCGAGGGTGTCCGCAACCAGGTCGTTGAGTCGCTGTCCGAGCAGCGTACGGGGCCGGTGCAGGCCTGGCGTGTCCACCACGATCAGCTGGCCGTCCGGGCGGGTGACCACGCCTCTGATGGTGTGCCGGGTGGTCTGCGGCTTGTTGCTGGTGATCGCGACCTTCTCGCCCACCAGAGCGTTGAGCAGGGTGGACTTGCCGGTGTTCGGCCGGCCCAGCAAGCAGGCGAACCCGGACCGGTACCCGACAGGGGCGCCACCGTCAGGGGCGCCACGGTCAGGCGAGAACGGTGTCGACAACTGTGCCGTCCGGCGCTGTGAGGAAGACGAAGAACCCGGACCCGAACTCGCGCAGCGCAGCCAGGTCGTCCGCGGTGACGCGGAGGTTGCGGGTCACCACCGCCGCACCGTCGAGCTCGCGCGCCCCGCTGGAGGCCGCGGCGACCACCGCAGCCCGCAGCGCCGAGACGGTGAGCCGGTCGTCGCGGTTCTCGACCGTGGCGCCCGCGTAGGTCCGACCGTCCGGGTCCCGTACCGCTGCACCTTCCCCGGCGCCTCCGTACGGCACGTACGCCCGCAAGGCGGCGGCCCGCGCCAGAGTGACGATCTTGGCGTCCTCCGGGTGGAGGTCGTTCGCCAGAGTCATCGCACGATCCTTCCTGCCCCGGCCGAGCCCTGCGCGCTGTCGCGCGGTGGCTGCGGGTCGGGGTCCACCGCATCGTCCAGCTGCGGATCCGGTACGGACACCAGCCCGGCTTCCGGAGCGCGCGGGTCCTGCGGTCGCCGCCTCCCAGAACCGCCACCAGCACCAGCGCCGGCACCAGCCGTCTCAGTCTCTGCCCCAGTCGCCGCGCGAACCTCAGCCTTGGCGTCGGCCTTGGCGTCGGCCTCGGCACCAGCGCCGGCCTCAGCGCCGGCCTCAGTGTCAGCCCTTGCGTCGGTCTTGGCGTCACGGTCGGTACCGGAATCCCGCCCGGTTCCCGCCTGCGACACCGGCTCCACGAGAACAGTCTCGACCTTGTGCCGGCGCCCGGCCCGCCCCTGCGCGACGAGGCGGTACCCGTGGAAGTCCACCGCACCTCCGGGGATCGGGACCCGTCCCAAGAGCTGTGCCATCAGCCCCGACACGGTGTCGACGTCGGCAACCTCCTCGGGCGGGAAGCTGATGCCCAGGGCATGAGCCAGGTCATCCACACTCAGCCGTGCCGAGACCCGCAGCGCGCCGCCCTCCAGGCGCTCCAGCGGTGGCGCCTCCGTGTCGTACTCGTCGGCGATCTCTCCCACGATCTCCTCGAGGATGTCCTCGATCGTGACCAGCCCGCTGGTCCCGCCGTACTCGTCCACCACGATGGCAACGTGGACCCGGGCAGCCTGCATCTCCCGCAGGAGCTCGTCCACCGGCTTGGAGTCCGGTACGAAGACCGCCTCCCGGGCGGCCTCGGAGACGGTCCCGGGCCGCTGCGAGGCCTGCGGGTCCCGTGCCCGTCCGGCGAGGTCCTTCAGGTACGCGATGCCGACCACGTCGTCGACGCTGTCACCCACCACCGGGATCCGCGAGTAGCCGCTCCGCAGGGCGAGCGCCAGCGCCTGGTCGACCGACTTGTCGCCCTCGATCCACACCATGTCGGTCCGCGGAACCATCACCTCGCGAACGATCGTGTCCCCGAGCCCGAACACCGACTCGATCATCTCGCGCTCGGAGACGGCGACCACGCCGCCCTGCTCGGCGATCCCGACGACCTCCAGCAGCTCCGCCTCGGTCGCGAACGGCCCCTCGCGGTAGCCCTTGCCCGGGGTGATCGCATTGCCGAGCAGGATCAGCCCGGCCGGAATCGGCCCCAGCAGCGTCTCCAGAACCCGGGCGATCCACGCGGTCGCCGCCGCGATCCCGTACGGGTGCTGCTGTCCCAGGGTGCGTCCCGAGACGCCGACGATCACGAACAGCGTGAACGCCGCTACCAGAGCGGTCAGCAGTCCCGCCCACCAGGTCAGGTCGGTCCTGGCGCCGACCGTGAAGGCGGCGAGCATCACCGCGCCCACCTGGGTGAGCATCTCCAGCAGCAGCATGAGGTTGATGTAGCGCGGCTTGTCCTCCGCGATCGGCCGCATCCGTGCGGCATGGGTCTCGCCCTCGAGCTCCATCTGCGCCAGTCGCGCCGGAGAGAGCCGGGTGAACGCCGCCTCCATGGTCGAGAACAGCCCCGCCAGGATGGTCAGCGCTGCCACTGCGACCCAGGGAAGCACGTCGCTGAGCGTCATCGGCGGACCTGGGGGTCGGAGGTTCTGGTCCCCTCGGGAGACTTGCGCGCCTTCCGCCAGGCGGCGAGCAGCTCCTTCTGAAGGTCGAACATCTCCTTCTCTTCGTCCAGCGTGGCGTGGTCGTACCCGAGCAGGTGCAGGATGCCGTGGGTGAGCAGCAGCGCAAGCTCGTCGTGCATGGTGTGGCCGGCAGTGGCTGCCTGACGGATCGCGACCTCCGGGCACAGGACGACGTCCCCGAGAAGGGTCGGAGCCGCCGCGGAGCGGCCGGGGCGCCGCACAGCCTCCAGCTCGTCCTGGGGGAAAGCCATGACGTCGGTGGGACCCGACTCCTTCATCCAGCGTTCGTGCAGGTCAGCCATCGTCGTCGAGTCCGTGAGGACGACGGACAGCTCGGCGAGAGGGTTGACCCCCATGGCACCCAAGACGGTCTCGGCGACGTCGAGCAGCTCATCGGTGTCCACCGGTACGCCCGACTCGTTGGCAATGTCGACGCTCATCAGCGCCTCACCGGTTCCTTCCCTGTGTGCCTGCTGCGCCGCTGCCCCGGACTCGCGGCACACTCCCGCCGGACGACCGGCCCGCATCGGCCTCCCACCGGCCGTAGGCGTCGACGATCTCGCCGACCAGTCGGTGGCGCACCACGTCGGCGCTCCCGAGCCGCACCACCGCGATGTCGTCGACATCGGCGAGGATGTCGGCCGCCAGGCGCAGGCCGCTGGGCGTACCCGTGGGCAGGTCGACCTGCGTCACGTCCCCGGTCACCACAATCCGGGAGCCGAAGCCGAGCCTGGTGAGGAACATCTTCATCTGCTCGGTCGAGGTGTTCTGCGCCTCGTCGAGGATGATGAACGCGTCGTTGAGCGTGCGGCCTCGCATGTACGCCAGCGGCGCGACCTCGATGGTTCCGTCCTGCATGAGGCGCGGGATCGATGTCGGGTCGATCATGTCGTGCAGCGCGTCGTAGAGCGGACGCAGGTAGGGGTCGATCTTCTCGTACAGCGTCCCGGGCAGGAAGCCGAGCCGCTCCCCGGCCTCCACCGCGGGACGCGTCAGGATGATCCGGTTCACCTGCTTGGCCTGCAGCGCTCCGACCGCCTTCGCCATGGCGAGGTAGGTCTTGCCGGTACCGGCCGGACCGACCCCGAACACGACGGTGTGCTTGTCGATCGCCTCCACGTAGCGCTTCTGGTTCACGGTCTTGGGCCGGATCGAGCGCCCCCGAGTGGAGAGGATGTCCAGCGACATGACCTCCGCCGGGCGCTCCCCCCCGGCGCGGAGCATGTCGATGCTGCGGCGCACCGAGTCGGGCGTGAGCGCGTCCCCGCGGTCCAGCAGGGTCACGAGCTCCTCGAACAGCCTGCTGGCCAGCTCGACGTCCTCGGCCTCGCCGGAGATGGTGATCTCGTTGCCCCGGACGTGCACGTCGCTGTGCAGCGCCCTCTCGATGATCCGCAGCAGCTCGTCGCGGGAGCCGAGCAGCGAGACCATCGGGTAGGCACCCGGGACGACGATGTGGGCCTGCGAGGTGGTGCTCATCCGGGCGGCCACCCCATCTGCCGGCCGCCCAGCACGTGCGCGTGCACGTGGAAGACCATCTGCCCGCCGTCCGGTCCGGTGTTGAACACCGTGCGGTAGCCGCCGTCGAGCAGCCCCTCCTGGGCGGCCACCGCCTCGGACTCCCGCATCAGCTCGACGAGCAGATCGGGCTCCTCCCGCGCCAGCTCTCCCACGGCTGCGACGTGCTTGCGCGGGATGACGAGTACGTGCGTCGGCGCCTGCGGGTTGACGTCGCGGAAGGCGACCGTGCGCTCGCTCTCCCGGACGATGGTCGCGGGGATCTCACCCGAGACGATCCTGCAGAACAGACAGTCAGCCACAGCGTGATCCTTGCATGAGCACCCTTCCTGTCACGATCCCGCTCAGTCCCCTCACCAGCGTCCGGTCCGTACGTTGAGCACCGCCGCCGCCGCCATACCGGCAGTCTCCCCGCGGAGCACCTCCGTACCCAGTCGGTAGGCCGGAGCCCCCACCGCAGCGAAGGCGTCCACTTCCTCCTCGGTCAGGCCACCCTCCGGGCCGACGATCAGCACCGTCTCTGCGGCAGCCTCCGGCACGTGGCAGCCCGACAGCGGGGCGCCCGCGGGCGGATGCAGACACCCGGCCCAGTCCGCCTCGGCGAGCGAGCCGGCCACCTGCTCCGTGCTCGCGGGGTCGGCGACGTCCGGGAACCACGCCCGGTGGGCCTGCTTGGCCGCCTCCCGAGCAGCAGCCCGCCACCGCCGCATGCCCCGCTGGGAACGCTCGGCGTCCCACCGGGCTACCGAGCGAGCCGCCGTCCACGGCAGGATGCGGTCGACCCCCACCTGGGTCAGCAGTCCCACGGCACGCTCCCCCGCCTCACCCTTGAGCAGAGCCTGCACGACCGTCAGCAGCGGGCCGGACCGCGGCTCGAGGGCTACGTCGAGCACCTCCACGGTGACCGTGGACCGCTCGGTGCTGACCACCTCGGCCCGCCCCAGCGTCCCTGCGCCGTCGGTGAGATCGACGCGCTCGCCCGGTCGCACGCGTCGTACGGCCGAGGCGTGGTGGCCCTCCTCGCCGGTGACGATGAGCCGTCCCGGACGAAGCTCGGGTACCAGGAACAGCGGTGGCGTCATCCGGCCTTCTTGCGGCGCCCGAAGAGGCCACGCTTCTCCTCTGGCTCCCCGTCCGTGCCGTCGGACTGCGATGTCGCCGCTGCCATCGCGGGGGCGTCCTCGTCCCGCAGCCGGGCGAGCTGCTCCAGCAGCTCCCGCTGGGCGCCATCGAGACGCGCGGGAGTCCGTACGTCCAGGTGGACGAACATGTCCCCGCGGCCGGTGCCCCGCAGCTTCGGCACCCCGCGGGCCTTCAGCGTCACGACCGAGCCCGGCTGGGTACCCGGCTTCACGGTCACCGTCTCGGTGCTGTCGAGGGTCTCGACCGACAGCGTCGTTCCCAGCGCCGCCGCCGTCATGGGGACCTGCACTGTGGCGTGCAGGTCGTCACCGTCGCGCGTCAGCGACGGGTGGGGCTTCACCTTCACCTCCACGTAGAGGTCTCCGGGCGGGCCGCCCCCCGGGCCGACCTCGCCGTCACCGGAGAGACGGACGCGCATGCCCTCGTCGACGCCCGCCGGGATCTTGACGCTGAGCGTGCGCCGCCTCCGTACCCGGCCCGCGCCGCCGCACTGCGGGCACGGCGTGTGGATCACCGTGCCGTACCCCTGGCAGCGGTGGCACGGCCGACTGGTCATGATGTTGCCCAGCAGGGACCGCTGAACCGACTGCACCTCGCCCGAGCCGTGGCACACGTCGCACGTCTCGGGGTGCGTGCCGGCTGCCGTACCGGCCCCGTCGCAGGTGTCGCACCGTACGGCGGTGTCCACCGTGATGTCCCGGGTAGCGCCGAACGCAGCCTCCGTAAGGGTGAGCTCGATCCCGATGAGCGCGTCGGCTCCCTTGCGGATGCGGCTGCGCGGACCGCGCCCGCCGCCTGCACCCGCGCCACCGCCGAAGAACGCCTCGAAGATGTCCCCGAACGGGCTCGCACCACCGCCGAATGGGCTTCCGGCCGGTCCGCGAGCACCACCGCCGGGCGAGAGCGGGTCTCCTCCGAGGTCGACCACCTGCCGCTTCTGCGGGTCGGACAGGACCTCGTAGGCGGCCGTCACCTCCTTGAACCGGTGCTGCGCCTCGGCGTCGGGGTTGACG